>UMAW01024202.1_pt1 | contig 13256 bp, 10 predicted proteins | sample 1963801 | NCBI WGS metagenome assembly UMAW01 (sample SAMEA4835925, study PRJEB28245) | human gut metagenome | biome: gut microbiome; material: fecal sample | place: Denmark | collected 2008 | reverse complement strand
TCCCTTGTCCTGATCCCTTTGGTTGTCTCCCTCTTTCATATCGACAAGTGTATTAATTCGAATAGCGAAACCGAGAAGTGCTGTCTGACAAAAAGAACTATCGGTAGCTTGCTATCATAGACAAATACTAAAAGTTATAACAGAAGTACATCAAATACAAGACTTTTTATACCAACCGAGGTGCCGCAAAAACGGCACCTCAATTCTTAATATTTATCGTTTGCGTCCTCTGTAAACTCATTTTCCGAATTTACAGCCGTGTCAAAATGCGAGATTCCTATAGCATTCGTTTTCTTTTGTGCAGGAGCCTCCGTTTTGAAGTCGGCAGATATGGCTTTTATTGCCGATTCACTGTTTTTCTTCTTGTTTTCGGCTGTGCTTTCGTTTTTCTTTATCTGCGTATTTGCAACAGGCTTGCTTTCGCTTTTCTTTATCTGCGTATTCGCAACCGGCTTGCTTTCGGTTTTCTTTATCTGCGTACTTGCAACCGGCTTGCTTTCGTTTTTCTTTATCGGCATACTTGCAAGCGGCTTGCTTTCAGGTGCCTTTTTATCTGTGATTATATCGGCAGGCTTGCTTGCGACAGCAGGCTTCTCGGCTTTTATTTCTTTAGCCTCCGCAGTGGTTTTCTTTATTTCCCGCTTGCTTTTTACCGGTTTTTCCTTGTCACGCTTTGGCTCGGACGGCTTTTTAGCTTCCGGGCTATCGGATTTTTCCGATTTTGCCGAAGCTGTTTTCTCGCTTTCGGCAGCCTTGCCTGCGGCTTTCACAGGTTCTTCCGCAATCGCCTTTTGGCTTAATTTGAATTTGTTTACCATACCGTCAAGGATAGTCGCCTGTGAAGATAATTCTTCTGCTGATGCGGCGCATTCTTCGCTTGTAGCGGAGTTTGTCTGTACAACGGAGGAAATCTGATCGACACCTGCTGTTATCTGAGATATAGCCGTTGCCTGTTCTTCACAGGCTGTTGAAATATCCTCAATCAGATCAGCCGTCTGTGTGGTAGTTTCAACGATAAGAGCGAGCGTTTGCGCCGTATCGTTTGCGATTGCGGTACCGTCCTCTACCGCCTTGATAGAATCTCCGATAAGCGTTGTGGTATCGCTTGCCGCCTGTGCAACCTTGCCTGCAAGATTTCTTACCTCGTCTGCAACTACGGCAAAACCCTTGCCGGCTTCTCCCGCTCTTGCCGCTTCAACGGCGGCATTGAGTGCAAGAATATTCGTCTGGAACGAAATATCGTCGATGGCTTTTATGATATTTGCTATCTGCTTTGAAGTATCGTCTATCTTGTGCATAGCCTCAAGCAGAATATTCATCTTCTCATTTCCCGAATCAACAAGTTTTGCGGCTTGTTCGGAATTCTTGGCTGCGTCGCCGGCTCTTGCGGCATTGCGGTTTACCTTTTCGGATACTTCCGCAAGCGAAGCGGAAAGTTCTTCCACAGAAGCCGCCTGCCTTGTAGCACCCTCCGAAAGATTTGCGGCGGCAGATGATACCTGCTCCGCACCGTTCGATACCTGAACGCCTGCTGTGCTGATACCGCTCATCGTCTTGTTGAGCGAGAGCATTATTCTTTCGTATGAAGCTCTCAGCTTTGCAAAATCACCAATATAAACATCGGCGGGAGAATATGTAAGATCGCCGTTTCCGAGTGCGGCGAGCATATTGTCAAGGTCTGTGATAATTGCGTTTATCTGTGTTGTTATCTGATTCGTGCTTTCGCTGAGCTGACTTATTTCATTGTCGATATTTTTGCCGAAGTCGAGCGGCTCGGCATGAAGATCTCCCTGTGAAAGCGTCACTATCCTGTCAGAGCAGAGCTTGACGGGCTTGATTACCTTCTTGACTATCGTGAGGATTACCAGTACCGATACGACAAAGCAGATAACGGCTACCGCAGTTCCTATATACAGCGACATCTTTAAGCTGTCTGTGTATTCAGACGGGGTAGCGACAACAAGACAGCTCCATCCTTCCGTATTCGCAATAGGAGCATAGGTTACATATTTATCCACGCCGTCAAGCGTAACCTCCGCAAAGCCTTTTTCGCCTTTTATGGCATTGCTTATGCAGTCCGCTATGCCCTGATATGAGCTGTCCGCCTGAGCAAGCGTCTTGTAGTTTATACGCTCTGTCAGCTTGGTTTCATCGGGATACGCAATTATCGTACCCGTCTGGTCTATCGCCATGGTATAGCCTGTTTCGCCTATTTTCGTCTGACCTATCACGGCTGAGAATGTGTTCATATCAACACACGCCATAAGTACGCTTCTGAGCGTTGTATTGTCACTGTCGAACATAGGTATCGCAACGTCCATAAGAACGTGCTTCAGATCCTTTGCGGCATAAGGCTCTCCCTGTGCTGTTTTTTTGGTTTCCACAGCTTTTTTGAAGCTCTCGTTTTCCGAGTAATCAAGCGTTTCGGAATAGAAACACTTGCCGTCTGTATTCACGATCTTTATATCGGTCAGCATAGGGTTCTTTGAAAGTATCGAGAGGCACTTAGTGGAAAGAGCACCCGTATCCGTCAGATCGTCAAATCCCGAATCATACGCAATCTGCTGCAGCTCTGCAGTGATGGAGCTAAGCTGATTGGAAACAGTATTCGAAGACATATCCGCAACCTCGGTCAGCTGATTTTTCAGCGACTCTTGTAAAAAGTTGTAGTTTATGCCTATATTCACACCGCCGACGATAAGGAGCGAGCCGCCTACCGCAAGACACATCCATTTGAATATCCTGCTTGTGAGCGATTTACGCTTTTTCTGCACCTGCTTTGCATCGTCGGAGATTTTGTCAAATTCTTTTGATATATCCTTTTTAGCTGACATTAGCCTGTCCTCCCGGATTTGTTATGTTGTATGTTATTACTAAATCATACCACATTATAAGAGTAAAGTCAAATAACTGAAGCATTTTCCACGGCAGTTTTCACAACTGCAATAAAAATCATACCGTGAAATTGTTTATTCTGCACATATTTATCGTTGCTCGGTTTGCGCTGTTATTTCGTATGCCTGTTGATGTACTTGCTGTGCAGTTTTGAGTACATTATCTTCTGACCCGTGTAAAGTCCGTAGTAGCCCGATAAAATGTAGCTTACCGAGCAGGCGGCGGCAAAGAATATTATGCCCTCTCCGCCGAAAAGCTCAATGCTGAGTAAAAGCGAGGTTACAGGGCAGTTTACCACGCCGCAGAACAGAGAAACAAGTCCGAGTGCGGCAGTGAACTGAGGCGGCAGACCGACCAGTGTTCCGAACAGATTTCCGAATGTAGCGCCTATGAAAAATGACGGAACTATCTCTCCGCCCTTGTAGCCGCCTGCAATGGTTATCACGGTGAATAACAGCTTCAGTGCGAATGCTTCGGGGCGTGTAGTGCCGGACATAGCGTCAGCAATGATATTCATTCCCGCACCGTTGTAATCCGTTCCGAATACAGCGGTCAGTATTACGATTACACAGCCGCATACGAAAATTCTGATATAGTTGTTCTTGATTTTTGCCGATAACAGCTTTGACAGCTTATGGAGCGAATAGCAGAAGACAATGCTTAGCAATGCCGTGCCTACGCCGAGTATCATCGCAAACGCTATGTTCGTAACGGAAATATCCGGTATCACTACTTTATATGTTACCGGCACTATTCCGAACAGGTGCGATATTCCAAGTGCAACCGCCGCAGAGAAAAAGCACGGCACGATAGCCGAGTAGTAAAACACTCCTACGCTGATAACCTCCATAGCGAAGAATGTTGCAGTGACAGGAGTACCGAACAGTGCCGAAAAAAGTCCGCTCATTCCGCACATTACCAGAAGATTGCCGTTGCGTTCATCCATCTTGAGAATTCTTGCTATTTCCGCCGACAGCCCTCCGCCTATCTGGAGCGCCGCACCTTCACGACCTGCCGAACCTCCGAACAGATGAGTGATAAAGGCGGATATGAAAATAAGAGGAGCCATTCTGACCGGTATTTTTCCTTCGGTTCTGATTGAGGTGATTATTATATTGGTGCCTGGGTCGTTTTTCAGACCGCAGATACTGTAGAGGAAAACTATTGCAAGACCTGCGACCGGCAGGAAGTATACCATAAATGAATGCCCTGTGCGGAATTCTGTTGCAAACTCCATACAAAGATGGAACAGCGAGCCGATAACACCACAGCAAATGCCCGTTATCCCCGACAGCAAAAGCCACTTGAAAAATGTTTTAAGCGTTATGTAGAGCCTTTCACTGCGGATACGCAGATGATTAAGCAGTTTGTTCATAATTATATCTGACCCTCTCTGACGGAAACTTCTGCAGATGACAACGTGTGCATATCCCCGTTTTCATCTCTTACTATCAATCTTGCATTTTTATCAATGTCAACGGCGGCAGCGTAATATTCCGCATTTGACGATATGACCTTTATCCGCTTTCCTATCACGACCGAATAGCTTTTGTATTCTTCTGTCAGCTTTTCAACAGACATACGTTCGCATATATCGAAGAAGTTGTTCAGTATTTCGGCGGCAAGAGCGCATTTCAGCTCGTTTCCTGCCGCTTCTTCGGAATAAAGGCTTGAGGCAATATCGGAAATCTCGGACGGGAAACCGCCTTTCGGACGGCTGATATTGATACCGAGTCCCATTACGGCATATTGCAGGCTTCCGCTTTCAAAGTCGGTGACCGCTTCGGTGAGGATACCGCAGATTTTTTTGCCGTTCAGCATTATATCATTTATCCACTTGATACCGGCTTTTATTCCGCATACCTTTTCGACGGCTCTTACAACCGATACAGCCGCACCTGCGGTAATGAAGAACGCTTTGTCGGCTTTGAAATCGGGGCGGAGAAGCACAGACATATAAATGCCTGTGTCGGCAGGCGAGTAGAAGCTCTTTCCGTGTCTGCCTCTGCCTTCGGTCTGCTCGTTTGCGATAAGAACGGTTTTGCTTGGTGCGCCGTTTTCGGCGGATATGCGGAGCAGGGTATTTGTGGATGTGACAGTATCCTTTATCGTAATATCGGCATCGGCGGCAGATTTTTTCAGCAGCTGCCTTATGCGCAAAATACCGTAGCGTGTGAAATCATCCGTTTCGCCGCCCGAAAGCAGATAGCCCTTGTTTTGCGCCGCATCAATTATAAACCCGTCCGCCCTTAAAGAGTTGATGGCTTTCCAGACAGCGTTACGGCTGACGTAAAGCTGCTTTGATATTTCTTCGCCGGAAACGAATTTCCCTTTACTGCTCATAAGTATAAGCAGGACTTGTTCTTTCAATTTCATAATAAGTTATTACCTTTCGCTGTCACCCTGCAGATTGTAAGGTTGACAATACGGATGCTCAAAACCGCAGAATATATCTGCGGTCAGAGGTATCAATTACAGCTTTTCGAGCATATCGGTTGTTTCGTCAAGCCAATTTCCGTCATAAAGCTCGATAAGACCCTTATCGCAGGCGGCGGCTAATTTCGGGTTGATAGGCATTCTTGCTATATTCTTTATGCCGTATTTTGCGGCAACTTCGTCTATATGACTTTCACCGAATATGCTGTGACGTGATTTGCAGTCGGGGCATTCGAAATATGACATATTTTCAACTATACCGAGTACGGAAACGTCCATCATTTCAGCCATTTTAACAGCCTTGCCGACAATCATCGAAACCAGCTCCTGAGGAGAGGTTACAACAATAATTCCGTCAACGGGAAGTGACTGGAACACGGTAAGCGGTACATCGCCTGTTCCGGGGGGCATATCAACAAACATATAATCAACATCGTTCCAGATTACGTCTGTCCAGAACTGCTTTACGGTATTTGCGATAACAGGACCTCTCCATACAACAGGGTCGGTTTCATCGGGCAGAAGCAGGTTAACAGACATGACCTCAATACCGGTCTTTGTCATAACGGGGTAGATGCCGTTGTTGTCGCCGGTAGCTTTTCCGTGAAGACCGAACGCCTTCGGGATAGACGGACCTGTTATATCTGCGTCAAGAACTGCCGTCTTGAAGCCTTTTCTCTGCATAGCTACGGCAAGGAGAGATGTGACCATAGACTTACCTACGCCGCCCTTACCGCTGACAATTCCTATAACCTTCTTTATATGTGACAGCTCGTGGGGCTTTTCAAGAAAGCTCTGAGGTGTCGTTCTTTCACCGCAGTTCTGTGAACATGAACTGCAATCGTGAGTACATTCGCTCATAAAATCGTTTCCTTTCAATCGGCGAAAGCCGTTTATTCTGCGCTTTATCCGGCTTTATTTGTTATTTGATAGTATACCACTATCGCATTCAAAAATCAAGGCGGATATCAAGGCAAAACCGCACAATTAACGGCTGTCGCCTTTGCCGCACGCTAAGCTTGCATATTTTCCGCCATCTTGCACAAATTTCGCTTGACAGGCGTCAGCCTGCCCGCACTCAATTTATACAATCTGACGAAAAATCTACTAAGCAATCGCACGACAATAATTATGCGGTATTGCCTTAAAAGAGTAAATCAGTCCGTTTTTGAACAAAACAAAACCGCCGGAACGGTCCGGCGGTTCAGATCGCTTTTAATTAATCGTGGTGGCAACCGCAGTCGCATTCCTCGTCCTCTAAGCAGCTGAGATCAAATTCAAGATTTTCTCCGCAGTTAGGGCAGGGAATCTCACCCGACTGAATAACGTCGAAATCAACTGTGATAGTGTTTCCGCAGTTAGGGCAGGTTACTTCGTACATATCATCGTCGTAATCGTCCTCATCGCAGCATTCGTCACAATCACAATCATCGTAATCGTCTTCTTCATCACCGTAAACGACATCTTCAAGGCAGTCAACGCTTTCTTCCATGTCGGTCATAACGTCTGCAACATCGTTCAGTTCTTCGTCAATATCGCCCAGTGTCAGTGCAATATCGTCAAGAACGTCAACGATAGCTGCAAGCACTTTGCCTTCCTTAGTTGAATCATCAACACCCAGACCTTCTGCAAGTCCCTTGATGTATGATACCTTTTCTGCAACTGTCATAGTAAAAATCCTCCTTTTACTGTCTGCAATTACTTCAAGCAACCGTTATATGATTACTTGTTTGTTACACGCTCCATATATTCGCCTGTTCTTGTATCGATACGGATTATATCTCCGATCTCAACGAACAGAGGAACACGGATTTCAGCACCTGTTTCAAGAGTAGCGGGCTTAGTTACATTTGTAGCTGTATCGCCTCTGAAGCCGGGGTCTGTGTCTGTGATTTCAAGCTCTACAAAGTTGGGAGGCTCTACACCGAAAACCTTGCCCTTATATGAAAGAACTTTACATACCATATTTTCCTTTACGAACTTGAAGTTGTCCGAAAGCTCTGCCTTGTTTATCGGCACGTCCTCGTATGTCTCTGAATCCATGAAGTGATAGAGATCGCCGTCATTATAGGTGTACTCCATGTCTTTTCTTTCAACATAAGCTGTGGGGAACTTAGCTGTGGGGTTGTAGGACTTTTCAACTACCGAGCCGGTAATTACGTTTCTGATCTTGGTTCTGACGAAAGCGGCACCTTTACCGGGCTTTACGTGCTGGAACTCAATGATCTGCATTACGTTGCCGTCCTCTTCAAAGGTCATACCGTTTCTGAAATCGCCTGCTGTGATCATATTTTAAAATACCTCCGTATATTTTATCGGGTTTATGCGGAAAAATACCGCCGCTGAAAGCCGTTTTTGTTTTTATCTCTCAGCCCCATATTCTATCTATTATATTTTACATTATTCCCGCCGTAATTGCAATACCTTTTTGAAACCTTTTTTAAATTTTTTTGCTTTTCGCTTTTGCTTCAGTTCTTAATTACGGTTTTATACTTTTTAAAATAGATTATCCCTTACGGCATACAACCGATTTTTATTTAAATTTACTTTATTTACGGCTAAATAGCCGTGTAACAATGTTACAATAGGTAAATATGTGGAAAATGTTGTGTGCAGTTTGTGCAAAACTAACAAAAAATTGAATTTGCTTTGTTAACATTGCCTATTGATTATAAAATCGTTTTCATTTATAATTTAGATAGCAAATAAAGATATTTGCGAAATCGCAAAACGAAATTAACGGAGGACATTAAAATGAAGTTAAGAAAAATTATGGCAGGTATTGTTGCTACATCAGTAGCAGGTACAATGGCTGTTGCAGCATCAGCACAGTATGATGCATTCGTTATGTACGCATCAGGCAACTGGTATCCCGCACTTATTGCGGATGCCAGCGGTCATTTTGAGGACCCTAATTCAGGCGCAGTCACAGAGTGGACATCAGGCACTGCAGAAGTTACTAAGGACGGTACATACACAGTATCTCTCTCTAACATCAAGGGTACCGGTGTTGATGAAGAAACAGGCGAAGAAACACTGCTTCCTGCAGCGTGCGAAGGCGCTGCAGTATTCAACGTTGATATCCCTGACCTCGCTACAACTTTAGGCATCGGCGGAAACAGCGAAGGCTTTGATGCGAATATGACACCTGCTGAAAAGATGGCATTTGCTAAGTCTAAGGGCGTTAACGTAACCGACGTTAAGATCTCAGTGGTTACGGACGGCGAAACAACAGAAGTTGCTGTTGATTCAAGCAAGATCCTCTTCGGTGATATCGAAAATAACGGCAAGCTCCGTATCGAGCTTTACAACCAGTTCGGTGACACATCGAAGGATGCTCCTTTAAATACTTCGGACATCTTCTTCAATGATAGCCTGAATGTTACATTCACAATCACAGGTATCGACGCTATCACGGGTGGAAACATTAAGCCCGCTCCTACACCTGCTCCCGCTGACACAACAGCTCCCGCTGATACAACAGCTCCCACAACAGGCGATTCTACAAAGCCCAACACAAACACAGGTGTTGAAGGCGTTGCAGCAGTTGCAGGCGTTGCACTTCTCGCAGCCGGCGCTGTAGTAGTTGCTAAGAAGAGAAAGTAATTTCTGTTCACGGTAAATAACATTAATATGTAGCAAAATCCCACGCATTTCGGTGCGTGGGCTTTTTGTGCGTAAAAGCACCGTAAAGCCGGATTTCGCAGGCAGAAAAAACAGAGCATATCGGTTATCCGTTCCGATATGCTCTGTACTGCTTAAAATGTCCGATATAATTGCTTACGGCAACATATTCCTGTGCTTAGTTCTGTGGCATTATGACTTTAACCGCAGAGATTACGGCAACAGCTTACTGTGCGCTGATAACCATCTTGTATCTTGCGAATTTTTTGCCTTCAAGTATCTGTATACCCTTCTTTTCCTTGAAAATTCCGCTGTCATCATCATAATCGTCACTGCCGCACCACGGCTCAATGCAGATGAATCCTGCACGTTTTCCCGCAGGTGTCCACAGCCCGAGCGTTTCGAAGCCCTCAAATGCTATGCAGGCAAGCGTCTTTTTGCCCTGAACGAGCTTTACGGCTCTTGACTTTATGTTATCAAAATATACCACATCGTTATCAAACATATCGTAGCTCAGCGGCAGCTTTGACGAGCCGTCAAGACGCTGTATGCGTTCCTTGCTTCTGAACAGCCTTGTATCAAGATCCATAACCGGAGTTGACGCTTTCTCACGCTTTTCAAATACCAGCGTGCAGTTGTCAAGATCATCGCAGGCTATGGCAGGATGCGCTCCGATGCAGAACGGTATGCTGTGAAACCCGGGGTTGAAAACGCTGTAGCAGATTTCTATCCTGTCGTCAAACAGATTGTACTGTAAGCTAAGCTCAACGCTATAAGGATAGCCGTTTTTTACGGGTGCGTACTTGTACTGCAGAATGAGCGAGTTGCTGTTTTTTCTTACTGTTGTAAATGTATTGTCACGGGCGAATCCATGCTTTGTAAGAGAGATTTCCTTCCCGTCAATTATGGTCTTGTTGTTTTTTACATTTCCTATCGCAGGAAAAAGCACGGGTGAAGTCTTTCCCCAGAAAGCAGGGTCGCCGCACCACATTATCTCTCTGCCGCCTATTACAAGCGACTTAAGCTCTGCGCCCTCCGAGGCTATTACGGCTTTGGCGTTTTTTGTTGTCAGCTCAGTTGTCATTTAAGTACCTCGTCTTTTACTGCTCGTAAGCTGTCAGCTTATCATTTTCGATCGTCAGTTTCGGATTGTTGAACTTCCAGCTTTTGATAAATTCGGGTATTTTCTTTGTCGTACCCTTAAAATCGGGTAATTCGCTCAGTGTGATAACCTTTTCGCTTGAATATACGCTCTTGAGGAATTCCTCAGACATACGTTCCGTATTTACCGACGGAGTGCCGCCAAGCTGTGTTATAACAGCTCCCGAGCCGTTTGAGGCGCATACGAATTCCTTGCACCACGGAGCGTAATAAAGCCATTTTACTTTGCTGTCAGCCTTGAACACTTCTTCGGGGTCAGGTATGTATCCTACCTCAGACAGAGCGGACATTTTTCCTATGTCATCGGTGTACTTGGAAAGCGTGTTGTATGAAGCAATCTGCGCCGAGTGATCTTCTGAGGACGGGTATACGTCCATACCGCCTATATCATATGTGTTAGCGTTGACCGTTGCTTTTTTCGACTGACCGTTCCATACCCAGATAAGATTTGTCAGCTTGTGGTAATTCTCAAGGCGGTCATATAATATGTACCATAGCTTCTGATAAAGCTGTTTATCATAGGTATCCCTGTCCTTAACACCCCACCAGAACCAAGCGCCGCTTGCCTCGTGCAGAGGTCGCCATATAACAGGAACGCCGGCTGTTTCAAGGCGCTGTAAATAAAGTGCAATAGTATCAATATCCTTGATTATTACCTTATATTCATCGGTGCCGGGAGTTACGGCTTTTTCAAGGCTGAAGTCCCGTATCTCATCGCTGTAGAATGCTGTGCCTTTGACGCTTTTGTCGCTCATATCAACGGGAACCTTCCAGTGCCAGCAGAAAGCAACTATGCCGTTCTGCTCGTTGTGCCACTTTATCGCTTCTTCAATCTGTGTGTAATCGGGCGTGTCCGTACCCTGAGCGTAAAGGAAGTCAAAGCCCATGATAGCAGGCATATCGCCTGTTGTATTGTAGTACATTATATTCTCGAACTGGCTTGCGTCGGAATACTGCTGACCTGCGATAATCTGCTTTCCGTAGACGCTCTTAAGGTAGTTGAAAAGCTCCAGTGTTTCCTCGTTTGTGTTCTCGGATACAGGCTTAGAGCCGTCCGGTGTCTTTGCTTCGAGCTTCTTGATAAGTGCGTCAACATCGGTTTCGTACTTTAACGCAACATCCATATCTATGTTGCCGTCAGCGTCGACAGCAATGGGATTTGAGCGGAGCTTCTGCTCTGTATTTCCGTCGTCGGTTGCAGACGAGGTAGTATTGCCGGAATTATCCCCGTTTCCTGATGCGGTGCTGTCATTGCAGGCTGTCACTGACAGTATCATTGACACGGCTAAAATTGCCGCAAGCGTTCTTTTCATTGAAAAAATCCTTTCATTTTAGCTAAATTTAATCTTGATTATGGCGGAATTTAATCCGCATAAGCTAATTATAACAAATCCACAAGTAAAATTCAATAGAAAAAGGAAAATGTGTTGAAATTTTGTCTGCATAAAGCCGGAATATTTGTAAATCATGTCAAGGAAGCTTACCGTTCTTGTATTCCTTCGGGGTAACGCCGACCGCCTCGCTGAACGCACGGCAGAAATGGCTCTGTGACGAGAAACCCAGTAATGATGCGATGTCAGCTATGGTGTGAGTGCCATCCTTAAGCATACCTTTTGCGGCATTTATACGGGAGGCATTGATGTACTCGTGGATGCCCATACCGATCTCAGCTTTGAAAAGGCGGTGCAGATGGGAGCGGTCATAGCCTGCTTCATCGGCTATCTGCTGTACGGTAAGGCGCTTTCCTGTGTTCTCGGAAATCATCTTTATAGCGGTGCGAACCGGCACTGAGAGCCGTTTCGCACGTCTTAGCCGTTGCATACGGACGGCATAATCCATTACCATTTCGTTATTAAGATCTATAACCTGTTCAATCGATGTGCATATATCCGCTCGCCTTATGTATATGTCGCTGAGAGTATATGCGGTTTCCTCAGACATACCTGCGGCTATACAGGTACGGGCGACTACGGCGGCGCAGACTACAAGGTGATAAATCTGATTGCGGAGTGGATCGTCCGAAAGCTGACCTTTTCCACTTTCAATATCAGCGTCATATTTTAACTTAGCTTCTAATAACTGGTTAATATCACCTGATGCAATAAGAGCGAATACCGAGTTTTCATTTTCGATAGGCTCGTGGTAAAATTCCTGAGCCTGCTGTACATAGAGCAGTTTTTCGGGTTCGGTATTTTCATTTTTTTCATCTTCATCAGTGATGCGACAGGTTGTAGTTTTATGCTGATTGTAAACGTTATTTTCGGTGTTTGCAGTGGTTTTCGGAGCATTTTTTGCCATAATATTCCTCCTTAATCTTTAAATCGGTCTTTTTATCATTATACAACAAAAGTGCAAAAATAGCAACATTTTTGATAAGGGTAATTTTGGGTGTTGTAAAATATATTAGAGAGATTTATTAAAGCAAATGTGTTTAAAATACGATGTATAATAATGATTATTAAACAGATAGCTAAATGAGAAAATGTTAAAATATGGTGTGGTAGTGTAACGTGATAGTTAGAATGCAATTGAATGCGTAAAGTTGTTATGTAACATTCGAGGTATACTAATTGTTTGTAGATAAGCATTTTGATATATATTTAAGCATTTATATATAATTACAAGCTACCGATAGTGCTATTTGTCGGAAAACAGCTCGCCTTTGACAAGGGATGAAAGAATGTGGTGCGGAGCAAGGGATGGTTGTACTTTTGAGATGATTGAGGGAATGGCAGTATTCGGTGCAACGGGAGGCAATCCCTCCGGTAGTCGCCCGAATTTTTTCGGGCGACAGCACCTCACCTTTGACAAGGGAGGCAAGAATGTGGTGCAGAGCGAGGGATAGTGCGGTTTTGGAAGGGTTGGTGTGGGTCGAAGGGAATTGAAATTGATAGGAGTGCTAACATAAAAGCTTCTGAGGCATTAACAATCCCCACCGTCACGGCTCGGAATAGTTTCAGAATTGTAAAGGTAGGACTATCTGAATCCTGTACAGCAAGCCAAAAAATTATATCAGCCGTGCCACCTCCCCTTTTTCGAGGGGAGGCAAGGACGTGGTGCTGAGCGAGGGATTATTGTTCTTTTGCAATGGTTGTGGGGGATGGCAGTATTAGGTGCAACGGGAGGAGCGAGCTCCTCAC
>UMAW01057066.1_pt1 | contig 13792 bp, 6 predicted proteins | sample 1963801 | NCBI WGS metagenome assembly UMAW01 (sample SAMEA4835925, study PRJEB28245) | human gut metagenome | biome: gut microbiome; material: fecal sample | place: Denmark | collected 2008 | reverse complement strand
GCAGGCGCCGTGAAACTTCCGAACCGCCATACCACGCATATCTCCGGGGTGAGTCCTGCCATGGAGGCATCGGCGGAACGTAAAGGACTGACTTCGGTCGGGGGAGATGAACATACCTCACGGGTTTCGACCGGAGGTTCGGTATGGCCGGCCATCGAACGCAGCGTGCTTGACGAAGTGCTGAAACACCACACCACCCTCGTGTTCGTCAACTCCCGTGGCCTTGCGGAAAAACTCACCGCACGGCTCAACGACCTGTATGCGCAATTGCGCACATCCCGGAAAACTGGGTCTGAAACCGCCGTCAAAGCGGACGCAGGGCGGGATGCGCTGTCCGACCGTAGGCTTGGCCGAACGGACTTGAGTGTGTCGGACAACGCATCCCAGCCGGAGTCCACAGCCAGTGATTCCACCCAGCCGTATCCGGATCTGGGCTCCCCGGAAGGCCGTGAAGGCTTCGCCAAACACTACGATTCCGTGGTCGGATCCACCACCATGCTGGTCTCCTCGCATGCGGACGCCGACGCGATCGCCATGGCGCATCATGGTTCCGTTTCCAAAGACCGGCGCAAACAGATCGAAGAGCGGCTCAAACGCGGCCAATTGCGTTGCGTGGTCGCCACATCGAGCCTTGAACTCGGCATCGACATGGGTTCAGTGGATCTGGTCATCCAGATCGCACCGCCATTGTCCGTGTCCTCGGGATTGCAGCGGGTGGGGCGCGCCGACCACAAGGTCGGGGGAGTCTCGCATGCACTGTTCTACCCGATTACACGAGAGCAAATCATCGGCACGGCCGCAAGCATCGAATGCATGCGCTCCGGAGACATCGAAACACTGACCATTCCATGCACCCCCTTGGACGTGCTTGCCCAGCAAACCGTCGCCGCCGCGGCGATGGATGATCTGAAACCAGACGACTGGTACGTGACCGTGCGCAAGGCCGCGCCATTCGAAGATCTCGACAGAACCATGTTCGATGCTGTGATGGGCATGATGACCGGTGCCTACAACGGCGAGGATTTCTCCGCCTTCCGACCTCCATTGCAATACAACGAAGAGGCGGGTCTCATCTCCGCGCGCCCTGGCGCTCAACGACTGGCCGTGACCAGCGGAGGCACCATACCCGACCGAGGAACCTACACCGTGGTGCTTCCCGAAGAAGGCTCCGGACCGGGCCCACGCAAAGTGGGGGAGCTGGATGAGGAAATGGTGTACGAATCCCGGGTTGGAGACGTCATCACCCTCGGCACATCGACCTGGCAGATCCAGGAAATCACCCGGGACCGTGTGGTGGTGGTTCCTGCTCCAGGGCGTACCGCCCGACTGCCGTTCTGGCATGGCGAAGGCGACGGGCGGGACGCGGCATTCGGACGGTCCCAAGGCCGATTCATACGCGATATGGCGCAAGGACTACGCGCGGAAGTCTCGGACGGCATCGCAGGAGACAAGACCAGCCGATTCGACACGACAACAATCGCACGTCTACGTCGTGACGGATTGGACGACAACGCCATCGGCAATCTTGCCGACCTGCTTGCCGAACAGCGCGCCGCCACGGGAACGATTCCCAACGACCGTGAGCTGGTCGTCGAACGCTGCCAGGATGAAGAAGGCGATTGGCGTGTGATCGTCCACTCGCCATACGGCAGACGCGTGCACGAACCATGGGCCATGGCCATCACCACACGTATCAAACAACGATACGGGTTCGATGGGCAGGTATACGCGGCCGACGACGGCATCATCATCCGCCTCCCGGACGGCGACGGCAACCTGCCGATCCGCGAGCTGCTGCTGTTCGACACGGAAGAGCTGCAACGCATCATCGAAACGCAAGTCGGCGAAAGCGTGCTGTATGCCGCACGATTCCGAGAATGCGCGGCGCGATCGCTGTTCCTGCCACGCGCCAACCCCGGCAGACGCGTCCCCTTATGGCAGCAGCGGCTGCGCGCGGCGCAACTGCTCAACGCCGCCCGAACTCGGAAGAACTTCCCGTTGCTGTTGGAAACCGCACGCGAATGCCTACAGGACGTGTACGATCTGCCCGCGCTGAAACATGTGATGTCCGGATTACGCTCCGGCGTCATCTCTTTGAGCGAGACCGTCACGGAAACGCCGTCGCCGTTCGCGGAAAACATGCTGTTCGGATACGTGGGCGCGGTCATGTACCAATACGACGTGCCGCAAGCCGAACGCAGCACGCAACTGCTGTCCATGGACCCGGAAGTGCTGGAACGTCTTCTGGGAGCCACAGACATGGCTTCGCTGTTGGATGCCGACGTCATCGCGCAGGTTGGGAAGGAGCTTGCCGGACGGACGTTCTGGAACGATTTGGACGAGACCGACATTGCCGGCCGTGTGGCGCGATATGTCAAAACGCATGGCCCATTCACCGCGGATCAGATGATCGCCGAACTGGGATTGGACGCTGTCCAAGGCGTACGCATGTTGGATGAATTACATGCCAAAGGCGAACTGCTGAAAGGCCATTTCGTCGATGATGCGGCCGGAGCGGACGCCAATGGTTCCGATGATTCAGCATCGGAACGGTCACCTCGGCAAACGCCCCAGCAATGGCTCCACAAAGACGTGTTTCGGCGTATCCGCGCGCTTTCGCTTGCCAAGGCACGCAAAGCCATCAAGCCGGTGGAACCGGCCGTCTATCAGGCGTTCCTGTTGGACAGACAAGGTGTCGGACCTGTGGGTGGCGCCCGATATGAAAGCGTCGACGGGCTGATGCGTGTGATCGAACAGCTTGAAGGCATATACCTCAACGCCTCCGTTTGGGAATCCTCGGTCTTCCCCGCACGCGTTCGCGACTACCAACCGAGTATGTTGGACGAATTGCTCGCATCCGGAGACGTGGTATGGGTCGGCTCCAAAATCAATGGTTCCAACGCCAAGGAAGCCGGCGGCATCGCATTCCATCCAGCTGATTCACGGCTGCTGACGAAACCCGGCGAACAATCGCAGAACAATGCCTATAGTGCCGGAACCATGACCGTGCCGGAGACGATACTTGCCGTATTATCGAATGGGGGAGCCTTCCATGCGCGGCAGCTTTCCACAGCCGCCAAAGCCATCTGGCAGGAACATGCGGAAGTCAACGTGAATCCTGAAACAGGGGAAATCATCCTTCCCGCATGGGGCGAAAGCCAGTTCGAGGAAGCCTTGTGGTCCTTGGTATGGCAAGGCAAAGTGACGAACAGTTCATTCGCTCCCGTTCGGGCCTTGACTCAAGGCACGGTTTCAGTGCGCGCGCCACGCACTGCCGCACGCAGACGCGTACGGATCCACGCCTCGACACCGGCGACGCTCGGTGGATTATGGTCCGCGGTCGACTCGTCCCGGACCAGTCCAATGGCGATACCGGATCAAACGGACGATACCGCCGGCAAACCAACAGCCGGCATCGAGGAATACGACATCGCATTGATCGAATCGCTGCTCGACCGATATGGCGTGATCGCCGCTCCGCTAATCGACAAGGAGCAGGTCGCAGGCGGATTCTCCGGACTATACCCAGTACTCAAACGTATGGAGGAACACGGCAATCTGGTCAGAGGCATGTTCGTCAAAGGATTCGGAGCGGTCCAATTCGCCGGACGTGACACAGTGGACGCCTTGCGCGGCGACGACGAGGCGCGCAGCCAATCCTGCGTGGCGCTCGACGTGACCGACCCGGCCAACCTGACAGGCTCCGCGATCACATGGCCCGAACAACACCATATGAAACCGGCGCGCAGAGCGGAATCGGTCATCGTGCTCGACCACGGCATGCCGGTGCTGTTTGCCGTGCCGAAAAGCCACAGAATCGTCAGCTTCACCGATGACGAGCGAATATTGCAGCCGGCATGTACGGAACTTGCCTATGCATTGCAGCATCAGTCCAAGGGTAGCGTCAGCTTCGCCGAAATGAACGGTGAATCATTGAAGGAACGCAACGAATACAGACGTTTGCTGCATGCTGCCGGGTTCGTGGACAGCCCACAAGGCATGAAGCTATATGGCTGAACCAAGCCGGAGGCACTTTCACCCAGCCTGCTCATTCAACCTGGCGGCCCAAGTGCGCAAAACGGGAAGGCCCTGAACCGGAAGAAGAACCAGTCCAGAGCCCCGCCAATCGATTTCGTCGAATCAGCCGACCACCGCAATCGGCGCCGACAGATCCGTACCGGAACCATCGCGTCGCATATCAGGCTTCGGCAATTCCACAGGAGCGCCACTTTGCGTGGAAGCATGCAACGGATACGCGCCCACGAACGCGAGAATCAACGTATCCTGCCCCTTGAGGAATCGCTGCGAACGCACGCCACCCGTACCACGGCCCTTCGTCGGATACATCTCCAACGGCGTGACCTTCGCGGCACCGTTTTCAGTGCCAGGCAACGCTTCGGAATCGCCGGCAACCGTCAACACCACGGCTCCGGAAGCAGAGAACAGTCCATTCTCGCCTTCTTCGTAATTCCATGTCACCTTGCCGTCAGGCACCACCGCGAACGCGGCCACCGAACACCCCTCAGCCAGACGAATGCCCGCCATGCCGCCAGCGGTACGGCCCTGCGGACGCACATTCTTCGCTTCGAACGTCAACAACGAGGAATCGGTGGACACAAACACCAGACGATCCTCATCACGGGCTTCGGCAGCGGCAAGCACTTCGTCATCATCCTTCAAATCGATGACGCTCCACGAATCCATTGTGGTCGGAGATTCACGGTTCCAACGCTTGACCACGCCGTTGCGGGTGCCCAACGCCAAAGGAACAAGCTGACCGCCGTCATCCGTGGACGGCATATCAATCGCAGCAATCACCCGTTCGCCGCGGATCGGATCGGTGTTCTCCGTCATGCCCAGCAGTTCCTCGGCCTTCACACCACCCGTGACACTGAGCGGCCCATCCGCGGAAACCTTCGGCAATTCGACCACATGGGCCAGCACCAGACGACCCGCTGAAGTAACCAAGCCGTATGAGGAACGTGTGGACGTGCGGAACATCGAAACGATCTGATCATCCTTGGCGCGTCCGTCGGAAGCCGAACGATTCTCCCAACGTTCCACCGCATCCTCGGAAGTGCGTGCGATCAGGCCCGTGGCGGACAGCATCACCGCGCACGGCTCGTCATCAATCTGCAGAGCCGATGCGGTGGCATTCTCATCGCCGGCCTTCTTTGCGGCCTTTGCGGCTGCGGCGACATCGGCTGCTGCGGAGGATACGGTCGCGGCGGCGCGCGCGGCAGCCATCGCGTTTGCAGAGACGCCATCATCGCCATGCGCCACAACAGGCGTCAAATTGCCTTCCTCATCCTCATCCAGCAGCACCGTGCGCCGGGGAGTGCCGTATTTGGCCACGGCGTCATCCATTTCGTCAATGACCACGCCGTCAAGCGCCTCATCGGAAGCAAGAATGCGTTCAAGCTCTTCGATACGCCGCTTCAGATCGTCGTGTTCCGCCTCAAGCTCGATACGACTCATCTTGGTCAGACGGCGCAGCCGCAAGTCAAGAATGTACTGTGCCTGAATCTCGTCCAGATCGAATACGGCGATAAGCTTTGTTTTCGCGGCCTCGGCATCATCAGAAGAGCGAATCACCTGAATGACTTCATCGATGTCCACCATGGCGAGCAGCAAGCCCTCCACCAAGTGCAGCCGCTCAAGCGCCTTCTTCCTGCGGAATTCACTGCGTCGGCGGATCACCACACGACGATGGTCCACCCACACCTGAAGCATTTCCTTCAATCCCATGGTGTGCGGACGGCCATTGACCAACGCCACATTGTTGATGGTGAAATTGTCCTGCAACGGCGTGTGCTTGAACAGCTGCGCCAACACCGCGTTCGGATCGAACCCGGTTTTGATTTCGATGACGAGGCGCGTGCCGTTATGCCGGTCAGTCAGATCGATGGCACCGGAAATGCCGTCCAGCTTACGGTTCTTCACACCTTCGGAAATACGTTCCAACACACGTTCCGGACCCACCATGAACGGCAGTTCCGTCACGACGATGGCCTTTTTGCGAGCCGTCACGTTTTCGATATGCGTCACGGAACGCGTGGTCAACGCGCCACGACCCGTCTCGTACGCCTCGCGGATGCCCTTGCGGCCCACAATCACGCCGCCGCCCGGCCAATCCGGACCCGGCACGTAGCGCATCAACTCCTCTAACGTCGCGTCGGGATGGCGCATAAGATGCTTGGCCGCAGCCACCACCTCGCCAAGATTGTGCGTGGCCATATTCGTGGCCATGCCGACGGCAATGCCGGAACCACCATTGACCAGCAGGTTCGGAATCGCGGCAGGCAGCACAGTCGGCTCCTGAAGCTTGTTATCGTAATTCGGCGTGAAATCGACGGTATTTTCGGCGATATCGGCATTCATGCCCAACGCGGCCGGCGCCATACGAGCCTCGGTATAACGAGAAGCAGCAGGACCGTCATCGAGAGAACCGAAATTGCCGTGACCGTCCACCAATGGCAGCCGCATCGCGAACGGCTGCGCCAAACGTACCATCGCCTCGTAAATCGCGGAATCGCCATGCGGATGGAGCTTGCCCATCACTTCGCCAACCACACGCGCCGACTTCATATACGGCCGGTCCGGATTGAGGTTCATCTGACCCATCTGATAGATGATGCGTCGTTGCACCGGCTTGAGACCGTCCCTGGCATCAGGCAGCGCTCGGGCGTAAATCACCGAATACGCGTATTCGAGGAACGACTTGCTCATTTCCTCGTTCAACGGCGTTTCGACGATGTTCTCCTTGACCGTACGCGGGTCAAAGGCTGGTTTTGCCGGTTTGCGGTGCGACACCATGCGGTGGTTCTCCTCACGGAAAGGTTATGGTAATCAACCTAGCAATATTACCAGCTGGTACTGCCGCGGTGCTTGAATGGGAACCATGAGTGTTGAAGTGCCCGAAATCGACCAGCTGCTAGCCATGACCAGTCCGGCACGATATGGCGACGAACTGCCGGATGAGGGCAGCCGCGGCGGTGCTCTCCACCTATCCTCGGTACTTCCCGCCATTTCCAGCGCCATCGGGCATCCGATTCCAACGGCCATCCATGCCGATCCGAAACGACTCCAAGAGGCACTTGGCCTGCCGGACGCGCGTTCGGCAGTCGTGGTCCTGGTGGACGGTCTCGGATATTGGAACATCAATATGAGATTGGGACATTCACCCTATCTACGGTCGCTGATGGCGGACAGCGTTAACCAGCGGCCAATCGCCACATGCATGCCCAGCACCACCGTGGCCGCAATGTCCACGTTCGGTACCGGCACATGCCCCGGATTAACCGGCATGACGGGATATACGCAGCTCAATCCCGACAATGGCGAAATCTGCCAGCTCATCTCTTTCAAAAACGCGCCCGCACCGCTGAAACTGCAACAGCAGCCGACCATATTCGAACGATTGGCGGAACAGGACGTTCGCGTCACCAGTTCGGGACTGCCGAAATTCGCGTTCTCCGCGTTGACTCAGGCGGCGTTACGTGGCAGCGACTACATCTCCAATGACGATCCACGCCGACGTATCATGACCGCGGCGAAAGCGGCGAACACGCCCGGACTGACATACGTGTACCTGCGCGACGCGGACAAGATCGGACACAATTACGGCTGGGACTCCGACAAGTGGATCGGCACATATGAGCGTATCGACGCCCAGTTGTCTTTGCTGCGTCGAAGTGTGCCGAAGAACACGCTGATCGTCATCGTGGCGGATCATGGCATGATAACCGCCGACCCGGAAGCCTGCATCGACATAGCGTCCGAACCCCAGCTGATGTGGGGCGTCGCGAATGTCGGCGGCGAACCACGCTGTGTCATGCTTTATGGCGAGGATGGCGAGAATCCGGAGGACATCGCCGCTCGTTGGCGTGACGTGCTGGGGGAGCGCGCCCAGGTGCGCACCCGCCGGCAGGCAATCGAGGAAGGCGTCTACGGACCAGTCGATGAACGCGTCAAGTCGATGATCGGCGATGTGGTCGTCTCCGCTGCGGGCTCTACCACCATTGTCGATTCCCGCACACAGGCGGAGAAGGCGATGCATCTGCCCAGCGTGCACGGGTCGCTGACCTACATGGAATCTGATATTCCATGCCTGATTGACGTGGCTTGATCGAATGATCCGAACGTCTGAACGGATGTTGCCGTGGGATGTTAGGGAACGTTAATCAGTCACCGAACAGAATTTCATCCCAACTCGGCACTGCGGAGCGTCCTGCACGGCGCTTCGATTTGGTGGTGCTCTGACTATGAGGATCGGATGATGCCATCTTGGACTTATCGGACTGCTGCTCGCCGGCGGATTGCGTGTTTTGCGAGTTTTGGGCAGGTTCCGTCGTTGAAGGGGCGGGGTGCTGCGTCGTCGCGATTTCCGGACGGTTCGGCAGCGGAACGGTCGCCGATGACTGAGTCTCAACGGTGGTCTTGATATTCGTGGCTTGTGGTGCAACCGGTTCCGGAGCATTCCAAGCGGACACCGTCTGTTCGATACGTGCGGAACGTGCGGAATCGCCCGGCAAATTCAATGATGCGAGAAAATTCTGGTCGACCTGCTTCTCGGCGTGTCCTTCCGTCGGCGTGTCTTGTTCGCCGATGAGCTTGCGTGCCATTGCGTTCAGACAGTTGACCGCGTTGTCATGCATGTTCCAAGACCATTCCGCACGGGCGGCATGACCTGCGGAATCGAACTCCGCGGTAATCTTCCACGGTTCCAAACCGCGTCTGGTGGCCTTCCACCGCACATCCTCCAACCGTACGTGGGCTGCGGCGAACGTGCGTTCGATCAGTTCGGAAAGCGTGCGCACACGGCTTTCCTTCGGCGCGGGAACCGCCAGGAACTGTTCGATCGCATATTGCTTTTCGGTTTCCACCGCCGCCGAGAAACGCCGAACAAGCGCTTCGCTCAACGAATATCGCTCCGCCACGCGGGTCGGATTGGCTCCGGCTCGAATCAAGGATTGGATTTGGGAGATCGGCAGCGTGGAAGGCGCTTGCTGCTGACGCTCCTCTTGGGTTTCGGTGCGAATCTGCTTTGCCTCCAAAATGGCTCTTTCAAGCGCTTCATCGACCTTGACGGCGAATTTGCCGGCACCTGAAACAAAGACGAGCTCACCGGTTTCACTCACATGATCGAACCGTGCATCTTCGAGCGCATTCTCAGGCACAACACACCACTTTCCCTTAGATTTTCCTATTAATTCTATTGTGCCCCACGTGTCGGATTTTACGAGTATTTCAATTCGTGTATCCTAGCGGGGGAAAAGTCATGTATTCTATGGCGCATAAGCACCATAGATGACGAAAGGAATCTCGATGGCACAGGATTATGATTCCCCGCGCAACAAAGACGAGGACGAGGAGTCGCTCCAGGCTTTGAGCAAGGGTTCTCAGAACAATTCCAACGATATGGACGATGACGAGAACGCCATTGCCGAAGACTACGAGCTGCCGGGCGCCGATTTGAGCAATGAGGACGCTTCGGTGACCGTCATTCCGATGCAGGGCGACGAGTTCATCTGCTCCGAATGCTTCCTGGTGAAGCATCGCAGCCAGCTTGCCTACACTACCGACGACGGACAGCCGGTATGCAAGGAGTGTGCGGCCTGATGGCGTTCGACGAGGCATACAACGAGCCGGAAAACGTCGAGGTTCTGGTAAAGTCGCTGGATCCCGGGCAGCCGGCTCAGCTGCATTACGCCCATGCCGGAGACGCCGGTGCCGATTTGCGCACCACTGAAGAAGTGACGTTGAAGCCGTTCCAGCGGGCGCTGGTGCCCACGGGAGTGGCAATCGCATTGCCTGCCGGCTATGTGGCGCTGGTGCATCCGCGTTCGGGACTCGCCGTCAAGCAGGGCGTCACGGTGCTTAACGCGCCGGGAACCATCGACGCTGGATACCGTGGCGAAATCAAGGTGCCGTTGATCAACCTCGATCCGGAACGCGCCGTGACGTTCCATCCGGGCGACCGCATCGCACAGCTGGTCATCCAACGCTACGTCGAGGCAAAATTCATCGAGGCGCAGACCCTGCCCGGATCCGACCGCGCGGAACGTGGCTTCGGATCAACCGGCGTTGCGTCCTGACGGGACTGCAATACACAAAGACCGAGGATGTATCCGGCCGTGCAACACGCGGCCGGATACATCCGTCATATGGTGATGCGCGGGTACTATAGGGTACATTCCAAGCGAGGAGGAGCGAAATGAGCGACATGGATCATGAGGTTCGTTCGGCCAGAATGTTGGGCTGCGAGATCAGCACGAATCCGCTTGACCCGCTTGAACCAATCCTCAAGATGTGCGAATACCACCATCCCGACGAGGACATGAACATTCTCGCGAGAGCCTACCGGCGCGCCGTCAACCAGCATTCGTCGCAACGGCGTAAATCCGGCGAGCCGTACATCATCCATCCGCTTGCAGTGGCGCAGATCCTCGCCGATCTTGGCATGGGGCCGCTGGTTGTGGCAGCGGGCCTTCTGCACGACACGGTGGAGGACACCGACTACACGCTCGACGAATGCCGCGCCGAATTCGGCGACACGGTGACCGGCCTGGTGGACGGCGTCACGAAGCTTTCCAAAATGGAATACGGCGATTCCGCCCAGGCCGAGACCATCCGCAAAATGGTGGTGGCGATGAGCCGCGACGTGCGCGTGCTGGTGGTCAAGCTCGCCGACCGTGTGCACAACGCCCGTACATGGCGTTACGTCAAGCAGTCGAACGCGCAGAAAAAGGCACGTGAAACGCTGGATGTGTATGCGCCGCTCGCCAACCGTCTTGGCATGAACGCCATCAAAACTGAGTTGGAAGAACTCAGCTTCAAGGTTCTGTATCCGAAGATCTACAACGAGATTGTGGTATTGGTGGCCCGTCGCGCCGGACAACGCGACGTGTACCTGAAGCAGATTCTCGCCGAAATCAATGAGGATCTCGACGAACAGCACATCAAAGCCTATGTGACAGGCCGCCCGAAGGACTACTTCTCCATTTACCAGAAGATGATCGTGCGCGGGCACGATTTCGCCAACATTTATGATTTGGTGGGCGTGCGTATCATCGTCGACACGATTCAGGACTGCTATGCGGCGTTGGGTGCCGTGCATGCGCGGTGGAACCCTGTTCCCGGCCGTTTCAAAGACTATATCGCCATGCCGAAGCTCAACATGTACCAGAGCCTGCACACCACGGTGGTCGGCCCCGGCGGCAAGCCGGTGGAGATTCAGATCCGCACGTGGGACATGCACCGCCGCGCGGAATTCGGCATCGCTGCGCATTGGAAGTACAAGGAGAACGGCCAAGCCGGACGCGCGTTGAGCTCGCCTGACAAGTCCGACCGCAAGCGTGGCGAAAACCAGGAGCTGAGCGAGGCCGACAACCTCAAATGGATTCAGCAACTTGCCGACTGGACGAGCGAAACGCCGGATTCCGACGAATTCCTTGGCTCCCTCAAAGAGGATTTGGGCGCGGCAGAGGTCTACGTGTTCACGCCGAAAGGCAAGATCGTCTCGCTTCCCGCCGAAGCCACTCCGATTGATTTCGCTTATGCGGTGCACACCGAAGTCGGTCACCGTACCATGGGTGCGCGCGTGAACGGACGATTGGTGCCGCTTGATACCAAGCTCGAGAATGGCGATACCGTTGAAATATTGACATCCAAGTCCGAATCCGCAGGTCCGTCGCGTGATTGGCTGAGCTTCGCCAAGAGCCCGAAGGCACGCAACAAGATTCGTCAATGGTTCAGCAAGGAACGCCGTACCGAAGCCGTCGAGGAAGGCCGTGACGAGCTGACGCGCGCCATGCGCAAGCGCAACCTGCCAATCACCACGCTGCTGACTCCGGAAGCATTGGTGGGTGTCGCCGACGAGTTGAACCTTGCCAACGCGGAAGCCGTGTTCGTGGCGATTGGTGATGGCCAGATCTCCACGCAGAACGTCATCTCGCATCTGGTCCGTGACGCGGGCAGCGACGAGGTGGATGAGGAAGTCGAGCAGGAGGCGTTGCCGCTCAAGCAGGTGGAGCGTACCAAGAAGACCACCAGCTCGTTGGGTATCTCCGTCAAGGGCGTGGGGGACATCTGGGTCAAGCTGGCCCGATGCTGCATGCCGGTTCCTGGAGACAAGATCATCGGCTTCATCACCCGCAACCAAGGCGTGTCCGTGCATCGCGTGGACTGCCAGAACATGCTCGAACTGGAGAAACGCCAGCCCGAACGTGTGGTGGATGTGCAGTGGACCAGCACCAAGGGCGTGTTCATGGTCAAGATCCAGGTCGAGGCGCTTGACCGTCCGCATCTGCTGAGCGATGTGACACGCGTGCTGTCCGACCACGGCGTGAATATCATCTCCGGCTCGATTTCCACCGGCACCGACCGTGTGGCCACCAGCCAATTCAGCTTCGAAATGGCCGATCCGCAGCATCTGAACACCCTGCTCGCCGCCGTGCGTAAAATCGAAGGCGTGTTCGACGTGTACCGCATCACCGGCGCGAAGGATTCCGCGGAACCGCGACTGCGCAAAATGTGATGTTGACGAATCACATAAGCCGGTGATTGCAAGCAAACGCCTCTATAAATAAAATGAAGAAAGCCCCTCAATCGAGGGGCTTTCCTATATTGTACGGCTGTGCGGGAAACGCTTACTTGAGCACTTCCACGGACACGATGCCGACCGGCTCGGTCGGACGGTCCATGCGATCGGTGTCCACGGCTTCGAGCTTGTCGACCACTGCCTTGGAATCGTCATCCGCAACCTCGCCGAAGATGGTGTGGTGGCCGTCGAGCCACGGGGTCGGCACGGTGGTGATGAAGAACTGGGAACCGTTGGTGCCGTGGATCTTGCCGTCCATGCCACGACGCAGGCCGGCGTTCGCCATGGCCAGCAGGTACGGGTGGTCGAACTTCAGATCAGGAACAATCTCATCGTCGAAGTCGTAGCCCGGGCCGCCGGTGCCGTTGCCCAGCGGGCAGCCGCCCTGGATCATGAAATCCTTGATGATGCGGTGGAAGGTCAAACCGTTGTAGAACGGCTCATGGGAAGGCTGGCCGGTCATCGGATCGATCCATTGCTTCTCGCCGGTGGCAAGGCCGAGGAAATTGGCCACGGTTTCCGGGGTCTTGTCGTCGAACAGGTTGATTTTGATGTCACCTTCGGAGGTGCGCATGATGATGGTAGTCATGGTCCCAAGTGTCTCATGGGCTTGAGACCGGGCGGAAACGCTGACGCCATTATCACTCGTCGTTGCATTCTCCAAGTTAAGGAATTGACAATGTGGCAGTGTCTGAAAAGTTTTTATGCACTTTGGACTATATGGCCGTCTGTGGTGTGTAATGCATCAGCGTAAGTATGCTAATTGACGGGATATGACATGTTGCTGTTGACTGTCGTAGTTAGCAACTTCTAGGTCAATAGCATGTCTGAATTCGTCAACGGCACGTACAAGATTGAACTTGTTTGACAACGTAATGCTCCGGAATCCGGCCTACCTGGAGTCACGACGATGCTCCGCGGTGGGCCTCGTGATAGGACTCAAAGCGACTGCGTCTGCCGTTGGGTTGCCGGATGCCGGAGTAGACCGAAATTATGTATTACATAAATATCGTGTGGGCTGAGTGCTGCATTCCCCCTAATTTGATGGGAGATCATGGAACCATGGCAAGGGGCACGCACGCCGGAGTCCAAGACGAGGGCCGTCAGGCTGCCAGCGGGATTGCGTTCCTCGTATTGTCGGAGATGAACGCGATGGCCGCGTTGATGAAGGACCCGGGGGCGGCGCAGGAG
>UMAW01008686.1_pt1 | contig 13830 bp, 8 predicted proteins | sample 1963801 | NCBI WGS metagenome assembly UMAW01 (sample SAMEA4835925, study PRJEB28245) | human gut metagenome | biome: gut microbiome; material: fecal sample | place: Denmark | collected 2008 | reverse complement strand
AATCTCTCCGTCCTCAAAGCAGCGGACGACGTGGACGATGGCATCCACCTCACGGATGTTGGAGAGAAATTTATTTCCCAGACCCTCGCCCTTGGAAGCGCCCTTGACCAGACCTGCGATGTCCACAAATTCGATGACGGCAGGGGTAATCTTTTCCGGGTCGTACATCTTTGCCAGTGCATCCAGACGGTGGTCGGGAACAGCAACGGTGCCGATGTTTGGTTCGATGGTGCAGAAGGGGTAGTTGGCAGACTGTGCGCCTGCGTTGGTGATTGCATTAAAAAGTGTGCTCTTGCCGACGTTCGGCAGACCCACGATACCAAGTTTCATATTGATTCGTTCCTTTCTATAAGTGAAAAAAGCAGATACACCTTTATTATATCCTTTGTCGACAGTTTAGGCAAGAGCTGCGCTGCCAAAATCGAAGACGGAGATTTCATCGGTTTGGCAAAATCTGTTTAAAGTTTTTTCACCATTTTTCGGCACAGTTTAGTATAATAAATAGTAAAGCCCGAGGGGATTTTCGACAAAAAACAGGGTGCAAGCCCTTCGGTTTTGTGCTATAATAAAGAAGAAAATGCGGCACATATCCATGGCGTCTGTCCGCTGCTGCGGCGCCACGGCTGGGGGATTTTTGCAGGGCAGCGGAGAAAAGGAGCAATTTATGTCTATGGGAAAAATCCTGGTTGCAGATGACGACCAGAATATTGCGGAGCTGCTGAGATTATACCTGGAAAAGGAAGGATATACCGTAGTGCTTGCGGCAGACGGCGAGCAGGCAATCGAGCGTTTTAATGCGGAAAATCCAGACATCGTGCTGCTGGACATCATGATGCCAAAGCTGGACGGCTGGCAGGTGTGCAGGGACATCCGCAAAAAATCCAACTGCCCGATCATCATGGTCACTGCCAAGGGCGAAACCTTTGACAAGGTGCTGGGTCTGGAGCTGGGCGCCGACGACTATGTGGTCAAGCCGTTTGATGCAAAAGAGATCGTAGCGCGCATCAAGGCTGTGATGAGAAGAACCGGAAAAGCTTCGGCCGGCAGCGATGTCAAGGAGGTTTCCTATGACAAACTGGTGGTCAACATGACCAAATATGAGCTGAAGGTGGACGGAAAGGTCATCGACACACCACCCAAGGAGTTGGAGCTGCTGTACCATCTGGCAAGCAATCCAAACCGTGTTTATACCAGGGACCAGCTGCTCAACGAGGTATGGGGATTTGAGTATTACGGAGACTCCAGAACGGTGGACGTACACGTCAAACGCCTGCGTGAAAAGCTGGAGGGTGTGTCCGACAAATGGAGCCTGAAAACGGTATGGGGCGTCGGATACAAATTTGAAGTGAAGGAATAGCTGTTCCAAGCCGCTGTACAAGGAATACAGCGGCTTTTTTGACGGAAATCGACAAGAAGTGTCAAAGGAGGAAGATCTATGCAGCGAGGACTGGTAAGAAGATATTTTACCATGTGTTGTTCGATTATCCTGACCAGCATCATTTTGCTGGGCGTGATTTTCATGGTGTTTGCAGCACAGTATTTTAAGGAGGACAAGCTGGGCGCTTTGGAGAAAAATGCTAAGTATGCTGCGGAGATGACCGAACGGTATATCATATCTGTGGACGGAAGATACCAGCTGGTCAACAATGCGCTGCTGACCAGCTCATGGATTCCGATGGCAAAGGCGCTGGATGCGGACATTTACCTGGCAAACCTGTCGGGCGATGTGCTGTTGTGTACCCATCGCTCCACCTGCAACCACATGGTGTATGGGATTGAGGAGGAAATGATTCAGAAGGTCAAAAACAGCGGCTGCTACACCGAGGTGGGAAAGATGGGAGAAATCTATAAAAGCTCCTACTACACTGCCGGCGTGCCGCTGACCTTGTCGGACGGGCAGATTGCAGGGGTCATCTTTGCTTCCAGCTCTGCGCAGGGTCTGACCGAATTTATGGGAGATATTCTCAAAATGTTCCTGCTGAGTGCGCTGGTGATGCTGGTGGTGACTTTTGCACTGGTATATGTGGTCACCGGCAACATGGTGCGCCCGCTGCGGGAGATGCTTAAAGCAACCGAGGCGTTTGCCAAGGGCGACTTCAGTGTTCGGGTGCCCATCCGTGAGCAGGACGAAATTGGAAAACTGTCAATGGCATTCAATAATATGGCGGACAGTTTGGCACAGCAGGAGACGGTGCGTCGGTCGTTTATCGCCAATGTTTCCCACGAGCTGAAAACGCCGATGACCAGTATTGCCGGCTTTATCGACGGTATCCTCGACGGCACCATTCCGCCGGAGAGGGAGCGGCATTATCTGACACTGGTCTCCGATGAGGTCAAGCGTTTGTCGCGTCTGGTGCGCTCGATGCTTAACATTGCCAAAATCGAGGCAGGGGAGATGAAGCTCAACCCGACCGTCTTTGATGTCAACGAATCGGTGCTGTCGAGCATCTTTACCTTTGAGCAGACCATTGATGCCAAACATCTGGAGATTCGCGGGCTGGAGGACACCGGAAAGATTATGGTCGAAGCTGACCAGGATTTGATTCATCAGGTGGTGTACAACCTGCTGGAGAATGCGGTCAAGTTTGCAAATGAGGGCGGTTATGTCGAGGTCAGCTATACGGTGGACCCCAAGCGCACCTACATCAACATCAAAAATTCGGGCGACGGCATCCCGAAGGATGAAATTTCCAAGGTGTTCGACCGATTCTATAAAACCGACCGCTCCAGAAGCATGGACAAGACCGGTGTGGGTTTGGGGTTGTACATCGTGCGCTCGATTGTCAACCTGCACCAGGGAGAGGTCATCGCCCGCAGCGTAGAGGGTGAATACTGCGAGTTCAGCTTCTCGGTAGCAACCGCTCCCAAGGCGCTGACCCGTCAGCCAAAACCGGTTTCGGTGCGTGAAGTCTAACAGCTTTGCCGAATGTAAAAATGATGAAGAAAAATTCATTATTTTAGCAGAAAAAAGTATGAAACAGTTTAAGCCTTGTTTCATTTATCTTCATAAATTGCGGATATAATAAACACTGTAATCAAACAAGAACAACAGCTATCCGGGTGAGGTGCTTGTGACAGCCGGAAGCAGGGAGGTTTTGCAATATGGATGATAAGAGATTGAATGAAAACGGCGAGCAGCCAAATGAGGAAATGAATCAAAATGAGCAGCCCGTACAGAACGAGCAGCCATCGGAAAGCTCCGGCAGCGGCTGGGTATTTTCTGACAAAAATGTTTCCGGCAGCGGGCAGGAGGAAGCACAGCGGGCAGGAGGCGTTTTCCACAAGGAAGAAACCACGTCCGGTGAGCAGCCGAACGAAGAGGGCTGGTACCATTCGGGACCGAAAAAGCAGCAGGAAAACACCTCGGGCTACAACAGCCGTTACAGCTATGGCGACAACAGTGCCCAGCAGGATGCCGCTGAGCCGCATATCGACCCAAAGGAAAGCGAAAGCTACAAATGGAATTATGAGGATTATAAGGCAGAGCCAAAACATACATCCTCCAAAAACAAAAAGAACAAGGGGCTGCGGGTGTTCACCATCATTATGTGTGCCATCCTGTGTGCCGGTGTCATCAGCCTTGCCGGTTATGGAACCTATGCACTGATCTCCGACCAGCGTGCGCCGCAGACGGAGGAAGTTCCGAGTGCTGAGGCCCAATCGCAGGCAGGAACCCAGTTGACCTTAAACAACAAGCCGGATTCGACCGGCTCGGAGGCAGTCAATCTGTCGGAGGGTCAGCTGACCATCACCGACCGTTACAACAAGGTGCTGCCTTCTACCGTAGGTATCGTGGGATACATCCAGAGCCAGCAGAGTATCTTCGGCGGCGAGCAGAGCCAGGGTTCGGGTATTATCCTGAGCGCAGACGGCTATATCGTGACAAATGCCCATGTTGTCAGCGGCGCAACCAGCATCAAGGTAGTGCTCAACGACAACAGCGAATACAATGCCACCGTGGTCGGCTCGGATGAAAAGACCGACCTTGCGGTTTTGAAGATCGATGCCACCGGACTGACTCCGGCAGAATTTGGAAACTCTGACCAGATGCAAATCGGTGAGCAGGTCATCGCCATCGGCAACCCGGGCGGACTGGAGCTGGCAGGCACCTTGACAGTGGGATATGTGTCGGCAGTCAACCGTCCAATCACCACCACCGGCGGCAGCACCATCGACTGCATCCAGACCGATGCTGCCATCAACCCGGGCAACTCGGGCGGTGCGCTGGTCAACTCCTATGGACAGGTCATCGGAATCAACTCGCAGAAGATTGCAGCGACCGAGTATGAGGGTATTGGCTTTGCCATCTCCATCAACGAGGCACAACCAATCATCAATGATTTGATTGAGTACGGTTATGTCCGCGGCAGAGTGGTCATGGGTATCACCATGCAGATCATCGACCCAACCTTCGCAGCTATCTACGGTTACCAGCCGGGTATCGGTGTTGTATCGGTTGAGCAGAACTCTCCGGCAGCCAAAGCAGGTCTGGTAGCGGGCGACATCATCACCGCTATTGACGGCGAGAGCATCACCTCGCAGGAGACTTTGACCTCCATCCTGGAAGGTCATAAGCCGGGCGATGTCATTGAGCTGACCGTTTACAGACAGGCAATGCAGAGCTATGGCAAGGACCAGCAGCTGACTCTGAAGCTGGAGCTGGGTGAGGCAGGCGCTCCGTCGGACACCACCGTACAGACCGAACAGCCACAGCAGTCACAGCAGCAGGTTCCTTCCCAGAATGAAAACAACTCTGGAAAAAGCTTCTGGAGCTGGGGTAACTAAAGCAGCCAATCACAAGATAACCAGCGCTTTTTTGAACGCATAAATACTTTCCTTTCAAAGAGAACACCTGCGGCACCGGACAACAGGCGACCAAGGGTGTTCTTTTTTGCAGGAAAAGAGCAAAAAAATTTCTATGCCTTGTTAAAAAAATATCCAGCAAACGGGTGGAAATCTGTACAATCTCGGAAAAACGAGTAAATAACCGGCTGTAACGATTGATTTTATCAGAATTGTAAGATATAGTTTTATTAGGACTTTGCAGACAGGACAAGCTGGCTGGCAGGGTCAACGATTGTGCAATAAAAAGAGATGGTATTTTACAAAAGGAGTGTGCACCATATGAGAAAGACGAAGATCATCTGTACACTTGGACCGGCAAGCGAGTCCGAAAACACGTTAAGGGAAATGATCAAAGCGGGAATGAACGTTGCCCGTTTTAACTTTTCGCACGGAAGCCACGAGGAGCATCAGAAGCGCCTGGATGTGGTAAAAAAATTGAGAAAAGAGCTGGATGTTCCGCTGGCAACCCTGCTGGACACCAAAGGACCGGAAATCCGTCTGGGCAAGCTCAAGGACGGAAAAGCAGTTTTGCAGGAAGGCAACCCGTTTGTGCTGACCACCGAGGATCTGCTGGGCGATGACACCATCGCTTCCATCACTTTCAAGGACCTGCCAAGGGATGTTTCCAAAGGTGACCACATCCTGATTGACGACGGTCTGATCGAGCTGCTGGTAGAAAAGGTGGAAGACACCCGAATCAGCTGTGTGGTCCTCAACGGCGGACCGATCTCCGACCGCAAAGGCGTCAATGTTCCGAATGTAGACCTGTCGATGCCGTATTTAAGCGACAAGGACCGCGATGATATTCGTTTTGGTATCAAAGCCGGGTTTGACTTTATCGCAGCTTCCTTTACCCGCTGCGCGCAGGATATTTTGCAGATTCGTGAAATCCTGGAGGAGAACGGCTGCAACACCATCAAAATCATTGCGAAGATTGAAAATGCACAGGGCGTCAACAACATCGATGAAATCCTGCGCGTTTCCGACGGCATTATGATTGCCCGCGGCGACATGGGTGTTGAGATTCCGCTGGAGGATGTCCCGGTTATCCAGAAGATGCTGATTCAGAGGGTCTACACTAGTGGTAAGTATGTTATCACCGCAACCCAGATGCTGGACAGTATGATGAACCATCCGCGTCCGACCCGTGCAGAGGCAACCGACGTTGCCAACGCTATCTATGACGGCACCAGCGTTATCATGCTCTCCGGTGAGACTGCTGCCGGAAAATATCCGGTGGAGGCAGTTCGGACAATGGCAAGAATTGCGGAGCGCACCGAGGAAGACATCAACTATCGCCGCCGCTTCCGTGAGCATGAAGGCACGGTGAACCGCGATGTGACCAATGCGATTTCCCATGCGACCTGTTCGGCAGCGTATGACCTGGAGGCAAGCGCCATCATCACCGTTACCCAGTCGGGTCAGACCGCTCGTATGATCAGCAAATACCGTCCGCAGATGCCAATCATCGGTTGCACCACCCAGATGCCGACCTACCGCCATCTGAGTATGTCCTGGGGTGTTGTGCCGGTATTGTGTGGGGAGCAGAACACCGAGGATGGTCTGTTTAAGCACGCTATGGCGCGTTCGAAGGAGTGCGGAGTGGTACAGGACGGCGACCTGGTCGTCATCACCGCAGGTGTTCCGCTGGGTATCCCGGGCACCACCAACCTGCTCAAGGTGCAGACGGTGGGGGATGTCATTCTGCACGGAACCGGTATCGGTGAAGGCAACATCAAGGCAGGCGTCTGTGTAGCAAAGAGCGAAAGAGAAGCGCTGCAGAACTTCCGTGCCGGAGATATTCTGGTCATCGACAGCACCACCAACGAGCTGCTGGATGTGATGAAGAAAGCCTCCGGCATCATCACCTCGCAGGGTGGTGTGAATTCTCACGCAGCAGTGGTCGGACTGGCGCTGAACATTCCGGTCATTGTTGGAGCAAAAGATTGTACACAGGTTCTGCGCAACGGAACCTCCATTCTGCTGGATGCAAGCAAAGGGGTTGTCTGCAACCTGACCAACCAGCAGTAGAGGATTGAAAACGGAAACGGTCCGTCGAAAGGAGCTTTTATGAAAGGAATTCTGAAAAAAGCAATGGCTGCCGCACTGGTAGCGGTCATGGTGTTGTCGATGAGCGGCTGCACAGAGGAAGAGCAACCGCAGACCAATCAGCCGCAGCAGCAGCAGCAAGACGACGGACAGCAGCCGGAAACTCAACAGGAGCAGGAGGAGCAATCCCAACAGCAAACGGTGACGGCGCCCAGCCTGAGCCAGCAGCTCAAGGAGGCAAAAGCCAAGAACGATGACATCATCGGGTGGCTGAAGATTGATGACCTGAAGGTGGACGGAGCAGTCGTCCAGGCGGAAAACAACACCAAGTATGAGCGCTTGAACGAGTGGGGACAGTACAGCTGGACCGGAACCTACTTTGCCGACTATGAGTGCAACTTTGACAGCCGGGAATCCCTTTCCAAAAATACGGTCATCTATGGGCATAATGTGGATTTCAATGACAATCGGGATGGGGAGCGCTTCAGCCAGCTGCTTTATTTTGCGGACGAGGAGTTTGCAAAGCAGCATCCGTACGTTTACTTTACCATCGACGGCGATGACAAGAGCAGCGAGATGGTCTGGGAAATCTTTTCGGTGTTCTATACCACCACGGATTTTGACTACATCCGCATCAACAAGGACTATCGAAACCCGCAGGAGGGTGAGATCACCGATGCCCAGCTGATGAATATTATCAAGGGAGCACAGGAGCGCTCGGAGTACGACTATGAGGTGGAGGTCAGCGGAGAGGACAAGATTTTGACCCTCTCGACCTGCTCGTATAAATACGGCAGGCGCAAGGATGTCCGCTTTGTGGTGATGGCAAAGCTGCTCGATGAGGATGCGGTGCTGCATACGCAGGCAAAGCTGACCCAGAACACCGATAAAAAAACGGTGGAATAAGAGATGAAAAAAGCAGCCTGACCCAATCGGTCAGGCTGCTTTTTTCATATTCAAACTCTCTTTATTACTGAATGCGTGCTCTTAAAGCAGCAACAATCGGTGCCCAGTCCACCCCGTGAACCATAGCGGCTTCTTCAATCGTTTCGCCGCGAGCGCCCGGTCAGCCGACACAATGCATACCAATGCCAAAGAAGATTTCGGCAAGGGAGCTGTCGTAGTCCAGAACATCACCAATGATGGTGTCCTTTGTAACGGTAAATGCCATAAAGTTGTCCCTCCTTCCTGTGTTGGGTTCAGTTATCTTTTATGATTTTTGTACAAGCACATTATAATACAAAAAAGGTATAAAATCAAGAACGGGAAACAAAACAAACCGTGAACAAAAAATCCCACTCAAACGGCTGTTTGAGTGGGAAGAAAGGTTCGGTTATTCTTCATCGGTCTGCTCGGGAACGGGCAGAATCTCGGCACGCAGCTTTGCGATGCGGCGTTCATCGGTGGCAAGAACGGTAAATTTGACATTGCCCACCTGTACCGATGGGTGTTCGTCCTTGGCAGGGATGCAGTCAAGCAGGTCGGTAATCATGCCGCTGAGGGTGTCGTAGTCCTCTTCGGGACCGATGTTCATGCCCAGCAGCTCCTCGACGTCGTCCACAGACATGGAGCCGTCCAGAACGAAGATGGTGTCGGAAAGCTTCTGGTATTCCTCTTCCTCCTGGTCATACTCGTCCTGCATATTGCCGACGATTGATTCCAGCAGGTCCTCCATGGTAACGATACCGGAGGTGCCGCCGTACTCATCGACGACAATCGCCATCTGGGTTTTCTTTTCCTTAAAGGTTTTGAAAAGGTCAGAACAGCGGTTGGATTCGGGGACGAAGATGGCTTTGCGGATAAAGGGGAGGATTGGCTGGTTGGAAATTTGCTCCACTGTTTCGGTGATGCAGCGCAGCATATCCTTGGCGTAGACGATGCCGACGATATTGTCGATGTCGTCCTCATAGACCGGGATTCGGGAGTAGCCTTTGTCGATGGCAAGTTGGATGACGTCCATCACGGTAGCGGTGTTTTCTACGGCGGCGACGTCAGTTCGGTGGGTCATTACATCCTCCACGGTGATGTCGTCGAACTCAAAGATGTTGTCAATCATGTCGGCTTCATCCTTTTCGATGGAGCCTTCTTCGTTGCCGACGTCGACCATCATGCGGATTTCCTCTTCGGTGACCTGCTCCGGCTGGTCATCGGCGCTGATGCCGAACAGACGCAGGACCAGGTTGGTGCTGGCGGAAAGAACAGCCACAAAGGGCTTGGAGATGGTGAACACAAAGCGGATAATCGGAGCGACCATCAGGGAAATCTTTTCGGGATGGTGCATAGCGATGCGCTTGGGGACCAGCTCACCGAGAACAAGGTTAAAGTATGCCAGCAGCAGGGTGATGGAGATCAGAGCGATGGTCTGAGCGGCAGGCAGCGGCATATAAGAGGAAAGAAAGGCTGCAAACGGCTCGGAGAATTTGTCGGCGGCAGAACCGGCTGCCATAAATCCGGCAAGGGTGACACCGATTTGGATGGTGGAGAGGAACTTGGAAGGCTCTGAGACCATCTTGTGCAGGATGGCGGCGCGCTTGTTGCCGTCCTCTGCCATTTTTTTGAGCTTGTTGTCGTTGAAGGTGACGATGGCGATCTCGCTCATAGCAAAGAAAGCGTTGATAGCGATGAGCACCAGAAGGATGATGATTTGTAAGATTGTACTGTCAGGGTCCATTTTTTACTCCTTTTTGTTAAAGACTGAAGGTTTGATTCGAAAATGATGAGAAGCACCGAAAACTTCCATCATACACTTTAATACTATACACAAATCGAAAGGGGTTGTCAATTTGACTTTTGCGCACAAAAAAGACGATATTCCCCTTTGTGGAGAGGTTGCGACGCAGGGAAAGGGCTTTTTTGTGCAAAAGCTTCGCAGAGCGGGTCCTTGCGCAGTGAACAGAAGCGAACATAAAAGAAGGAAACGATTTTGATGAGAGAAGCTTTGGCGGTGCGGGAGGAGAAGAGGGTGAAAACCGACTAAATAGGTACAGGATAAATTGTGCGATGTGGTAAAATTGTTAAAAAAGTATAGGGACAATCCAATAAGTTGGCACACTTTGTCCCTTTACAATACGACCAAAAAATGATAAACTTTATAACGTAGGTATGTGTGATATGATTATAGCATAACATCCATCTAAACCTATCAAGGAGGAATAATACATTATGGCTAGATCTATGAAAACCATGGACGGCAACAATGCTGCTGCATATGTATCTTATGCATTTACAGAAGTTGCCGGCATTTACCCGATCACCCCATCCAGCCCAATGGCTGACTATGTGGATCAGTGGTCTGCACAGGGTAAAAAGAACATCTTCGGTTCCACTGTCAAGGTAATGGAGATGCAGTCCGAGGCTGGTGCGGCAGGTACCGTACACGGTTCCCTGAACGCAGGCGCTCTGACCACCACCTATACCGCATCCCAGGGTCTGCTGCTGATGATCCCGAACATGTACAAAATCGCAGGCGAGCTGCTGCCAACCGTTTTCCACGTTTCGGCAAGAACCGTAGCTTCCCACGCGCTGAACATCTTCGGTGACCACTCCGACGTTTATGCTTGCCGTCAGACCGGCTTTGCTATGCTGGCTGAGACAAACCCACAGGAAGTTATGGACCTGGGCGCTGTTGCTCACCTGGCTACTATCAAGAGCCGCGTTCCATTCATCAACTTCTTCGACGGTTTCCGTACCTCCCACGAGATCCAGAAGATCGAAGTATGGGATTACGAAGACCTCAAAGAGATGTGCGACATGGATGCAGTAGAAGCATTCCGCAAACGCGCACTCAACCCAGAGCATCCAACCATGCGCGGTTCCCACGAGAACGGCGACATCTTCTTCCAGCATCGTGAAGCCTGCAACGAGTACTACGAAGCAGTTCCGGCTATCGTGGAAGAGTACATGGGCAAAGTCAATGCAAAACTGGGTACCAACTATCAGCTGTTCAACTACTACGGCGCACCGGATGCTGACCGTGTCATCGTAGCAATGGGTTCTATCTGCGACGTTGCAGAAGAAGTTATCGACTACCTGACCGCTAAAGGCGAAAAGGTTGGTCTGGTCAAAGTAAGATTGTTCCGTCCATTCTCTGCTAAACACCTGCTGGCTGCTATCCCAGAAACTGCAACCAAGATCGCTGTTCTGGACCGTACCAAAGAGCCAGGCGCATACGCAGAGCCTCTGCATCTGGATGTTATGTCCGCTATGAGCGAAGCTGGACGTCAGGCTACCATCATCGGTGGTCGTTACGGTCTGGGCTCCAAGGACACCACCCCTGCAAGCGTATTTGCAGTATATGAAGAGCTGGCAAAAGCAGAACCAAAAGCTCGTTTCACCCTGGGCATCAACGATGACGTTACTCATCTGTCCCTGGAAGAAAAAGAAGCTCCAAACACCGCAGCAGAAGGCACCATCGAGTGCAAATTCTGGGGTCTGGGCGGCGATGGTACTGTTGGTGCAAACAAGAACTCCATCAAGATCATCGGTGACCACACCAACAAATATGTACAGGCATACTTCCAGTATGACTCCAAGAAGACCGGCGGTATCACCATCTCCCATCTGCGTTTTGGTGACAAACCGATCAAGAGCCCATACTACATCAATAAAGCAGACTTTGTTGCCTGCCACAACCCATCTTATGTAACCAAAGGCTACAAGATGGTTCGTGACGTAAAACCAGGCGGCGTATTCCTGATCAACTGCCAGTGGACTCCTGAGGAGCTCAACGAGCATATGCCGGCTGATGCAAAACGTTACATTGCTAAGAACAACATCCAGCTGTACACCATCAACGCAATCGACAAGGCTATCGAGATCGGTCTGGGCAAACGTACCAACACCATCCTGCAGTCTGCGTTCTTTGCACTGGCTGGCGTACTGCCAAAAGAAGATGCTATCACCTACATGAAGGATGCAGCTACCCGCAGCTTCTCCAAGAAGGGTGAAGCCATCGTTAAGATGAACCATGACGCAATCGATGCCGGCTTTGACTACTATGTAAAAGTGGACATCCCTGCTGATTGGGCAACCGCTGAGGACCACAAAGAAGCAGAACATCTGGAAGGTCCTGCAAAACTGGTTACCATGGTACAGGATATTATGGAACCGGTTGCAAAGATGGACGGCGACAGCCTGCCTGTATCCGCATTTGTTGCTCATGCTGACGGTACCTTTGAACAGGGCGCTTCCGCTTACGAAAAACGCGGCGTTGCTGTTATGGTTCCAGAGTGGGATGAGACCAAATGTATCCAGTGTAACCGCTGCTCCTACGTCTGCCCACATGCTACCATCCGTCCATTTGCTCTGACCGAGGAAGAAGTTGCTGCTGCTCCAGAAGGTTTGCAGGTTGCTAAGATGACCGGCAAAGGTCTGGAAGCTCTCAAGTTCACCATGGCAGTATCTCCAATGGATTGTATGGGATGCGGCGTCTGCGTAGGCGAATGTCCTGCAAAAGAAAAAGCAATCAAGATGGTTCCAAGAGAGAGCCAGGAATACAAACAGCCGGTATTTGATTACCTGGTTGCTAACGTTGGCAAGAAGGAAGGCATGCCTGCAAAAGAAACCGTTAAGGGCAGCCAGTTCGAGAAACCTCTGCTTGAGTTCTCCGGCTCCTGTGCAGGTTGTGCTGAGACAGCTTATGCTCGTCTGATCACCCAGCTGTTCGGCGACAGAATGTACATCTCCAACGCAACAGGTTGTTCCTCTATCTGGGGCGGTCCTGCTGCTACCTCTCCATACACCGTCAACGAAAAGGGTCACGGTCCTGCATGGGCAAACTCCCTGTTCGAAGACAACGCAGAGCACGGCTTCGGTATGTACCTGGGTCAGAAAGTTCTGCGCGACAAGCTCATCGAGGAAGTCCGCGATGTAGTTGAAAACGGCAGCAACGAAGCTGTTAAAGCTGCTGGTCAGAAATATCTGGATACCGTTAACAACGGTAAAGAGAACCAGGCTGCTACCGAGGAGCTGATTGCTGCTCTGGAAGCTTGCGGATGCGAAAAAGCAAAATCCATCCTGGCTCACAAAGAATATCTGGCTAAGAAATCGGTTTGGGTATTCGGCGGCGACGGCTGGGCATACGACATCGGCTTCGGCGGTCTGGACCACGTTCTGGCTTCCGGCGAGGATATCAACGTGATGGTATTCGATACCGAGGTATACTCCAACACCGGCGGTCAGGCTTCCAAGGCTTCTCAGGTAGGTCAGGTTGCTCAGTTTGCAGCAGCAGGTAAAGCAATCAACAAGAAGAGCCTGTCTGAAATTGCAATGTCCTACGGTTACGTTTATGTTGCTCAGATCGCTATGGGCGCTGACATGAACCAGACCATCAAGGCAATTGCTGAGGCTGAGGCATACCCAGGTCCATCCCTCATCATCGGTTACGCTCCTTGTGAAATGCACTCCATCAAGGGCGGCATGGGCAACTGCCAGAAAGAAATGAAACGTGCTGTTGAATGTGGTTACTGGAATATGTTCCGCTTCAACCCAGCTCTGAAGGCTGAAGGCAAGAACCCATTCACTCTGGACAGCAAGGCTCCAACCGCTGATTACAAAGAGTTCATCATGGGCGAGGCTCGTTACTCCTCTCTGACCCGTGCATTCCCAGAAAGAGCAGAAGAACTGTTCGAGAAGGCTGCACAGAACTCTCGTGCTCGTTACGATCACCTGGTACGTCTGGGCGAACTGTACGCAGCAAAATAGTTTTCAGGCATCTTGATCCGATAGGGTCATCAAAAAATCCCGCTTTCATTTTGAAAGCGGGATTTTTTTCTATATAAGGAAAATAAGGAGAAGGATGTTAGGCTCTGGAAGGGAAGTCAATCAAATCAGTTGAAAATCCAGAAAAGGTATGGTATTCTGAAACAGAAATGCAGGACAGAAAGGAACGAGAAAGATGAAAATCATGGCGGTGGATTTTGGCGATTCCCGAACCGG
>UMAW01027293.1_pt1 | contig 13895 bp, 10 predicted proteins | sample 1963801 | NCBI WGS metagenome assembly UMAW01 (sample SAMEA4835925, study PRJEB28245) | human gut metagenome | biome: gut microbiome; material: fecal sample | place: Denmark | collected 2008 | reverse complement strand
CTGCCGATGAAGTTCTAAGCTCAAATATCTCCTTTGGCAAGGGCGATGGTACCCGAAAAAGGCCATTTGCTCTTTACATATAGTATTTTCTTTTGAATAATTGACATATTGAACTAGAGAGGAGAGGACAGGAATGAGCGAGATCGCAGCCTGCACTTTGATTCAGGAAGAGCCTGACCGCAAGACGGAGCGGTACACTCCATTATAGAAAGGGGGGATCTGTTTGGGCGAAGAAACTTTGAATCCCCGTGATGCGTACCGTGTGATGCTCCGGGATTACCCGGATGTGCTGAACATCGACCAGATGTGCGAGATATTGAGCGTCAGCACAAAAACCGGGTATGCGCTTTTGAAAAAGGGGAGCATCCAGCATTTGAAGGTCGGACGCTCCTACCGCATCCCCAAGGCACATCTTTTGACTTATCTTATCGGATTCGCACCCGGTCACACCATCCGGGCGTGACATCCTTGCATTCTCTCCTGCCGTTGGGTACACTGATGGTGTCAGCGGCAGAAGTTACATATTCAGGTGGATGCAAAGACAGGAGGAAACATTATGGTAGCAGGGCATCTGCAAGAAAAAAACGACTTCTACTACATCGTTCTGAGTTACAAGGACGCAGACGGAAAGCGAAAGACCAAGTGGGAAGCCACCGGTCTGTCCGTCAAGAGGAACAAGAAGAAAGCCGAAGCTCTTTTGCTGGAACGTCGGAGGAACTTCATGGTTCCCACCGCACCTGCGGAGATCCGCTTGGACGATGACATTCTCTTTTCGGACTTCATGCTGAAATGGCTGGAAGTCACGAAAAGCTCTGTCCAAATCACGACCTATGCCAGCTATCAAGGAATGGTGGAGCGCATCATCGCTCCCTATTTCCGCAAGCGCGGCATCAAGCTGGTAGACCTGAAAGCCACCGATTTGCAGGATTTCTATACCAAACAGCTTGAACGGGTCAAGGCAAATTCGGTGATCCATTACCATGCAAACATCCACAAGGCATTGAAGTATGCGGTCAAGATCGACCTGATCCCCACCAATCCGGCAGATAAGGTCGAGCGTCCGAAGAAGAATGCGTTCAAGGGCAGCTATTACAGTGCCGAAGAGATCCATGCTTTGACGGAGGTCGCAGAGGGCACCAAGCTGGAGATCCCGGTTCTGCTGGCATCCTTCTACGGCCTGCGCCGCAGCGAGGTGCTGGGGCTGAAGTGGGATGCGATCGACTTTGAGGAAAACACTCTGGAGATCAAGCACATCGTTACGCAGGCATCCATCGACGGCAAAAAGGTTCTGGTACAGGCAGACCGTGCAAAAACGAAGTCCAGCCTGCGGACGCTGCCTCTTGTGCCGCCCATCCGTGACCGCCTGCTGATGCTGAAAGGTCAGCAGGAAACCTACCGCCGCCTGTGCGGTAAAAGCTACAACCGGGATTATCTGGGCTATCTGTGTGTGGACGAGATCGGGAACATCATCCGCCCCAACTACGTTTCCGAGCAGTTCCCGAAGCTGTTGGAGAAAAACGGTCTGCGTCCTATCCGCTTTCATGACCTGCGTCATAGCTGCGCCAGCCTTCTTCTGGCAAACGGCGTTCCCATGAAGCAGATTCAGGAATGGCTGGGTCACAGCGACTTCTCCACCACCGCCAATATTTACGCCCACCTCGATTACGCTTCCAAGCTCTCGTCTGCACAGGCGATGCTGGAGGGGCTGGGCTATGGCAATGCGTCAGCATGATGCCATACGCCCACAAGACAGGGTGGACGGGCGATGTTCCGGCAAAAAAGAATGGACAGACGAATAAAATTCATCTGTCCATTCGATTTGGCGGAGCATCAGGGAGTCGAACCCTGGCACCGGTCTCCCGGCCTATCGCATTTCGAGTGCGACCTCTTACGACCACTTGAGTAATGCTCCAGATATTAAATTTTAGAATGCGCCGTGCATTCTGGGAAAACTTTGGAGAGAATTGCAGGAGAGAACGCCAGAAAATCGTTCCCTCACGAAGTCGGAAAACCCGCATGAAACCTAGCAAAACCGGAAAACCACTTCCAAAAAGCCAGTTAGATTTCGAGTCGTTCTCGTTACGACCGCTTCGATACATCTCCAAGTATATTTTCATGGCAAATTTACGATTTGTGATATACAAATCGACCTTGAAACTTGGAACAGTTGCTGTTAGAATATTGTTAGAAAACGCATCGTTCAGACAGGCTTTGAAGCCTGTCAGGACATCAAAATTGACGTTCTCTCGTGTGATATGGAGACATCCGGCGAAGCATCCACTTGGATTTCGAGTCGTTCTCGTTACGACCACTTCGATACATCTCCATATTCATAGCTATATAATTATAGCAAAAAGCCGCCGTTCCGTCAACACTTTCTGCCGGAGGGACCCACAGCGCCAAAGGAAGCTTCTGGTCTGGGATAAGCGGAAGCCGCTGCTACCCTCTGTGGGGTGGGGCACCCTCCTTTTCCTCTCTGCTCCGGGGCACCTTTTTCATGCTGTGCTGTCGTTTCCAAGGGCCAGATTGTAAAATCGTGGAATCATCGTCTGGATTTTCACAAAATATTACTATTTTGCCCAAAGATTGTACAAACCCTACCCCCCTCTGATGTGCTATACTGAAATCAACAACCGGCCTGTTTCCGGCATTTCTTCTGCCATGCAGGCCGCCGAAACAAAGAAGAAAACCAGAAGGAGCAGTATCGATGAGAGAGATCATTTCCTTGAACGAAAACTGGACCCTGTCCTTCCCCAAGGGCGAGCGTCCCACCGAGCAGGTCACCCTGCCCCACACCTGGAACGCTGTGGACGGCATGGACGGCAATGGCAGCTATCTGCGCACCACCGGTGTCTACACCCGCACCTTTACCCAGCCCAAGCAGCCTCTGGCTGGCGGCCGCACCTACGTTGAGGTGCTGGCAGCTGCTCTGGCCGCAACCGTAAAGGTCAACGGCCAGGTGGCAACCACCCACGAGGGCGGCTTCTCCATCTTCCGTGCCGATGTCACCGACCTGTGCCACGAGGGCGACAACGAGCTGACCATCGAGGTCTCCAACGAGGACACCCCCTCCATGTACCCCGCTTCCGCCGACTTCACCTTCTACGGCGGCCTGTACCGCGGCGTGAACCTGATCAGCGTGCCCGGCACCCACTTTGACCTGGACTACTTCGGCGGCCCCGGCATCAAGGTCACCCCCAAGCCCACCGAGGACGGCGGTGCCACCTTTGAGATCGAGAGCTGGGTCACCAACGGCGAAGAGGCCTATACCGTGATGTACAGCATCGAGGACTGCTACGGCAACGAAGTTGCTTCCGGCGTGCGCCCCTGCGACAGCACCAAGGTCACCCTGTACGTTCCCGATGCCCAGCTGTGGAGCATGGACGAGCCCAACCTGTACACCGTGACCGCCCGCCTGCAGAAGAACAACGAGACCTTTGACGAGATCTACGCCAACGTGGGTGTCCGCAGCTATACTGTGACCCCGAACGACGGCTTCTCCATCAACGGCGTACCCACCCCGCTGCGCGGCGTGGCTCGCCATCAGGATCGTCTGTACAAGGGCAACGCCCTGACCGCTGAGGATCACTACGAGGATGCCATGCTCATCAAGGAGCTGGGTGCCAACACCATCCGTCTGGCCCACTATCAGCACAGCCAGGACTTCTACGACGCATGTGACGAGCTGGGCTTCGCCGTCTGGGCTGAGATCCCCTTCATCAGCGTCTTTAAGAAGGACCCCTCCGCTCATCAGAACTGCCGTCACCAGATGACCGAACTGATCATCCAGAACTACAACCACCCCTCCATCATGTTCTGGGGCCTGTCCAACGAGATCCTGATCGGCGGCATCTGCCAGGAGCTGGTGGACAACCACCACGACCTGCAGAAGCTGGTGCGTGAGCTGGATCCCACCCGTCTGACTACCATTGCCCACGTCTCCAACACCCCTGTTGACGGCCCCATGCATCACATTACCGATGTAGAGAGCTACAACCACTACTTCGGCTGGTACGGCGGCAAGATGGAGCAGAACGGCCCCTGGCTGGACAAGTTCCACGCCGAGCACCCCGACATCTGCATCGGCATCTCCGAGTACGGCACCGAGGGTATCATCAACTGGCACAGCAACGATCCCCAGTGCAAAGACTACACCGAGGAGTATCAGGCACTGTACCACGAGCATCTGGCTCAGGTGTTCGAGGATCGTCCCTGGGTGTGGGCTACCCACTGCTGGAACATGTTCGACTTTGGCTGTGCTGCCCGCCACGAGGGCGGCGTTGCAGGCCGCAACAACAAGGGCCTGATGACCATTGACCGCAAGACCAAGAAGGACAGCTACTTTGTCTACCAGGCATACTGGTCCAAGCTGCCCATGGTCCACATCGCTGGCCGCCGCCATGCACAGCGCGCAGGCGAGACCACCGAGATCAAGGTCTACTCCAACCAGGACACCGTTGTGCTGTACGTCAACGGCAAGGAAGTCGGCCAGCAGACTGCACACCGCGTGTTCAAGTTCAACGTTGCTCTGGAAGAGGGCTTCAACACCATCCTGGCCGTTGCCGGTGACGTGAAGGATTCCATCACGCTGGAAAAGGTCGAGAAGGAGCCTGATTGCTACACTCTGCCTGAGTTCAACGAGCGTCAGGAGGGCGTTGCCAACTGGTTCAAGCAGGTCGGCAGCCTGGATCTGAAGGCTCCGATGGAGTTCCCCGAGGGCTATTACAGCATCAAGGACAGCATGGAGGATCTCTCCAAGAACGAAGAGGCTATGGCTCTCGCCACCAAGGCTGTCAAGCTGGCCACCAACTTTGACGTCAAGCCCGGCGTTGGCATGTGGGATATGATGAAGCGCATGACCCCTGAGGCTATGGCTAAGATGATCAACATGCCCGACGGCTTTATCGAGAGCCTAAACGCACAGCTGATCAAGATCAAGAAGTAAGCACTTCCTGCATCTGAACACCAAAAACGAACGAACCGCCCCGGCACTGCACAAAGCAGCCCTGCCGGGGCGGTTTTCGTTTCCTCATCTCCACACACGCTGGCAAACCAAAAGGGCCCTGCGGCATTTGCTGCAAGGCCCTTTCGGTTATGGGAGATCATGAAATATCAAAGCATCTTTCCCATGCTGCCCCAGCCTGTGGCTCAGCGCTTCTTGCTGCGCTTCTTCTTGCGCGGGGCAGAGCGGGCAGGGTTCTGGGTGGGAACAGAACCATTGGAGCGCTTCTGCTCCATCCGATATCTGACGTAATTGGGAATCACGACCGCGATCACGATCAGCAGGACCCAGACCAGGATGCTGGGCTGCTCGTGGTTGGTGTTGAACAGAAACTGCATGACATTATCCATAGGGTGTTTTCCTTTCCGGCCCAGCAGGCCGCCAGAGGGCTTTTTACAGCCAGATGTTGCCGTTCTCGTCCGGTTTCATGGGTACGGCAATGATAAAGTCCACGATGGTCATAGCGGCAGAGAAACCACTCCAGAAGGTTGCCAGATACAGCAGGCCCAGCACCGGGCGCTTGGCATAGAACTGGTGCGCACCAAACGCGCCCAGAATGCACAGGCGCATATACTTCTTACGGCTGACACAGTGCTTTTCACGGTGTTCTCTCCAGTATAACAGGTGGTCGATGGTGTTCCAGATGAACCCATGGTCCGGGTCCTTTCCCCACTGTGTCTTTTCTTCCATTTACGATGTACCTCTTGTCTGAATTTTGTTCCAAAAGCAGAAAACCGCCCGCCGCAAGGGCGAGCGGTTTTTCTATTTGATTTTACAGGTTTCCGCAGAAAATTGCAAGTACCAATTAGGCGTTCTCAGCCATGGCCTTCATCTTGATCTGAGCGACCTCATCCTGGATCTCTTCCATCTTCTCCTTGGTCAGGGGATAGAACTTCATAGCGATCAGGTTGCAGACCAGGCCAATCATGATCATGCCGTATGCGCAGAAGACAACGCCGCCGCGCAGGCCCGGGGTAACGGGGTCACCCATAACGGGGTTGTGGTCGGTGTAGCCGCACATGCTGAACATGACACCGGCGACCATGGGTGCGAAAGAGGAGACCAGCTTATCCACGAAGCTGAACAGGGTACCCATCAGGCCGGGGACATACTTGCCGGTACGGTAGACTTCGTAATCGGCGCAGTCAGCGGTCATGGGGATGACGATGTTGCCGGAAATGCCCTGGAAACCAGCGGCGATGATGGTCAGAACGAGGTACAGGATCAGGAAGTAGCCCCAGTTCAGAGCACCGGTAGCGGGGTTAGAGGTCATGGTGGTGGGATCGCCCAGCAGCCACAGGGCTGCCAGAGCGCCGTTAATGACCAGACCACCCACAGAGCCGATCAGCATGGCCTTGCGCTGACCCAGTCTGGTAGCAAAGAAGCTGATGAACAGGAAGCACACGATGGTGCTGGGAATGGTGACCAGACCGGTAACGTTACTCTGCAGCAGGTTGGAACCGGCAATGCAGGCGAACATGGCGACCATGACGGCGCTGGACTTTGCAGAGGAGCCCAGCTTATCGGTAGATGCGGACAGGACCAGCATCTGAATGGCACGGTTGTTCTTCAGGGTATCCCAGTAATCCTTGATACCGACCTTGATGGGCTTGCCGGTGCCGAAGAACTCAGGACGATCCTTGGGGGTAATGGAGATCACAGCGATGGTGGTGAAGCAGGCGGACATGATAGCGGTCATCAGCCACAGGGTGTGCATGAACTGGGTGGAAGCGTAGCCGCCCACATCGGTGTAGCCATCAGCAATACGAGGGATGATGATGCCCAGAATGGCGAACAGCAGGGTGTTGAACACGCCGTCGAAGGAAGCGAACATGGGGCGCTGCTTGGGGTCATTGGTCATGCAGCTCTGTGCAGACTTGGTAACAACACACTGGCAGGTGTAGCCCAGGTAGTAGACCATCAGAACGACCACATAGAAGGGGAAGCGCACGCCCTGAGGCAGCTTGTGGGTGACATGGAAAGCGATGTAGCTGGTCACGCACAGGATGATCTGACCGATCACGATGAACGGGCGGTTCTTGCCGAACTTGCCGTTGGTCTTATCGACCATGAAGCCGACGAACGGGTCAGTGACACCGTCCCAGATACGCATCATCATGGTCAGGGAAGAAGCGACCATCATGCCAACGCCGACCCAGCCCATCAGGTAGTAGGTAGCGTAGTTCATCATCATCAGATAAACGTTGGTTGCGGTGTTGTTCAGCGCGTAGCCTGCGATACGCCACAGGGGAACGCGGTGGATGCCGTTGTGCTCATAGTCCTTATCATAGAACTTATCCGGCAGACTTCTGGTTTTTGCCATTTCATTCTCTCCTTTGTTCACACGGGAACATTCTCCGTTTTCTCCATGGGGCTTACAGCTGCCACTGCGTACCAGCCCGTCCGGAACTTTATGTCTATATTATGAACGTTTTTTGATATATCCGTTAGTAATATTTTAAGGTAAAACAGGTCGATTTTACGATTATGGGAAAAGTTTCACTAATGTGAAAATTTCTATTGTGCTTATTGCACAATCAATTGATATACTAGTATAGCACAACGCCAGTTAGCTGCCACTATGTTCTGCGCCGGAGAACGGGCCTGCAAACGCCAGAAAGGGCCCACGGCAAATGCCGCAGGCCCTTTCTGGCGCTAGGAGGTAAATGAATGAATAGAGGAAGATGTCAGATCAGGATGTCGCCGTTCTCATCGGCCTGCATGGGCAGTGCAATGAGAAGGTCGGTCACGCAGAGGAAGAAGGGCACCACGCTCCAGAAGAACAGGGTGTAGAAGGCCGCCAGCGCATACCGCTTTTCATAGTAGCGGTGGCCGCCGCACCAGCCCAGAAACAGGCAGAGCAGAAGGTACTTCTTTTTGTTCACCTTGTGCCTTACGCGGTTCTTTTTCCAATCGTGATACTTACCAATGAGGCCCGGGCTCTTCTCCTTTTCAAGATCGATGCCGGCTTCCAGCTTGGCATCCTGCAGCGCCAGCTCCGCCTTGATAAAGTCATCCCGGGTCAGCTCCTCGCCGGTCTCCAGCTTGTGGAACACATCGTCCGTTACCTGCTGGCGGCTGCCGGTGCCGTAATAGCCGGTGCTCCAATCGTCCTTTTCCTCGTCGTAGTGCTCCACATCGCCCAGCAGCTCGCCGGTGGTGGGGGCCTTTTCCGGGGCCTCAGCGGAGGGGGCCGGGGTGATCTCAGGGGTCTGGTTCAGCTTGTTTTCTTCTGCCATAGTGGTATTCCTTCCGGGTCTCAGGGTATCAGAAAGTCCTGCGGCAGAGGATGGCCCGCCGCAGGACATTTCCGGTTACGATGCAGGACAGCGGCGCTGTCCCGGATTCAAAATTTCCGCAGGGAGATGGTTGGCATTAAGCCTGCTTTGCAGCAGCCTCAGCCTTGATGCGGCCGATCTCAGCCTGGATCTCTTCCATCTTCTCCTTGGTCAGGGGATAGAAGTGCATGGCAACAACGTTGCACAGCCAGCCAACGATGGGCAGCAGGACAAAGCAGCCGATGGTTGCCCAGAAGATGCCGTCAGAGTACGGAGTCAGGGTGTCGGGCAGAGCGTCCTTGAAGCCGACCATGGAGTAGAACAGGGCCACCAGAGTGGTTGCCAGAGAAGAGACCAGCTTATCCACAAAGCTGAACAGGGTACCCATCAGGCCGGGGACGTACTTGCCGGTACGGTAGACCTCGTAGTCGGCGCAGTCAGCGGTCATGGTGATAACGATGGAGGAGGACAGAGCCTGCACACCACGCCATGCGATGATCAGCAGGATGAAGATCAGGCCGGTAGCAGTCCAGCCGTTGAACAGGGTGCCCCAGGTGTCGGGACGGATGATACGGAATGCAGGCAGCGCAAACTTGGTAGCATCGCCCTTGGGGTTCACAAAGACCAGGAACAGGGTGATGATGATAGAACCGATAATGCCGCCATAGGTACCGGTCATCATGGATGCCTTCTGGCCCATCTGACGTGCGATCTTGTTCATCAGCAGGATGGAGATCAGAGCGATGGGGATAGAGGTGATCTGAGAGTAGCTGGAGAATGCGGCATAGTTGCCGAAGATGATGCCGAACAGGCAGATCATAACAGTGGAGTTGCTCATGGTGGACATGAACAGCTTATCAGTAGACGCGGAGACCACCAGCATCTGGATGGCGCGGTTGTGAGCCAGGGTGTCAACGTAATCCTTCACGCCGACCTTCTGGGCGGTGCCCAGACCGAAGTACTTGGAGTTATCCTTACGCCACAGAGCAATGATGGCGCAGACTGCAAACACTGCAGACAGGCCGCCGAACATCAGCTGCATGGTGGTGAACAGGCCGGGGTTGTAGAAAGCGGACAGGCTGCCGCCGGACTTCTCCACGATGCCTGCCAGAGCGGGGTTCTGTGCCACCAGAGAAGCGATCTCTGCAGCGTTGTTCTCAGCAGTCAGGGTGAACTTGGGAACCAGGCTGTCGGTAACGATGACAGGGATGACAATGTTCATCAGGATGATGTTGTACACGGTATCGCACATTGCGAAGATGGGGCGCTGCTTGGGATCGTTGGTCAGGCAGGTCTGAGCAGACTTGGTGACAACGCACTGGCAGGTGTAGCCCAGGATGTAGATCATGTAGATGATGATGAACGCAACAAAGCGGACACCAGTGCCCATCTTGGGGATGAAGTTGAACATCACGAAGGTGGTGACGAACATGATGATCTGACCGATGACAATGAACGGACGGTTTTTGCCGAACTTGCCGTTGGTCTTATCGACCATCATACCAACGAACGGGTCGGTGACACCGTCCCAGATACGCATGATGGTAACAATGGAACCGGCCAGCACGGATGCCAGACCGACGATACCGATCAGGAAGTAGCTGATGTAACCGACCACCATCATGTAGGTGTTGGTGGAGGTGTTGTTCAGAGCGTACATCATGATCTCCCACATTTTCGCTCTGTGGATGCCGTTTTCTTCAAGCGGCTGTTTGACCTTTGCCATAGAGAAGCTCTCCTTTCAATTCTGCGGCCGGTGTGCTGCCACTCACTCCGGCCTTTCATTCGGTCCCCCGTGGGCTGCGGCTGCCACATCGCGAACCGGGGGATTTTTATGTATACATTATGAACTATCCATCAAATTTCTGTTAGTAAAATTTTGAGGTAAAACAGGACAATTTTACTCTCCTTGGGCGAAATCAACAGTTTTAAAAAACAGCGTTCGTCATTTTGCACATGATTGCAAGATACTAGTACAGCACATTCCACAAAATAGACTTGTATTCCAACCGCGCGTAAAAAAAGAATACAAGGAAAGTGCGGAAATATCCAAAAAATTTTCTAGTTGTTCCGCGCGGAGGCCTATTATAATAGGTATAGCATCTGCGGCTCTGTGGCATGGGCCGCTGCGTTCAAAAGAAAAGGAGAAAACACTATGGCAGTGAAAGCATCCGAGCGTGTAAAGCGCTACCAGAACCCCAACGGCCCCACCATCAGCACCGTGGAGCGCAAGGTCATCGAGCAGGACGGCCTGTATTTCAAGGACATCGACGGCACCGGCACCGTCAGCGCAGTCAACGACTGGCGCTTGACCCCGGCTGAGCGCGCCGAGGCCTATGTCAAGGTTCTGACCACCAGCGAGAAGATCGGCCAGATCTTCACCTCCGACTGGCGCATGGGCCCCAAGTATCCTTCCCCCCGTCTGGCAGCCAACGGCCACAAGCCCGTGGCGGACGAAAGCGGCCTGCTGGACGAGGCACCTGTGAACGTCTCCGACAGCATCTTCGGCTCCCAGTCCCTGCCCAGCACCTCTGACATGGTCAAGAAGAGCTTCAACCGCCACGTCATCCTGCGCGAGAGCCCCACGCCCGAGGATCTGGCAGATTACCTGAACCAGCTGCAGTACCTGACCGAGACCTGTGATCACTTTGTTCCCATGCAGGTCATGTCCAACAGCCGCAACGAGAACGGCGAGGTCGTGTTCGGCATGAACGATGCCACCGGCGTGTTTGCCACCTATCCCGGCACCCTGGGCATTGCTGCTGCCGTCAAGGGCACCGCACGCATCGACATCATCGACAAGTTTGCCGACACCATCCGCCGCGAGTGGAATGCCTGCGGCCTGAAGAAGGGCTACATGTACATGGCCGACTGCGTCACCGACCCCCGTTGGCAGCGCACCTTCGGCACCTTTGGCGAGGACCCGGAGCTCATTGAGGAGATCTTCGACCACCTGATCCCCGGCATCCAGGGCGGCAGCAACGGCGTTACCCCCGAGGGTGTTTCCATGACTGTGAAGCACTTCCCCGGCGGCGGTGCCCGTGAGAACGGCTTTGACCCCCACTATGCAGCAGGCCAGTGGAACATCTACGCCACCCCCGGCTCCCTGCAGAAGTACCACATCCCGGCATTCCGCGCAGCCATCCGCCACAATGCCGAGTCCATCATGCCCTACTACTCCAAGCCCAGCGCCGAGAAGAGCGCTCCGCAGGAGGACTTCAACGGCAACCCCATCGAGCTCCAGCCCTACGGCTTTGCCTACAACAAGGTGTTCATCGACGGCCTGCTGCGCGGCCAGATGGGCTTCAAGGGCTACATCAACTCCGACACCGGCATCGTCCACAACATGTGCTGGGGCGTTGACATGCTGGACGAGCCCGAGCGCATCGGCTATGCTGTCACCCAGAGCGGCGTGGACCTGATCTCCGGCCTGCTGGACAACAAGCTGGGCGAGGAGAGCTACGCCCGCGGCACCAACGACTACTACGACACCCACGCAGTGCCCGCCGGTTTCAAGAAGGAAGATCTGGTGCTGACCGATGCCAGCCTGAACCGCGCTGTCAGCCGCACCCTGACCGAGCTGTTCCGTCAGGGCATGTTCGAGGACACCTACGCCGACCCCAGGAAGGCCGCCGAGGTCGTTGCCACCAAGGCCGACTGGGAGGAAGCTTCCCGCGTGCACCGCGAGTCCGTTGTCCTGCTGAAGAACGACGGCACCCTGCCCCTGAAGGACGGCACCAAGGTCTACGCTGAGGCCTTTGGCAAGAGCGCCGAGGCCGGTGAGGCCGCCACCAAGGCCCTGCGCGAGATGCTGGGCAATGTCACTCTGGTGGACACCCCCGATGAGGCCCAGGTGGCCCTGCTGATGGTCAGCCCCCAGTCCGGTGCATACTTCAACGCCACCCCGGGCTACCTGGAGCTGGACATCTGCGAGGACAAAACGGTCTGCAACGTGGACGAGAGCGGCAAGCCCACCACCGAGACCCACAAGGAGACCACTCTGGTGGGTGCAAACCGTCTGGCCGGTATCGCTGCTGCAGTCCACGCACACGGCGGCAAGGTCGTTTCCAACATCAACTGCCCGCTGGCCTGGGAGGTCGGCAATGTGGAGAAGATCTCCGACGCTCTGACCGTCGGCTTTGACACCTACCCCTCCGCAACGCTGGATGTGATGTTCGGCCGCTTTGCTCCCGTTGGCAAACTGCCCCTGACCCTGCCCAAGGGCGACGAGGTGCTGGCTGTGAACGCAGACGGTGTCTGCATCAGCCCCAACGACGTGCCCGGCTTTGCAAAGGATGCCTACATGCCCGACAGCATGAAGGACGAGAACGGCAAGGCCTACGCCTACCGTGATGCCGCAGGCAACTACTACGAGATGAACTTCGGCCTGACGTTCTGAGGGAAGCCCTCTTCGTCTCGCTCAAACCAAAGGAGACACTTTCCATGGCACAAACGCAGAAAAAACAGCAGGATATGGGCACGGGTGACGTGAAAAAGCTCCTGCTCCAGCTGATGATCCCCGCCGTTGTGGCGCAGGTGGTCAACCTGCTGTACAACATCGTGGACCGCATCTACATCGGCCACATCTCGGGGATCGGCGCAGCGGCTCTGACCGGCGTGGGCCTGTTTACCCCCATCCTGATGCTCCTGAACGCCTTCGCCATGCTCATCGGCTCCGGCGGCGCGCCCCGCACCGCCATCGCCATGGGCCAGGGCGACAAGAAGCAGGCAGAAAAGATCGTCAGCAACAGCTTTACCATGCTGCTGCTCTTCTCGGTCGTCCTGACCATCGTCTTTTACGCCGCCGCACCCACCCTGCTGCGGCTGTTTGGTGCCAGTGACACCACCCTGCCCTACGCTCTGGCTTACAGCCGCATCTACATTCTGGGCACCATCTGCGTGCTGATCGTGCTTGGCATGAATACCTTCATCACTGCGCAGGGCTTTGCCAAGATCAGTATGCTGACCACCGTTATCGGCGCGGTCATCAACATCGTGCTGGACCCCATCCTCATCTTTGGGCTGGGCATGGGCGTAAAGGGTGCTGCCATTGCCACCGTGCTGAGCCAGGCAGTGGGTGCCATCTGGGTCATCCGCTTCCTCACCGGCCCCAAGACCATCCTCAAGATCCGCAAAGAGGACATGAAGCTGGAAGGGAAGATCATCATGCCCGTGCTGGCACTGGGCATTTCCACCTTCGTCATGCTCTCCACCGAGAGCCTGCTGTCCATCAGCTTCAGCTCCAGCCTGGCCCGCTACGGCGGTGACGTGGCCGTGGGTGCCATGACCGTGATCACCAGCGCCTCCCAGCTGTGCACCATGCCTATCTCGGGCATCTGCCAGGGCGGCCAGCCGGTGATGAGCTTCAACTTCGGCGCAGGCAAGAAAGACCGCGTCAAGCAGGCATTCCGCTTCCAGCTGACCCTCTGCCTGAGCTACACCACCATCTTCTGGTTACTGATGATGCTGGTTCCCGGTGCAGTGGCTGGCATCTTCACCTCGGATGCCTCCCTGATCGATTACACCACCTGGGCCATGCGCATCTACATGGCGGGCATCTTCTCCACCGGTGTCCAGATCGCCTGCCAGCAGAGCTTTATGGCGCTGGGTCAGGC
>UMAW01058592.1_pt1 | contig 14076 bp, 17 predicted proteins | sample 1963801 | NCBI WGS metagenome assembly UMAW01 (sample SAMEA4835925, study PRJEB28245) | human gut metagenome | biome: gut microbiome; material: fecal sample | place: Denmark | collected 2008 | reverse complement strand
TGTTCATAAATTGTTTACAGTTTATTCAAGATTTATGCTGCCGATTGTGATATTATAATCATGTCGAAAGACAATAACAGAAACAGTGATTGAAGAAAGGTAAAAAGGTGAAAGACATGAGAATATTAAAGAAAGCAGAACAGAAAAATTTTGTAGTAAGAAGAGACTTTTATACAGTAGATAAATTGTTTGAAATGTATGATATAGGTTATATTTATTCATATGATTTTGACAAGTATGAGACTATAGAATATAACAGTTCGTATGATATAGGTGAGCATGATGTTTTTAGAGTATCAGTAGATATTATAAATGAAGTTAAAGTTATTTATTTAGATGATTATGGTTTTTATGCAAATGTAGCAGTATTAAATGACGGTAATAAGGTATTTATATCATTAGATTAAATAAGTTAATAGCCCAGTGCTGACAAGGCACTGGGTAACAATAGAAATGTAAAAGGTGACTAACATGTATTTAACAATGAACGAAATCAAGGTACTTGACAAAGAAATTATAAGTCTTAACCATTAGAAGAGATTGAAGAAAGTGGGCATGTGACATTTACTGAATGTTTAGGGCAGAGTGGAGTATATACAGATTGTGCATGGTATTCTTTAGAATTAGAAGATGATACAGATATTGATGTTTATATAAAGATTAAAGATATATATGACAAAGAATGTAAAGAATATGATAATGATTTAGAAGAATATGATAATATAAAGGAGAGATAACATGCGAATAAATGTTCGGAAAATAATTGACATGTGGGATAAGAAGCATTATAGTAGTGATGAAAGGTCTAAAGACTTTAACGCAATACTTAAATATTATAGTAGAATAATTAATTATACAGACTTAGGAATTTTAACAATAAATATTCATACAACCGTGTCAGTTGAATGTGAAGATATTTTGCGAGATATGAGAGAGATGTTCGGATGAATACAACAGCATTTATATTAATAGTAATAGTTCTATTTATATAGAAGAATTGAAGATTTTACAAAATAGTCGAAACGCTGGAACATCCAGCGTCATACAAGGACGGCAACCTTGTATCTGATGAGAGTATACCGATATAGTGAGATAATAAGTGTGGTCAATGCTCATTGGCAAGCCAAGAAAGCAGAAAAGGAGTGATTGATATTAAGCTGAAAAATATTGTTTCTGTTGCAACAGGAGCAATCGGAAGCCTATTGATTAATTTAATAGGCAAACCAACGGACGACCTTATTATATTAATTGTTTTAATGATTATTGATTTAGTCGTTGGTTTTTTGATTTCTGCTATATGGCAGAAAAGCAGTAAAACAGACAGTGGTAAGCTGTCAAGTAGTGTTATGTTTAAAGGAATAGTCAAGAAGTTTTTTACACTTGTAATTGTCGTCATAGCTTTTCAACTTGACAAATTACTTGTAATGAATGTAATTAGACATATAGTTATAATTGCTTTCATTGTAGAAGAAATATTATCTATTACTGAAAATATAGCAATTACAGGTATTAAGATACCAGCAATAATTACTAAGGCACTAGACGTATTAGAAAAGGAAGTGAAAAGCAGTGTTTCCAGTAGTAGCAAGTAAATATGATTATGTTAATGTTTTTTTCAATCAACTATCACCAATTGTCGTTAATGAGTATATAAGACGAAAAGGACAGAAACGGTTATTTCCAAGTACGGTTCTTGCAATGGCAGCTCTTGAAAGTGGATATAATCTTAACGCAACAACATTATTTGGAATCAAGGGAGATGACATTGTTCTTGACACAACAGAATATGTTGACGGTGAATACATTAATGTTAAGGATAGCTTCAAGTCATATCCAAGTATATCAGCAAGTGTACAAGGTTTATATGAATTAATGCAATGGGATAACTACGACAGAGCGACTTCTTGCACAGACTATGAAGAAGAGTGTAGAATGGTTCAGTCTTGCGGTTATGCTACCGACCCAGAGTACTCTAATAAGCTAATAAACATTGTTAATAGTTATCAACTCACTATGTTTAACATAGAGCCAGAAGAACCAGTAGAAGAGCCAGAAGAGCCAGAAGAGCCAGAAGAGCCAGAAGAACCAGAAGAACCAGTAGAAGAGCCACATATACATATTGTACAGAGTGGTGAATCATTATGGGCTATTGTAAAAAAATATTACAATTTGAATAATGAGACAGATATATATTACAAAGTTCATGAAGTTGCTGAAAAGAATAATTTGGAAGACGTAAACATGATTTATCCAAATCAGAGATTAAAATTATAAGAAAGGAGTTAATAATAATGGTATTATCGAAAGAAGATTTTAAGAAGAAAATTGATACTCTCGAAATCTCAGACGACAAGAAAATTGAAATCTTAGAAGATATAGAAGATTCTTGGACAGATGATGTGAATGAAGAGTACAGGGCAAGATATGAAGCTGAAAAGAAAGACATGGAAGCGAGTATCGCAAGCCTTGAAGCAGAAACAGCAGATCTTAAAGCTAAGTATAAAGAAAGATTTTTCAACAGCGATTCTGTTGAGAATAAAGAAGATATTACAGAAGATATTGAAGAGAAAAAAATTATTGATGTAAAGGAGATTTAATATGCCAAGAGGAGCAGCAAAAACAAATGTATTAGCAGTTAATACAAATGCAGAATTATTAAGTTACATTATTAACCAGAATCCTATTTTATCAGCAGAGATTGATTTACCAGTTCAGGGAGAAAGTATTGCACCGATAGGCAAGTTGATTATGGACAACCAGCGTTATAGAAACGCTTTTATCAACACTGTTAATATTATCGGTTTAACAGTAATTAAGCGTAATCGTTGGGAAAATCCTTGGGACTTCACTCTTAGGGGAACATTAAGGCGCGGTCAGACAGTAAGAGAGATTATTCTTGATTTATGCAATGTGTATAACTACAACAAGAATTTTGATGATAAGACAGCATTCTTAAAGACAGAAGTTCCTATCGTATTACAGTATTTACACAACATTAATTTTCAGGTCTACTATCAGACAACCACATCTGATGAACAGCTTGCAATGGCATTTGAGACAGAAGGCGGTCTGTTATCATTTATTGAAGAAGCAGTTTCAATGCTGTGGGAATCTAAAGTATATGATGAATATATTATCGACAAGTACCAGCTTTGCAGAAGGATTCTGGACGGTACAATGACTTCTGTTGAGATTACCGACTACGACACTAAGACAGCAAGAGAACGTGTTTCAGACATGAAGAGTATATCTAACAAGATGACATTCAGAAGCCCTAATTACAATCCAGCTGGTATCAGACGAGCAACTTCTTTTGACGACCAGATTTTTATTTTGAATACAGATTTTGAGGCAGATATGTCAACAGAAGTTCTTGCGACATCTTTCTTTAGAGATGACGCTGATTTCAAGGCAAGAGCAGTTCTTGCAGACGGTTTTAATACACACGACACTGAAAGATTAACAAAGGTACTTGGTGAGCAGTATGTACCATTTACAAGTGAAGAACTTGCACAGCTTGCTAATATTCCGGCCGTTATTGTGTCTCGTGAGTGGTTCATGGATTATTACTACGGTATGGACACAATAAGTGTTGGAAAGACAACAGACTTCTACAACCCTACAACATTAGAGAATAACCACTTTTTGCACATTTGGGGAATCAAGTCTACAAGTCCGTTTGAAAATGCAGTCGTATTTACTGCTGGAGTAGCACCAACCGTTACAAACGTAACAGTAGCACCTAACAAAAGTACTTTATCAGCTGGACTTTCACTTCAGTTATCAGCAACTGTAGAGACAACAGGCTTCGCAAACAAGGCTGTCACATGGTCTATTACTAAGGGTGGAGAAGACGGAAAAGCAACAATTAATGAAAATGGTCTTTTAAAGATTGCGTCTGATTATGTTGTAAGCAGAGAAGCACCACAAGCACCACAGATAGAAGTAACAGCATCTTCTGTTTATGATACCACTATGGCAGGAACTGCAAGCGTTACTGTTCTTTAATGTTTCACGTGAAACATAATATATTAAGGCAGTATAATATACTGCCTTTTTTTTAAAAAATTGAAAGGAGTAAAAAAAATGGCAAAAACACGCATAAACACACAGCTTTCTAATCTTGCAACATTGAACATGCACCGTCGAGAAATGTTTAACCTGACACAGAACCGAATACAGTACACTGGGCTATCTAAGTATATAGATATTGCATATGTCAATAAAGTTCTTTTCAGAAATGGAGTTGTCGCTAGTTTTGTTGATGAAATACTAGGACATTTAATATTGCCGTTTCAGAATATTGGAACAGTTGACGTATATGGTCGCCCATCTTCTATACAATGCTACGGCATGAACGGCTACAGGTCTAAAATTTTAAAGCCTAATGAGTATGTTCTACTTTATGACACAACAGGCAGATATCCACTAATCTACGATATAGAACAGTATGCACAGCGTATAGCATTAGCAGATAGAACAATGGATATTAATATATCACAGCAGAAAACACCGAGATTGTTTAAGACATCAAACGAGAATAAAATGACTGTCCAGAACATTATTAATAATGTAGATGCTTGTGAGAATACAGTACTCGCATTTGACGGTAATTACTTAAATAATTTTGAGAGTGTTCTCGCCCCAGCCCCGTATGTTACTGATAAGATAATGGAATATAAGAAACAGATATATTCAGAGTTCCTTAATCATATCGGAATATGCAATTTGAACATACAGAAAAAGGAGCGTTTAATTACAGATGAAGTCTCTTTCTCGCAAGGCGGTACTATTGCTGGAAGATATGCAACAGCAGAACCGAGAATCAAGTGGAAAGATGAACTTGACGAGAAGTTTAATATCAAAGTGGATTTTAGCTTTTATGACGGCCTACCTGTTAATTTAAAGTCTGATGAAAGGGGTTCTGAATATGATTTATCCGATATGTCAACAGGGGAATAACCTACCACCCACGATATATAGTATAATGCAATCATTAGTTAATTATGATACAGAAGAACCAAGCAAGATTAAAGATATGTGGCAGAAAGCAAGAGAATATATTTTCAATTTTGATTATATTCTGTCAACTAATGTTTCACGTGAAACATTTGAGCATAACATATTGAATCATTATCTCATGCGTAGAATCAATTTTGATACTGTCACACTTTTTCAAATAATGCTTGAAAACAAATTATCTGAAATACTTCCCAAGTATAACATGCTATGGGACAGTCTCCAAGGTTGGGATATCTTTAAGAGTGGCACAACAACAAGAGAATATACAGATAATACAACAACCTCTAACACTGGCAATAATATTGTTAATGGTTCTATTACTGGCGAAAATACAGGAGTGACAAATACTGTTAATAATACAGGTTATTCAGACACTCCGCAAAGCAACATTGACGATATTAATAGTAGTGAGTATTTAACAGAATATACGCACAATGTAGCGGATAACACAATAACTAATAATACAAGCTCAACAACGTCTAACACTAGCACTAATACAGACAGTGGCAAGAGTGACAAAACGATTAAAGAAGTAGTCACACGAACGGCAGACAACGAACTGGACTTATTTCTTAAATTCCAGACAGAATACAATAATATCTGGACAATGCTATATAATGATTTAGATTGCTTGTTTTATGGTTTAGTTTAGAAAGAGAGGTTTATAATAATGACAAATGTAAATAATAATTATACAGATATGAAAAATCTAACACCTTTTAAATTATGCGTCTTACAGAATTTCCCTTTTATCGAAGCGGATTTCGATGCAGTAACAAATTATCAACTTTTATGTAAAGTTGTCGAATATCTTAATAAGATTATAGATAATATTAATCAGTTAGAACAGAATTTTATTACATTATACAACTATGTAAATAACTATTTTACCAATCTTGATGTTCAGGAAGAGATTAACAAAAAAATTGATGAGTTAATTACAACAGGAGAGTTTAATAGTTTTCTTTCTGGAATATATACACCTGAAATGTTCGGAGCGAAAGGTGACGGAGTGACAGATGATACAGAAGCAATTCAGAAAGCATTAGCATTTAATAATGTTAATATATCTAAGACCTACCTTATCACAGAAAATCTTGTTTTACACTCTAATTTAAAGATTTTTGGTGGTGGTACTATAACTAAAAAAGTAGAATTTAATGATAGTTACTTAAATCATTGCATATTTTCTTGTACTGATTCTAATAATATAGATATTAATAATATCGTTTTAATGTCTAATTCATTAGGTATTAGTGTACATGGTTGTTCAAATGTTAATATCACTAATTTAATTATTAATAGTGAAAAATATTCAATTTTAATAAGTGATAGTGAAAAAAATGAAAGTAATGGTATTACTATTTCTAATATAAAATTAGAAAATGATGTAACTATTATATCTAGTGACGGAATACATGTAAACGGCGGCTGTTCTAATATATATATATATAATGTATCTGGAACTACAGGAGATGACTTTATAGCATTAAACGCTATTGAGGGCATTAGAAAAACTATAAAGAATGTCATAATTGATAATATTAAATGTTCTGGTTATGCCGGTGTTCGTATATATGGGCAGTTAAATTGTGTTATAGAAAATGTTAGTATTAATAATTCATATATTAATAGTGATAATGGTATCAGATTAACTAATATTGTTGGATTTATAGAAATAAATTTTAATGCCCCAACATTTAAGAACATTGTATTTAACAATTGTATTGTTAATAGTTCGATAAGAAATGTTTTTCTTTCTTATATTAACGGTTCTGTTACTTTTAATAATTGTACTTTTGTTACAACAGCTAACCCTAATGTCGGCTTTTTTAACTCTTCTATTAATTCATTATTAATATTTAATAACTGCATTTTTAATACTAATAGTACAGCTTTTATACAGGACTGTGTTGTTGGAACACCACCAGAAAATTGTAACACATACGGTAATATAACCCTTAATAATTGCGATATTAAAAAAGTCTTTTTATGTTTTGGAACTAATAAAAAAACTATTAATATTAACAATTGTGACATAGACACATATTTAATAACAAAGACGAACCCTGATGTGATAGATTTAAGTATTAAAGATTGTCGTATTAATATAACACCTTTTAGCGGAGCAAGTAAAGGTATTTATACTATTAAAGATAGTATATTAAATGCTGAATATCTACTTAATAATCTTGAAAGTAGTCAGGATACAATTTTAGATATCAGCAATATTATTGTTAATAATAATATAAAAGGTACGTTTTGCTTATTTAAAACTGGCACGTCTGAAAACATTATAAGAAATATGGAGGGAGCGTATCAGCTTAGCACATCAGCACAGAACGAGGGAATTTTATTTAAAAGATATGATGAAAATGGTTTTGCTGGTTTCTTTGTTTATAAAAACGGAACTTGGGTAGATCTTTAAAAAAAAGGTGGGTATATCCCACCTTTTTTTATGTTTCACGTGAAATATTAATAGGTTCCTATACTATCATGTGTATGATACAATGTAACTCCTTTTCTAAACACCTCATTGATAATATTCATGTCTGCCGCTGGAACATCACCGAAGCCAATAACAGAATCTGGAGATATCTGAACATAATTGTTACTTCTTCCATAAAAGTTAGGTTCTTTTATCTGATTAACAGCATAACCATATTTAGTGAAAAAGGCGTCCACACTTTTAATTACATCTGTATAAGCTGTGTTGATTTCTATTAAAAAAGCAAAATTATCTAATTTTGTATTAATAAGATTACCGCCAGACATGCCAACAGCAGAATCAGGAACTGTTCTGGCAGATTGAATCTGTCCTAGTTGATTAATAGCATTACCTATTCCAGCAACGGCGGCTATTGGATTTCCTGTAGCAATAGAATAAACTGTACCAAGTGCACCACCTATTGCACCCAGTGCTATATTAGTAGCGTTCTGTGCCAAGTATGTAGCGAAAGAATCTACTGTCATTGGAATTGTAGGATAATTATCTATTAATAAACCAAAATCTGTCGCGTCTGTAATACCTTTGTATTCACTTGGAAAACATATAGATTGCCCTTTATAGTTGTCAGTACCACCATATTTAAAATTTATTACTTCTCCAAAATCTTCTTGCCTTAATTCTAATGACTGGCCTTGTTGGTTCGATACTGTCACCTTTACAAAAGGATATTGTAAACATTTTTTATTAGCTGGTGTATATCCGTCTATAGAACCAATCTTTTCTATATTTACCCATTCATTTATGTCGCTATCTGATGAATATGTAAATATGCCTACAAGGTCGCCACCTTTACCCTCATTCACATAATCTCCATAATATTGCATTAATGTACTTATTCCAGATTGCGTTAAATCTGCCGTAACTCTCCATAATGTCATAGGTAAGCCGTCATTAAATGGCACTCCACCAATTCCCTGATATGCTGTGTAAGGGCTGTCATATTGGGGATTCTCAATACTTGATGTGCTTTTTCTTGCTTCTGTAAAAAGAAAAGCTATTTTATCAGGGTTAACATGTATTTTATATGTATCTCTAGCAACATAAGAATCTACACCAAAAGATTCAGGAATACGAGAAGCCCCTATATAGTCGTCTGCTATATGTTCTCTTAAAACATACGTTTCTGTTCTTGCCCAGTTATCCCACCAAGTTGAAAAATAGTCTATTGTATATTCTATCTCTGTACATCTGTCACTCTTATAAACGACATTATCAACCCATGCAAAAAACCACTTGTTATCATAGTCAGGATTCTGGAAAGCCATGTAATTGGAATATAAACACTGGCTATAAGTAAAAGGTGTGCTAATTCTTCCAGTACTTCTTATAAAAGAAAAGTCACTGGCACTTGTAATATAATGACTTTCACTTCTTAACACTTCCAGCAATTCATCTGATGATAAAGTTAAACAATTATTGTATGATTTATCTAATTTAATTCCTTTACTTAAAATAATATTACTATTTCTCATATTAATTCTCCTTATTCATATACTTAATATCGTATGTGTCTATTATAATATTTCTTGCAATATAAAACTCTTGCTCTTTATTAATCTTGTCTATCACTTCATTCCTAACGCATAAATCATTCATTAAATCTTTTATTAATTTCCATTCATAAGATTTCAATAATCATCATCTCCTTATACTAAAATCAATGCACTGTTTAAAATCAGTACCACATAAATCAGTAGAATAGAATATATTACTTTCATTAAAAGATTTCATTATTAAATCTCTAATTTTATTGTCAATTCTGAAATCCATATTATATATATCCTTGGAATATAGTGGATTTTCTGATATTACACCAAAAACAAGAGTGCCTTTTTTGATAGGTGTATGCTTAGGGCAGATAAACCAGATTAATTCATCTTTCTTGTTATAAAGAGTACCTAAAAACATAAATGACTGATATTGAAACACTACTCTCAAAACTACCTTATATGTCTTAATACTGGTGCTTAAATGCGGCTGTGGTGTACTCATCCATGAACCACCACTTATCATACTCTCACTCGAGCCGATTGCAAAAGATTTTTGATTTGTTTGTCTGCAATATTCGATTGCTAGTTTAATTGTGTTATTTGAATTGATTATGTTTTTAGTTATAATGTCACCTTGCCGCATTTTTTGAATAGTCGTTTGTAAATCCCACGCTGGAAGATAAGGACAGACGCGAGAGATTGTGTTACCTACTAACCATAGCTTAACCGCTCCCCGCTTTCTATCTACAGTATCATAAAAAATCATTAGCTTTTCTGGCTCTCTTGCTATATACATTGTTCGGCTCATAAACTCTTCATATATGATATTATCAACGTCCAAGAAAGAAACAGATGAATAATTTTGTTCTTGCGATAACGCTATTGCATATCCTATTTTATCTCCCTTAACAGTCTTGAATTTTTCATTGTCAAATCTGGCAAAGTATATTCCTCCCCTCCAGTAAGTTATGCAATTATATACACCGTCAGTTAGTTTCTCTACGTCTACGTCATTAAAATATTGCTCAATTTTATCCGTCTTAATTTCATCTTTCCACCGTCTAAGTAATATAAATTTCTGCCCTGTTTTCAAATAATGTTCTACAGCTTTTTTATGCTTCACCTGATAAGATTTACCACCACTTTTTTCTCCTAGTATTAGATTAAATAATGCATTTTTGCTGTCGATATTATCAATGTTATAATGTATATTATCTTGTTTAATATTAATCACTCCTTTCATGTTTCACGTGAAACATTATTCTTTGAATTTTGCTCTTGTACTACTGTCTCCTACCTTTTCAGCATATACTAAAGATTTAGAAAGATTGTACGTTGCTGGTACAATACAACAACCGCTTTTTTCATTTACAATCATAGACACACCATTTTCATCAGTTAATTCACAAGGTTGTTGCTCTTCACAATAATATAACATGTTCTTGCCTGTATCCTTATAATCAAAGACTAAATCATCTTTAAAATTACTAATATTATTCTTTAATGCAACAACTCCTTTCTTAGGTACACCACTCACTGTTATATGTAAATTATGTTCATGTTTAAAACAATAGTCTTTGTTATTCTTAAATTTATAGACATTTTCAAATTGCCTGTATGCGTACTTTTTCGCACCTTGAGTTATAAATTCTGCATAATGTCCGTCAGAATCAAAAAGTCCTAAAGGGTGCTTAATTCCTTTTTTGTCGGCTGGCTGGTATTTTTCAATATCAATATCCAGCTTTTCAGATACTGCCTTTAATTTAGACATAACACTATTATTATAATCATCTATTACACTCTTATCATAGCCTTGCATCAACTTAATAGAATCAGTGTCACAGTAAACAACATATTCATCAAGTTTAATAATATTCTCTTCGAGATTTCGTCTTGCATATGCAGTCACCCAGCAGCCCCAAGCAAACGACATAAAAGACTTCTTCTTTTCTTTCATCAGCAAATCCAATATTTCTTCATTCTCAAGTTTTCTATCATCAAGCCAGTCAAAGTCATTTGAATAACGGACTTCATCACGTATCGTATTAGTAACACTCATACCGTATAACGCATTAAATTTATTCTTTTCTTTCGCATACTCTAATTCTTTACCTGATACACCTTTGTACTGTGTTTTTAATATATACTTATCTAAAATAAAATTAATAAATAATTTAGGCAAGTATTTATATTGTGCATACCAACATTCTTCTATATCGTAGCTGTCAAATGTATGTTGTTTAAGTATTAGTTTAAAATCTACGTCAGTAAGCGTTATTTCTAACTCATCAGCACGAAGTATTCTACCATTATCATACACAGCACCTTTTAAATAGTGACATTTATTTTTAGAAATAAAATTATTAAAATACTTAGATTTAATATTGTAAAACTTTACTTTAACTAAATATGCAAAACAATCTAACATCTGCTCTGCTGATTTGATTGAACATGTTTTAAACTCTGTCATGGGATACTTTTCAGATACTAGCACATAAGGATAAGAAGAAGTAAAATCCCAGCTGTCAAGATTATTTAATATTTCATCTACATAAATCCAGTTAGCATGTGTATAACCGCCAGCAAAGGCATCACAAAGCATATTGTAAACATGTGGGTTCGTATTTATAGCCTTATATACTGTATATCTATACTTATAGTCATTCATTGTAAGTGTTTTCAATTCTCGCCTTACATGTCCAGTAGAAGTCAACGGAATATTCATTACACATTTATATTCTTCCAATTCTCTTTTGATATAATGATATACAACAAGACAATCATACTCACAATAACCAAATTCTTTTAATGTTAGTACTGTCTTACAATGCCTTATCTTATTATAATCTAAATCACCAACTTTCTTTTTAACTGGAAGATTAAAGAGTTTTGGAAGTTCTGCAAGTGCCGCATTACTCATAAAATAAGTACATCTAAATTCTACGTTAAAATCGTCAAGTACTGCTTTCATGACTTTATGTTTTTTTCTTGCCATTACTTCTTTAAATCGAAAATGTGATTTTAAAAACTGAAACTCAAATGACAAATTATGCACGAAAACAACTTTGTTTTCATTGCAATTCTCTTCTATTCTATAGAGAAATTTAATAAAATCTTCCCACGTTCTACCGAAGTATACAACGTCATTAACTCCAAACATCCATATGTACATACATGCCTGTTTTAAACTGTTCTCTTTCATATCATCAGTAAAATTAAGATATTCAAGATTATTATATACACGATTATTATAATAGAGATATGAGGTTGTCTCAATGTCGAAAGAATATATTGTATTGTCACAAGTGTTCTTGCCTTTACTGACTATTTCACTTGCATGCCCTTTATACACTTCCCACCATAACATATATCAGTAATACACTCCCTTTAAATCTTTCATTTTACCAAAATCAATTGTACCATTAACAACTCCCTCAAAAATTTCTTTAAGAGTAGCTTTTAAATCCGCGTCATTTCCATAATCAATATAATTTTTTATTTCTTTTAAATATACATCAGCCGACTGCCTTTTTTTAATTCCTATTTCAATAGCCGTTACAATGATTTCATATTTTACTTCATCAGATAAATTATATTTATCAGTTTCAAAAAAATCAAAAATTCTTTGTGCTGTTTCAGAATCAATGTCAAATGACGAACCTAACCCAGTTTTAATTTTTTCAATATTTTCTGCAACACCTTTCACTGTACTTGTTTTACTGGATTTGAACTCTTTAAGTGCTTTTAATGTGGCTTTCATCTGAACAGTAGACAGATTCTTATTAAATCTAATGTATCCTTTATCAGATACAGTATTAACGGCGTCTATAGATAATTTATCAATCAAACGCTTTCCAGCCCAGCCGTAATGCTCACCATAATGCCCGCGTAATCTTCGTAATTTAGCATTTGCACTTTTAGCTTCTCTGACTAACTCTTTGTATATCTGTTCCTTACTTTCCATATATACCGCCTTTTTTAAAAAAAAAATGTTTCACGTGAAACATTATATCACGTGAAACATTTCACTCCGACAATTATTTAATATTATGTCTTATTCTAAGACTGGAACTGCCTTGTAGCCTGTTCCCATTTTACATTTTACGGAATTAACTCTAAATTTTGATACTCCGTCAGATAAATAGTCAAACAAGGTTTCTTCAAAAAGAGTTCCTCCGCCACAATGTACAATGCCGTACTCTTCCGTATTGAAATAAGACATTTTAAAAGTTTTTTCATCTGTTTCGATTGTCGCACTCGCCGTTCCTGTTACTGTAATTTCCTGTTCTACTAGTTCTGTTACAGATACGCTTGTTATGTCTCCCTTGCTTGCCATTTTCTTGAATAACTCTTTGTCAAGTGTTCCTGATACTTCATTAATTACTACTACATACTTTTTCTTTGTTGCCATTGTTAATCTCCTTTTTTTAATTCTCTGTGATATATTTTCTTGGCTTGCCAATGAGCATTGACCACACTTATTATCTCACTATATCGGTATACTCTCATCAGATACAAGGTTGCCGTCCTTGTATGACGCTGGATGTTCCAGCGTTTCGACTATTCAAATAAATCATCTATTACTCTAAAATTTTCTAAAATTATTATTCATATCATAGTAATTAATTTTATGTACCATAATATCAGATAACATCTGTATTGATATAGTCATTGTACAATAACAAACAAAGATATGATATACATAATGATAACTGTCTACTCCTATCCATACATCATCATTCATATCAACTATTTTAATATCTTTAACTTCTTTCAACCATGTTTTAACTTCTTTTTTTAACTCTTTCTTATTCATACATTTTCACCTTTTACCTTTCTTCAATCACTGTTTTCTGTTATTGTCTTTCGACAGTATTATAATATCACACCTTGCAGCATAAATCTTGAATAAACTGTAAACAATTTATGAACAAATTATGAACGTGTTAATGCCTGTTATTTCTCGAACATGTGTTCTTGTTCTCGGATATCGAACATGCGTTCTTGATAACAGCAGCACTCGCCACTCCACGCTTTGCGTTCTCGGCTTGGTGT
>UMAW01012998.1_pt1 | contig 14136 bp, 6 predicted proteins | sample 1963801 | NCBI WGS metagenome assembly UMAW01 (sample SAMEA4835925, study PRJEB28245) | human gut metagenome | biome: gut microbiome; material: fecal sample | place: Denmark | collected 2008 | reverse complement strand
ATTAAGATTAATTCAAATGAAACGGGTGTAAATGTAGGGAATTTATTAGAGAACACCAAAAATAGATTCTAAAAGTACAATTTTAGCTTATAGAGATAAAGGAATACAAAACGAGCTGCCTCCTATATTCGAGCAGAAACATATCACTCGAATATAGAAAGCGGAAAGGAGGAGGGGAAATCAATCAATAAATTTCACTTTCGAAGTATCACGGGACTTAGCTGCCGGAGCCTCATCGGGATAACCAAAAGCAATAGCGTACAATAATTCATACCCATCCGAAAAATCCAACTTCTTCAAATAACCGGCAGCCGCAGGAGATTTCATAAAGCGGACAGGACCACCTAAACAACAACTTCCTATACCCATGGACTGAGCTGTAAGAATCATATTCGCCCCTAAAAGCCCACAATCTATTTGAGACATATCATACCGGGGATCATAGGCAATAAAAGCAACGGTAGGAGCATTATTGAACATATTCTTAAATCCGGCACGTTCAGCAGCCTTTGGATTTTCTTTCTTGAAAATCTCAGTCAGCTCATTAATAAAATCCTGATTATCTACCACACGCACTTCCCATGATTGTTTATTCATCCCATTGGGAGCATGAATACCACAGTTCAGAATAGTTTCCATTTTATCCCGTTCCACAGCCTCCGGTTTGTACTTCCGAATACTGCGGCGTGCCATAATAGTTTCAATGACAGGATTATCTTGCACTTTAACAATGCTATCGGACATTCCGGTCTCTTTCTGTGAAGGCTGCGATGTACATCCACACAATGCCAGAGTAAACAAGCCGGCACCTAATAAGAAAATACTTAGTGATTTCATTTGCTTTTATATTTTTGATTTGCAACAAATCTAGTCATTTTCAAGCATAAAAAAAACTTTTTTGGAAGAGACTTCAAACAGATAGTGGATCCAATAAAAATAAGACCTTCACTATCTGTTTTCTTTATGGTAACATAAAAGAATTTATTATTGGGTCAAGACATCTACTTCCGCATAACCAGCTATAGCATCACCATTTGTATTTGAAAGTGCCGTAAACCTCCAATAACGCGCTTTGCTCGACTGAAATGTCACAGTACGCGAAATCGGGCTATTCCTGATGTTTGAGAACTCACCCTTACTTACATCTTTCCAATTTTTCCCATCCTCAGATATACTAAAAAGATAATTAAAGATAACACCTGATGCCCAACGTCCCTGATCAGGAAGATATGTAAATCCTTTCAAAGTATAAACATTTCCCATATCAACCGTCAATTCTATCGGCATAGAATTTCTTGACTGATGCCAAACAGTAGTATCGTTTCCATCAAAAATATAATCAGTACCTGCATCATTAATACCCATGACTTTCCAATTATCCTTTATTATATCAAATGTTTGTCTTACCGTACTACTTGTCTTTCCACTTTCCCGATCAGCTACATAGGCTTTTACCACTGTTTTACCTTTTGTTTGAATAGGCCCCATATAAACCTTATCCGGTTCACCACCGTCTATCGAATACTTTATTTCCAATTCTTTATCGGGAATGGAAATTGTAACCAACCCATGTTTATCTCTTGTTATAACAGGCTCCGTTACTATTTTAGGAGCATGATAAACTTCAACATTACTAATCAGGGGACAAGCTTTTGCATCCAATATATTTATTCGTATCTTGTCCGATAGAACGGTCGGCAAACGCAATATGCGCTTATATCCAATAGTCGTCTGCTCATCCAACAATTTCCACTCCCCATCAATGCAAGCTTCTACGGAGAACTTTCCTACACGTTGCCCCAACCTAATATATTCCTGCAAAAGAATACGATTAAACTCAATCGGTTTTCCCAAATCAACAATAAACGAAGCAATCTTTATGCTATCATCGGTAGCCCAATAAGACATATCATCATTATCCGTCAAATTATCAGAAGAGAATTTCTTCGAGCCTCCTCTGACATTAGTTGCAATAACAGAAGCTCCTTCTGCCAAATTAATAGTAAAATCAGCTTTCAGAGCTGCAGTCATTTCCTGTATGCGCTTCACATCCGTTTCATGCACCAAACCTCTCTTATCAATAGGTAAGTTCAATAAAAAGGTTCCATTACGACCAACAGAAGAGTAATAAATATCTACCATCTGCTGCAATGATTTCACTTTGTGATCTTCCGACTCATGATAGAACCATCCGGGACGAATAGACACATTGACTTCCGCAGGTACCCAATGCGTACCATCTTCATGTCCATAACGTAGTTCTGTGTAATTAGGGTACCCAGGCCAAACTTCATTACGTCGCAAAAGGCTCCAGTTTGTTTCCCCTACCCAACCGTCTTCATTACCACACCAACGGCAATCTGGTCCTCCATCACTGAACAACATGGCATTGGGTTGAAGTTCACGAACTATCTTATAGGTATTCTCCCAATCATAATATGTTTTTCTATCTACACAACGATTTTCATTTGTACCTCCATAATACCCCGTTCCTCCATTTGCACCATCAAACCAAACTTCAAAAATCTCACCATAATTAGTCAGCAGTTCCCGAAGTTGGTTTCTAAAATAAGTAATATATTCAGGAGTTCCATAATCTCGATGATTCCTGTCCCATGGAGAAAGATAAATACCTAATTTTAAGCCATATTCTTTACAGGCCTCCGAAAGTTCCTTCACCAAATCACCTTTTCCACCACGCCAAGGCGATTGTTTAATTGAATACTCAGTATATCTCGATGGCCATAAACAAAAACCATCATGATGTTTTGCAGTAATAATAATACCCTTAAATCCAGCATTTTTACATACTTTAGCCCATTGACGGCAATCTAGTTCCGTAGGTGAAAAAAGCTTCGGATCCCTGTCACCATATCCCCATTCTATATCAGTAAATGTATTTATACTAAAATGTATAAAAGCATACATCTCCATCTCTTGCCATTCCATTTGCGCTTCAGTAGGCACTGGACCATATGCCTGTGGTGCTTCCACTTCTTTACAAGAAACTGCTGCCAATACAAACAATAGAAATAAAAAAGGTTTCTTCATATAATTCATTTTATAATCAATGCCAATCTTCAATGCTTTTTATAAAATTAATTCTTATAATAGTCGTTAAACCCGGCCAACATATAATCCCAAACTCCTATTTTCCAAGAATTTACCCGTTCCTTTTCTTCTATACTTTCCGCTTCCAATCTAGCCTGTTCTATATATCCCTCCAATTCTTCCATTACCCTAGGCGTACCCAAATATTTCCAAGCTAGTTCCCGTGTTTGATGAAACTGAGCATCTTGAGTTTGAATATAGGAAGGATAATTAGCAGGATCACTATATACCGATTCTATTTTTAAGTAAAACTTCTTCATCGCTTCAGCAGCTTTTCCAAAATACCGGTCAAAAAACTCATCCAATATCTCATCTGTATCTAACGATGGATTATCAAAAAGCTTCATTGTAAGATAAAAATCAATTTGCTCACTCAAGCCACACAAATATACGCCTTTCACGCCATCAGTCGCATACATACGCATTTGCTCACCCGTGGCATGTGCATTGAATCCGGGAAAAACATTGAAATTGGTAACTAATCCCCGTTCAGTCGGGAATCCTAAATAACTCCATAAGAAAATATCACGACCTGAGGATTTACTTTCTTCAATCCAACTTTTATAAAGCATCATTTCATTACGCTTCATTCCTGGTGCCCAATAGTTACGAGTATGTAAACAAGGGGCGACAGCTATATTATCTTCCAACTTTATATCTTTAGGAAGATAGGCATAAACATGATAAGCTAATGCTGCCAGTTTCTTATCTGGTGCTACACGTTTTATCTCATGTGCCACTTTATTCACAAAGTTCCATATATAATGCGTAGCAGTTCCACAATTAAAATGTTGGCCTAAAATATTATTTTTATCAATAGCTAGTAATTTTTGACATTCATCACATGTACACCAGCTGGAATTATCCAATGGTACAATGGCAAAGTATTCACCTAAAGCAACTTGTTCCGCTATAGTTCCTTTACCTTCAAAATAACGGATCGCATCTTGTGCAACTTGATGAATAAAATCTGGATTAGTATAACAGAATTGGCGTTCTGAAGCTCCACCGCCACGACCAACAGCAAAATATTCAGGATGACTTCCTTCAAATAACTCTGGACGGGCAGGATTCTGCTTTAAAAAACGGTCTTGAAAACCTGTAAACGCATGGTTCGCTGCCCAACGACGACCTCCCATACGCATACGCCGCATATATAAATGCAGCATATCTTCGGTAGCATCCATGAATTGTGCCTTCATAAAAGGCCACCCAAATGTAAGCGAACCATCACGGTATTTAATGGCCGGAGCACGTTGGATATGCACATTGTCTATTCTTAGTCTCTGTATTGAAGGAACTACAATATTTTTGGGACTCGGACCATAAAAACGTACTCCTAGAAAACGCTCTATAAAATCGTATACAGCATAACATGTCCCTTGAGCATCAAAAATAGAAGGCAAAGTAAGCTGTGAAACCACGTCACTATTACCTGTCGCCTGTTGGTAATTAATTTGCCTTCGATCCTCCTCGGGAGAAAATCCATTATTGCTACGTCCTTTATCACATATAATCTCCGAGGTCACATCCGTATCTTTTCCTATCAATATTATACGCTGGGGAGATACGTCTATCAAATATTCCTGTTCACCTAAACATTCTTCTGAAATTCCATATTGGTCTGTATAGCTACTTTGTCCTACAAAAATCACTTTATCTACATTATTGGAACAAAGATGCACAATCGGTATCTGTAAACCAGTTGTTTTACCTATAAAATATTGGAGTTCAACCGCTGCAAGACGAACAGAATTAGACGGATCCGGACTAATTACAATTTGAGTGTTTTTATCTAGAATATATGCTTCATGTGCAAAAAGGATAGAAAAACATAATGAAAAGCAAAATGTTATTATATATTTTAACATACCTATAAATTTATTAGTTTGGGGAGTATTAGCACTCCCCAAACAAATTACTGTTTACCTATTTTATTTACTCATTTCCAAAATATCCCTTATTCTGAGTCATATTCTCATTAGCTATCAATTCTGATTGGGGAATAGGAAATACTTCATTTTTATTCTTCTTAAAAATACGCGTCTCTACCTGTATAGGTTCACCTGTTGCCGGATTAATAGCTCCATAAATAGGACCATCCATTACTTTATCAGCAATTCCCCACCTACGGATGTCTAAATAACGGGATCCTTCAAAAGCTAATTCCACACGACGCTCACGGCGCAATAATTCACGTACTTTATCTTGTGAGTTATATTGGTTGGATGTTGCTTCTATCATATCGGCACGACGACGAATATCATTAATATATTTCAAGACATCCGGATTTTGCCAATCGCCCGATTCTATTAATGCCTCGACATAAGTCAATAATATTTCAGCATAACGAATGATATAAAAAGCATTGCTACCATTATAAGGATGATTACGATCTAAAGGATCAATATATTTCTTCAGCATAAAACCTGTACGTGAAGCATTCGGGCGTCCAATAGCTTCCGGACCTTCAACAAAAGGATTATAAGTATAATGGCTAAAAGTCGTGCTGTCACCGGGAGCAATTACAGACAAGAACAAACGCGGGTCTCTGTTATTATGATAAAACGGATCACGTGAATAGATGGCCAAAGAATCCGGTCCTAACTCATCCAATGTTTTACCCTGCATCGTTTCGAAGCTGTTCACAAAACTCAATAAAGGATTAACGGTACATTGCTGACCTAATCCAGGACCTGCGCAACGAAAGAAAGCTTCTCTTAATCCAGCTGCACTATAAAGGATACGTTCTTTATTATTTTGCCCCACCGAACGAAACAAATCACGAAAATTCTTACCCGGTTGGTCATCAGTCTGGGCTGTATAATACAATTCATACTCTCCCGAATCAATTACTTTTTTAGCGGCATCTCTAGCTATATCATAACGTTTTGCGTTCAAAGCGATGATAGATTTTAAAGCATAAGCAACCAAACGGTCCACTTTAGTCTTACGGCTATCATCGTACTTAAAAGGTAAGTCTTCAATGGCAATGGCTCTATCCAATTCCGTTAACATCCAATCGTACACTTCACCGGCAGAAGAACGTGCCATAAAATTCTCATTAGGAGTCAGAGAATGATCAACAATAGGAATGCCTTCTTCCAACCCAAAGTAACGCATCAATTCCCAATGATAGTATACTCGTAAAATAATCGCTTCACCTCGAATCTTTTCCCGTTCAGGTTCATCCACGAAATAAGCCTTATCCATGTTTTCAAGTAAACGGCAACACTTACGAATGATACTATACCGCGCGCTCCATAATTCAGACATTTTACCGTCTTCAGCAGTAATAGTACCATTACCGGCAGAAACAATCCAACCTTCAAAGTCTGCACCATGATAGGAGTTATCAGTTAATCCTTCTTGATGAACCATTGAAATATAAGGGGATGTATAATGGTGGGTACCGTGAGGCAAATTATAACATTGCCCTAAAGCAGCCTCTACCTGGCCACTGGTTTTCCAAAACTCAGCATCAGTGATACCCGTTGGATTGTCACGGGTTAAAAAATCTTCGCAACTGCTCATTGAAAGAGCTAATCCTAATATATAAATATAGTTTTTCATAACCTAATTTTTAAAATGCAACATTTAATCCGGCAGAATAAGTTTTAACCATTGGATAAGTAGTATGGCTTCCACGGCCTTCCGGGTCTACACGGTCTTCTTTCGCAATGGTAAATGGATTCTGCAAGTTCACAAACACTCTCAAATTATTAACCAAGAATTTACGGGTCCACTCTTGCTTAAAAGTATATCCTAACTGAATATATTTCACACGACAATAACTTGCGTCAAATCTCCAATAGTCGGATGACAAAGAATTATTACCCGGTGTCGGAGTCAGGCGTGGGAACTTGGCATTAGGATTCTTTGGAGTCCAATAATCCAGATGGAATTCTTGCGGAGTGGTTGAATTGCCATCCAAACGTAATGGCACAGCAAAGTTACCCCCATAATATGCTTCAACCCCATTTACCCCCTGACACATTATTTCGAAATCAAAGTTTTTCCATTTAAGTGAGAAGTTGGCGAAATAATTCAATTTAGGTTCACTGCTACCCATAATGGTACGGTCGTCCGCTGTTATCGCTTTATCACCATTCATATCCAGATAATGGATATCCCCGGGTTGCTGGCCATCAATAATCACTATCCCCTCTTTAGGTATCAAAGCCCCATCAGCATCAGTCGTAAAATCACTTTCCTGCAACAATCCATCCGTTTTATACATATAGAAACTATTTAAAGGATGACCTTCCTGATGAATCGTACTTCCATTGTCATAAGGACCGCTAACCAACTTGGTTATTTTATTTTTGTTTTTAGATATACCTCCAAATAAAGAAAGTTCCCAATCACCTAAACTTTTAGCCAAGTTGACACTAAATTCCCATCCTTTATTACTTACACGTCCCGCATTTATAGTAGTTGACCCCAAGCCACCGATCATTGAAATAGAAGGAGTCAATAATATATCTGTAGTCTTTTTATCGTAATAATCGAAAGTTAAATCAACCATACCATTAAACAAACTAATATCAGCTCCTATATCAAACATATTTACCTTTTCCCAAGTAATATCGGGATTACCAAATGTCGTTTCATTACCATTACCAGAATCAATCAAAGTCTGATACTTATACAAACCTATATTCTCATTACCCAACTGTCCGTAAGAAGCTCTCATTTTCAGGTTACTCAACCAAGTCAAATCTTTCATAAAAGATTCTTCCGACACATTCCATCCCAAACCAACAGAAGGGAAATATCCATACTTATTCCCTTTACCAAAGCGGGAAGAACCATCCGCACGCAAAGTACCCTCAACCAAATAACGACCATTATAAGTATAATTGGCTTTAATATAAGCCGAATGCATTGAATATTCTTTCCAAGCATCCGAGTTATTTAACTCAATATTAGTACCTCCGATAGCAAACAAACGATGTTTTCCTTTCTCCAATGTATATTCCAAAGTAGTACCAAGATAGTAATAGCTGGAACGTGAAACGCTGGCAGCAAAACGGTTTCCCCAAGTTGCCAATAACTGTCCATTGTTATAATCAAAGAAGTTAAATGCATGTCTTTCTTCCTTTTTAGTTCCACTATTTACCCGATAACTGAATTGCCCACGCCAAGTCAATCCTGGAATAATTGTCCAACGCGGTTGCAAATTAACACTAATATTATCTGATATTTGTTGTGTATATCCACCTTGTTCTATTTGAGCCAATGGATTCTGCATATTAGAACCATAATTACCATAATATTCATTAGGATCGTTCTCACGAGCCGGGTATTTGCCTACAATTGTAGGAGGAATTCCGTATAATTGGTACAATGGGCTCTGTCCGCCTGAATCGGCAACCGAAGGCTGATGCTGGCTGGAACGAATCATATTCAAATCCACATCCACACTAATATTATCACGCAAATTTACGGTTGTATTAGCACGTAAATTAAAACGCTCATATTTGTAGTTATCCAAGAAACCATCTTGCAACAAAAAGTTACCAGTCACAGCAAAACGTGCTATGTTGTTACCACCCGATATCGAAAGTGAATGATTTTGCAAAGTTTGATCTTTCCACAATAAGTCCAACCAATCTGTATTAGGATAAAGTAATGGATCTGTACCAGCCTGCGTAATTGCAATAGCATCATCAGAATAAACAGGGTCACCACCAATATTATAATAAGCCTCATTCACCATTTTCATATAAGTCGGTGCATCTACGAAATCAGGCATATAAGTAGCTTTCTGCACACCGGCATAACCACTATAATTGACATTTACTTTTCCAACCACTCCGCGTTTTGTCTTCACCACAATTACACCATTAGCTGCACGCGCACCATAAACAGCAGCCGCAGCCGCATCTTTCAACACTGTCACACTTTCAATGGTGTTCGGATCAAGATTATTCATATCCATAGGAATACCATCCACCAAAACAAGCGGATCACTATTACCCAATGTAGAAACACCACGGATTTTAACAGCAGCCGCATCTCCACCCGGAAGTCCACTTTCTTGTGAAACCGAAATACCCGTGACGCCTCCTTGTAAGGCTTGCGAGAGAGAAGTTATCGGTTTATTGACCACATTGGCAGCTACTTTTACCTGAGAGATGGATGAGATTGAATTCAATTTACGCTCTTCAGAAAGACCTGTAACAACCACTTCGTTTAATAGATTAACATCTTCCTCCATCGAAATAATCAGATTACTTTCACGACGCTTTACTGTATATTCAGTCGTTTTAAAGCCTATGAATGAAAAAACTAACACATCGCCCTTTTCAACTTGAATATTAAAATATCCGTCAATATCCGTAGTTACGCCTATTGCTTTTCCTTTCACCTGTACACTTACTCCAACCATAGGCATAGGGCTGGAAGTCTTTTCATAAACCTGGCCACGCAAACTTATTTTCTCATTTACAGCATGGTTCTCAAACACCTTTGTATTATCAAACGGTTCTGACACATTGTTAGCAGAAGCAATACCGGCTCCCAGCATAAACACACTTGTAACCCCAACAGCCAATGAATAGCGCCGCCACAAGTAGTTTAATTTCAAATGGTTACTTTTGTCTTTAATCATAATAATTTTAGATATTTAAAGTTATCAAATCGTTGATGCGAAATTAGTTAATGGAAAAAAATAAGGATTCTGAAACAGGACTCTTCTACATCCGTTTTTATACTTACAAGGCTAAAAATGTACTTTTTAAAGACGTTTTTATACTTTTTGTCACCAACAACCTGAGAATAAAATGCTTTCCCTCATTTTTCATATCCCCAAGAATCTACTACTCCTACCCTCAAGCAATACGTTTTCTTTCTTTTTTTTTGTGAATAATCAAATTTCTTTTCTATTTTTGCGGATAACAATATAATATTATGAAACATATTTGGCTTCTCATCTCATTCCTATATGCTTGTTTAAATACATTCAGTCACCCCAAATGCAATTATTATTTTGAACAAATAATGATTGCCGACGGTCTGTCCCAAAATCATATAACTTGCATTCATCAAGATGCTCAAGGATTTATTTGGTTTGGTACTCAAAATGGCTTAAACAAGTATGACGGCTATCAAATCAAAGAATATAATTTTAGCTCCAATGACCCTTATTCTTTAATTAACAATAATATATCGACCATTTTTAACGATTCATTCCAACAATTATGGATAGGTACTCAGGATGGGTTGTGCCGCTATCGCCCGGAGACAGATAATTTTGAAATTATAAAACTACATGAGCTCTCTGATAATATCCCTGAAAATCGGCATATACTTTCTCTCTATGAAGATCAAGACCATATACTATGGATTGGTACAGCCGGCGGAATGTTATGTGCTTATTCTTTGAAAGAAAAAGAAATAAAATATCATTCCTATTCCATTCAACGAGCTCCTATCAATGCACTCACATCCTACCGGGATTCTTTGCTTATAGGTTGCAGCAATCACCAAGGTACGATGCATTTGAACAAAAAAGACAGGAAAATCTTCCGTACCCCTTTCGATTCTCTCCATAATAACCTCTCCGTAACTTCTTTCCTTAAAATTAATGATGACGAATTATGGATCGGAAGCTATGATAAAGGGCTCTTCAGATATAAAGAACAAACTCCTACATATCCAATTCCTAATATCCAAGATCTATGCCTTGTTGCCGACACTCTCATTATGATTGCTACTGAAAACAATGGATTATTCGAGTACAATAAGCAAAATGGAAATATCCTCTCTATCAATACTGCACAAAAAGAAACCAACCTTAACTCAAATGCCGTAACCTGCCTTTATAAGGACCTTACACACATAATATGGGTTGGAACTACCAATGGAGGGGTCAACAAATTTGATCCTAACCGAAATAATTTCAAATATATACCCTTCCACACAGAAGAGCTATCAAGGCAAAGCATTCATTCCGTACTTGCATTAGACGCATTAGACGAAGAAAACTTATTAATAGGATTGGATAACAAAGGACTTTATACCTATAACAAAAGTACAGGAAAAATACTTCCTCATAAATCCTGTAAAGATTTTCCAGAATTGAAAGATATTCCAATTAATGCTGTCTTACACGATTCCCGAGGATTTACTTGGATAGGAACTTATCGAAAATCAATGAAAGTAGTGGGTCCCCAACCGGAGCAAAATCATATTAATCAATTAATTGCCTGTAAATTCCTAGCTACCTCATCTATCAAATGCATTTACGAAGACTCAAAAAATCAAATTTGGATTACCACTTCTAATGGAGAAGTTTTCTGTTACAACCCTACTACCCGATTAATGGATAAATACGATAAGTCATTAAATACATTAATCAATCCCAACGTTATCCTTTCACTATATGAAGACAACGAAAACCGTATATGGGTCGGAAGCATGTGTGGTTTATTTTGTTTTAATGAAAAACTACGAGACTTTCAACATATATATTTACCCAATAATAAAAATCTTTTTGATACAAAAAATATTATTATCCCAATCTGCCAAGCCGGAGAGACTTTATGGCTAGGAACTCAAGATGGCCTAGTAGAATATTTTACAAAACAAAAAAGAACAAACCATTTCGGTTCTCTAGACGGATTGCCTAGTAATAAAATTAAAGGCTTACTATTAGATAACAAAAACAATCATTTATGGATTTCAACAGACAAAGGTCTTAGTTACCTTGACTTAAATAACAGAAAATTTACAAACTTCGGATTGGAAGCTGGAATTATCAACCGAGAATTCAATAATATGAGCTATTTATGCAATCAAAGCGGCGAATTCTTTTTTGGCAGTACTAATGGCATTTATCATTTTTATCCGGAACAAATCAAAACGAATCCTAATGTACCCAAAGTCATTATTACTGGTTATCAACTTTATGATAACCCCACCTCCCAAAAAGGAGTAAAAGAAGTTCATAATATTCCCATATCTGTAGGAGAAGAAATATGCATACCCCATTCCGAATCAACATTTAGCATTAACTATGTTGCTCTGAATTACACTAATACCCAAAAGAATGAATATGCTTACCGATTAGAAAATTATGATAAGAAATGGAGGTATGTAGGAAAGCAGCGTATGGCTACTTTCACTAACTTAAATCCTGGTACTTATTATTTTCAGGTAATAGCTTCAAATGGCAACGAAATTTGGAATCAAGAAAAATGCACCTTAAAAATTATCATATTACCACCATGGTACAGGACTGTATGGGCCTACACTATTTATGTGATAATAGGTATATCTTTTCTCTTTCTCCTGATGCGCTTCTATGCCAACCGAATTAAAATGAAAAGCCAATTAAAGAATGAACAATTTGAACGTAAACAATTAGAAAAATTAAATCAACTTAAAATGCAGTTCTTTTCAAATATCACACATGAATTTCGTACGCCTCTCACACTTATCTTAAGCCCTCTAAATAGTATCATCAATCAAAATGTAGGAAAAAACGTTCAAAATGATTACTTAAAAATTATCCAAAACAATGCTATTAAACTATTGGAACTAGTAAACGAATTATTAGACTTCTCAAAATCAGAAGCAGGGCATTTTGCCTTTAAACCTACCATCTCTGATCTCATTAAAGTACTGGAACAGGAAATCCATACCTTTAGTCCTTTAGCAAAGGGAAAAAATATAAAACTAAGCTACATCTATAAAGAAGCATCCTTATTATGTATTGCAGATACGGTCATTATTCAAAAAATAGTATCTAATTTATTATCAAATGCTATAAAACATACACCTGAAGAAGGAATAATTAATGTATATTTAGAAAAAAAACAAGACAAGGAGCCTAAAATACAAATTTGCATTGAAGATTCTGGTAAAGGAATCCCCAAAGACCAACAACAGCTCATCTTTGAACGGTTCTATCAAATGGAAGAAGACAGTGCTAACGGAACCGGCATTGGATTAGCGCTAGTCAAAAACTTAACTGACCTGCACCACGGAACGATCAAAGTAGAAAGTAATGTAGGAGCAGGAAGCAAGTTCATTATTGAAATTCCTTATAGTGAACCTTCCCAAACATCAGATATACAAGCTGAAGAATCCTGGGAAGATCGATCTCTATCCAAAAATTCTCTTCATATAATCAATGAAAAAGAGTTAGTTACTGCTGAGAAGCAAAAAGAGCATACCGTTTTAATAGCAGAAGACAACAAAGAACTTCGTATTTATATATCCAGCTTACTAACCCATTTATACAATGTCCTTACTGCAGAAAATGGAAAAATTGCATTAGACATAGCTCAAAAAGAATTACCCGACATTATACTGTCCGACATTCTTATGCCCGAAATGGACGGAAAAGAATTCTGTAAGCAAATTAAACAAGATATTCATACCTGCCATATTCCGTTCATCATGCTAACAGCTTTAGCCTCTGAAAATTATCAGAAAGAAGGATTAACTGTAGGTGCCGATGATTATCTGATCAAACCATTTAATCCAGATATATTACTGTCTAAAATATCTAATATATTACAAAGCCGCACATTGATTTCAAGACAAGCTAAAACACTACAAGCATTAAAGCCTGAAGAAGTGCCTTTTGAAGACAAAGACAGCCAATTTCTCCTAAACCTCATCGAGATAATCAAGAACAATCTCAGTAACTCTGATCTTAAAATAGACGATTTAGGTAAAGAATTAGGTATGAGCCATACTCCATTCTATAAAAAAATTAAACAATTAACCAATCAGACACCTAATGATTTTCTAAAAAATATACGTTTAGAACAAGCTAAAAAACTCCTATTAGATAGCAATCTAAATATTAACGAAATAGCTTATTCAACAGGATTCAGTTCTCCCAAATATTTTCGTGAATGCTTCAAAAAACAATATGGAGAAAGCCCAAGTGATTTTTTGGAACACAACAATAAATAAAATAGCAAATATCTTATGTTTCAAGCATAAAAAAAGTGGTTCCTTATTCAGGAACCACTTTTTATATGTTAAATCTGTAAAATTCAGATT
>UMAW01035432.1_pt1 | contig 14183 bp, 8 predicted proteins | sample 1963801 | NCBI WGS metagenome assembly UMAW01 (sample SAMEA4835925, study PRJEB28245) | human gut metagenome | biome: gut microbiome; material: fecal sample | place: Denmark | collected 2008 | reverse complement strand
TTTAACTTTTAGCGCGGTAAATTTTTACCGAAGTATTGTATTATATGGATATGGCTGTTATAGACAGATGTTTTTCTTTGAAGGTTTACAGATATTTTGTCAAAGCAAAATATGCCGTATTGAAAGTTCAATATAAAGAATTCGAATTTGCCTTTCCTGTTTTTTAGGCTATTCTTTGGCTCTTTCAGATATTTGAGATAATTTTGCAAATCATTATAAGAAGTTGTAATATAATGAAAACAGAAAACAAACCAATACCTGTAAACAGGATTAAAGCTGTTTTGGCAGAAAAACAAGTCTCGGCCAAGCAACTTTGCGTAGCTATTGGCAAGAATGAAACCACGGTGTCGCGTTGGTGTAATAATAAAATTCAGCCATCGGTTACACAACTCCAAGAAATAGCCCACTTTCTAGATGTGGATGTGAGAGAATTATTATGCCCAACAAAGTAATTGACATATGTTTAAGGTTATATGGGATAAAGAAAACAATGGCGTTCGACTGACGATGGCGCCACCGTCTGGCGAGGCTCTAAATGTTTGTCCACGTCCTGTATTTTGGGAAGAACTTGACTTTCTTGGACTTAACCGGATAGGCTGGAAGTATCCTCATTGTGAGGAACCACTTTTATGGGCTTGTGACCGTCGCTATTTCTACAAAGGTGAATTTGTACTGGAAACGATTGGTGGAAATTTATTTGATTCGCCCAAGGTGAATTCCATTGTTGCAAATATTGCGTTGGAACCAACGAACCTGACACTGCTATCTGAAGTTAATGAAGATAGTCTATTCTTAATCGAACATGAGGCAATGGAATTTATTGATCAGGTCTTTGACTCTCATGTCACAAAAAAGAAATCTAATCCTAATATTGAATATGAACAGTTAACTATTAAGCTTAACGAAAAGAGTCATCAGAGGCATACTATTGTTCTAGAAGACTGCGGATCCTTTGATATTATGCCTGAAGATGAAGTAGAGAAGCAGGGTAAAAGAAAAATCTATAACAGTAAAATAGAGTCTGTTATTGTTTCCTTTTCCGGAGGTAAAGACTCACAAGTTGTTTTAGACCTAGTTTCAAGGGTTATACCGCCGGATAGATACTATGTTATCTATTCGGACACAGGTTATGAACTCCCAACATCGTTAAGCTTGTATGATGAGATACGAGATAAATACCAAGCCGTATATCCGTCTTTACAGTTCCTTACCGCAAAAAATCATCAACCGGTTCTTTATTATTGGGATGAACTTGATACTCCAAGCAAAATTCACCGCTGGTGTTGTGCGGTAATGAAAACTGCTCCCCTTTATCGCTTATTAAAGGAAATAAGTGGTAAAGGTAGACAACCTAATGTTATTGCCTTCGAAGGTGTTCGAGCTGAAGAAAGTTCTACTCGAGCAACATATGCGAGAATTGGTAAAGGTGTTAAACATAGTAATGTTGTGAATGTTAGGCCGATTTTCGATTGGTCTGTTACTGAAGTTTGGCTTTATATTCTTACCCATAATCTTCCAATCAATAAAGCATATCGGAAAGGACTTAATAGAGTTGGGTGCGTTATATGCCCTCTGAGTTCTGAACTGGGTGATTGTCTTGATCACAAATTCTTTCCACAAACGGCTAAACCATTTATTGAAAAACTAAGAGAAAATGCTAAAATAGCAGGTATTAAAGGCATTGATACTTATCTCAAAGAGCGTAAATGGAAGGTTCGTGCAGGAGGTAATCGGCATACATCTTCAACTGTCATAGAATATCAAATAACAGATAATGATTTATTTGCGATTATAACAAACTCTAAGGAAGACTTCTTCCAATGGATAAAGGTTCTTGGGAAATCTTCAATCAAAGAACTTTCAAAAAGCCTATATGAGATATCCCTTAAATTTAGAGATAAAGTATATGCATTCTCTGTAGAGCTTATAGATAACAAGCTTCAAATATTAGTGAAAAACTGTGGACAAGATATTGTGTTTGTGAGTCTTTTAAAAAGAGTCATAAACAAAACTGCTTATTGTGTCCATTGTGAAGTATGCGAAGTAGAATGTCCATCGGGGGCACTATCTGTAGTGCCGTGCGTTTCCGTTGATGCATCTAAATGTATTCATTGTCATAAATGTCTAACATTTAAAGACAATGGATGCATAGTGGCTAACTCAATAAAGCAAACAAGTAACATTGCTAAATCAAAAAACGACATGAATATATACTCAATCAAAAAGTTCAATACTTTTGGCTTTAGAAATAGATGGGTTCAGGCCTACTATAAAAGCCCGGACACTTTCCTAAACAAGGAAGCGAAAGAAATTCTGAACGAGAAGAAACAACTCCCGATTTTTTCTAATTGGATGATGAGTGCAGGTCTCATATCTGCTAAAGACAAAAAACCTACTTATCTCTCTGTAGCTATTTCTGGTGCTTATCATCAGGATCCTAGTTTTTTTTGGCAAATTGTATGGGTCAACTTGTGTAATGATAATGAACTTTGTTCATGGTACAGTTCTCAAGTGGACTATGAGTATGACTACTCCAGAGAAGCTCTTTCGGCACTGATGGCCAAGTCCTTCTCATTTATACCTGATAGCACCAGAGACAACGCTCTTAAATCACTTCTTAACACTTTCAAAGAAAGTCCTCTTGGCGTAGTCCTTGGCGTGGGAAAGGTTATAAAAGCAGGGAATAAGACATCTGTACGCCGTATCACAAACAATGACCTCGCCTTAGCGACCGTTGCATATTCCCTCTATCGCTATGCCGAGAAAAAAGAATGTTACTCGTTGACTGTTTCTGAATTCTATAATCCGGCCCAGACGGAAGGTGTTGTCCGTCAGTTCGGTATCGAGCGTGAAGACTTCGAGGCAATCCTACGCTCACTTGAACAGGAACAGAATCAGGTGCTTCGTGCGGAGTTGAAGATGGGACTCGATAATATCATTCTCCGCGAAGATTTCACTTCGGAAGACATCATCAAATTCATGCTGAAATAATCGACTTTAGGTTACTATGGCAACAAAATATTCTGACTTTATCCACTTGCAGGACTTCCTTCCCGTATATGACATATTGGAAGAAGGGCCTTCTTCGTGGCAATCATTCATTCCAACGGCTCAATTCAATGAGATGCTACAACGCTCGCTCACCGCAATTACCAGCAGCGAAATAAGTAAAAGAAGAAGCATCTGGGTACGCGGTACTTTCGGCACCGGTAAAAGTCACGCAAGTGCAGTAGTCAAGCACCTGCTTTGTGATGACTATGATTCAATCAAGACATATATAGAAAATATCAATGATCCGGCGCTTAAATCCCAAGTAAGAAACCTTCGTCAAAACAAACGTTACTTTGCCGTAACGCTTAAAGGCGTTCAACAAGCATATGACATTCCACGCTTCACACTGTCGCTACAGCGCGAGGTGTCAAAAGCTGTTAAGGCTGTTGAGCCAGACTTCGTAGTTAATTCTGATTTCACAGCCGCCATAAACTGGATTGAGGGGCATCGACGCATTTTTGAGGAAGAAGTCATCCCCAACGCAAAAGACCTTGTCGACAACATTAATACCGCTGATGAAGCCATTACATTCCTTAGGAACTACAATCCAGGAATGTATATTACCATTGAAAATTCCATCCGTGAAACCATTGGCTCTGTTTTTGAGCAAACTGCAATTGCAGAATGGCTCTCTGAAGTTGAACAGGAAATAGAGAAGCGCGGTATTGCTAACGGGCTCATCATTTTTTGGGATGAGTTCACATCTGTGATGGATACATTAAAAAGTGACCGAATCAACCTTCTCCAAAATATCGCAGAAAAATCACAGCATCACAACGTATTCCTGTTCCTTATCTCTCACCGCGTAGAATCTCAAAGCACCGACAACAAGGCGAAGGACATCACGAAGATGAGTGATCGATTCGACGAAATTGATTATAAGATGGATAGCCTGAGCACATATTTGATTATGCGTCACAGCTTTACCATTCCAGATATCGAATCGAATGAGCAGTTTAAGGCATTCAAAAACATTGTACTTCCAAAAATCGAAGAAGTGCTTGACTTCCTGACACATGGTAATGCCGAACAGGTAGGACATATCAAGGAACTCCTCCCAATGCATCCGTATACAGCCTTCCTATGCTCGGAAGTGTCGAACTTCATAGGTTCTTCAAATCGAAGCGTCATTAAGTTTATGCACGATGGCGACTCCGGCTTCGAGGCATTCCTCAATAACGAGAACTGTTACGATATGGATATGTTGATGACGGCTGACACTCTGTGGGACTTTTTTTATCCCACATTTGATGCGGATCCCGCTAGCGTAACGTTCACAGGTCTGTTCAACTCGTTTGAAGACAAAGTGCGTGCTCAAGGTGAAGACCATTTGCGAGTCTTTAAAGCGATTTTGTTACTCAACGCACTATCTCCCAAGTTCAAGCAGTCAATTGAGCTGATGACCCCAAACGACAACGTACTCAGTTACATGTTTGCTGGCGATCGTGCTCACAGTAAAGTCATAGACATCTTGAACTACCTCGACGAGAACAAAATTGTAGTCCGCGACATCTTTGGTGAGTTCAAAATCCGCGGCACTTCCTACAATCAGAATGAGATGAACAAACGCCGACAGGACGAACAATCGACCTATAAGACATCTATTTCTGTTCTTGATTATGACACTGACAGTAAAGAGGGCCTCGGCGGGTTGTTCCAAATAGGCGTCTTTGTTAAGCGAGAAACGGCCGTTCAATTCTTCTCATGCGAGGATAGCGAGCAACTCCTTCGCAGTAGGCTGAATAAGTTCACATCTGACAAGCCCAACTATATACATGTCGCGTTCTTCCTTGCCCTTGATGAAAAAAACCGTGAAATAAAATCGACTCTGCTCAACAATTTCTCAAGGGAATTTGAAAATCTGGTTATTGTGCTTGCTGAAGAAACATTCTCAACACAAGCATATAATAAATTCATTGATGCTGTGGCTACATCTAAAGTTGCTCGTAGTCATTTCAATGAATCTGAGGCTAAGGAGTTTGAGAAAGCAGCTCATGCTTTTGTTTCAAAGTGGATTACACAACTTCGGCACAACACTTATAATGTCTATTTCAATGGCGAATCTTATCGTGAAGGCACTATTGACCAACTTCCTGACCTCCTTAACAATAAGCTCTGTGCTAAGATTTATAACATGGGATTTGAGACAATGCGTTTTCCAAAGGGTGTAGTGCCTCCCATGACATTTTACAAAGACGGTAACTGTCCGAAAGTTATCCAACAAATACTACAGGCGCAAAACCGTGACCAACTAACATCGCACGGCAGCAATGCTTCGCCACTAAAATATCTCTTTGAGGAAAACGGAAATACACTTATCAAAGCCGATGGGATGCTTTCGGAAAATGCTCTTAACGGGCATTCATGGCTGGTAGAAATCTGTCATCATGTAGAAAAATGCATGGAAAAAGCACGCAAGGAATATGCTGATAAATTTAGTTTGCCTGTAGTGCTCGCTTCGTTCATAAAACCGCCCTATGGTATGTTCACTTCCATGCTGAATTGTGCAGCTATAGCATACGCTCTCCGCAAATATAAATCTGAGTTGTTTCAAACCACTATCTCGCAGCCCATTTCTGATGAGGCACTGTGTACCATGGTAACCGACTTATTCAAGATGTGGAAGGACGGTAAATCTGATTCAAACCCAAAGATGTTTCTTCGTTTTGGATCGAAGGAAGAAAGTGACCTTACTAAGTTGCTTTATGACACTTTCGACCTTGGCCACACAATTAAGGCAAAACTAGATGATGTTAAAAGTCTTGACAATGCAAAATGGTACATTCAAGAATTCTGCAAACTATATGCAAAACAACCGCTATGGACTCTTATCCATATTCCCGGTTTGTCAGAAGATTTGAGAAATGCGATACAATCTCTTATTGCAATCTTTGCCCAGGAAGCTACTCCAGTCGAAAAAATCAAAGCGATTTATCGTGACATCAAAAACAATCATGTGGAGCTTCTAATACTTATCACAAATGTTGACAATTACGAAAAAGGATTCATAAATTTCGTTGATAGCATAGAAGGTGTCAAAATCGAGAAAGCATGGTGGAACGAGATGCTTGAAAAACTCTCGCAACTCCCCAGTGAAATTGCATTTCGCAAAGAGTCCGATGTTGAGAAAGCCATCTACCAGTTCTATATCCGTAAAACCTCTGGTAATGGCGGACAGAAAGGCGATGATGGTAGCGGCAATGGTGAAAACAGCAACAATAGTGGTAATGATGGAGACTCTAGCAATGAAAACAAGACCTCTAAAACGGACATCGTTAAGCAGGCCAAAGAGAAAATCAAGACCACAAATATGCCAAACACCATGTGGCAAATGGCCATACTTAATCTACTGGAACAGTATCCTGAAACCGCAGATTTTTTCAACCGACTATAAAAATGGATGCAACCGACAAAGTAATAGTATTTTACTCGCTTGATGACCTTAAGGAGGCCATTAGCGTTGACATAAAGTCACATGATGTGCTAGCACAACGATATTGTGTACGCTTCATCATGTTGAATAACTTTGATGCATTTCGAGAACTAACCAAGTTTCTTGTTTTGGAACTTGGCGTGGAAAAGTTCGATCTTGAAAAGCTTGCGTTAGGCTCGGACAAAACTATTGACATTGACACTCTGAGCGATGCCGTACGGAACTTGAAGGTTTCTAGCATCGTAACACCCTTCTCTGAACTTGCTCGATTTTTCAAAGAGGACGAGTTCAAGGGTTTCTTTAATGATATTATCTTATCTGAAGATATTGCACATCCTCAAAAGCGAATTTATATTCCCATCATCGGGCTGCATAATCGATTTACAGATTTCCTCAAATCCTTTGGACGCATTGAAGAGAGCGCCCCCATATGGCAGTATTATACGCCTAAGGATGATAAGGTAATGGTATACGTCTCAAGATTCAAAAACTACACCATTCCTGACAAGCTTAATATTTGCTCATTGCCTACCATGCGTGATTGGCTTAGTTTCTGGAAGAAGCAGGCACCTAAAGATAAAATCTTGTGTGGCGCATCACCAATTCTAAATCGCTGGCCGAATGCCAAGCCGGATTCAATATTCACATTCCAGCCTGTAGATAACTCGCATAAGTTCATAACAGACTTCCTTGAAATATCATTACCCATAGAATATAAGGAATCAGAATTGGAATATTGGGACGCAATGCTTCAAAACATCGGCAAGAACGCCGTTCAGTTGTTCGACTTTCCGAGCTATGTTGAAGACCTATTTAATCGAAAAACGATAACTGCAAACGATATTCTTTTGCTTTGGGCAAAAGATGAAACACTAGCTTATGAGCGTTGGCTTCTTAAAGCTTACGTACTTGCTTACAAAGGGGATGAACTGTCGGGTTATATGCGCGATATCCTTCATGAGATCGACGACTTTAAGATTGCCAACACATTATTTGTCAATCTCACCGAGCGGATATTCTATATGACTAATGCGGAACGTCTTCAAAACTTTGACAGCCGCAAATATATTATGCAATCTCAGCGCGAATTATTCCGCACACTTGTTCCTGAGGAACACCAGTCATGGGTCAAGAATCATATCATTGAAATAGCTCAAAAGGACGATAACCTTTCTCAAGCAAAACGACTTTGTACTGCCACCTTTGACTTTGAGAAAATCTTGTTTCTCGGCTGGTATGTTCTTAGGGCTGAGAAAGACTTCGGTTTTTCGTGCCTTAAAGAATTTTATCCCGACCTCGCCGGGTATCTTACTGCTTATGAATCTGTTGCGACCAAAGTTATAGCCTCGTGGGCAGCTGATTATCTAGAGCGATTCCGCAGGGCAAAGATGGTTGATAATTATACTGAAGAACTCAAGGAAATTGTGGAGGAACGCAACATGAGTGCCGAATCTTTTTATAATTGGTACTACTCGTTCCAGGATAGTCACGATTTGCTGAATGAAATTCAAAATGGCCAAGTTTACCCCATAGACAAAATCTATTGGGTGGACGGCCTCGGCGCAGAATTTATTCCGTTCATTCACTATCTGCTTGAAAACTCACAGAGCAGTTATGAAACCGTACTTTCGCAAATCGCTCGCACAACCATTCCATCGAACACGCATCTTAACTCGTTTGACGTTGATGACCATCTCATCTTTAAACTCAATGCGCTCGACGAACTGGCACACGAAGGCTGCTATCAAAAATATACGACCCTAATTGCAGAACTGGAAACTGTTAAAACAGTTATCCACAAAATTCTTGACGATAATAAAGTCGGTAAACACACTATCGCTATCGTTTCGGATCATGGACTTAGTTCCATGTCCCGCAAGTGCAACTCACTGAAGATTGATTCTAAAACAAAGCATGAAGGCCGATATGTACCACTTGCAGATGATTGTACGATGGTCAGCGACACCGATTTCGTGGTTCACGAAAATGAACGCGACCATAAGAAATATAAAGTAGCTCTCAGACATCAGTCGCTTGGCACCAAGCCAACTCGCGAGGTTCATGGGGGTGCCACACCTGAAGAAGTGCTTGTTCCATTCATTGTTATTTCCAATGATGATGCCTCGAAGTCTCTAAAATACACGATTGTACCAGTCGAGGCTAAGGTGCCCATTTCTGACAGGAAGGTTGCATTTAAGATTATTCCTGAGCCTCTGTCATCCAAGGCCATATTCAATGGTCAAGAGATAGCTCTTATTCGTCATGGTATGCAATGGGAGGGTATCATCCCCAATGCAACTGAGGGCAAACATCACATAACGGTTATTCCTTTCAGAGGGAAACCTGTACAATTGGAGATTGAATTCTTTGGTATGGGCTTTAACTCAAGTCTTGATTTAGATGATTTCTAATTTATGAGTGAAATTGGTGATAAAATCAGGCAGGTTTTCAGAGAATCTGCTGTCTATAAGAATCCAGCCAACAATGAAGTATTCGTTGGTCGTAATCTGCCATCATTTGTCAAGGACTATCTGATAGCCACGCATATTGATCAGAACGGCAAACTACGTCGTGATGCTCTTGTTAAATTCCTCGATGAACACATACCTCTTAATCCGAATGCTATTCGTAGCCGCCTCATGCAAGGCGATGTTATTACTCTGCTTACTCGTTTTGAGATAAGCACAAACATCGCCAAAAACAAGACACAGTTCCAAATTCCGGAAATGGGTATAAAGATGGCTGATACGGAAATACCACAGCATGTTGTAGACCAAAATCCCGATGATTTGATTGACGGAGAAAAATGGGGAATTATCAAACTTGTTTATATTCCACCGCAAGATAAGGAGAAAGGGTATATTGAAATGTCGAAATATAAACCTTTCCGTCCACTCGAACGCCTTGATCTCAATTCGTTCAGAGAGTGCCGTAAGAAATTTACAACCGATGAATGGATTGATGTGCTTATTTCGGCTATGGAGTATACCCCATCAGCCTTTTCTGGCAAAACTCAAAAACTGGAGTTTCTGACTCGTTTGCTACCGTTCATCGAGCCTCGTCTAAACCTGATTGAACTGGCACCCAAGGGCACTGGTAAATCCTATGTTTTCGGCAATTTGTCAAAGTTCGTTTGGCTTATTGGTGGGGGTAAAGTTTCCCGTGCCAAGCTCTTTTATGACAAGTCCCGCAAAACACCAGGAATTATGCTCCATCATGACCTTGTAGCACTTGATGAGATTCAGTCTATTACTTTCACTGATACCATGGAGATGCGTTCTATCCTTAAAAACTATCTCGAATACGGTAAGACGAACGTTGATAATTACGAATTCATGTCTGAGTGTGGCCTGATTCTTCTTGGTAATATACCTTTATCGGAAGATGGTTTCCCAATGTCCGATAATTATGTAGAAGAACTTCCAGAAGCATTTAAAGAGTCTGCTCTTCTCGACCGATTCCACGGGTTTATAGAAGGTTGGTTGCTTCCACGCATTACCAATGACATGGCACTGTGCGACTGGACCTTGAACGTAGAATTTTTCTCGGAGGTCTTACACCAACTCAGAACCGCAACGGAGTATGCTACAATTGTAAATCAATCTATCGCAGTTCCGGAGGGTGCCGATATGCGCCATCTGAAAGCCGTAAAGCGTATTGCTTCAGCCTATCTGAAGCTACTGTTTCCACACATTCTCAAAAAGGAGGATATGGATATTGCTGAGTTTTATACATATTGTTTAAAACCGGCTGTTCATCGTAGAGATATTATTCGTCGTCAATGTGCAAACATCGACCATGAAAGTTCCTTCTCCAAACCTATGCCAATATTTGAATTAAAGTAATGCCGTCTAATACCGACATATCAAAGCTGAAAGAGCTATATGAATCCCTCGACAGACTGAAAGAGGGCGGGGAGGATGTTGTTGCAGAAATACGTAAAGAAATCAACAACATTGAATTGCAATATCTCAAAGAAGATGTGCTTCCGGAAATGATGAAAACTCTAAGCCACAAGATATCTTGGTTGAGGTGCTCGGTTGATATGAGTTTGCAATTCGATGGCGGGAAGCAGCTTGATTATTCTTTCTGCAAATCCGGCTCTACTGTATTTGTCCGAGACAAATACGAATGTAGTTCTCAAGATGATGGTATTATTGAGATGCAGAAAACAGATGCTACTTATTCGGGGATTATCACTCCGGAACCTGCATCCACATCTGCTACGGATGCAATTGTTCGCATAGTTGAATATTCTGATAAGGCCATAGCTGTGTATGGTGATACCATGCATTACTCTGAAAAATTCAAAGAGATAGGTGGATATTTCAATGATAAACTGCACGAAGGTGCTGGTTGGATTTTCTCCAAGAAGCATGAGATGGAAGTGCGTAATTTTATCAAAGACAAAATGACTGATGTATATACAGAAAATCTTTCTCCATCAAACATTGTTGTAGTTCCCGTAAAACACGAGCTAGAGCAAAGCATAGATGCATCACTTAAAAACATCAAATGTACATTAGGAGGTTTTCGTGCTTTTTTATCAATGATAAAAAATAATCACGGACGAAGCTATTCTCCATCTACGGTCAATGTGTATTGTACAGCTACTAGAAGTAATTACATGCGGAATAAGGTCTTAAAATATCATCATTCCGGTTATCTCTATAATCTAACAGACCTACGAATACTATCACAACTTTATGACGATGTTCAGGCTGACTTTGAGGCTAAGAGAACAAATTCGGGTTCTCCTCAAACTATTCGTCTATATATCCAGTTCATTGAGACATACTTTTCGGATAAAAAAGAGACGGATGTCGAACCAATACTCAAAGCAGAAATAGTTTCACCTACTGAGTCCATAAAAGAGATAGATAAGCAAACTCGTGCCCCTTGGATTGTTATCAATTCTATTTCTTTTAATGATTATATAATCTCAAACGGCAATTCCACCGAAAAGTTCATCGAATTTATCAATCTTGTTGGCCCAGAACTGGTATATCAAATGAAAATTCCTTTCCGTGGTGGCTATCTTGTTGATAAGACTAGAAACCTAAAATATATCGCATTTTGCAAACCGCTAAACGGAGGCTATTGGCTCAACACCCATAGCAGCACAACAAATAAAATTGAGCTGATGAAACAGATTGGTGAATATTTTGGCATTGAGGTTACCTTCGACATAGAAGAAAAGGATGACAACGAGCCAACGACAACCTCATCAGCCCAAAAAATAAAGCATTCGAATAATGTAGCGGTTATAGGCCGTGCAAAATATTCTCTGAACGGAGGCGAACCACAGAACAAGCGTCGAATCGTACATTCTGTCGTTTCCCTTTATATGAAACTCCATCCTAGAGTAACTTGGCGTGAAATGCTTGATGTATTTCCTAAAGAGCTTCAAGGTAGCTATGGAGTTATAAATACCGTTGAGAGCATACAGTATCGCATAAAAAAGGGGTTTGATGACGAGAATCGTTACTTTCTTGGTTCTTCAAATCAATTTACAACTATCGACGGAGTCGAGTTTGCTGTCTGCCACCAATGGGGTGGTCAATTTGATAAATTCTGCGAATATGTCGAGGATAAATTCGGTTGGATCATCGAAAAAGTTTAAATTGGAATATAAAACTTATTGAAAATGCAATGACACTTGACGATATAAAAAAACTAATAGCATCCGATGAGTCGCGGACTCTGGAGCTAAAGAAAACTACCGGTGAGTTGAAGGACGGTATGCATTCGGCATGCGCCTTCCTCAATACCGAGGGAGGATGGCTGATTTTTGGTGTTGCACCTAAGTCACTGAAGATAATCGGGCAAGAAGTTACAGATAACACCCAACGGGAAATCGCTCAGGCTCTCGCAGGAATTGACCCAGCTGTTGATGTCCATATTGAATATGTTGATGTGCCAGACTATCCTGGCAACAAAATTATTGCAATGCACTTCGACGGTTGGGTTTGGGGCGAGCGTCCACACACCTTTCATGGTTGTCCTTATTACAAAATCGAAAGTACAACGAAAGTCATGCCGCACGATATGTATGATGAGCGTATTCGTGCGCATCAACCCCAACTGTATTCCTGGGAGGGACAAACGGCAGATAGTGTCACTCTTGCAGATTTAAACGAAAAACATATCAGAGGTTGTATACGTCTTGGCGTAGAGGGCGGTCGTATTCCAGTAAGTGCCATGAGTACCTCGATAGAAGAGATTTTGGCCAAATGGAAATTGCTGAAAAACGGTGTACCCACAAATGGTGCCGCAATGTTGTTCTCGGACAACATTGATGAGTTCCCACAGTTTCGGTTGAGAATGGCTCGTTTCATAGGAACTGACAAGAATGAGTTTATCGACAACCAACGTGCTGAGGGTGGATTCTTCGACCTTCTTGATGCTGGTATGGCTTTCTTTTTTAAACACCTTAATCTTAGTGGCAAGATAACTAATCATAGCCTTCAGCGAGAGGAAAAACTAGAAGTGCCATACAAGGCGTTGAGGGAAGCACTTATAAACTCTCTTTGCCACCGACAATGGGAAAAATATAACTTGACAAATAGCATCGCTATCTATGATGACCGCATAGAGATTGCGAATCCCGGCATATTCCCTCCGCAAATTACGCCAGAATCAATCAAAAAACCACATGAATCATATCCGTACAATCTGAAGATTGCCGAAGCCCTTTATAAATCAACATATCTTGAAAGTTGGGGCAGTGGAGCCAAGCGTATCATGGATGCCTGCCGTGAGCAAGGTGTGGAAGATCCATCATGGAGATGCGACGGTGGATTTGTAATCGTAACGTTCAAACGACCTAAGTACGACTCAAGTACGCCCCAACTTGGGAACCAGTTGGGAACCAATAAGGAACCAGCTAGGAACCAGTTGGAAACTAGTTCGTCTCAGGTTAAATTATTGATTGCTAAAATGGAAGAGTCATTTTACTCGGTTAAAGACCTGATTAATCTGTTCGGACTAAGTGACGTGAGGAAATTTAGGAAAAACTATATCCAACCTGCATTGGCTGAAGGTGCAATCGAACGACTATATCCCGATCGTCCGAACCATCCTAAGCAGAAGTACCGTCTAACTGATTTGGCCAAGGAATGGAAAAAGAAGAATACGGATTTGAAGTGAATTTAGAAATAATATGGCTTGAGTACCTCAACTTGACATATAAAAGGCGGAAGGAAAATCAATCTTTTAACAAGAATTTCTGAAAGAAAAAAGAAGAAATTTTGCCGCAATAGATTTACCACGCTTCTCATTAGAACAGCGAAACAGGGCGAACCCTCGTTTCTATAAGGATGTGGATTCCACAATCAACATCCACCATATGCTCCTTGTGATTGTGAAAGCCAACCTTTATGGCGATAATTCATTTACTACAAATGGGAACTTCTTGGTATCAAACTATGGAGTAAAGTACAATTTGTTACTTACTGTCAATAATATAGAAATCTTATTTAAGTTCAAGTGTGGAGCTGATTTCGCTTATCTACAACGAGGTTCTGACAAAACCCAAGAGAAAATAAACGATGCAATACCCCACACTTGAGTAGATATGGGGTATGGGAACACTGAACGTATCCCTTGCCATAATCTAAACAAGAAATGAGTGTCATTCGTTGTCTTTTCTCTTTTTGAAACTGTCAGATTTCGTTGTAAAGACAGTGCGAAAACACTT
>UMAW01024108.1_pt1 | contig 15295 bp, 4 predicted proteins | sample 1963801 | NCBI WGS metagenome assembly UMAW01 (sample SAMEA4835925, study PRJEB28245) | human gut metagenome | biome: gut microbiome; material: fecal sample | place: Denmark | collected 2008 | reverse complement strand
ATGCGTGCGAGTCCTAGTTGCTTCCGACATACCTGCCACTTCTTAGCCTTAACCGTTAATCTGCTTTCTTACGTGCTTGTTAGATAGTAGCATTTTGCTGTTCCCGCGTAACAGTTAATTGAAAATCGTAACAGCGGCATCTGGGTATTTGCCATTCATTTGCAACAGTTCTTTAGGCTTTATTTACGCAGCTAGTTGGCTCGCGGCTCATTGACGGTGTTTTACCAACCAGATGGGTATCTTTTTGTTTGGCTGGTATGGTTTATGCAATTATTAACCCCTCGTCAGTCCGCACCTAACATGTCAGCTTTCCACTTACTTTCCAGCTTTCCACCTTAGGTGGAAAGCTAAGTGGAAAGTTGGAAAGTTGGTGGGTAGCTGGGGCAGCAGCAGGCCAGGCGAACAAGAAAAAAGGGCGGCAACCGGGTAATTGCCGCCCCTTTCACGGGATTAGTTGGTCTCGGTCTCGTGGGGAATGCCCTTGGTGTTGATGCGCGCCAGCGTGTACGTCACGTAGTCAGAGTTCGCATAGCCGGCGAGGTTGCTGGCGTTAACCGGCGTGTCGTTGACACCGACGCCGGACATATGAGCCGTAAGCACCAAGCGGTAGTTGGCATAAGTTTGGTCCTTGCCCTCAACATCTGTGTTCACCTTAACGCGGAAGGCATGCTTAAAGGCAAGGCTGTTGCCGTCGCGCGTGGCGAACGCGCCGCCAGTCCCCTTGCTATCAGTAAATACGTAGTTCTTGCCATCGGCGCTCAAAGAGCCGTTAGCCAACTTATCGCTACCGAGCACCGTAATGTAGCTTGAGATGTTGTTGACCGCATCATAACTGCCATCATCTTGGCGGCGCTTCTGCAAGCTCAGCGTGTACGTCACCGTGCTGGCATTGGAGATCATGGCCTCGGCACCCGCGAGCTTGGACAAATCATACGTTCCCACCAGAGCGATTTCGCCGTCGGCGGACTTGAGGTCATCGATGTTGATGCCCAGCTGCGACTTCTTTGAAGCCTCGAGCGCAATAGTCGAGGAACCCACGTCCATGCGGTAGTATCCAGCTCTGCCGTCGATGTATGCCGAGTTGCTACTGGTGCTGAGCGTTTCATCATTCGTAGAGAGGTACGCACGGTAGTTGGGCTTTGTGTACTTATCTGTGCCGCCATTCTGCGAAGCGATAATACCAGCCTGGCACGCAGGCTCCGTCATGGCGAGATTCGCCTTCATGGTAATGGTGAACTTGTTGTCATGGCTCTTGGCAATCTCACGAATGCCAGAAAGGTCGATGGCCTTGCCACTGGTATCGGCAAGTACAAGCGACATGTCGCCGCCCGTTGCAGACCAGTCTTTGGCAGCAATCGCCGGCGTTTCCGTCATGCCGGCATCAGTCCACTTAGAACCAGCCCACGTGTAGTAGTTGTTCCCCACCTTCACATAGAACGAATACGTGCCCTGGGTTCCGGTCGGGTAGCCATACGCGCCCGCGGCACTGCCGTTCTTCCCGTAGTTCACGAGCGAAGAATCCAGCTGGTAGTACAGCGCGTCGGAGCTCGTGTATTGCTGGTTCGAGTCGAACTTCACGGTGTCGCTTACCTTCATGGTAAGCGGATAGGTGACATCGTGAAGCACCATCTGTTTGACGCCGCCCTCGTTGTTATCGATGAGGTCGTGCGTGTAGTTGGATGTCACGCTGTAGGTCGAGGCCGTATTCTGGTGCCCATCCTCGGCAGCCTTGTCGTCGGCTGCTTTCTTGCCGCGCAGCAGGTAGTTGATGTGCTCGTTGAGGCTCGTGTCCACCGTAGTTGCGGTGTAGCCGTTGACGCCCGCAGAGCCCGCCGGCGTGCGCACCACCAAGTAGAAGTTCTCACTCTTGGGCTCTTCCTTGGCAACGGAGAGGACGTAGAACGTGCCCATCGTGTCGGAAGATGTACGCGCGCGGTAGTACGCACCGCCAACCTTGGCGCCGGCCGCCTTCTCGAGCTCGACCTGGCTCTTGCCTTCGACCTCGGCATCGGTGAGTTTGACCCAGGCACCGTCCTTGTCCTCCTTGTGCGTCACGCCCACGATTTCGCTCAGCCACGGCTCGACGTAGGCATTGTTGCCGGCATCCACAAACTCGGTGAGTTTGACCGACGCCGCTCCGCCCGCGCCCACCGTGCAGTGGTATTCACGGTTGTTATGAGCAGTGTCCACGAGTGTGAGCTGCGTGCCCTCGGGCAGCGTGGCGCCGAAGGTGATGCTTTTGTTGAGCGGGCCCATGGAGCCGCCGGCTTCGAGCAGCGTGTTCCAGCCGTAAGCGACTGGCTCGCCCCGGGCGCTACCATAGGTCCAGGTAAGGTAGCCGGTCATGGTGTCGCCGCTGCTCACAAGCACGTGCTTGTCGTATTTTGTCGCATAGTCGGTAGCCTTGAAGTTCGCACCTTCGGAGTAGGTGGCGGTAAAGTCGATCTCGAGCATGCGCTTAACGATGATGGGCACCTGCACGCGGTAGCTCTGGCCGGCCTCGCTAAAAGTGACCGTGAGCAGCGTGAAGCGGCCCCGCTCGTTGTCCCAGTCGGTGCTTGCGCGGAAAACCATGGAGCTCGTGCCGTTGTTGAGCACCTTGAGCGTGGGCGTTTGCGAGGCGGTTGCGTCCTTGACGAAGGCGCCGTTATCGGCAAGCGAGAAGACCTCGGCGGTGGCGGTCACGTGCTTGGCGCTGCCGTTGAGGCGGCGGGCATCGGAAAAGCCGCCGTTAGTCACGATGTTCAGATACTTCTCGACCGTCGTCGTGTCGTTGCCGGGAATCATGAGTACAGGGAAGTCGGTTGCAACCTTCTTGCCCGAAGTAACGTTGTTGGTGTTGAAAGTGCTCTTTGCGCTGTCCGCGCTATAGGTTTTCTTGTTTTGGTACGTACCGTCATCATTGATGCCGCTGATGTTGGTGTAGGTGTAGCGGCCGGGAACGCTTTCGCCCGCTTGGCTTTGGATGGTCGTCGCGGTGTCAATGGCGGCACCGTCGCCAAACAGATAGCGATCAGTGGCGTCGGCGGCGGAGGCACGCACCGCCAGCGTGCTCACGGGGCTCGTGGTCACGTACGGGCTTGCCGCCGTGGTAGCGGTATCGTCCGCACCGTAGAGCGTGGTGTCCTTGCCGGGTACGTCGAGCCTGTCGTTGTAGTCTCCGAACGCGATGTAGGTTTTCTTGTTAACGGCGGCCGTATTGGTCGTGTAAACCATCGGCGGCAGGTCGCTCGTGGTCTTGCCCTTGCCAGGCTTTACGTCCACGCCCGCTGCGGAAAGGCTATAGCCGCCTGTGTCGACCTCGCCCAAGAGCACACCCTGCTTAGCGTCAGATTTATAGATATTGCTGTCCATGAGCACGTTTACCAGATGAAACTGGCCGCGGCCGTCGCCCGCGATGCCACCGTTGGATGTTCCGCCAAACGTGGTGTTGGAAACCTTTGTGTTGGTGACGTTGATGACATCGGACCCGCTGTTAATCGCGCCAAGTAGACCGCCGCTCCAGCTGCCATTGATCGCAGCGTTCTCAATTGCGATGTTGTTGCAGGTTATGTTCACATTGCTGAAGTAGTAGCCAATAAGCCCGCCCGAGCATTGGTCGGTACCGGCGATGTTAACGTTCTTGACGTTGCAGTCCTCGAACCAGTACGTGTTAGGGCTGCCGCTGCTCGTGACCTCGCCAATCAGTCCGCCCGCATTGCGGATTTTGAAGTTCTTTCCGGTACCATCGCCGATGACGGCGTTCTTGGTGCCGGTCCCGGCATCAATGCGCACGTTGCTCATAGAAATAACGCCGCCATCGACGCGCCCGACCACGCCGCCGGCGCCCATATACCTATCGGTATTCTCCCCGGTGGCAAGCACATTCACCCCAGAGATGACTGTCGTGCTCGACGGGATGACCGCTTTTGTGGTGCCGATGTAGGTGTTGACCGAGATATGGCTTGATTTGGCAAAGCCGATCACACCGCCCACGTAGAGATTTGTTCCCGTGGCGGTTAGGGTCGAATTTTCGCCAACAGCCTTCTCGCTCACCCCTTCGGACGCGGTTGTCCACACACCGCTCGACGAGGCGACCGTTCCCACGTAGCCGCCGACGTACTTCTCGCCCTCGACGTTAAGACCGGTGTATGAGCAGTCATTGAGATACATGGGTGCCCACGTGGAGCTGAATTTGACCATATAGGTCACATCACTGTCCGTACTTCGGCTGGCGCGGCCCGAGCTGCCAAGAAGCCCTCCCACGCTCTTTGCGCCCGACACGGTGCAGTTATTCATCTGCACGTTGCGGTAGACGCCGCACGTGTTGCCATCGTAGTTAGCCGTTGCGCCCGCCAAAAGACCGGTGCCGATAAGGTCGTTCGATGCTGTTCCCGTTGTGGCGCCGCCGTTGGCGGCGATATAGGTGAGCGCTACATTGCAGCTGCTAAAGGTAAGGTCTTTGACCTGCGCTCCACCGTTCGCGGTGACGCTCTGCCCCACATTGGTGGAGGTAAACATCACGGTGTTGAACAGGCCGCCTACGCCCGAGACCTTATAGTCGTCATCGGCGTATTCGACGGCGCCGTAGGCAGCGTCTTTGGTGCCCACCGTGATGGTGGATCCGTTGCCGTCGATCGTGGCTACGTGCGGCGTGATGCGGTCGCGGTCGGTGGTCGCCTCGTTCGAGTCGCAGGCATTGGAATAGTAGCGGCCGTTAAGGCCCACATATCCCGTGCCGTAACCGGTCATATCGTAGGGGGCGCCCTGTTTGAACTCCAGGCTCATGCCGATCGATTTCGACGCGCACACGTAGCCCGTTTGGTAGTTGGCAGCATAAGACGCCACCAGGTAGGGCGAGTTCACGTCGTTGTCCGCGTCGAGGGGTCCGTGCCAGCCCTGCTTGCCGGGAGCCTTCTGGTCATCATTTTTGGCGGCTTCGAAATCGCTGGCGACACCCGCGGGCTTGCCCACACTGTCGTAGCTGGCATTTCGTACCTTGCCATAGTTCTTGTTGCCAAACAGGTAGCCTTCTATCGCCGGATCTTGCGTATCGCTGCCCCAGTACGCCTTGGAGCCGCGGAACACGCCATAATCGGCATAGTTGGTATGTGCCGCACCAGCACCCGCACCCGAGCTGATGATAGCCGAGAGCACCAAAAGGCCCTGGGCGTTTTCCACCGTAGTCACGGGCGCCTCAGCGTTGGTGCCGATGTACTTGTTGTCGGTGCCCGTGGTGGTGACACAGGGGGTTCCCTTGTTTATGAGCTCGTTGATTTTGTAGTTGGCGTCACCGTTATCGACGTTGCAGCCCTCGCTAAAGGCATAGCCGTCGATCACGCGGCCAACGTAAGGGTTATCGTACTGGTCATACTTTGCGGCATCTTCCTCAATGGGCTTGTACTTTTTGTTCTTTGTACCACCACGCCACGAGGTGCCCGTATGGCGGAAAATCACGCCGCCACCCGCAATAGCGCCAACGTAGCCGCCAATGGGAACAAGATGCGATCTGCTGACATCGGGGTTGCTGACAACGGTAAAGCCGTACGCTGTCGAACCGTTATTTGGATCGTTTACGACCACGCCATCAATAATGTTATCGCCGCCAAGAATGCAGCCGATAACGCCACCGAAAAACGCTGTCGGAACGCCGTCCTCATCCTTATCAGAATAAGTAATAGTCGCCTGCGCATTCACATAGTTGATGTTGAGATTGCGCACCACGCTGCCATAGCTATAGGGAATGAGACCGCGAAGGTCGCCCTTGTTATTTTCAATCTCAATTGCCGCAGTTGACTTGCCTAGGTCGCCAACAATTACGCCACGGAACGGATTGGCCTTGTTGCCAAATCCGCCAAACGAGGCCGCATCGACGGTAATCTTATTGCCCTCAGGAGGCTCAATGCTGTAATACGCACTCTGCACATAGCGGTGCATGGTTTCGTCGCTCAACGTCTGCGAGGGATCGGTCGTTGCATCGCCGTTCTTCTTCTCCCATTTACTCTCGCTTGGATTGCTCTGCTTATAGACGTACACGACCTCGTTGTCGGTATTTGGCTTGGCGCTCCGTCGCATACAAAGCTCGGATTGATTGGCGGCAATAGTGACTTCCCAGCCATCCAACGCCACGCTGTTGTTGATGTAGTTAGCGATGGTGTACATTTCCGTCGCGTCCTTAACGGTGTACGGATCGCCATACGTACCGCATCCCGTCATCAGGTTAGAGATGCGCTGGTTAACCTTGATTTCGTGATACTGGACGCCATCCTCGGTGACTTTTCCCTTGGCTACATAAGGAAGATAGTCGCTAAACCAAGGCCTTTCGGCATCCGTCGACTCGCCCTTTACCTTTACAAACCCTTCGTTGGTGCCATACGTCGCCTTATCGTAATACCAAAGTTGCTTGCCGGAGTACTCCCCCTTGGCATCGATTTCGCTTCCATATGTCACCTTGCCCGCATCGGCTTCAGCCCTAGTAAAGGTATAGTCCGCAGAGCCCGTACCCGTGCTTTTGTAGCCAAAACTCTCCAGCAGGCTCGCATGGGTGAAGATCGTATCGTTCTTTTTGCTGGGCAAGCTGATTTGCTCAAACTTCGCCGTCACCTGATCGGAATTTTTTCCCACGCCGAGTCTGCCGAAGAGCGAGGTTGCCGCCGTGTCCCCTTTCGCATAACTAAGGGTTGAAGAAATATTCTTAGCGCTCAGGTTCACGCATGTCTGCATCTCGTTGATAAGCAGAGGAGCATAGCTGGTATTGCCGTTCACACCGTCGACCGTCAAGCCGTCGAGTGTCAGACCATCTATCTCGAGCTGCGCCACATTAGTCTCATTGATGGGCCCATAGATACAGCGGCACACAAGTGCACCGGACGAACTTCCCTCATCGTTCACAACAGAGCCCACGGTGCCTGCAAGCGTGACATTTTTAACCTTGAGGCTGCCCGTATGGGTTCCGATGAGAGCGCAGTGCATATTTTCGTGCTGCGTGGCTTCGCTATTCTTTTTGTTACCTTCTTGCTCAGCTTTAATGTCGGAATAATGGAACGTAATCGTTGCATTATTCACAGTAACCGTTGAGCCCTTCGCGGGGTCAGTAGGATAGAAACTGTATCCATCTAAATTGATTTCCACGCCCGCGCTGTCGCTCGTGCCAATATTGTTTCCTTTGAAAATTTCCTGATTCCCCGGGATGATATAGGTCTGAATTGCAGGGGGCGCATACAAATACGCGCACCAAAGCAGTAGGTACTCTGCGGAATCCATCCAACTGCTTGCGCTGCTATTTTTTTCGTTGTTGCCTACCTCAGCATACGCTTTGTCAAGATTGTAGTAATACCTCGTCCAGGCATTCGTTTTGTGGTTACTGCCGAAAGCCGACCGATTCTGATAGCTGTTGTCACTTCCCGGCTCTCCACTCATGTTGAGCTTGCCGCCATTGGCACCGTCATTGGTATGCAGCGAAACGACAACGTTCCATTCGCCATCAATAAGCTTGCTGCCGGCTTCGTTGCCATAGGCAGGCTTAGTGCCATTGCCAACCCATTCATCAAACGAAGTATCACTGTCGTCGCTTTTGATTGCCGTGTTGTTGATTTTCACGCCATTGCCCGCAGCAGCATTGACCTTATATGCAGTATCCCAACTTGCCCTGTTCTCCAAGTACAAGCCGCTATAAGTTTCTACTCCATATGTTGAGGAATTCTCCGTTCTGCCACCTCGGCCGATGAGCAGGCCAAGCACCGCTGCCTTATCGGCATTAATGGTTGCGTTCGAAAGATCGATGGCGTAGTCGTTGATGATCCAGTGGCCGCTGGCGGCGTATACGAGGCCGCCGACCTCGGTAGAGCCATTTGCGGTCACGGTCGTGTTGTTGGTAGTTTTGAGGGCGTAGGTGCTGTCGCTGGTATTCGCAGCAGCACCGCCAATGGTGACGATGGCGTTGCCCCAGCTGTAGCCCAGAAGACCACCGGCGCCGTTGAGCTTGTCGCCGTTCTTGCCCACGGTCATAGCGAATTCACTAAAGCTAAGACCGGTAATGGTAACGTTCTTCTCGTTCGATCCCTGCACAATGCAGCCGATAAAGCCACCGACTTGGGCAATCTTGCCGCCGGTGCAATCGCCGGTTTTGATTTTGCCGCCGACTTCGAGGCGCGTAACATTGAATGTCGAGGTATAGTCGCCCACATAGCCGATGGCGCCGCCAATGCGCATATTGCCGTTAAGCGTTTGAGCTTTAGTGATGGTCGCCTGGGCCTTGCTGTTGCCCTCAAACGCAACCGTAGAAGCCGCCGACACGCTGTCCGCAATACCACCAATGTTCACTTCGTTGCTGAACGTATCATCACACGCGATATTCGTTTTGCACGTTACGCCAGACAATGACAGGTTGCCGACGATGGCACCCGCAAGCGACCCGGCATCGACAGCCGAACCGTTATCGAACTTCATGGAGCCAGCGATTGTGACGTTGGAGATGGTTGCGCCGTTGACGGACGCGAACAAGCCCAAGCGGCCGTGGCGGTAGATTTTACCGTTGCCGTTGCTCGTGTCATTGCCGTCGAGCACAGCTTTACCGCGCATGCCGTACGGCTCGCCGACGGCAAGGTTAATTGTGCCGTTGCCATTTGTGCCGCCACCGTTCAACGTTCCCGAGAAAACTTGCGAGCCGTCTGCACGATCCTGCGTGAAACCCGTTAGGCCCGTGCCCTTGAGATCAATAGTGCCGTTCACCGTAATGGTCGAGGACTGCAAGCCGTTAAGGTTGTTTTCGGTAACGCCGTCAACCATCGAGTAGTAGCCGTTGGTTTGCCAGGTAATCGCCAGCTTTGCGAAATCGTCGATACTTGCCAGCGCAAATGCATCGCCAGTTTTTACGAGCTTAGAGCTAAAGTTCCACTGGTGCGCTTCGTTGATGGAGATGAGGTTCTCGCTCAACGGGTTGCCCAAGCGAATGACTTGGCCGTAGCTGTACACGTCATCGATCTTGACGGGCGTAGAGGGGCGCTTATATTGCCATTTCATGGTATCGCCTGCGGCGGTGCCGCTATCGCTTCCGCTACCGGCGGCAAAAATCAGTGAGTTGAAGTTCTCATAAATCAGCTGCGCGGTGTGATCATTTTCCACGAAGGTGGCATCCGACAGGTCGGTGATACCGCTGAACTTGACGATGCCGAGCCACGACGACCCAACGACTCCGGCAAAGCCGCCGTTTGTGCCGCCGATGGTAGCGCCGCTGGCGGTTTTGACCTTCAGGCCACGCACTTCTAGAACGTTGTTTGTGTCCACGACGCCCACGGCGCCGCCGTATTTGCCATTTGCACTGGCGTAGCCCGAGGTTGAGCACGTCACTGTTGCATCACTGATGACCACGGCGGACACGTTAGCACTCCTGCCGCCTTCGCCAAGGTAGCCTACTAGGCCGCCTGCGTAGGTGAGTTTGCCGTTGGAGCCCACGCCGAACGACACCGCAGTATCACCCTGCACCGTAAAGGCATGCAGCGCGTCGCCGTTCTTCTTCCCCCACAGCTTACCCACCAAGCCGCCGTAGTTGCCGTGCTTGTTGTCATCCTTGCCGTTTTGTAGCGTGCTTGTATACGAACCACCATTGACGGCCACATCGCCGTTCGATATGTCGAGTATGCCGAACAGTCCACCGGCGGAAGGGGCAGCGCTCGTGTTGGACACACTGAGCGCCACGCCCTTGCCAAAGTCGAAGATGCCGCTGTTGATGGTGAATGCGTCGGCAAACGAGGCGTCGCCGATAAGGCCACCTGCATACGTCCCGGCAGATGACGATCCAACCGCATACGCGGGCTTGATGACAATGGCCTTGCCCGAGGCGTCTTTTCCGCTGTTATCCTTGCCCACGGTGAGCGTGAGCTTAGTCGCCTTACCGATAAGACCGCCCGTCGCGTTTTTACCTGCGACACTCAGCGCCGAGACATCGATGCCAGTTGGTAGGGCGACGGTGGCACCCTCCTGCGCCTCGCCGATAAGGCCTCCTGCGTTGGCACCATCGGTTGTCGCGTTGATGGTGGGCGTGCCGTCGAGGTTGTCCGGCAGGGTAAGGCCCGCAAGCGTAAACGATGCTCTTTCGGCAAGGGTGTTCACAAGCAAGCCCATGTTGCCTGCGCTCGATTGCATATCGACTGCCAGGGGGCTGTTCGCGCTTGTTGTATAGGTGGCGTTAAGCGTGAGCGCGCCCGTGACCTCGCCCACAAGCGGCGAGGTTAGCTTGCAGATGTCCTTTTCGGCATCGCTTTTGGGCGTGCCCACGGTAACGGTGGCAGCAAGCGTCTTGTCCGCACCCGTGACCTTTGCGGCCACGATGGGCTGGGCATCGGTACCCTTCCAGGTGAGCTTTACGGTGCTGTTGGCGTCGCTGAGCTCGATGTTGTTGAAGAGCGTCTTGTTGACGGTCAGGGTCCTGTCGCCGAGGTTGAGCGCGCCTTTGAAAGGGTAGGCATCGCTGCCGAAGCCCTGGAACGTGAGGCTACCCAGGCCGTCCACGATCTCCGCGCCGCACACGTCGAAGTCGATGCCGGTCGAGCCACCTTTGGAGATGTTCGCGTTCTGGTAGATGGCGGGATCGGTATTGGAGATGGCGATAAGGTCGGCGTTGGACTCAAAGGTAATGGCCGTAACGGCGTCCGAGTCGTCAGTGATGACATCGCCGTCACCCAACACGCGCCTGAGGGCCTCGACAGTAGCGATGGTGGGGGCAGTGTTTGCCTGATCAGCAGCATCCGCGTCCGCGTCATCCGCTTGTTCTTCGTCAGCAGCACCCTCATCGGCAGCCGCATCGTCTTGGGACGCGTCGCCCCCCGCTGGAGCATCGCCGCTGGTGGTTCCATCGGTCGTGGAGTCCTGCGATTCGCCAGCGTTGGTAGAACCGTCGCCGCCCTCGGTAGCGCCAGCGTCGGCGCCCGGAGTCGTTGCGACATCATCAGATGTAGCCTGGTCAGCATCTTGCAGCGCGGTGGCCACAGCATCCTGTACGGAGCGCGCCGTGTTGCCCGCGGCGCGCGCGGCGGAGACAGACGCCTCCATAACGGCGTCGAGCTCTTGCGCGAACACCTCTGTGGAAGGCGCGAGCGCCTGGAAAATCATGATCGCAGTCAGGCATGCGGTTGTTATGCGCTTTGCCGTTCTCATCTGGTCCTACCTCGTTCTATCTCATGCCCCGTGCGGGGTCTCAAAATCTATGCTTGCGGATCGCTCGGCTAGTTCTGTGCGGCCGAACACGTAACGCCAATGGCTCCCCAGCTGGTCGGCTTCGAATCACCCTTCCGGTAAAAGGTGATGATTTCCGAGCCAGGAGATGCATCGTATGTGATCGAGTTGCCGCTGACGGCTGCTTGCCCATTACCGTTCTTGTGATTCGCCTCAAAGAACGGATCGAGCTCGACCCCGTCTCCCCACATGAGCTTCACCTTGGTCGTAGCACCCGTAACCGTCACGCGATAGTTGTAGGCATCAAAAGCATTGATGCCCAAGTTCTTATCGGTATCCGAGTTCTTGTCGACCCACTCGCCCGAAACGCCCGAAGCCGTCACCTCTGCACGCTCGGAAGGCGCAATCTTGGCCGCAAGCCATTTGAGGTTGGTGCCAGGGCTATTGGAGCCGACCTGGGCCTTAACGGTGAAGGAGGCCTTGTTGAGGTCCGCCTTGGAAAACGTAACCTTATAGGTATACATGGTCGCCTTGTTGGCAGGAAAGGAAAGGTTGACCGTGCCGCCCGCCGTCAGCGTAGGCGAACCGCTTATGCTCCAATCTGTCGTTCCCGTCGCCTTCACGCTCAGCGTCGCGTTAACGTCCTTGTCGTTGACCTTGTTCTTGTCGCCCAGCAGATGGTTGTAAATGCGAAAGGTAAAAGAGCAGTTTTCCCCACTCGTGTCGGCGATGACGCTTCGGACGGCAATACCCTCGTCATTCAGCGTCTCATTCGTGTAGCCCGTAAGCATGTCCGAGGCAAACAGCGCCTGTGACGTGCCCGAGACAGCGACCGACTTAAGGAAGTCGCCCGCCAAAAAGGCCGTGTAAGTAAGGTGGGTACCCGCCACAATCGCGACGGCGCATAGCAGCACCGCAACCGCCCATAGGCGCTTGCGCACTTTGGAATTAGGGGCAGCAGACTCCGCCAAGGCAGACTTCGCCGCATGATCATCAACCTGTGCAAAGTGCTTTCCGGCAGGCCTTGCGATTTCATTTTGTGCGTTCTTGTCTTTCCTCATCTGGCGCCCCTCCCTTCCTGCTATTAGTTGCCGCTCGTGCCGCGAGCGATTAGGTAGACCATGTCGGTCTCTTTGACGTTTGAGACCTTGGCACCACCCACGGTTACGCCATCCGCGTTCCACGTGCACTCAACAATAAAGTTGGTGGCATCGTTGGCTTTCGTGCCATTCCAACCGTCTAGATCGTCTTTTTGGAACACGTGGTACCGATACAGCGGACGGGCGTTTTTCTGGACGTTCACGTACGAGCCGTACGTCGGGTCGTTTGCCTCAAGCTCTTTAGCCAACGCACTTGTCCCGTCCGCGGAGTTGATAAAATGGAACTCAATCGGGGCGCCCTTCTTGCTCCACGAATACGGCTGATTGAGTCCGTCGAGGCCGACCACAGCGCCGCTCGTATTACTCGGATCGTTGACCGTCACGTGATATACATTGATCGTCAGCCCCGTGATATTCGTTGTGTTGGCAACCTGCAGCTCAAACGCTTGACCGCCGGCAGCGGGATCGCCATTGTCGCTCTGCACACAAAGCGCGCGACGAACGGTCACGGTACCGTCGTCTTTCTTCTCATCGCCGCGCGACTCGTCATACGAAATCTCGATGGGCTCGATGCTCGTCTGGTTGGGACCCATGATCTTGAGCTGCGCGGGCGTTTGGATCTTGCCCACCGTGGACAAACTTTTGCTGCCCACAAACCACGAGAGCGACAAGCCGATGATAAGAACGATTGCCGCCAGCAATATCAGGACCGCAAGGGCCTGCGCGCGGTGGTTTTCTATCCAATTGCGGGCATCGCCGAGGCGCGTTTGCATGGTGCTCATGAGCTCACGCCCTCCTGAGCGCTAATTCTTAGTTGGATGTATTCGACCTTATTGCCGATCTGCTCGTCGGCATTGTTGTACAGCGCCGAGCAGATGGCGGTGTCGCTGAAGGACATGCTAGACGAAACCAAGGGGGCGTTGACAGCACTTGTGCCGTTTGCCGCGCCATAGAAGTAGTTCGCTTTATGCTCGTTCACGTCCGCCTGCAGAGCGCCGTAGTCAGACTTTGCGTCGCCCGCCGCCGCAAACAGATTCTTGTAGTAATTCGTGTTGCCGGTAAGGACGAAGTTCTGAAAGTACTCCGGCCATACCCAGTACAGCGTGACGGGAACAGACTGGTTCGTCGGTTTAGCCTCGTTCCCGCCCTCGCAAAAACTGCTCTTTGGAATCGTGATTTGGCTGTTCGTCACGCGCCCCGAGTAATACCCGTTCTCGCAGCTCGTAAAGAACAGTACATGGCCTTTGATCAAGCCAAGGAGTGCCTCTGCCTCGGGCGCCAGCGTTCCTCCGTCCCCAACAACGCCAACAATGTTCGTGACCTTAAGCAAGCGCGACAGATTGATCGTGACCCCGTCCAGGTCACTCACCAGCGGCTTCACCGTAAATGTAATCTTGCCGCGAGCACCCGGGTACAGAGAGCCCGCGGTCTCGTTGTTGAGGTTGGAGCCGAGCGTTACCGTCATGGCGTCGGTCGTATCCAAGCCATCGATGGCATCCTTTTCCTCGCGCGTGCGCTCGGAGCGCTCGTAATAGCCCACGTGTGCGCCGGACTCACCCTCGCCCGCGGCGGTCAGCGTGTACCGCCCCGCCTTCGCCCCGATCGTGCTCCCCGTGGCGCTCACTCGACTGTTCGCGGCAAACCAGGCCAGGCATGCAAAGATGGCAACGATGGCGGCCAGCACAAACAGACCGCTCACCAGGAAATCCTTCCAGAAATCCTTGAGGGTCCGCACGTGCTCGTCGGCAGCTTGGCGGTACTCGGCCGCCGTCTTGTGCTGCTGGAGCTCGCTATGTCGGTCCATGCCACTCATCGCTTACGTTTGCCCTGCTTGCGGGCTTGCCATCCTTTTCCGCTCGGTCGCGTTTATCCGTTGTTCGCAGGTAGAGAATTCAGGCAGAATACAACACCGTACGATAAGGTAAAAGAATAGCATTGACCTGCGGTTCGCTTCACAACGCAAGCCTTAATGATGTCTTAAAAGTCAAACCCTTGGTGCAAGCGGTCAGGTTACTTCGCGCCAACATGGTGCAAACAAACCTGACCCCCTTGCACCAATCCGTAGCGCCGGGCGGAGAACACACGGCGTGGCGCCCCTTAACGCCCCAGCGCGCGCACGGGTATCACGTAGATACCGTCCTCGACCTCGCGGGCGTACTCACCCACCCCCACAATCACGGCCATAAACTCCGGTTCGCGTGTGCGTGAACGAGGATTTCCACAGACCTTCTTGCGAACGCGCTTGAGGCTCTCAACGCCGGCGCTCGCTTTATCTTCACTTACCTTAATCTCAAAGGCGGCCCACCGTCCGTCGGCTAGCTGCACGATAGCATCGCACTCAAGGCCCGAATCGTCGCGATAATAGCGCACGGGCGTGCTATCCAGCAGGTCGAGCGAACGTGCGTAGACCGAAAGGTCTCGTATGACCAAATTCTCAAACACCAGACCAAATGTCTGCCAGTCGGCAAGCAGCGCCTGCGAGGACATACCTAGCAAGGCGCAAGCAAGGCTCGGATCTGCCAGATAGCGCTTGGGCTTGACGGTAAAGCGCCGCTTGTCGCGCGCGGCGGGAACCCAACCAGGGACCTCCTCGAGAATGAACATGCCTTTGAGGGCATCCAGGTACCTGCGCACCTTGGTCTCATCGGCAAACGCTGCGGGTTCCTCCTCGGCACCGAACATATCCATAAGAATCGTTTTATACGTGGTTGCCTGTCCCAGATTGCGCGCGATCGATGCGGAGACTCGACGAGCAATATCGGGGTCGAGACCGACCGCCGGGAAGCTGCTCGAAAACGTGGTGTTGAGATATTCGCGAGCGATGAGCTGGGCGTCAGCCGAAACCATATCGATCGCCTCGGGCCAGCCGCCGCGGCAAGCGGCTTCGACAAGCCCCGGTGTATCGCCATCGCACCGGCAGGGCTCAAAACGACGCTCAAACAAGCCCGCCAGGCTCACCTTGCCGTTGGACTCACCTGTCTCGGCAAGCGTCATAGGGTGCATGCGGACGCGGCCGATGCGGCCAGCTCCACTATGCGCGGGCG
>UMAW01010330.1_pt1 | contig 15535 bp, 13 predicted proteins | sample 1963801 | NCBI WGS metagenome assembly UMAW01 (sample SAMEA4835925, study PRJEB28245) | human gut metagenome | biome: gut microbiome; material: fecal sample | place: Denmark | collected 2008 | reverse complement strand
GAGCTTATAAGGCTTGCGCTGTTAAGGGCAAAGTTCTGTGAGAGCATCTCAAAGGTAATGCCGGGACAGTACATACACAGAAAAGAAATGTATCTTATGGGACTTATGTCGGTAGTGGCAGGTACGACCGATGAACGTGATATAGGAAACGTTATGAAGGAACTTCCGGTAACGGACGAAATAAAGAACGGTCTGCTGGGAGCGGACGGACTTTTCGGAGATGTGTTCAGGCTGGTAGTCGATTACGAACACGCAAACTGGGACAAAGTGGAGGAGTTTGTCAAAAAATACAATGTTGACGCACAACAGCTTGCAAACGAATATGTACAGTGCGTCAGATTCATGCAACAATTCTATATAGGGTGAAACGCAGATTATCTATTTTTACAACATAAAAAACTTTTCAATAACGGAGTGATAACATGGCTGAAAATAAATGCGCCGCAAGACTTGAGCCTTCGAGCAGGGATATGAGTGAGCTTAAAAACCGCTTCAAGCCGGGATATGACTGGGAAACGATATGCTCTACAATGCTCGAACATCTTATGTGCGGAGTTGCTATATATGAGCTTTGCCCGGACAGAGTAAGGTCGCTTTATTTCAACAAGAAATATTACGAGATGGTGGGCTACACAAAAGATCAGTATGAACAGTACGCAGACAGCGTTACCTCGTCGCTTTACGGAGATTCGGCTGAGATGATCTTTGAAAAAGCCAGGCGTTCGGTAAAGACCGGAGAAACATTCTATGCCGAATGCAAAGGCAGACGCTATGACGGCAATGATATATGGGTGCTTGTCAAGGCAAAGCTGGTTGATTTTATAAAAAGCGAACACCCTGTATTTCTTGCAATTGTGCAGGATATGACCAACAGAAAACTGGCGGAATATGAGAATGCGGTAAATCTTGAGCGTTACCGTATACTTGAGGCAACTTCGAATGCAGTCACATTTGAATATGATATTCCCGATGATATAATGACGTTTTTGTACAGCGGAGGTAAGGCGGATTCGGCAAACCGCTCCATAAGCAACTATGCGGAGGTTTCAAAACGCACAAAGATTGTATATCCGGATGACGCCGCAAAATTCTATGCGGCGCTGAAAAAGGCAAGCAGAAAGCCTGTAAGCTGTATGACGCTCGACTACAGATCCACGATAATAGATCAGAACAGCTACCGCTGGGTAAGGACGTGTTATTCAAGCGTAGCGGATGCCAGCGGAAAGGTAATAAAAGTTCTCGGAAGAACACAGGATATAGACGATGAAAAGCGTGAGCAGCAGAGAATGATACAGCTGGTCGAGCTTGACAGCACAACGGGACTGCTGAACAAGCTGGCAACAACAAACCACATTCAGCGGCTCATCAGCGAAAAGACGAATGCAAAGAGCTTTTTCGCTATGCTTGATATAGACGATTTCAAGGCGTTCAACGATACCTACGGTCACAGCTTCGGTGACGAGGTGCTGAGAACGGTAGGAAAACTGCTTTCGAGAAAGTTTCCGAATGCGGTTGTCGGAAGGTTCGGCGGAGATGAATTTATCGTGTTCGCCAGAGGCACGAGCGAATCCGCCGTTGTGGACGATTTCGAAGATTTCCTTGAGGTGTCGGGAAAGGCTGAGATAGGCGGCAAGAGGTATACGATAAAGTGCAGTGTAGGCATAGCGTGGAGTGAATCGTGCGATGTTGACTATGCGCGGTATTTCGACGAGGCGGACGAACAGCTTTACAGGGCTAAAAAGGAAGGAAAACACCGCATCTGCCGCAAGAAAATCGTTTAAATTTACCGAAAACTTTGAAAAACGGCTTGTTTACGGCAAAATAACGTAATTTTGCTTGACAACGGGCATAATATGTGATATACTTACTTAAAGTAGAATATGGTAGGCTAAAGACTGAGTTCATCTCGGTCTTTAGCTTATATATAGGGCTTTTTACGGCTCTTGTCTGAAAGGAGGCTTTCAAAGTGCCGAAGGAAAAAGGCGGCAAGAAGAATCAGGCGGAAACGGTCGAGAGAATCACCGAGCAGAAGGTTCTGCCGATAATCGAGAGATACGGCTATGAACTGTGGGACGTTATCTTTGAAAAAGAGGGTGCCATGTGGTATCTGAAGGTGCTTTTCGACAAAGCAGACGGAGGAATAGACGACACAGAATGCGAGGAAATAACAGAACCGTTGAACAAGGCTGTCGATACGCTGTCGTGCATTGACCTTGTGGACGTTTTCGAGGTAGGCTCGCCGGGGCTTGACAGACAGCTCAGAAAGCCTTTCCACTTTGTGAAGATGAAGGGCGAAAAGATAAAGGTGACCGTGCGTGACGAAAACGGAAAGACGGCGTATTATTCGGGCGTTCTCGGAGATTACGATGAAAATTCGGGCGAATTCACTGTACAGACAGAAGACGGCGAAATGAAGTTCAATGCCGCAAAGTGCAGAAGAATTGCCCTTGACGCATAAAAAATAATTAACGGAGGAATTATTAAAAATGGCTAACAGCAACACAACGGAGCTTTTTGAGGCTCTGACATTGCTTGCAAAGGAGAAGGGGATTGACCCCGCTGTGCTGATAGAGAAGATACAGACAGCACTTGTTATTGCTATCAAGAAGGAATATCCCAGAAGCGAGAATATCAAGTTTGATATTGATATTGCAAAGGGCAAGTTTGATGTGGCTATCCAGAAGGAAGTTGCCGCAGAGGTCGAGGATGATGCAAACCAGATCTCGATGGAGGAGGCAAAGACCCACACCCGCAGAAAGCTGGAATACGGCGATATTGTAGCGATAAAGCTGGATACACAGCATTTCGGCAGAATTGCCGCACAGACGGCAAAGCAGGTCATCAAGCAGGGCCTTAAGGAGATAGAGCGTGAACAGCTCGTTGCACAGTGGGGCGGTCTTCAGGACGAGGCGGTAACTGTTACCGTACTCAAGACAGAGCCGAGAACAGGCAACGCTACCGTAAACCTCAACGGAAACGAAGTACCGCTGTTCAGAAGCGAGCAGATACCCGGCGAGGTACTAAAGCCCGGCGATATGGTCAAGGTTTATGTTTCCGGCGTTTCCGCAACAGACCACAGACCTATGCTCAAGATCTCAAGAGTGAACAAGGAGCTTGTAAAGCGTCTGTTTGAGAGCGAAGTACCCGAAATATATGACGGTACCGTTGAGATAAAGGCTATCAGCCGTGAGGCAGGCTCACGCTCAAAGGTTGCGGTTATAAGCAACAACCCCGATGTTGACGCACTCGGTGCGTGCATAGGCCCCGGCAGACAGCGTATCAGCAAGGTATGTGCCGAGCTTGGCGGAGAGAAGATGGACGTTGTATTCTACAGCGAAAAGCCTGAGGAATTCATCGCACAGGCACTCAAGCCCAGTGATGTAATCAGAGTAGAGATACCCGACCCCGAGGTAAAGGCTTGTACGGCTATCGTTCCCGACAACCAGCTTTCACTTGCTATAGGCAACAAGGGTCAGAATGCGAAGCTCGCCGCAAAGCTCACAGGCTTCAAGATAGACATACGCCCCGAAAGCGGCTTCTATGAAGGAATAGAGAGCAAGCAGGAAAAGGCTGAGGAAGAAGCTCAGGCTGAGGAATAAAAACCCTTTACGAAAGGATGGATCGCTTTGGCAGTAAAAAAGATACCGATGAGAAAATGTGCGGGCTGTGAGGAAATGAAAGAGAAAAAACAGCTTGTAAGAGTTGTCCGTACTCCCGAGGGAGAGTTTGTACTCGACTTCACGGGTAAGAAATCCGGACGGGGAGTGTATGTCTGCAAGAGCCGCAGCTGTCTTGAGGCGGCACAGAAAAAACGCGGGCTTGAACGCTCTCTGAAATGTGCGGTACCGGAGGAGATATATCTTGAACTGTTGAAAAGCATCGGAGAAAGCGACGGTGAGTAACGGCAATGAATTTTTTAAGTACGCTCGGTCTTTGCAGAAAGTCCGGACGTCTGATACACGGGTTCGATCCTGTTTGTGAGGAGCTTAAAAACCCGAAATCGAAAATTGCGGGAGTTATTCTCGCAAGCGACGTATCGGAGAAAACACAGAAGGAAATGCGTTTTTTCTGCGATAAATACAGTGCCCTGCTGTCGCAGTGCGATTGTACGATGGACGAAATCAAGTCGGTCCTCGGAAAACGCACGGGAGTGCTTGCCGTTCTCGATGAAGGCTTATACGCAAGCCTTACGGGCGAGCATAAAGGGAAATAAGCGGTACACCCGATTTATATATACAATACTAAATCTGACATAAAAAAGGGGATCAGTGAATGGATAAAAAATATCGTGTAAACGAGTTGGCAAAGGATCTTAATATTCCTGTAAGTGAAATTACGGATGTGGTACAGGAGTATTTCGGAGTACAGAAGAAATCGCAGGCTTCGCTTTCTGAGGATGAGCTGTCTGTTGTTCTCGAAAAGTATTCTCAGAGCAACCAGGTGAAGAATTTCAATTCATATTTCGCTTCGGCAAGCAAGCCCAAGACGGAGAAGAAGGAAGAAAAGCCTGCAAAGAAGGCTGAGAAGAAGCCCGAATCCAATAAGGAAGCCGACAAGGCTGAAAAGGTACAGGCTAAGCCCGAAGCAAAGCCTGAAATAAAGACAGAAACAAAGTCTGAAGCAAAGCACGAAATAAAGACAGAAGCTAAGTCTGAAGCTAAGAGCGATAAGCCTGCAGACAAAAAGCCTATGGGCGACCGTAACGACAGAAAGCCCTACGGTGACAAGCAGCAGGGCGACAGAAAGCCTTACGGCGACAGACAGCAGGGCGACAGAAAGCCCTACGGTGACAGACAGCAGGGTGACAGAAAGCCCTACGGCGACAGACAGCAGGGCGACAGAAAGCCCTACGGCGACAAACAGCAGGGTGACAGAAAGCCTTACGGCGACAGACAGCAGGGTGACAGAAAGCCCTACGGCGACAGAAGAAACGATACCAGAAATGACCGCAGGGACACTAAGCCTGCACAGCAGACAGCTCCGGCACAGCCTGTTATCGACCTTGCAAATATCAAGACAAACGCACCTCCCACAAAGCACGTCAAGGGCGAGGCTGTACAGAGAGGCGAGCAGGTCACAAAGCACGTCAAGGGCGAGGCTGTACAGAGAGGCGAGCAGGTCACAAAGCACGTTGACACAAGGGGCAGTTATGTAAACCTTGATAAGTACAACGAGAAGTATGAAACCATAGCTTCGACCGAGAGCGGAAACAGACGTCAGAATGACGCTTATACAAAGAAGCAGAAGATAAGCCAGAAGTCGCAGAAGGGCAAGCAGCAGTTCAGCAAGAAGAAGGAAACAGAGGCTCAGAAGCTGAAGCGTCTTGAGCTTGAAAAGGCAAGAAAGAAACAGCTTGAGATACAGGTTCCCGATGAGATAATCGTATCGGAGCTTGCGTCACGTCTTAAGGTCACAGCCGCAGACGTTATAAAGAAGCTGTTCAGCCTGGGCGTAATGGTTACTATCAACCAGTCGGTCGATTATGATACGGCTTGTATCGTAGCGGAAGAATTCGGTGCAAAGGTTACCAAGGAAGTTGTAGTTTCCATCGAAGAACGTCTGTTTGAAGAAGTAGAGGATACAGAGGAGAACTTACAGCCCCGTTCACCCGTTGTTGTTGTTATGGGACATGTTGACCACGGTAAGACATCGCTCCTCGACAGAATCAGACACGCTAATGTTACGTCCGGCGAAGCAGGCGGTATCACACAGCATATCGGCGCTTACAGGGTAAAGGCAGGCGGCAGGGATATTACATTCCTTGACACTCCCGGACACGAGGCGTTCACCGCTATGCGTGCAAGAGGTGCGCTGGCTACGGATATAGCGATACTCGTTGTTGCCGCAGACGACGGCATTATGCCTCAGACGGTAGAAGCGATAAATCACGCAAAGGCTGCAAACCTTTCGATAATAGTTGCAATAAACAAGATGGATAAGCCTACGGCAAATCCCGACAAGGTAAAGCAGGAGCTTACAGAGCACGGCCTTGTATGCGAAGAATGGGGCGGCGATGTAATTTGCGTTCCCGTATCGGCAAAGACAGGCGAGGGTATAGACGAGCTTCTCGAAATGGTAAACCTCACGGCAGATGTCCTTGAGCTTAAGGCTAACCCCGACAGACTTGCAAAGGGTGTTGTTATCGAGGCAAGAATCGACAAGGGCAGAGGTCCTATCGCAACCGTTCTTGTACAGTCGGGTACTCTCCACACAGGCGATACCATAATCGCAGGTACTGCTGTAGGCCGTGTGCGTGTAATGCGTGACGACAAGGGCAAAGCGGTAAAGGAAGCAGGTCCTTCTGTTCCCGTTGAGATAATGGGTCTTGCGGAAGTGCCGAGCGCCGGTGATGATTTTGCGGCTGTTGAAGATGAAAAGCTCGCAAGAGAGCTTGTTGAAAAGAGAAAGTTCGACGCTAAGGAAGAACAGTTCAAGCTCTATAAGAAGGTCAGCCTTGATAATCTGTTCTCACAGATCGAGGAAGGCTCGATGAAGAAGCTGCCTATCATCGTAAAGGCGGATGTACAGGGTTCTGTAGAAGCTGTTTCACAGTCACTGTCAAAGCTGTCAAACGATGAAGTAAAGGTAGAAGTAATTCACGGTGCGGTAGGTGCCGTAACAGAAAGCGACGTTATGCTTGCAAAGGCATCGGGCGCTATCATAGTAGGCTTTAACGTAAGACCTAACCCTGCGGCTGCAGACAACGCAAAGCGTGACGGTGTCGATATAAGACTCTACAGAGTAATATATGACGCAATAGAAGAAATCGAAACAGCCATGAAGGGTATGCTTGCTCCCAAGTACAGAGAAGTTGATACAGGACGTGTTGAGGTAAGACAGGTAATGAAGCTGTCGAGCGTCGGCGTGGTAGCAGGCTCTTATGTACTTGACGGTAAGGTACAGAGAAACGGCGAGGTAAGAGTTGTCCGTGACGGCATAATCGTTGCCGTTGACAAGATAGCAGGCTTACGTCGTTTCAAGGACGATGTGAAGGAAGTAGCCGCAGGCTACGAGTGCGGTATCACGCTTGAAAAGTTCACCGACATAAAGGACGGCGATATATTCGAGGCGTTTGTTACCGAGGAGTACAGAGATTAATGGCAAATTTCAATACAGCAAGACTTGCGGAGGATATAAAACGTGAAATCTCCACAGCTATGCGTGATATAAAGGACGGCGCTGTAGTAAAGGCGATGGTCGGTGTGTCACGCTGTGAGCTGACAAGCGATCTGTCCTACTGCAAGGTTTATATCACAACGCTTGAGGGCGGCGACACCACAAAAAATGTCGCCGAGCATCTCAAGAAGGCAGAGGGTTTCTTTAAAAGAAGAATCAACGAGCGTGTGAAGATGCGCAAGCTGCCTCAGCTGATATTCGTGCCGGATAATTCGATGGATTATTACGAGCATATCAGCGAGGTGATAAGCAAACTGCCGAAACCTGCCGAACCCGATGATAACGGCGAAGACGAAAGGTAAACAATAATGATAACAGACGTTAAAAAAGCGGCAGAGCTACTGAAAAGCAACGATGATTTTCTGATACTGTCACACGCCAACCCCGACGGAGATACACTGGGCTGTGCTTACGGCCTTTGCGGTATGCTTCAGAAGATGGGCAAACGGGCAAAGGTTATGTGTGCGGACGAGATAGCGCCCCGTATGGAGTTTCTGCGTGATACGGTGATACAGCAGAGCTTTGAGGAAAAGACCATAGTGAGCGTTGACGTTGCTGACAGAAAACTGCTCGGCGACCTTGACGCAGTATACGGCGGCAGGATATTCCTTGCGATAGACCACCACGAGAGTAGACAGGAGTTTGCAAAATATACTCTTGTCGATCCCGAGGCGGCTGCGGCTTGCGAGCTTATTTTTCAGATAGCGGAGGAAATGAACGCACAGCTTGACGGTGAGATTGCGTCCTGCCTTTACACAGGACTTGCAACCGACACGGGCTGCTTCAAGTATTCCAACACGACAAGCAGAACGCACATAATAGCCGCTAAGCTGATGGCTTATGAGTTTGATGTTTCCGGCATCAATTACAAGCTGTTTGATATGAAGTCAAAGGGCAGGCTGGAGCTTGAACAGGCGATAACGCAGGGAATGGAATTCTTCTGTGACGACAGGGTAGCGGTAGTATGGCTGACAACGGAGCTTATGGATCGCTTTATGGGCAGAGTTGACAGCGAGGACTTCAACGGCCTTGCAAGCCTTCCCCGTCAGGTAGAGGGCGTAATTATCGGCGCTACAGTAAAGCAGAAGGGTCCTGCTACGTTCAAGATCTCTGTCAGAACGGCAGAGCCTATAAACGCAGGAAGCGTGTGCGCCCTGTTCGGCGGCGGCGGTCACGCCAGAGCCGCAGGCTGTACCATAGAGGGCAGTATAGAGTTTGTGAAAGCAAAGCTGCTGCCTGTATTTGAAAAGGCGCTGAAAGCAAATGAATGAAATAAACGGCGTAATCTGTATCAATAAGCCGCAGGATTTCACTTCGTTTGACGTTGTGGCGATAATGCGAAGGGCGGCAGGAACGAGAAAAATCGGTCACGGCGGTACGCTCGACCCTATGGCGACAGGCGTTTTGCCGATATATATCGGCAGAGCGGCAAAGACAGCCGACCTGAATCCTGTCAGCGACAAGAGATACCGTGCGACCTTCGGGCTCGGTGTGACTACCGATACCGAGGACGTATGGGGCAAGGTGCTGACTAAGAGCGAAAAGCCCGTTACGCCTGCGGAAATTACCGATGCGGTAAAGACTATGCAGGGCGATATAATGCAGATACCGCCGATGTATTCTGCGGTGAAGATAAACGGCAAACGGCTTTATGACCTTGCAAGGCAGGGCGTTGAGGTTGAACGTGCCGCTCGTCCGGTCACGGTATATTCGATAGAGCTGTCCGACTATGACGAGGAAAAGCGCACAGGTACGCTTGATATTTATTGCTCAAAAGGAACCTATATCCGCACTATCATAAGCGATATAGGAAAAAAGCTCGGCACAGGAGCGATAACGACCTCGCTTTGCCGCACGATGGCGGCAGGCTTTACGCTGTCGGACTGCCACGATATTGAAACGCTTCGTAATATGCCGCCTGAGGATACCGCAAGGCTGGTACTGCCGACAGAGCGTGTTTTCTCGTGCTATGACGAGATAACTCTGGACGGTACACAAAAGAAGCTGTTCATGAACGGCATGATACTTGACTGCGGAAGAATGGATATTTCATACCCGGAAGGCACCTGCCTGCGTCTTAAGCACGATGGTGATTTTTTAGGCGTGGCAAGGGTGAATGGGGAGAACGGGCTTAAAAGCGTATACCTTAATATATTATCTTGATTTTCCCATTTAATGCGGGACACGGAGGTTTATTCTTGATTGACATTACCGAAAATATAATACCCATCCCGCCGACAGCAACGGCACTCGGCTTTTTTGACGGCTTGCATTTAGGTCATATGAAGGTCGTGGAGGAATGCTTCAGACACGGCGGGCTTTGCCCTGCAATGTTCACGTTTCACAGCAATACGGCATTGCCTAAAAGGGAAAAGATAGAGAACCTGCTCACAAACGATATGAAGCTGGAGAAGCTCGCAGAAGCCGGAGTACAATATATTTATTCTCCGGATTTCAATTCGGTGTGCGACTACACGGCAAGGGATTTCATCGAAAAGGTTCTCGTGAAGATAATGAACGCAAAGGTCGTTGTGTGCGGATTTGATTTCAGGCTCGGAGCAGGCGGAGGAAGCGACGCCGAAGAGCTTAAATGTATATGCCGTGAGTACGGCATAAAGGTCGTTATAATACCGCCGTTTAGTCTGGACGGATGTGTGGTACATTCAACGGCCATCAAAAATCTGATAAAATCGGGTGAAATAGCAAAGGCGAACAAACTGCTCGGATATGATTTTTCGATAGAGGGCAGAGTGATAGAGGGCAACCGCATAGGCAGAACCATAGGAAGCCCGACTATAAACCAGCGTTTCCCCGAAAGCATAGTTATGCCACGCTTTGGAGTATATAAGAGCGTGACATATCTTGACGGCAGGGTCATGCCGTCTGTTACAAACATAGGCGTAAAGCCTACTGTTGACTATAAGGACAGTCCTCTTGCGGAAACGCATATAATGGATTTTGACGGTGATCTTTACGGCAGGACACTGCGTGTTTCACTGCTTGATTTTATACGTCCCGAAAGACGTTTTGACAGCGTAGGCGAGCTTAAAGCTCAGCTTGACAAAGATAAAATCGCCGCCAAGCAATAAATACACTGTTTTATCACACAGGTTTCACCTGTGCAGGATAGAATATAACAGATGTGCGCAGGGCAGGTACGGCTATGTACCAATGTTCTGCCGGATACTTCGTTTTAAGGAGCAAAAAATGATAGAAGTAAAGAATCTGACTAAGCGTTACGGCTCTAAAACAGCAGTCAGCAATGTTTCCTTTACCGCAGAAGAAAGCGAGATACTTGGTTTTCTCGGTCCCAACGGTGCAGGAAAATCAACTACAATGAATATCCTTACGGGTTATCTTTCCTCAACGGAGGGCGAAGCAAAGATAAACGGTATAGATATTCTTGAAGAGCCTGTAAAAGCTAAGCAAATGATAGGTTATCTTCCCGAACAGCCTCCGTTATATCTTGATATGACGGTAATGGAATACCTTAAGTTCGTATACGGGCTGAAAAAGTGCAAGCTGCCGATCAACTCGCATTTAAAGGAGATATGCAACCTTGTAAAGATAACCGATGTCAAGGATCGTGTTATCAAGAATCTTTCAAAGGGTTACAAACAGCGTGTGGGTCTTGCACAGGCGCTTGTGGGAAATCCGCCGGTGCTTATTCTTGACGAGCCTACGGTCGGACTTGACCCCAAGCAGATAATCGAGATAAGAGCGCTTATAAAGAAGCTTGGCAAGAACCATACCGTAATACTTTCAAGCCACATACTCCCGGAGATACAGGCGGTATGCGACAAGATAGTTATCATCAACAGAGGCAAGGTAGTAGCAAACGACAGCGCAGACAATCTTGCAAAGAATATGTCCGCAGATCACAAGCTTGTGATACGCTGTGAGGGAAACCCCGCAGACGTGAAGAAGCTACTTTCGGCTATTCCCGGTATGGACGAGGTGTTCGTCAACAGGGAGAATGTCGAGGAGGGCGTCAGCGAATACTTCTTAAACGCAAAGCCCGGTACGGACATTCGCCGTGAAGTTTCAAAGCGTCTTGCGTCAAGAAATTACACTCTGCTTATGATGAAGTCCAGTGAGCTTACTCTTGAAGAAGTGTTCCTCAAGATCACAACGGGCGATATATACGGTAATGTCGGCGACAGCGTTGATAAGCTGAAGCTGTCAAAGTAAGCGGAAAGGCGGAATAAAAATGTTTGCAATATTTAAAAGAGAACTGAAGGCATATTTCACATCGCCGCTCGGCTATGTGTTCCTTGCTATTTTTTACGCATTTTCGGGATTGTTCTTTTATATCTTCTCCCTGTCTGTAGGCTCGACCGATATATCAAGCGTATTCCTGATGATGTTCATAGTGCTTATGGTTTTCGTGCCTCTGCTTACTATGCGACTGCTGTCTGAAGACAAGAAGCAGAAGACGGATCAGCTTATTCTGACCGCTCCCGTAAGCCTTTTGTCTATAGTAATGGGCAAGTTCCTTGCGGCTTATGCAATATTTGCGATAGGCGTTGCGGTTATGCCTGTATACGGCTTTGTAATGTCGACCTTTGCGACGGTTTCGTGGCTTCCGATATGGGGCAACACCGTAGGTCTTTTACTTCTCGGCGGTATATTTGTTTCTATAGGTCTTTTCATATCATCACTTACGGAAAACCAGATGATAGCGGCAATAGGCGGTTTCTTTATCAATCTTATGATACTGCTTATGAATACGCTGAAAAGCGCACTCCCCAACGGATTTTTACAGGACGTGCTTTCAAGCATCTCGGTATATTCGAGATACTCCGAGATAACAAGCGGAATATTCAGCCTGTCAAGCCTGATATTCTTTGTGAGCGTTATCTTTATTTTCCTGTTCCTTACGGTAAGGGTACTTGAAAAACGCCGCTGGGCATAAGCGATGACTATGATAAAGGGATAAAGGAGAAAACGCATGAGTAAAATAAACGAAGCGGCTGAAGTAAAAGAAACAGCGGCTGAGAATAAAACAGATACCGCTCCTGCAGAAAAGAGCAACAGCAGGAACGGCAAACCCCGCAAGAATCCGTTCAGAAACAAGAAGTTCAAGTACGGCGGTCTGTCGGTACTGTTCACGGTCATATTTATAGTGGCAGTGGTTCTGGTAAACGTAATAATCACACTGCTCGGTGACAGATTCATGCCGACGGCGGATCTTACCGATTCCGGACTTTACAGCATTGAGCAGTCAACGGTAGATTATCTCAAAACCGTGACCGATGAGGTTACGATAACGGTAACAAGCGAGGAAGCGGCTTTTACCGGAGGCAGCTCTTATTACTATCAGACAAACGAGATACTGAAGAAGATCGCAGCGGCGAATTCCAACATAAAATTACAGTATATTGATGTAGTTTCAAACCCCGGCTTTATAGCAAATTACACCGAAACCATAACCTCGAATGAAATTATGGTCGAGAGCAAGGCTACAAAGCGTGTAAAGGTGCTGACCTACGAGGACTTCCTCAGCATAACCTATAATGAACAGTACCTCAACTATTACGGCGTGAAGCGGCCCGAAAAGGTTGAAGCCAATGCAGAGCAGGCTGTAGTATCCGCTATTATGAACGTTACCGATACAGATCCTGTAAAGGTTGCGGTTTTAACGGGCTACGGAGAAAAGGAGAATACTGTTTTACAGAATCTGCTCAAGACAAACAGCTACGTTATCGAATCGGTGAACATTACGCTTACCGACAAGATAAGCGAGGACTACGATTTTGTATTTATGTTCGGACCCGATAAGGATTATTCCGTTGCCGATATAAACAAGCTCGACACATGGCTTGACAACAGCGGTAAATTCGGCAAGAACCTTGTATATGTAGGCAATCCCAAGCTCGGTGATTCACCTAACATTGACGGTCTGCTTGACCAGTGGGGTCTGAAGGTCGAAAAGGGTATCACCTACCAGACAGACGAAAACTACACCTACAGCGGTATGAACACATATCAGGTGCTTTCAGTACCCGATACAGACTTCAGCAAGTTCACAAACAGCTCGCCCGTTCACGGCTACAATATGAGCCCTGTGACATCAAAGTGGGCGGATCAGAACGGCAACGGCAACATTACCGTACAGTCTATACTGAACACCTATGCAGGTGCTGTTATAAAGCCGCAGGACAGCGGTGATAACTGGTCGCCCGAGAGCGATGCGGAAAGAAAGCAGTATTCTGTTATAATGCAGGCGGTAAAGACAAGATATGAGGGTACAAATCCCTTCTCCAGCCGTATAGTAGCAATCGGCGGTATGGAATTCCTCAACACATCGTTCCTGCAGACAGCGTCCGTAAACAACTCACAGCTTATTATGAATATCTTCAACGTAAGCTGTAACAAGGAGGAGGGCATTACGCTCACTCCCAAGTCCTACAACACCTCAACCTTTGAGATAACAGATGCACAGAAGAACGGTCTTGTTATAGGCTTCGTTATCGTACTGCCTCTGTTACTGATAATATCCGGTATTGTAATATGGGTAAAGCGTCTGCATAAGTAAGCGAAAGGTCGGCAATGAAGAAAAATACTAAAATAATACTCGGCTCGGTAATCGGCATTGTGGTACTCGGTGCGGCAACGCTCGCACTGGTGCTGACACAGCCGAAGAGCGACAACGCAGACTCTGGCACGTCAAGCAGCAAAACCGTCAGCGTGACCGATTATACGGCCGATGATATTTCAACGCTCACGATAAGCAATGAGAGCGGCGAATATACGATAAACCGTTTAGGTAAGGAAAAGTGGGGCATAGATTCGATCCCCGAGGCACTTGCAAACAGCAGTGCATATTCAACCGCAATGAGCAGTGCCGGCGGCATCGGTGCAAAGCAAATCGTTGAGGAAAATGCGACAGATCTTGCCAAGTACGGCTTTGACAAGCCGACCGCAACGGTTAAAATGACGTTCAAGGATAACAAGGCTGAGGACATAACCTGCCTTATCGGTATAAAGTACGAGGGCGAAAACTCGTGGTATGTTAAAACCGATAAGAGCGATACGGTATACCTTGTAGCAAATGCAGGCGTCAGCTTTGCAATGAACAGCGAGCTGTCATACGTCAACAAGTCAACGCTTACAGCGGCTTATGATTCCGAGAAAGATAAAGTAAACAGGGTTCGTATCCAGCGAAAGGATCTGGATAAGGATATAGTTCTTGACAAGCTCCCCGAGCAAACCGAAAAGAAGTTTTCGTCAACATACGTTGCTTATGAAATGTCCAGCCACAACAATATCCTTGCAGATGATGAGCTTGACAAGAAAGTGATTTTCGGCCTGTTCGGAATATCGGCTTCGGATGTGTTTGCCGTATCTCCCACAGACGAGCAGAAAAAGCAGGCGGGTCTTGACGATCCGTACTGCACCGTTACTATGGTAAGCAACAAGGAAACCGTTACCAAGCTCACTTTAGGCTCTGCTGTCTACACTGTTACAAAGAACGATGAAACAGGCGAAGAAATAAAGACGATAACGGGCTACTATGGTATGCTCTCAGGCAAGGACGCAATATATGTGTTCTCTCCCGACTCTCTGCCGTGGCTTACCGCAACACCCGAAAATATGCTTTATAAGCTGTTCCTTACACCTTATATCTATTATCTTGACGGTGTAACAATCTATGACAGCGACAGAAAGGCATATGATTTCACTATTACGGGCGACGCTGACAAGTCGAGCTTCACATACGAAGGCAAGGAGGTAGATTCAGCCAAGTTCAAGGCATTCTATCAGTATCTGCTTTCGGCATACGCAGAGCAGATTTACCTTGACGATCTTACAGGCGACAACAAGTTCATCGCAGGTGTCACCTACGATCATCGTGAAGAAGGCAAGGAAAGCGACGTTGTCGAGTTCTATGCGAGCGAGAGCGACCGTACCTGCATTATCGTTGTAAACGGCGATGTCCGCTACAAGGTAAGGCAGATATATGCGACAAGACTACTCGAAAATCTGAATGCGCTTCTCTCCGGCGGAGAGATAGTATCAGAGTTCTGATGCCGCAGGGCATTATAATTGATATGTGACGACAGGGGGCGGATCTTAAATTTTGCACGGGATCTGTCCGTCACATACTGACCGTTAGTGCAACGGTGGAGGTTATTATGACAGAGCAGGAATTTTTCACCTACAAAGGTCTTCCTCTTGTAAGGAAAGACAACACTATCTATTATGGCAATATGTCAGACAAATACGTTGCCATGCTGACTGTATTATCCACCCACAAGGTCAAGGATCTTGAGATAGCCGACAAGACAAGGGTACAGCTTATGTCAACCGATCCGAAAACCCCGGCTACAGAGATAATCACAAAGACGAGCGAAAG
>UMAW01030238.1_pt1 | contig 15777 bp, 8 predicted proteins | sample 1963801 | NCBI WGS metagenome assembly UMAW01 (sample SAMEA4835925, study PRJEB28245) | human gut metagenome | biome: gut microbiome; material: fecal sample | place: Denmark | collected 2008 | reverse complement strand
CTTTTACGGAAGCACTGACCATAGGTTCCGGCTATCTGGAAAATAAAAGCGGACAAAGATATGAAACATTGATTATCCCATCATCAGATGTTATTTCCGCATCTGCCTGGAAAGTGATAGAAACATTTTCCTCACGTGGAGGAAAGGTCCTGTTTTGGGGAAGGAAGCCTGCTTCTTTCATTGACAAAAGTTTCACTGCTCCCGGTTCCCTATCAGATTTAACCAATAGCAGGATTGAGCCATCCACCAGATGGACAGCACAGGTAAGCTCTTCCCTTCCGGAACCGGAAATGAAAATCATTTCACCTGCCAATGATTCTATCCGATACACACGCAGAGTAATGCCCGATGGCGACCTCTACTTCATATTCAATGAAGGGAATAAAGCTACAGAATTTACAGCAGACTTTGATAAAGTAGGAGTTGCAAAAGAATGGAATGCAACAGATGGCACACTCCAACCGATAAATGCAACAATTGTCAATAACCGCACCCGGCTGACCATTAAACTGGAAGCATGGGAAAGCAAGCTCATATCTATCGGAAAAAATAACAGAGAATATAACATTAAAGAATATGGCGTAAAAGGAAATGGCTATTCGGAAACAGCCACTTTACAACGTATCATTAATGAAGCAGCTCACAATGGAGGCGGAACGATAGTTATTCCTGCCGGGGAGTATCTAAGCGGCGCTCTATTCTTCCCACGTGGTGTAGATTTACGTATAGAAAAAAACGCCAAACTAATCAGCACTGTCGACCCCAATGAATTTCCTGTCATCCCTACCCGTTTTGAAGGTATAGAAAAAAGGTGGCGATGTGCTTTCTTGAATTTTGACCATTCAGACGGAGTTAAAGTTTATGGTGAAGGAGTTATCGATGGTAAAGGAGTAGAATGGAAAAAAATTCCATTCGGAAACTCCGGACGTCCCAGACTGTTATGTTTCACAGATTGCCCGGGAGGTAAGATTTCCGGTTTAAAAATGATAAATCAGGCCTCATGGTGTCTTCATGTACTTTACACAAATGGCTTCACTATAGATGGAATCGATATCCGTGCATTGGAATATATACCCAGTTCCGATGGCATAGATATTGATTCGTCCAATGATATACTGATTACTTCCACCCGCATTGAGGCACATGATGATTGCATCTCCATCAAATCCGGACGAGACGAGGACGGACGCAGAGTAGGACGTCCCAGTGAAAACATTCTGATAGAAAACTGTCATTTTGCATACGGTCATGGTGGAGTGGCTATGGGCAGTGAAATATCAGGCGGCATACGCAATGTGACCATACGTTCCTGCCTGATGGATAACGAAAACTGGAGCCCCTTACGTTTTAAAAGTCAGCCCAGCCGCGGCGGAACTGTGGAAAATATCACTTTTGAAGATATTACCATCAAAGGAGCGCGCAGTATCTTTGATATCAATATGGAATGGCGTATGGTTCCTCCGCTTTCACCTGCACATTATCCGCTGACCTGTTTGCGCAATATCCATTTCAAGAATATAAATGGAGAAGCACAATCAGCAGGAACCATGTATGGTTTTAAAGAGGCTCCATTCGGAAATGATACATTCTTTTTTGAGAATTGCCATATCAAAGCTCAAAAAGGATTAAGCATCTCAAATGTGGCCAATGTTAATTTTAAAGGTTTGGAACTAGAGATAAAAGAAGGAGAAAAGATTTATGAACGGTCTGCAAATAAAGACAAATAACCCAATAAGAACACTGTTAAATAAAAAATACACTCGAAATGCGTACACATGCATAATATTCAAGGAAGATGTACACATTTCCATTGTAGGAAATCCCAGACCATCCTATTTTTGCGCTACCATTAAAACACTAAAACAACATGATGAAGAAAAAATTAATACTATCATTCTTTTTTGTTGCATTAGGTTTTGGAGTTGTAAAAGCACAAGACTTGCCGGACAAAAAAGAAACGTTGAAAACTGTTACAAAAGTCAATGATTACTTCATGAAGAAGTATGCCGATTATCGTACTCCTTCTTTTGTAAAAAATGTAACCCGTCCCAGTAATATCTGGACACGCGGAGTATATTATGAAGGATTAATGGCTCTTTACTCCGTCTATCCACGCGATGACTATTATAAATACGCTGTCGATTGGTCAAATTACCACGAATGGGGATTCCGCAACGGTACCACCACTCGCAATGCTGATGATTACTGTGCCAGCCAGACTTACATTGATTTATATAACATTTGTCCCGATCCGGAAAGAATCCGTAAGGTCAAAGCCAATATAGATATGCTGGTCAACACTCCTCAAGTAAATGATTGGTGGTGGATTGACGCCATCCAAATGGGAATGCCTGTATTTGCCAAACTGGGAAAATTGACCGGAAAACAAAAATATTTCGACAAAATGTGGGATATGTATGAATATACCCGTAACAAACATGGTGAGAATGGCATGTACAACCAAAAAGAAGGTTTGTGGTGGAGAGACCAAGACTTTGATCCCCCTTACAAAGAACCTAACGGTAAGAATTGCTATTGGAGTCGTGGTAATGGATGGGTATATGCAGCACTGGTACGTGTATTGGATGAAATTCCTACTGATGAAAAACATCGCGCCGACTATATCAATGACTTCCTGACCATGAGTAAAGCTATCAAAAATTGCCAACGTACTGATGGTTTTTGGAATGTAAGTATGCATGACGAATCAAACTTCGGAGGTAAAGAAACCAGTGGCACCGCTTTATTTGTATATGGCATGGCATGGGGGGTACGTAACGGACTGTTAGACAGAAAAGAATACCTGCCAGTCTTGTTGAAAGCATGGAATGCTATGGTGAAGGATGCCGTTCACCCTAACGGCTTCCTAGGACTTGTACAAGGAACCGGAAAAGAACCGAAAGACAGTCAACCTGTCACATACGATAAAGTACCCGATTTTGAAGATTTTGGAGTAGGGTGTTTCCTGCTCGCCGGAAGTGAGGTTTACAAATTAAATTAATAATATGATTGGTTAGTGAATCGATTTTTCATAGACTATGATTTAAAGGTTAGATTTAGGTTAAGTAAAAAGGAGCGACTGTGAAGCCGCTCCTTTTTGTTCTATCAATCATACGTTTTCAATCAGTAATAGAAAATACCAATACTCCTGCTGTAGGAATTACCGGCTCTCCTATCAGCACTTTGGCTCCCGAAGGAAGTACGAAATTATAAGGTTTATCTGTATAATTCAGTACAATCCCCATACCATTGCGGTACTCTAAAGTAACACCGTATGGTAAATCCATCACAGGAATATTCAATTGCGCATATAGTTTCTTCAAAATATCTTTCTCCAATAATCCGTCCGTACTATCCACTCCCACGTAAGTAACAGTACCTTTTCCCAACTTACGAGTAGTGACTGCCGGTTTTCCTTCATAAAATTCCTGTGTATAAGTAGCCCATACTTGTGAATCCTTACCCGGTTTCAATATCTCTCCCCAAGTATTCCACGTATATTCTTTTCCATCCATCCGTAATTTGCCCGGTTCTTCAAGAAGTAATAAATCATAAAACTCCATTTCATTACCGGTCAGTTCATTTATCATGGAACCGAAAGGAGCTTCGGGTAAACGTCCATGGCGGTCTTTTTGGGCTGTACGGCAAGTTAAGACCAAATTACCACCCTTCTTTACATAATCAGTCCATCTGTCTACCAATGCCTTGTCAGCCAATTGATAAGCCGGAGCTATGATCACAGGATAAGAGGAGAACTCCTTGCTTTCATTGATAAAATCTACGGGCGCGCCAAAAGATTTCAACGTGCGATAATATTTCTCAATATGCCCTAATGTATTCCATGTACGATTTTGCTTCTGGCGCTCAATGCTCCATGAATTTTCATGATTAAAAAGAATGGCAGTACGACACGCCAAATAATCGGCCGGTTTCACCTCACGAGCAGCAACCTGTCCCCGCAGCTGTCTGATTTCTTTCATGAACTGCTCATATTCACGTCCACCGGGAGTTACCGTTGTTCCGTCTGTACCTACAATGCCGTAGTGATATTGTTCCGTGCCATACAGAGGCTGGCGATAACGATAAGTACAGATAAAGTCGCCTCCACCGGCAAATACGCTCCACATCCATAAACGGACAGCTCCGGGCAGCGGTTGAGGATTGATACTCCCCCAATTCACCTGCCCTGGCTGAAGTTCCATTACTCCATAAGTGCCTTGTATGGGTCTGAAAAAGTCATTGGCAAAAGCAATACGCAACGGATTTCCCACTCGATATCCGCGACGGCCGATCCCTTCATTGTCTCCATACACCATATAGCGAGTATAACTTTGAAAATCAAGTGCAGGGCTGCCACCTATATGTCCTTCCTCATAATTAGGAATATAGTTAGTAGTCACCCATTGGTTCTTTGCATATTTTTTAATCAACAAACATTGTTCATTCAAAAAGTCGTTTGTCTGACTGGCAGCAAAACGGCGGTAATCCAAAATCTGATGATGATTCATAAACATCTGGGCAGTTTTAGGAAGAGTTATTTCATCAAAAGAAGAATAAACCTCACTCCAAAAAGCCGTTCCCCAGGCATCATTCAATGCTTTAATGTCATGATGATATTTTTCACGTAAAAAATCCCGGAAAGCCAGTTCGGCTTTCGGATTATAATCAAATTGTACGGCCGGCTCATTATCGAGCTGCCAGCCGATTATTCTGGAATCATTTCCATAATGCTGAGCTAACTTCTCTATCATTTTATAAGCCAGTTCTCTATAAACGGGAGAAGCAAAAGAAGCATGTTGACGTGCTCCGTGATCAAGCACGGTACCATTTTCATTTTTAATCAAAATTTCAGGGTATTTACGGCTCAGCCATACCGGTGGAGTTGCCGTAGAAGTACACATAATGACTTTCAAATCATATTTGGCAGCCAAAGCCACCGCTTTATCCAACCAGGCAAAATCATATTTTCCCTCTTCCGGTTCCAATTGCGCCCAAGCAAATTCCGCGAAATGGGTGAATTCAAAACCCAAATCGTGCATCTGTTTAAAATCTCTCTCCCATTGACTCTCATCCCAATGCTCAGGATAATAATAAGCACCGGTCAAGGTCAAATCCTTGTCTTTAAACCAAGGCTGTTGTGCAAAAAGTCCTCCGGCCAAAGAACAAGCCAAAAGAACGGTCACAAATCGTTTTTTCATGATAAAATAGTAATTTAATAGATTTTCCATTCCCATAATCCGGCTGCACCTTTATCTATGTGCAAACGCAAATAACGTACTTTATCTCCCACCGTCACCACATGAGGTGAACATGCCTTCACCTCTTTTACTCCGGCACAAGGTTGCCAATTAGTACCATCATTGGATTTTTCGAGATGCCAGGCATGACCTTCAGCAGGGTGTACAAAGGCAAATTGACACTCCGTTACCTGCATGGCTTCACCCAAATCCACCATCAGCCAAGGATGATCATCATTTGTTTCTGCCATCCAGCGTGTTCCATTAGACCGGTCGCCTGCATTTCCAGGATGATATATATGTGTGCGTTCCACCTTGACAAGCGAAGTTTTATCGGCCAAAGGACAATTAGGCTGAGTTTCTATTTCAACCTTAGAAGTACGGGGAGAACGTATGCTGGATGCACTGAAAGAAGCTTTCAGCGCCTTATTTTCGCGCTGTTCCTGGCTGACAGCCAAGTAACCAACTCCCTTTTCATCAGGAACAAGTGTCTTTATAGTGCCATCCTCATTAAATTCCATCCGATTGGCATATACTTGGCGGGTAGTTCCTCCGTCACCGTACTCCAGATATACGAAAATATAATCGTCTGTTTCTTCATTATAAAATACATTCCCATGTCCCGGCCCCCAAACATTATCAGCAATGGATGAAAAAAGAAAAATATCATTGCCTTCGGGCTTTTCAAAGCCCGACAAAGGGGACTGCCGGCTCATCATGTAAGCATTTACATAATTCTGATTCCCTCTCAAAGTATAGATGTAATAATAAATACCTTTACGTTTAAACATAACCGGCCCTTCCGAATACCCTTGACGAGCCGTACTCATCACAACAGTATCACCGGTTAAATGCTGCCAATCGTCAGTCATACGGGCAGCCATCCGGCGGCGCCAGAATAAATAAGCAGTTCCATCATCATCCACAAAAGGTTCCCCATCTATATCCGGAGCAATACAAGATTGATCAAACCCATCCAAAGAATGAGAAGACATAGAATTACGTCCGGCAAAAAGGAAAGGACCTTCGGGACGGTCGGACTTCAGCACATAGGTACGTGCATTCTCATCCGGTTTTACAAAAGTGGTATAAAGATAATATTCACCATTCTTCTCCACTACTCTGCCGGGTGCCCAATAACGAAAATATCCCGTCTTTTTCTCTCCTTTGGCATTGACATATTCATGTCCTTTATGCCAATCGAATCCCACAATATGTGATCCATCAAAACTCCAGTTTACAAAATCTTTAGATTTCCATACCACAGGAGTCCCTGCTTGTGACAATCCTTTATCAATATCAGTAGTACCATAAAGATAATAAGTATCACCAAATTTGGATAAAGAAGGATCAGCGATATTATCCGGAATAAGAGGATTGAAGTGATGGATACGAAGCAATTTATCAAGTACAGCCTTCTCTACGGTAAAAGCAGTTCCGTGACGGGTTCCTTTTGGAAAAGATACACGGTCAGACACATCTTCCCATGTCTTTCCATGATCACGACTGCAAACAGCTCCATATTGATGATTACGGTATTTATCAAAATAGACATAAAGAGCATCATCTACAAAAAGTGGCGCAGGTCCCTCACACCAATAATTTCCTGTAATGGAAGGAGAAACGGTAGTAGGAAATCCATCCTCTATCCGTGTTGTCCGTGTTATTCTCAAATTCTTCTCTGCCGGCAACGAGTTTTCATTCTTCACCACCATAATCAAGTCTTTCATCACCGGATCGCGTACAATAGCTGCATCAATCACACTGAAATCGGGATTAAAGAACAGTTTGGTTTCAGAAAATGTATTAAAATCCTTCGTCATAACATAGTAAATACGATGGTTCAGCCCTTTCTCACTCTCAATGACCGGCACTTCCTTGTGACGTCCGGGAATGGTCGTTGCCCAAAAAATATAATAAGTTTGCGAAGGTTCATCGTAAAACAATTCAGGTGCCCAGCAATTATGTGCAGCAGGCTCATGCATCATTACCGGAATAGAACGCTGCTCACTCCAATGGATTAAATCGGGAGAAGAGGCGTAACCTATAATCCGGTCTGTCCAACTGGAAGTCCACACCATGTGAAAAGTTCCGTCCGGCGCCTGACAAATACTAGGGTCACGCATCAGACGATCCTTCCCGACCGTAGGTATCAAGAAAGATTTTCCATGATTCAGAGGAGTCCATGTCAGCCCATCCAAACTATAAGCTGAAGACCGTCCCGACTGTCATTAATGAAATAAGAGAACAAATAAGCCGTATCACCGGCAAATAATCCGGCAACCGTTCCTAACAAGCAGAACAAACTGAATAATCGTTTTTTCATGTATACAATGATTTAATTGTGAGTATACAAAGATAAAAAGAGATTTGGACTTTTTTCTGCACATACAAGGCATATCCATGTAAAATCGTACAAATATATCGCACATTACCCCTATTTTATACGAATTTCCATCTATATGTACTTCTTTCTATTTACATGCAGATGAAAAGACCTTAATTTAGCAACATCAAATTCAAAGTAAAAAGATACTATGAAAAAAACGTTATTGACAATCTGCCTAGTATGGATGTGCTTCTCGTTAAGCGCACAAAAAATTATTGACTTATCCGGAAAATGGTCATTCAGTATAGACCGTCAGGATAATGGAGAAAAGGAAAAATGGTTCAGCCACACTTTGAATGACTTCATCAACCTGCCCGGTTCCATGCCCGAGAAACAGAAAGGTGATGAGGTTACCGCAAAGACCCAATGGACAGGCAGTCTCTATGACAGTTCCTACTATTATAATCCATACATGGAAAAATACCGTAAAGAAGGTAATATTAAATTTCCATTCTTTCTGACTCCCGACAAACATTATGTAGGAGCTGCTTGGTATCAGAAAGAGGTGAATATACCTGCCGACTGGAAAGGTGAACGTATTTTGTTGTTCCTGGAACGTCCCCATATAGAAACAACCGTATGGGTGAACGGACAAAAGACAGGAATGCAGAATAGTCTTTGTGTTCCCCATCAATATGATATAACCCATTATGTCCGTCCCGGAAAATGTACTATCACCATCCGGGTGGATAATCGTATCAAAGAAATCAATGTCGGACCGGATTCGCACAGCATAACCGACCAGACCCAAGGAAACTGGAACGGCATTGTAGGACGCATCTGTCTGCAAACGACTCCGAAAACATATTTCGATGATATTCAAATATATCCGGAACCGGAACAAAAACTGGCACGTGTCAAAGTCGTCATCAAAGGTACAGGCACTGCAAAAGTAAAATTATCAGCAGAGAGCTTCAATACGGATAAAAAGCATATAGTTCCCGCCATACAACAAGAAATCAAACTTAACAAAGGAGTGACGGAAACAGAAATGGTATTACCTATGGGGAATGATATGCTGCTATGGGATGAATTTCATCCGGCCCTGTACAAACTGAAAGCAGAAGTCACCAATGGGAAAAAAACTGAGATAAAAGAAATACAATTCGGTATGCGCCGATTTGAAATCAAAGGTAAATGGTTTTATGTAAACGGGCGCAAAACCCAGCTTCGCGGAACAGTTGAAAACTGTGACTTCCCGTTGACCGGTTACGCTCCGATGGATGTAGAAAGTTGGGAACGGGTATTCCGTATCTGTCGCAGTTATGGACTGAATCACATGCGTTTCCATTCATTCTGTCCTCCCGAAGCCGCTTTTATGGCTGCCGACCGGGTAGGATTCTATCTGCAACCCGAAGGTCCGAGCTGGCCCAATCATGGTCCCAAATTAGGTTTGGGACAACCTATTGACAAATATCTGATGGACGAAACCATCGCATTAACCAAAGAATATGGCAACTATGCCTCTTATTGCATGTTGGCATGCGGAAACGAACCTAGCGGACGCTGGGTAGAATGGGTGACCAAGTTCGTAGAATATTGGGAAAAGAAGGATCCCAGACATGTATATACCGGAGCATCGGTAGGCAACGGATGGCAATGGCAACCTCGCAACCAATATCATGTAAAGGCTGGGGCACGTGGCCTGACCTGGTCCAAGAAACAACCGTCCACTCAAGACGACTATCGTTTCCAAAATCATCTTGACACCGTGAGACAGCCCTACGTATCCCATGAAACAGGTCAATGGTGCGCTTTCCCCAATTTCAATGAAATACGTAAATATACAGGCGTCAATAAAGCCAAGAACTTCGAGATTTTCAAAGACATTCTGGCTGACAACCACATGAGCGACCAAGCCCATCTATTTATGATGGCCAGCGGAAAGTTGCAAGCCCTTTGTTACAAATATGAAATAGAAAAGACACTCCGCACGCCCGATTATGCCGGTTTCCAATTATTGGCACTGAACGATTATTCGGGTCAGGGAACTGCACTGGTAGGTGTTCTCGATGTTTTCTTTGAAGAAAAAGGATATATCAACTCCGCAGAATGGAGACGTTTCTGCTCACCTACAGTTCCACTGATGCGTACAGATAAATTTGTATATAATAACAAGGAGATTTTAAAGGCGGATATTGAAGTCGCTCATTTTGGTGCCGAGGCATTAAAACAAGCAGAAATTGTATATACGTTAAAAGACGAATATGGCAAAGTATATGCGCAAGGCACATTGGCAACACAAGACATTCCTGTCGGAAATTTAAATCGCACGGGTAGCCTTGAGTTTCCGCTCACTGACATCCAAGAGGCTAAAAAGCTGAATCTGGAAATACGCATTACGGGAACAGAAGCTGTAAATGACTGGAATTTCTGGGTTTATCCCGCCCAAGTGACAATAGCCGAAGGAAAAGTATACACTACCGACACCTTGGATTCGAAAGCCCTGGAAATTCTTCAGAATGGTGGAAATGTGCTTATTACAGCTGCAAGCAAAGTGAGTTATGGTAAAGAAGTGGTTCAGCAATTCACTCCTGTATTCTGGAACACCTCCTGGTTCAAAATGCGTCCTCCTCATACCACAGGTATCTTAGTGAACCCCAAACACCCGTTATTCCGTCAGTTTCCGACAGAATATCACAGCAATTTGCAATGGTGGGAACTGCTGAATCGTACTCAAGTGATGCAATTCACCCACTTTCCACCCGCTTTCCAACCTACGGTTCAAAGTATCGACACTTGGTTTATAAGCCGCAAGATAGGTATGTTATTCGAAGCCAATGTATTAAATGGGAAAGTGCTCATGACAAGCATGGACATTACCTCCCAGCCAGAGAAACGCATTGTAGCTCGTCAGATGCATAAAGCCATTTTGGATTATATGAATTCGGACCAGTTCCGTCCGCAATTTACTGTAACGCCTCAACAAATCAGTGAGTTGTTCACAAAAACAGCCGGTGACATAAAATCTTATACCAATGACTCTCCGGATGAACTAAAACCGAAAATCAATTAATAACAATCTATATCAATCATGAAACAGATAGCCCTATTAGCTCTTGGACTTTTAGCGACATTAGGAGTCGAAGCACAAACTTACAAATTCGATTTTACCACAGGTAAAAAGACGAAAGACGGTTATACCAAAATAACTCCCGCCGACAGATACTCGGAGGAAAAGGGATACGGATATGACAGACAGCCCTCTCCGGAAGGTAAAAGTACAGCTCCATTCTTTTTCTCTGTTACGGTTCCCGATGGAAACTACCATGTCACAGCCGTGATAGGAAACAAACGCGCTGCCGGAGAAACAACAGTGCGAGGAGAATCACGCCGCCTTTTCTTCGAAAATGTGAAGACAAAAAAAGGGGAGTTAAAATCTTGTACATTCGTGATCAACAAGCGCAACACACATATTTCGGAAAAAGAAAATGTGCGCATCAAACCGCGTGAACGCCAAAAATTGAACTGGGATGACAAACTAACTTTGGAATTCAACGGGGATGCACCCCAATTGTCCGAACTGATTATTGAGAAAGTAAATAATGTACCCACCGTATTCCTATGCGGTAACTCCACGGTAGTAGACCAGGACAATGAACCTTGGGCAAGCTGGGGACAAATGATTCCCCGCTTCTTCAATGACAGCATTTGTTTTGCCAATTATGCAGAATCCGGCGAAAGCGCCAATACTTTTATCGGTGCAGGACGACTGAAAAAGGCATTGACACAAATGAAACCCGGAGATTATATTTTTATGGAATTCGGTCACAACGACCAAAAGCAAAAAGGTCCCGGTAAAGGAGCTTATTATTCATTTATGACCAGCTTGAAAACATTCATTGATGAGGCAAGGGCACGAGGAGCCTATCCTGTACTGGTAACCCCGACACAACGCCGCAGTTTCGATGAAAACGGGAAAATCAGAGATACTCACGAAGATTATCCCGAAGCAATGCGCTGGTTGGCTGCCAAAGAAAACGTTCCTTTGATCGATCTCAACGAAATGACCCGTACCCTCTATGAAGCAATGGGGGTGGAACCTTCCAAAAAGGCATTCGTACATTATCCTGCCGGAACCTATCCGGGACAAAACAGGGTATTGGCAGATAATACCCACTTCAATCCTTACGGAGCTTATCAAATCTCCAAATGTATCATTGAAGGGATAAAGAAAGCGGGATTACCTATCGCTAACTATTTGCGCAGCGACTATTCCGGTTACAATCCTGCACATCCGGATGCTTTGGACAGTTTCAAATGGAATGACAGCCCGTTTACAGAAATTGAAAAGCCGGACGGCAATTAATTTAAAAGTAGGAACAAATGAACAACAAAACATTATTATTAACCCTATCATTTACCTTAGGTACCCTCTTTACCAATGCCCAATCCCTCCCCGGATTCCAATGGGGAGAAGGGATGGGAACTCCTGACCTTTCGTGGACTGCCCAAGTAGGAGCCAAAACCTATCCGAAGGGAAAAATATTCCAAGCAGCCGATTACGGATTGAAAAATGACAGCACCCGGTTAAGCACTGCCGCCCTGCAGAAAGCCATTGACGAATGCCACCGTTCCGGAGGGGGAACAGTGGAAGTAGCCCCGGGATACTACCGGATTGGTGCCATCTACCTGAAAAGTAATGTAAACCTCCACCTCAACCAAGGTACGACGCTGATAGCCAGTGAGAATATTGATTTATACCCCGAAATGCGCTCCCGCGTGGCAGGTATCGAAATGGTATGGCCCTCGGCAGTCATCAATATTCTGGATGCGGAAAACGCAGCTATCAGCGGAGCAGGTACGTTGGATTGTCGTGGAAAAATATTCTGGGATAAATATTGGACCATGCGGAAGGATTACGAGAAACGCAAACTGCGGTGGATTGTGGACTACGACTGCAAACGTGTAAGAGGTATGCTCATCTCGAACAGCCGCCATATAACACTGAAAGACTTTACCTTGATGCGTACCGGATTTTGGGGTTGCCAAGTGCTGTATTCCGACCAATGTACCTTGAACGGACTGAAAATCAATAATAACGTAGGGGGGCATGGTCCCAGTACGGATGGTATTGACATTGATTCCAGCACCAATATCCTGATTGAAAACTGCGAAGTAGATTGCAACGATGACAATATCTGCCTGAAAGCCGGAAGGGATGCCGACGGCCTGCGCGTAAACCGCCCCACAGAAAATATCATTGTTCGTGGATGCATTGCACGTAAAGGTGCGGGACTGATTACCTGCGGCAGCGAAACTTCAGGCTGCATCCGAAATGTATTGGGATATAACCTCCAAGCATACGGAACCTCTTCCACCCTCCGTCTGAAATCTGCCATGAACCGCGGCGGAACCGTAGAAAATATCTACATGACCCAAGTGACAGCAGACCATGTCCGCCATGTACTGGCAGCGGACCTGAACTGGAACCCCAGCTATAGTTATTCTACTTTGCCGGCTGAATATGAAGGTAAGGAAATTCCCGAACATTGGAAGGTTATGCTGACTCCTGTCACACCTAAAGAAAAAGGGTATCCGCATTTCCGTAATGTATGGCTCAGCGATGTAAAAGCTACTAATGTGCAAATCTTTATCACTGCTGCCGGCTGGAATGAGGAACTGCCTTTGCAGAATTTCCATATTTCCGGCATAAAAGCCAAGGTAAATAAAGCAGGAAGCATTATCTTTACCGAAGACTTCCACCTGGAAGATGTCCGGTTACAAGTAGAAGACGGCAGTCGTGTGGAAGAAAAAAACAATAAGAACGCACAAATCGATATCAGCTATGAAAACAACATGGAATTATAGCCGGCGGCTACTTCCGTTCTTTCTCTGTATGCTGTTGTCTGTCTTTGGCAACAACGCCCAGACTCTTCCCTTCCGTTTATCCAAAGGTGCGGGAACTTTCCGTCTGGGAGTGGTTTGCGGCAATGAAAGTTGCTGGCTGGACCAATGCAGTGTCAAGAAAAAGGGACAGGCTTATACCATTAAAGATAAATTATGGAAAGAAGGTGAAATAAAGCTGATTGTATGTCCATTGACGGATAGTAATGGTTTTATCATGGAGGTTTCGGGTGAGCGATTACCCGAAGAGTTCAAACTTTGCTGGGCTTTCGGTGCATGCGACGGTGCAGACGACTCTGCCGTAACAGACAACAGTATTCCGGTAGCCTCCTGCTTCCATAATGTATTCAGTATAGAAGGAAACGCTTTTACCACCTATTATGGTGAAAGCATGAAACTGAGAACGGTTCATGGGGTATCTCCCATCGGTTCCGAAATTCGTCTGTCCGACGGACATAAACAAGCATCCCCGCTTGCTTTATTCAACTCCGGTAAAAAGACAGATGCCCCCGTCATCTCTGCCCTATGCCCGTGGAAACCGCAAGAAAAGCTCTACTTTTGTTTCTACCAACGAGGCGATTATAATTATTTCATGCTACCCGGATTATTCGGGAAAGAACATAAAACCCGATCAAAATGAAACGATTGTATCCATACCTGTTCTTCCTTTTCCTATGCCTGTCTGCCCAGGCACAGGAATTCAAGGTGTACCAATTTCCGGCAGATAAGGTTCCTGCCATAGATGGCAATACCCACGACTGGGATTGCGTTCCGGCTGATTATAAGATAACGGAAGCAGCTTTAAAGGAAGACGAGGGAAAACATGCACAGCCGGACACTACCACATTGAAAGTCAGTGTCAAAGTAGGTTGGTGTGCAGAAACTCAGAAGTTGTATTTTCTATATGAAGCATACGATAATTATTGGCGGTTCAGTGAGAACTCCTTGAACACGGATATTTTTGAAGTAGTGGTGGATGGCGATTGTTCAGGGGGGCCGTTCATCGACCGTTTTCATCCCACAGCTCCCAAAGATGTGTGGCAAGCCTGGTTCAAATTTCACGGATGCCATGCCCAGAACTATCACATCTTCACCCCGGCTCACGGCAATGACTGGTGTATGTTATGGGGTCCTCAGGTATGGCTGAAACAAAAGCCATACGCTGATTATGCCTATCAGTACTCTTTCAAGGAGGGAGAAGCGGGTAAGCTGGTATTGGAATTCTATATCACCCCCTTTGACCATGCGGATGCCGACGGTCCCGAACTATCTCGCCCTACTTTATTAAAGGAAGGAAATGAAATCGGACTATGCTGGGCGGTGATTGACTGGGATGCCCACCCTGCCTCTAAAGACGGATTCTGGAATTTATCCGATGAGCATACCATGTATGGCAATGCATCTTATTTACGCAAATTCAAACTAATGCCCATTCAGTAAAAGCAAAGACAGACCATGAAACAACTCATACTCTTCCTTTTATGCCTCAGCACATGGACAGCACAGGCAAAGATCTATAATGTAAAAGATTACGGAGCGAAAGCCGACGGTACTACCATTGATAGCCCCGCCATAAACCGGGCCATTGAGGAAGCTGCCTCCCAGGGGGGAGGAACCGTTTATTTCCCTGCGGGAGAATACGCCTGCTATTCCATACGTTTGGCCAGCCATATACATCTGTATATAGAACAAGGAGCACGGATTGTCGGCGCCTTTCCATCAGCAACGGAAGGCTATGACCCGGCAGAACCGAATGAACACACCCAATTCCAGGATTTCGGACACAGTCATTGGAAGAACTCACTTATCTGGGGAATCGGTCTGGAAGACATCACCATCAGCGGACCGGGACTGATTTATGGCAAAGGACTCACCCGTGAGGAAAGCCGTCTGCCCGGTGTAGGCAATAAAGCCATCAGCTTGAAACTCTGCAAGAACGTGACATTGAAAGACTTCTCTTTGTTGCATTGCGGTCATTTCGGCCTGCTGGCTACAGGAGTAGACAATCTGAGCATTCTGAACGTGAAAGTAGATACCAACCGGGACGGTTTTGACATAGACTGCTGCAAAAATGTCCGCATCAGTCATTGCACCGTCAACGCTCCCTGGGATGACGCTATCGTGCTTAAAGCGTCCTACGGATTAGGCTATTTCAAGGATACGGAAAATGTAACCATCTCCGATTGTTTTGTCAGCGGATACGACCGTGGCAGTGTATTGGATTGCACTTGGCAAAGGGACGAGCCCCAAGCGCCGGATCACGGATTTGTAACGGGACGCATTAAATTAGGAACGGAATCCAGC
>UMAW01052766.1_pt1 | contig 15785 bp, 10 predicted proteins | sample 1963801 | NCBI WGS metagenome assembly UMAW01 (sample SAMEA4835925, study PRJEB28245) | human gut metagenome | biome: gut microbiome; material: fecal sample | place: Denmark | collected 2008 | reverse complement strand
GTAAGCGGCAGGTCGTCGGTTCGATCCCGACAGGAGGCTCGAACCCGTATGACGGGCTTGGACCTCTTACCATGGGTAAGTGCTCCAGAAGTCTTCCCCCAACTTGAGACTTCTGGCAAAGCGGACGAGACGTCCCCCAACCTGTCTCGTCCGACCGGGGGCAGGACATCCCCTTCTCTCCTGCCCCCTTTTTATTTTTCGCTTTTCGCACCTGCTTTCAAAAATGTGGCGGTATGGATAAAACCATCGGAAAGCACGGCGACCGTTCCAGCTGAGCCGTTACAATAACGGCGTTGTAGGCAGCGCTGAAAAGAGGATAAATGACGAGAAGGTGGACCCCTCGGAGATTCGTGACGCTTCGTCGTGTCCGCGTCATGGCATGCGTGGCCTCATTGACTTTGACTTCGGCGTTGGCGTTTGGTGTGGGCGCGCGCAAATCCGTGGCATTGACCGTCAATGGGGAGACCACCACGGTGACCACATATGCGATGAGCGTGGACCGTCTGCTGCAGGAGCAGGGCGTGAAAGTCAAAACGCACGACCTGGTGGAGTCGACCAGCCCGACCAGCATGCTGAAGAACCATGATGTGGTGAACGTGCAGAGCGCATACCAGACCACCATCACCATCGACGGCCAGGAAGTGCCGTTCTGGACGGTCGCGTCCAGCGCCGAGCAGTTGCTGGACTTCTTCAACCAAAACGAAACCGAAGCGGCGAAAATCACCGTCAATATCAGCAACGTCTACAACAAGCTCACCGGCGGTCTCATCATCAACCAGAAGGGGCCCGTCACCGTCATCGCGGACGGCAAAAGCTCGGTGGCGCCGAACGGCAAGCTGCCCGCCGCCTCCATTCTTGACGCCAAAGGCATCACGTTGGGCAAGGAGGATCGCGTCAGTGTCGAAAAGGACGGCAAAAAGACCATTCTGCGCGTCCGCCGCGTGACCCACGGCGAGGAAACACGTACGAAGGAAGTGCCGTTCGGCACGCAGACCATCATCGACCCGAACCTGCAGCCGGGCGAAGTCACGATACGGCAGGAAGGCGAAAACGGCGAAATCCAGCAGACGTACGCCGTCACCTACGTGGATGGCGTGAAGGAAAGCGAGACGCTGACCGGAGAGAAGACCACGAAAATCGCCATCGACAAAGTCATTGCGGTCGGACCGGAAAAAACTACGGACGATACCGACAAGTCCGACAAATCCGACAACAGCGGCAACGGCAACGGCGATAACGGCGATTCCGGCAAGACGGACGACGGCAAGAACGATTCGGGTAAGAACGACTCGAATAAAAACGACAATAAGTCCGATTCGAACAAGTCCGATTCCGACAAAACCGATTCGAACAAATCGGATTCCTCGGATAAGAACAATTCGAACAACAACTCGAATAACAATTCCAACAACACCGAAAAGGACGATCCGGCACCGACCCCCACACCAACCCCTGCACCGCAGCCGACTCCCGCACCCCAGCCCAAACCGCAGCCCACGCCGCAGCCGAGCAATCCTTCCGCAGGCTGCCGCTTGTACCATCCTTCCGCGGCACAGGCACAGGCCTACGCTTCCGGCGCGGCGGCGCAGCGCGGCTGGACCGGCCAGAACTGGACGGATCTGGTCAAACTCTGGAATCGCGAATCCGGATGGAGCTGGAGCGCGGAAAACGTGTATTCGGGCGCATACGGTATTCCACAAGCGTTGCCGGGCAGCCAAATGGCCACGTTCGGCGCGAATTGGAAGGACGATGCCGCCGTGCAGATCGACTGGGGTCTGAGCTACATCGCACAGCGGTACGGCAGCCCGTCCGCGGCGTGGCAGCACTCCGAACAGACCGGATGGTACTGATCCGGCTAATCGCCAACGATTTTCGTACCGGCATGAACGGATAATGAGGGAATGACAGAAAACGTGAACGAGCATACGCAGGGCCATTTGCTGGGGGCGGCCGACATCCGACGCATCGCCGCCGACGCGGGTATCAGCCCGACGAAGAAATTCGGGCAGAATTTCGTGATTGATCCGGGAACCGTGCGTCGCATCGTGCGCGAGGCCGGCGTGACCGCCGACGACCATGTGCTGGAAGTCGGTCCCGGACTAGGTTCGCTGACGCTGGCGATTCTGGAAACCGGCGCCACGATAACGGCTGTGGAAATCGACCCGCCGGTCGCCGAACGCCTGCCGAAAACCATCGCCGAATTCATGCCGGACGCCGTGGACCGCTTCCGTGTGGTCAACCGCGACGCACTTACCGTCAATCCGGAGAATCTGCCCGATTTCAAGGATGACGATTCCTTCACGCTGGTGGCCAATCTGCCGTACAACGTGGCCACGCCGATTCTGCTCACCCTGTTGGAACGTTTCGACAATCTGGGCACCTTCCTGGTGATGGTGCAGAAGGAAGTGGCGGACCGTTTGAGCGAGAAGCCCGGTTCGAAGATCTACGGCACGCCGAGCGTGAAGCTCGCATGGTACGGCACCGCGGAACGCGTGGGCGTCATCGGCCGCAACGTGTTCTGGCCGGCCCCGAACGTCGATTCCGCGCTGGTGCTGTTCAAGCGCTACCCGGGCGGTCACACCCCCGCCGCGGACAATGCGGACGGTTCCGTGGTGGATCGCGAAACCGTGTTCCGTTTGATCGACGCGGCTTTCGGGCAGCGCCGCAAGACCCTGCACGCCGCATTGAAGAAAATCGTGCCGTCCGAAGCGTTCGAGAAGGCCTGCATCGACCCGACCCGTCGTGGCGAGACGCTCACCATCGACGAATTCGTGGCGTTGGCACGCGCGTTGGATGAGGTGTTCGCGTCATGAGCACCATTGATTCGCCCGCCATCGGAACGGCCACCATCAACGCCGTGAGCGTGGACTGCCCGGCGAAAACGAATCTGACCCTGCATGTGGGCCCGTCGCATGCCGAATGGGGCGGCCGTCATGAACTCGACACCATCTATTGCGCGGTCGGCGTATACGACACCGTCACCGCCACACGCAAAGCGCCGGGAAGCGGCTTCTCGCTGAATCTCGAGGGCGCGTATCTGGGCGACCTGGCCTCTTCCGGCAGCGATATGCGCCGCAACCACGCCGTGCTGGCATTGTTCGCCATGGCCGAAGCGAGCAGCCATGAACCGGACGTGGCGTTGAACATCGACAAGCGCATCCCCGTCGGCGCGGGCATGGCCGGCGGTTCCGCCGATGCGGCGGCGACGATTCTGGCATTGAACACGTTGTGGGATCTCGATTGGCCGATCGAACGCCTGCAGGAAGTCGCGGCCACGCTGGGCGCGGACATGCCGTTCTGTCTGACCGGCGGTTACGCGCGCGGCACCGGTTTCGGCGAACGCATCGAACAGCTTGATGACGATGGCGATATCGTACGCGATCTTACGGAACGTGGGTTTACCGGCCATCTGCTGGTCGGCGCATACCGTGCGGAACTGCGCACGCCGGAAGTGTATGCCACATTCGATCAGATCGGTGCCGGCGATGGCGATGAGAACCACCTGCAGAAGGCGGCGGTCTCCCTGCATCCGCGTAGCGGACAGGCGATCGAGGAAGCCTTGCGTGCGGGAGCCAGCCAGGCGTTCGTCTCCGGTTCCGGCCCGTCCGTCATCGCGTTCGTGCCGACGGAGGATGCGGCGGACGCCGTGCAGCGGGCATGGCAGGACAGCCGTTGCGTCGATCGCATCATCGCCACGAACGCCCCAACACGGCCGGTGCATATCACCGCATGACACATATCACCGCATGACAGTAAAGTTGATGGCAATTGGTTTGTTCAAAAGGAATTCGTAAATGACCCAGGCTAACGACGAGCGCGCCGCGCGCAAAGAGTACATTCGCCGCCGTCAGAAGACGGTGTTCAGCATCGTCGGAGCCGTCATGGTGGTCGCCATGGTGGTGTCCCTGCTGTTCTTTTTCCATGTCGGAGGCCTGGGCAACGTCAAGTCGGCCGCCGTACAGCCGAACTACGGCCAGCAGGCACCGTGCCCCATCAAGGAAGCCGACGGCAACAAGGCCAAGTATGTGGAGAATCGCAACATCACGCTGCGTGTGCTCAACGGCACGAAGTTCTCCGGCTTCGCCAAGGCGGTGAGCGACGCGTTGCAGAACCGCGAGTTCAACCCCCAGACGCCGGGCAACTACACCAAGAAGGTGGATCGCACGATGATCGTCTTCGGCAAGAACGGCGTGAATCAGGCGTACACCGTGGCAAGCAATTTCACCGATGCCATGCTGGTTATGGACGACCGTCAGGACCAGCTGATCGATGTCATCGTGGGCGCCACATTCGACAATCTGCAGGATACGAAGAAGGTTCCCGCCGCAGGCAAGGCGATCACCGGCATCCAGGGCTGCGTCGCGGTGGACAAGATGACCGACCTGCCCAAGGCGCCCGAGCATGATGCGGTGAATCCGCAAAGCTGACCGCCAATCGAAATCGATATAGGCAATATGAAAAAACCGCGCTCCCCCAATCGGTCACGCATGACATCGTATTCGAGCTGTTCCAAGCACACTGTTCCATGCATGCGGCGAAACCACCGCATGTCAATCGCTATTCGCCCTGCTCCTTGTACCAGCGTTCCAGCTCGGCAACGGCCACGTCACGCTCCACCGGACCGTTATCGAGGCGGTATTCCAGCATGTGCTTGTACGCCTTGCCGACCATCGGGCCTGGTTCGATGCTTAGCAGCTGCATGATCTCGTCGCCGTTGAGGTCAGGACGGATCGCGTCGAAGTCTTCCTTTTCTTTCAGGTCGCGTACACGCTGTTCCATCTCGTCCATGGCCGCCGAGAACATCATGGCCTTGCGCTTGTTCTGTGTGGTCGTGTCGGCGCGCGTAAGGCGGTTCAGACGCTCGTACAGCGGGCCAGCGTCCTTGACGTAGCGGCGGACCGCGGAATCCGTCCACGGCTCCTCCACGTAGCCGTGGAAGCGCAGATGCAGGTTGACCAGCTCGCTGACGTCCTCGACCATGTGGTGGTCGAAATGCAGTGCCTTCAAACGCTTGCGCGTCATCTTCGCGCCGACGGCGTCATGACGGTGGAAGCTCACCTTGCCGCCCGCTTCGAAACGACGGGTCTTCGGCTTGCCGATGTCGTGCAGCAGAGCCGCCAGACGCAACGTCAGGTCCGGGGCCGGCACCGGACCGTCGGGACCGGTTTCGAGGGCGACGGCGCGTTCGATGACGATCATGGTGTGTTCGAACACGTCCTTATGGCGATGGTGCTCGTCGATTTCCAGCTGCAGCGCGGGAATTTCCGGCAGCACGATGTCGGCAAGACCGGAATCGACCAACGCTTCGATGCCGGCGCGCGGGCGATCGGACAGCAGCAGCTTGACCAGTTCGTCGCGCACACGTTCGGCGGAGACGATTTCGATGCGATCGACCATGTCGGACAGCGCTTCGGCGGTTTCCGGCTCGATGCGGAAGCCGAGCTGCGCCACGAAACGCACGGCGCGCATCATGCGCAACGGATCGTCGTCGAACGACTGCCGCGGATCGACGGGGGTACGCAGCACGCCTTTGGCCAAATCGTTCGCACCGCCGAACGGATCGACGAATTCGAGTTCCGGAACACGCAACGCCATCGCGTTGACGGTGAAATCGCGGCGGGAAAGATCGCCTTCCAGCGTGTCGCCGTAATTGACTTCCGGCTTGCGCGAGTCGGGGTCGTACGTGTCGGAACGGTAGGTGGTCACCTCCACTTTCACCTCGGTGCCGTCCTCACGCCTGCGCATCGCGCCGAGCGTGCCGAATTTGCGGCCCATATCCCAGAAGCCATCATGCCCAAAACGGCGCAGAATATGCTCAAACTGCTCGGGACGCGCCGATGTGCAGAAATCCAAATCATGCGATTTGCGATGCAGCAGCAGGTCGCGGACAGGACCCCCGACCAGTGCCAGTTCGTAGCCTTCCGCAGCAAACATACGTCCTAATTCAATGGCCTCTGGCCACACTTCGAAGTTCACGCCATACCTTTCAGCACCACAAGTTTTCCGTTTACCAGCATACCGTTACCCCACCTGCACACAGAATTGAGTATGGTTGGAATCATGATTACGCCCGCAGACCTTGCACGCATGCTTGCCCATGCTGCGGACGACCATGCCCAAAATCCGCTGGAACCGGACGAACTGCTGTACACATCGCAGTCGGTTTCGCTGCAGCAGCTGCAACAACTACAGCAATTGCAGCAGCGCACGATCATCACGCCGAGCGCGCCTACGCCGGCGATGATGCCGCGCCGGCGCACCGCGGATGGTCCGACCACGTTCGCATCGCTTGACGCGCAGGAGCTGCCGGTGGTGCGCGAGTATTCGGCGGGCGGGCTGGTGTTCGACGACAAGGGTCGCGTGGCGATCATCGCACGTCATTCACGCAGCGGGCATTTGGAATGGTGCCTGCCGAAGGGACATATCGAAAAAGGCGAAACGCCGCAGCAGACGGCCGTACGCGAAGTGCATGAGGAAACCGGCATTCTGGGCGAGGTGGTCGATTCCATCGCCACCATCGACTATTGGTTCACCGGTACCAGCCAACGCGTGCACAAGCTGGTGCACCACTTCGCGTTGCGGCAGATCGGCGGCGAGCTGACCGTCGAAGGCGATCCCGACCATGAGGCCGAAGACGCCATTTGGGTGGATTTTGCTGATTTGGACGATGTGCTGAGCTATCCGAACGAACGGAAGATAGCATGGTTGTACGCAAGGAAACTCAACAGACAGGCGTAATAGTGAATCAATCCGCACAACGGCACGTTTCGCGTGGCCTTCGCGCGTTATCATCCATCCTCGCCATGGTATTGACCATGGCGTTGATGTTGTTATACGCACCCACGCCATCGGCAAGGGCCATGGAATCGACCACATCGGCGGAGTCGACGGACGGTATGTTGTCCATCAACTCTTCCACGGCCGTATTGACGGACACCTCCGGATATCATCTGAACGCCACGGTGACCAACACGACCGGACAGGAGATTCCCGCGGGAACGCTGACGCTGGCCATGAACGCCTTCTACACGTTCGTTTCGCGCAACGACATCCAGGATTGGTCTGAAGGCAACGGGCGAATCCCCACCCCGCAATCCGTGGGACAGGCCGATGTGCCCGCGTTGCAGCCGGGAGCCAGCGCCAACGTGAGCATCGACGCGGACGCCCATCAGGAATCGCTCGCGGCCATCAACTCTTGGGGGCCGAAGCCGGTGCTGCTGAGCTATTCCGCCAACGGAACCCCCCTTGCTCAATCGCATACGTTCGTGACGCGCACCGGCGCGGGACTCCACACGCCCAGCACGCCGGCGCTGCACATCACCGTCGCCCAGCCGCTGGCCGCCAACGGGTGGACCACCGACAGCAAGCTGCTTGGACAGCTGGTCGATGAAGGGGGTATTTCCTCCTCGAAACTGGCGAAAATCGCCATGCCCAGCAAGGATGACGACGCACGGCTCAAATCGTTGCAGCAGACCTTCGCCAAGCACGACATGCTGCAGGTCGTAGGAGATCCGACCTACCTGCAGGCGATGGCGATGCCAACGCGGGTCGACGGCATCACCCAGCCCGCATTGTTCGACATGACCGCCTACAGCGCCATGAACAACGCTCCGGCCTACAGCGCAGCCGGTATCAACGACCGTCAATGGTCCGCAGCCAAAGCCCGGAAAACCTATCAATCGGCATTGGGCGACAGCAACGCGGACATCACCGCATACGCGTGGCAGGGCAACGGCAATTGGACCCTACAAGCGTTGACGAAGGCCCGCCAGCAGGGGTACGGCACCGTCATCGCCACGCATGACTTCGAAGAGGACGATGCGGCTACCGTACGTACCGGCAAGACGGTGGTCTCCACCGATGTCGGGGACATCACCGTGCTTTCCGCGCAGAATGTGCTTTCCGGCCTGGCCCAAGGCAAGGCGACCAGTGACGATGCCAACGCCGACAGCGAGGGAACCACGGCCGGCAGATTGGCGCGATTCGTCGCGCAAAGCGCGTTCTACCAGATGGAACAGCCTTATGCGGAACGCAACCTGCTGGTCTGTCTGAACGAGGATTCCGACCCCAGTGTTGTGGACGCGCTGATGAGCGACATCGAGCAGTCGCCGTGGCTGAACCTCACCGATCTCGCCACGTTGAAGGATGCCGACATCTCCGAAGATGCGGCCAGCATGTCAACCGACCTTCCCCAAACGGACGGCCTTACCGATGGCATGCGCAGCGACGTCCAGCAGACTCTGAGCGCGCTGGCGAACTCATCGAGCAACATCAAACGTTTCAATATGTCGATCCTCGTCAAGCCGAACGGAAAAGACGAATCCGACGTCAACACCTGGAGCAGGCAGCTGACGAACGCCCACACCATCATGGCCCTGCACGCGTTGGGCGGCGAAAGCCCTTCCAGAAGCACGATGGCGGAAGGCGCGAACCAGCTCGCGGCCCTGCTGATCAACGGTGTGGCGATCACGCCGACGGAAAGCGTGAACGTGGTCAGCGAAACCGCGAAAATGCCGGTGACCATCAGCAACAGCCACCCGTACCCGGTAAAGGTGAAGGTCTCGTCGCTGACCGATTCCATGCAGATCGTCACGTCCCGATTCGACACCGTGCAGGTGCCGCCCCACGGCGAGGCACAGGTGGCGTTCACCATCCGTGTGTCCACGTCCGGCACCGCCAACGCCACCATCAGCCTGTTCGACAGGAATGGTGCAGCGTTTGGAGCCACGCAGGTCACCCACATCACCAGCGCGCTGCAGATCAGCGACAAGAGCGGTTTCGTCATCATCGGCTTCGCCGTGCTCTTGGGCGCTGTGGGACTGTGGCGTCAATTCAACCGTAAGAAGGATCCCGACGAATGAGTTCTTCCGTTGGCCGTAACTCACTGATCATGGCCTCCGGTACCGCCGCTTCGCGCGTGACCGGCCAAATCCGCACCATCCTGCTTGCCTGGGCCTTGGGCACCACCGGCTATGCCGCCAACGCCTACCAGGCCGGTTCGATGATTCCGCAGGTCATCTACACACTGGTTTCCGGCGGCATCTTCAACGCGGTGCTTGTGCCGCAGATCGTGCGCACGCTGAAATCGAAGGACGCCGAAACCAAGCTCAACAAACTCATCACCCTTGCCATCACCTTGTTGTTAGGTGTGACGCTGCTCATGGCCGTTGCCACGCCGTTGTTGACCAAACTGTATGTCAACGGCAGCGCCGAAACCATGGCCCTCGCCACCTCCTTCACCTTGTGGTGCATGCCCCAGATCTTCTTCTACGGCCTGTATACGGTGATCGGGCAGATTCTCGCGGCGAAGGACCATTTCGTCACGTATGCGTGGAGCTCGGTCGGCGCGAACATCATCAGCTGCATCGGTTTCGGCGCGTTCATCGCGATGTTCGGCAGGGCCACGGAACGTCCGCTGGACTTCTGGACGCCGACGAAAATCGCGCTGACCGCCGGCACTTGGACGCTTGGCGTGGCGTTCCAGGCGCTGGTGCTGTTCATTCCTTTGACGAGAATCGGCCTGAAATACCGTCCGAAATTCGGCGTTCACGGCATCGGACTGCGTTCGATGGGACCGGTCGCCGCGTGGAGCCTCGGCATCGTCGGCGTCGATCAGATCGTCAACATCATCGTCACCCGCGTGGCCACCAGCGCGCCGTTCAAGGCTTCGGAACAGCTGCATATGAGCCAGTTGGACGTGGCCGGCAACGCCTCGTATCAGAATGCGTACACCATCTACATGCTGCCGTATTCGCTGATCGCCGTGTCCATCGCCACTGCGATCTTCCCGAAAATATCGAAAGCCATCGCGGACCGCAATATCGACGAGGCGCGCAAGGATCTGAGCTCGGCCCTGCGTAATCTCAATCTCATCATGTGCTTCTTCGCAGCGGCGTTCATCGTGCTTCCGTTGCCGATCATCCTCGCACTGCTGCCGTCCATCAGCGTGCGTGAGGCGCTGCTCATCAGCACGCCGCTCGCCGCTTTGGGCATCGGCCTGCCGCTTTCCAGCTCGTATCTGGTCATCCAACGCACGTTCTACGCGTTCGAAGACGGCAAGCATCCGTTTATTTTCATGGCGATCACCATGACCATCCAGGGTGGCGTCATCATCGCGTCGACGTTCATTCTGCCGCCCACGCAGTGGATCACCGTCATCGGATTGGCGATTTCGGTGAGCTTCATCCTGCCGTATCCGCTGCTTACGCACATGCTCCGCTCCCGTTTCGACGGCGATGTGGACGACAAGCGCATCATCACCGCCTATGCGAAGGCGCTGGTGGCCACGATAGCCGCCTGCGTGATTGGCCTGCTGTGCCGCAACGGCGTCTACCGGCTGGTCGGAGCGCATATCGGCCCCGACGACGGCACTATGAACTGGGGTCAGGCGGTTCTGTCCGCGATACTGCTCACCATCGTCATCGCCATCGTCTATCTGGCGTGCCTGTGGGCGCTGCGTGCCGAGGAGCTCACTTCGGTCGTGGGCATGCTCGCCGCCCGCATACCAGGGCTTGGCAACAAGCCTAAGTCTGGCGGAACGGCCAGCCCCAACGGTAAACTTGAGCAAAGTACCGCCGAAAACGGCGACCAAGAATAACAGCGTAGGTAGAACAATCGTTACAGAGTTGAAGGAAACCATGAAACCTCAACTGGGAGATACCATCAGCAACCGCTATGTGCTGGTTTCGCCATTGCGCGAGGAAACCGGCTTGCAGGTTTGGAAGGCAAGCGATCACGTGCTTGCCCGGGATTGCCAGCTTTTTATCGTCAACAACCGCAAGGCTTTGCAGGACGTCAATGCGACGGCCTCCATGCTGGCGATTTCCCACGACGCCCATTTCACGCAGGTGCTGCAGCTTCAGCACGTGGGCGAGGTGGCGTTGGTGATCACGCAGCTCGATGCCGGCATGTCGTTGAGCGAGTATCTCACGCAGTCCAGCAAGCCGCTGAGCTTCACCGCGATCCGTTCCATTCTTGGTGAGGTCGTCGAAGCCCTGCACGTGTTGCAGAAAGACAATCTCACGCATTTCTCGATCAGCACGGACACCGTGCGATTGACCCGCAACGGCATTGAAATCGCCGACGCGCCGGTAAGCATCATGCTGGCCGATACTTCGCGCGTGCAATCCGTGGAAAACCAGGAGCAGCTTGCGATTCGCCAGGTCGCTTCCCTGCTGTATTCCCTGCTGACGCGCACGCCGTCGACGCTGTCCACGAACTACCATCTTGACGCGATTTCACCGAACGTGCCGATGGAGTTCCGCGTGATTTGCAAGCGTGGTCTGGATCTCAAGGAGAAGGACGGTTTCCCGACCGTTCCGATGGCCACCATCGCCGAATTGGAGGCGTTGCTGGGCGACTACGAGCCGCTGGCGAAGCTTAACGGCCCCGATATTGCGTTACCGTCCGCGGATTCGGAATGCTCGATTGTGAACGTGCCCCTGCTGCAGATTCTCGAGCAGGATGCCATCGCCTTGCCCGATACGCTGGCTGAAACCGGAAGCATTCCGGAAATGACGTTCGAAGCGCCTGAACCACACACTGATTTCTCCGACAGCAAGGAAGCCTTGGCCAAGGGTATGGCCGCGACCGGCGGTGCCGTGAAATCGCTGTGGAACAACAGCCGCGAACTACTCAGCGAAGAGGACCTCGACGGATCCTCCGAAGATGTGGATTCGCCGTTCTCCTTCCCCATCCGTGTTTCCACGCCGTCGCCGCAGGGCGATTATCATACGGACGATTCGCAATTGGAGAAGACCGGTCGCATTCCGGTGATCGGACCTGACGGACAGGTCATCGAGCCGGGCGAGGAATCCGCACGCGCGTTGAAGGCGGAGCAGGAAGCGATCGACGCGGCATATCAGAACGAAAACGGAGCCCCCGTTGCGGTGCCGCCGAGCTTTGCCCCTAAAGCCTCTTCCTCCAGTCCAGCCGAGGTCGCCAATGCCAAATTGTTCGGCAAGCTCACCACCAAGGTCGTGGCCATTGTGGTCGCGTTCATTGTGGTGGCCGTCGCATTGGGATTCGCCATTCATGGTTTGACCAAGAAGCCGGATGACGGCATCACCAATACGAATTCCAACAATCCGTGGCCGGAAATGAACCTTGACGACGTGCCTTTCGGCAATAATGGCGATTCCGGCAATGGCAGCAGCTCCGCCAGCGATGCAAACAGCGATTCCAACGATGCCAACAGCTCCGACAACGGCAGCTCCGATTCCAGCAAGCCGAAGAAAACCACGAAGAAGAGCCATTCCGCCAAGAAGGACGTCGACAAGGTGGTGACTTCGGATAAGAAGGTGCGGAAGGTTCCGGAGCCGAAGATGCCGGAGAACACGACTCCGTATGAGATCGACAACCGCCAGTTCCTGTCCAATCCGGACGGACAACAGGGTTACGGTTATTACCTCCACCTCAGCCAGCCCCAGAAAGCGTATCGCATGGTCATCAAGATCCGTTCTTCCGGCGGCCAGGGCTACATTCGCGTGAACGCCAAGTCCAGCCCGAACCAGGGTGAACAGGTCGCCCAGTTCGAGTTCGACGCCAGCGGCACCACCGAAATCAAGTTCAACAAGGCCGTGGAGACCCAGGACATCCTCTTGTGGGTGCCGTTCGACAGCCTTCCCGGCAACCAGCTGTACATCGATTCGGTGCAGATTTTCTGACGCATCGGCAGACAAGGAGGGTGTGCGGATTGTTCCGCACACCCTCTTTTTGTTTCACGTGAAACAACATGACGGATAGCTGACTTTTTTGAACGCCTTTTTGAACGCCTTTTTGAACGCCATCTGCAAAACCGCCCGCAACCGTCGTGGAAACTGCATTACAGTAGCAACCATGAGTGATATGCGTGATGTGGTGATTATCGGTTCCGGCCCGGCTGGCTATACTGCCGCGATCTATCTTGGCCGCGCCGGCTTCGAGCCGCTGGTCGTCGCCGGCGCGCTGACGCCCGGCGGCCAGTTGGTCAACACCACCGAAGTGGAGAATTTCCCAGGCTTTCCCGATGGCATCATGGGTCCGGATCTGATGGACAATATACGCAAGCAGGCGGAACGGTTCGGCACGCATATCGTTTGGGACGATGTTGTTTCGGTTGCTTCGAATGCCGATTCCGGCATCAAAACCGTCACCCTTGACGGCGGCGACGTGTACGACGCACGCGCGCTGGTCATCGCAACAGGCTCAAACTATCGTAAGCTGGGCGTGCCAGGCGAGACGGAATACGCAGGCAAAGGTGTATCCTACTGCGCCACCTGCGATGGTTTCTTCTTCCGCAACAAGCCGATTGTGGTGGTCGGCGGCGGCGACAGCGCTTTCGAAGAAGCTGATTTCCTGTCCCGTTTCGGCTCGTCCGTCACCCTTATTCATAGGCGTTCCACGTTCCGTGCTTCCCGCATCATGGTGGAGCGTGCGCAACGCAATCCGAAAATCGATTTCATGCTTGACGCTGTGGTGCAGGAGATTCGCGGCGACGAGAACGGCGTACAGGAGGTGGAGGTGCGCAACACCGCCACCGAAAAGACCTCTGTAATCCCCGCTAACGGCGTTTTCATGGCGATTGGGCACACTCCTGCCACTGCTTTTCTTAACGGGCTTGTAGACGTCGATTCAGCCGGTTATATCACGGTCGATGGCGCCAGCACGCGTACCAGCGAACCCGGCGTTTTCGCCGCGGGAGACTGCGTGGATAGCGTCTATCGGCAGGCCATCAGCGCGGCGGGCATGGGGTGCCGCGCCGCGCTGGATGCGCAGGCTTATCTCGATTCGCTCAAGTAAGGCTCAAATCGTTCAAATCATTATCGCTCGCCGAGCTCGATTGGCTCGGTTCGTTCAGCTCTGCTGCTGCATAAGCAGGTCGACGATGCGTTTCATATCGTCTTCCGATTTGAACACGATTTCGATTCGCCCGTGCTTCTTCGATCCCTTGATGGAGACCTTGGTGCCGAAACGCTGCTCCAGACCAACCTGAACGGGGGTACCAGCCCACGGATTGAGCTTGCTGGCCTTCGGCTTCTTGGGCTGGTCGCTTTCGGCGGCCTTCATCGACACGATTTCCTCGGTGCTACGTACGGACAGCCCCTCGGCGATGATGCGCGTGGCCAGCTGTTCCATATCCGCTTCCGTCGGCAGTCCCAGCAGCGCACGCGCGTGGCCCGCGGACAGCAGTCCGGATGCGACCTTCTTCTGCACGGCGGCCGGCAGGTTGAGCAATCGCAAGGTGTTGGCGATTTGCGGACGGGATTTCGACACCGACTTGGACAGTTGGGCCTGCGTCAGGCCGAAATCGTCGATCATCTGCTGGTAGGCAGCCGCCTCTTCCAGTGGATTCAGCGCGACGCGATGCAGGTTTTCCAGCAGTGCGTCACGTAGCATGTCGTCATCGGCGGTGGTTTTGACGATGGCCGGAATCGTTTTCAGGCCGGCAATCTGCGATGCGCGCCAACGACGTTCGCCCATGATGAGCTCGTACATGCTATCCATGCGCCCGTCGAACATGTTGTGCGGTTCGGCCGGTTTGGCTGCGGCTTCCCTGCGGGCGGCTTCGATTTGCGATTGCGGACGCTTGCGTACGACGATTGGCTGCAGTACGCCGACTTCCTTGATGGATTCGGCTAGCTCGCGCAGGTCGTCTTCATCGAAAATGGTACGTGGCTGATGCAGATTGGGACCGACGTCGCTCAAACGCAGTTCAACCAGATATCCACCCTGCACGGGAAGCAGTTCCGGTTCGTCCTTCTTATGTTCGGTCGGCGTGGTTTCACGTGAAACACTCCCCTGCTGCTCGCCCTGTTCGGAAGCTGGCTGAGCGGTGGAGCCGAAGAACATGTCCGCGGGATGCGCGCTTTCGTTCAACGAAATCGCCGGCATGCTGGCACGACGATGCTGGTTTTTCTTGGTTGTTTCACGTGAAACAGCATGCTTCATCCCCTGCACGGCGTTCACCGATGCCTGTGCGGTAGCGGACGCGCTCTTGGATTCCACATGCCCATCAGTCTTGGAAGCCTTGACTTCTTTGGCGGCAGCGGCAGGCGCCGCATGCTCCTGATGCTGCGGCTCCCCCGGAAGAGAAGGAAACAGTGCGCCAAGACCTTTACCCAAACGCGACTTAGTTGCCATGATCAGTTCTCATTCCTTCTTGCATCGATTGCCTGCAGCACCGTATCGGAACGACGCGAAAGTTCCAGCGCGGCTTCGCAGTACGCGATCGCACCCATGCCCTTGGGGTCGTATGCGATCACGCTTTGGTTGAAGCTTGGCGCTTCGGAAATCTTCACCGTGCGCGGAATGGTGGTGTCGAGCACGATTGTCGGATAGTGCTTCTTCACTTCCCCATGCACTTCGCGGCTCAGCAGCGTGCGCTTGTCGTACATGGTGATGAGCATCGTGGAGACCAGCAGTGACGGATTGTAATGTTCCTGCACCAGTCCGATGGTGTTGATGAGCTGGCCCAAACCTTCCAAGGCGTAATACTCGGCCTGAATCGGAATCAGCATTTCGTGCACGGCACACATGGCGTTGATCACCAGCAGACCCAGGCTCGGCGGGCAGTCGATGATCACGTAATCGTAATGCTCTTCGCTGGTGGCGAGGAACTCGTCCACCGCGTTCTTCAGCAGCGAGTTGCGATCCGCCATGTCGGCGACTTCCAATTCGGCGCCACTCAAATCGATGGATGCGGGAACCACGTCGAGATTGTCGAAATCAGGGCACGTGCACTTGACTTCCGCGATGCGCTTGCGTCCTTCGATGACGTCATACACCGAAGGCTGACCGGAGGCGTG
>UMAW01031937.1_pt1 | contig 15893 bp, 10 predicted proteins | sample 1963801 | NCBI WGS metagenome assembly UMAW01 (sample SAMEA4835925, study PRJEB28245) | human gut metagenome | biome: gut microbiome; material: fecal sample | place: Denmark | collected 2008 | reverse complement strand
CTCATATTTATCAACTTAAATTAATTCCGCCAACGGGTTTAATTTATAACTTAAGAGAGCAGATGGTCAAACCTTTAATTCACACAGCAACAACACGAAAAGTCTATTTGGATATTTGGCGCAATATTAAGAATTTGCCAAGTTAGTCTATTCCTATTCTATATTTATAGATAATAATAGCCTATCCCGGGTCGGTGCAGAATATGCTTAAAACCGATTTTGGGGGAAGGGGTGTATTGTTATTTCCTACGCAAAGATAAGCGTATTCCTCATTGTAGATAAATCTATAAAAATAAATCAATTTCATTAATTTTAATTCAAGTATCAAAGATGAGAAAATCAATTCTCTTGTTTGTACTCTTTACTCTGACAAGTATCCCCCTGTTGCTTTTTGCGCAGGGTGGATATCAGGTAACCGGACATATTATCTCGGCGGAAGATAATCAGCCGATGATTGGTGTGTCTGTTCTGGAGAAGGGTACAACAAACGGAGTAATTACCGATATCAATGGTAATTACAGTATCACAGTGACGAAGTCTCCTGCTACTTTGCAGTTCTCTTATGTCGGTATGAAAACGATAGATAAGCAGGTGACTGCTTCTACTCGTATAAATTTGACAATGGAAAACGATGCACAGATGGTGGAAGAAGTGGTAGTTGTCGCGTATGGTGTACGTAAGAAAGGAACAATCGCAGGTTCTGTATCTACGGTAAAAGCTGAAAAGATGGAAGATGTTCCTGCTCCGAGTTTCGACCAGGCACTGCAAGGACAGGCGCCAGGATTAATGGTGCTTTCTGATTCTGGTGAACCCAGTAAGGCAGCCACTTTTCGTATTCGCGGAACAAATTCAATTAATTCGGGAAAAGATCCTCTTTTTATATTGGATGGAGTAGCTATTTCAAGTTCGGATTTCAATACAATTAGTCCTAATGATATTGAAAGTATTTCAGTATTAAAAGATGCTTCTTCTACTTCTATTTATGGGGCACGTGCTTCCAATGGTGTGGTCGTTATTACATCCAAGCGCGGGCGTATGGGGGAAGCGGCTAAGGTTACTTTCCGTACACAGCTCGGATTTTCTCAACTAGCCTCAAAAGATTGGGATCAGATGAATACGGATGAACGCATTCAATTTGAGAAAGAAGTTGGACTGGATAAAGGACAAGATTATGAAAAGTTGAGTAAGACAAATATCAACTGGCTGGATAAAGTGTACAATGATACTGCCCCTTTGCAGAATTACGAGTTATCTGTAAACGGAGGCACGGAGAAATTGAATTATTATGTTTCAGGAAGTTATTACGATCAAGATGGCATTGCAGTAGGGTCTACATTCGAACGTGTCGGTTTTCGCGCCAATGTAGAGGCAAAAGCTAATAAATGGTTGAAGATAGGAACAAATTCAATGTTTGCCTATCAGGAAGTTGAACAGAGTGATGATGGAGAGTATGCGTTATGGGCTCCTATTTCCGCGTCTTTTTTTATGTTGTCTTACTGGAACCCTTATAAGGAAGATGGAAGTCTGGCACTTCAGGATGACGGGAGTTGGAAGGGAACGACAGAAAATCCGTTGGCATGGATGGCAAATAATCCGTTGTCGAATAAGAAATACAAACTTTTATCCACTTTTTATGCCGAGGTTACTCCGGTAAAGAATCTGACAATCCGTTCACAGCTAAGTGCTGATTATGGTCATACTACCTCTTTTTATCAAAGTTTCCCCAGTTACAAGCCAAATAATAATTATGGAGGTGCGCAGCGTAGCTCGTTTGATATGCTTAACCTGATGATTACAAATACGGCAAACTACCGTTTTATGTTGAATGATGTTCATTCATTCAATTTTATGGTTGGTCAGGAAGGTGAAAACTATCATTATGAAGGTTTCCAGTTAACTACTCGGGGACAGACAAATGATATTTTGACAAACTTAGCTTCAGGCTCAACTGCTTCATCATGGTCAGATCCTGTCACAGAATATTCTTTTCTCTCTTTCTTTGCCCGGGGCGAATACAATTATGATGACCGTTACTATGCTGATTTCTCGATTCGTGGGGATGGATCTTCACGTTTTGGTACCGATAACCATTGGGGAGCTTTCTGGTCAGTCGGTTTTATGTGGAATCTTCGTAAGGAGAAGTTCATGCAAAAATATGATTGGCTTACTAATGCGCAAATTGCGGTTAATACAGGTACATCCGGTAATTCTTCTATTAATAACTATGAGCATCTGGCTTTAGTTTCCGGTGGATATAAGTATGATAACGAATCAGGTATTGCAATTTCCCAGTTAGGAAATGAAGAATTGAGTTGGGAGTCTACATGGGCTACTAATGTGGCGTTGCATTTAGGTTTTATTGATCGTATCAATTTGGATGTGGAGTTTTATAATAAGAAAACGACCAATATGTTGATGGCGGTTCCTATTTCTTATACATCTACCGGTTTTGGGACCCGTTGGGATAATGTGGGAGCCATGCGGAATCGTGGTGTAGAAATTAATGTCGGCGCAGATGTACTCCGCATCAAAGACTTTAAATGGAATGTGAATGCCAATGTATCCTATAATAAAAATGAAATAACCGAGCTCTATAATGGGGTGACAGAATATGTAGCTTCCGATACCGGTAGAATGGTTGCGGTAGGTCATCCGTTAGGAGAATTTTATCTGAACCGTTATGCGGGAGTTAATCCGATTAATGGAGATGCTTTATGGTATACCAAAGACGGTGAAATTACTACGGAATATAATGAAAGCGACAAGGTGATGCTGGGCAAAACACATGAAGCTCCCTGGCAAGGTGGTTTTGGTACTACACTTTCCTGGAAGGGATTTTCACTTTCCGCACAGTTCACATGGGTGGCTGATCGCTGGATGCTTAACAACGACAGAGTCTTTCAGGAGAGTAACGGACTGTTCAGTGCCTATAACCAGTCAAAACGTATGCTTTACGACCGATGGAAAAAACCGGGAGATGTGACTGATATTCCCCGTTATGGAGTAACTCCCCAACTGGATTCACGATTCCTTGAAGATGCATCTTTCCTGCGTCTAAAGAATTTGATGCTCAGCTATACGTTCCCACAGAAATGGTTGAAGCGGACTAGCTTTTTGAATAGTGCCCGTATTTATGCGCAGGGACAGAATTTGTTGACATTTACAAATTTCACGGGTATGGATCCGGAGTCTACGTCCAATGTGTATAAGGCCCAATATCCGATGTCACGTCAGTTCACATTCGGACTGGAAGTTTCATTCTAAAATAAATCAGTGATGATAAGAAAAATAAAATTATATATAGCTTTGGTTGCGGTATTGCTTTCGGCATCTTCCTGTCTTGACAAATATCCGCAAGATGCTATTCCGCAAGATGATGCTATTAAAACAGTGAGCGATGTGCGTCAAGCTTTGATCGGTATTTATGCGCAGTTTAAAAACAGCAGCCTATATAGCGGTTACTTGACCTTGTTGCCTGATATTCAGGCAGATCAGGTGTACGCTGTTAAAGGATATACGAATGTCTATGGTGATGTATGGCGTAATGAGATATTAGCTATCAATAAACAGGTGGAATATGTGTATGGTGGTTTGTATGCCGTTATCGGACGTTGTAATTTCGTTCTTGATAACATGGCTGCCGTAGAAGCGGCTACTTCCGATGACGAACAACTGGATAAGTTGGATAACTACAAGGGACATATTTATTTTGCCCGTGCGCTGGCTTATTCGGAACTGCTGAAGTGTTTCTGTAAAGCTTATGACAGTGATGAAGAGGCTGCCAATGAACTGGGAGTTGTATTACAGTCCAGTTACGTTAATCCGGGACCTGTAAAACGTGCTTCTTTAAAAGATTCCTATCAGTTTGTTTTGGATGATTTGGCTAAAGCTGCCGAATATCTGGCTGCGGATGATGATGATACTGCGGTTATCTATAATTCTGCATATTTCACGGTTGGTACAGTCAATGCTTTGTATGCTCGTATGTACCTGTATATGCAGAAGTGGGAGAAGGCCGTTGAGTATGCCACTAAAGTGATAGATAGTAAGAAGTATGCATTAGCTGATGCTACAAAGAACAGTTATTCGGTTACTTACAATGATTTTGCGTATATGTGGCAGTATGATAATTCTACTGAAATCATCTGGAAAGTAATGTTTGAGGTAAATTCCTATGGAGGCGCATTGGGTACCGTATTCCTCAATTATGATTATACATCTTATAAACCGGATTATGTACCGGCTAAATGGGTATTGGATGCCTATGCTAATGCTGATTTACGCTACAATGCCTATTTTGGTTCGGTAACAACCGGCTTCTCCCATGCGTTAACCTGGCCGCTTTTGATCAAATATATGGGTAATCAGGATTTTATAAGCCAAAGAGTATTATGTGTTTCCATGCCGAAGCCGTTTCGGTTGGCAGAGCAATATTTAATTCGTGCAGAGGCTTATTGCCGGATGGGAACAGCTTATTATGGAAAAGCCGGAATTGATATTTCTACTTTACGTATGGCTCGTTATTCTTCCTACGGTGGTTCTACCACACTAACAGAAGAGAACTGGTTTAAGACTGTCAGTGAAGAACGTATGAAAGAACTCTTTATGGAAGGTTTCCGCCTTAATGACTTGAAACGTTGGCATGAGGGATTTGAACGTAAAGAACAAACCTCGACTGTCTCTCCGGGCAATACGCTGAAGTTGGAGAAAGACGATCCGCGTTTTGTATGGCCTATCCCGCAACATGAGTTGGATGCTCCAGGTGTGGATTTAATGCCTAATGAAAGCAATAAATAATGTATAAAGATAATATAGAGAAACAATGAAACTATTAATAACAGGAATAGTAGCACTGATAACGCTAGCTGTCGGATTCTGGGGATGTAATGATCTCTCCCGAACGACTTACAGCGGTTCCGACTACGTGATGTTCTCCGATACATTATCTATGTATCCGGTGCAGGACAGCGAGAAATGGTTTGAAATTCCGGTAGTAGCTACAAATATATGCGATTATGACCGTTCTTTTGGCGTAGAAGTAGACGATAAGGCTAGTAATGCAATTGAAAAAAAGCAATATGTGGTTGAATCAAATACGGTAACCATTAAAGCAGGGGAACGGGTAGCAAAGTTCCGGATGAAAGGTGTTTATGAGAATATAGGTAAAACCGACTCTTTATCGGTTACGTTCAATTTGCTTGCGAAAGATGAAAATATATGGGATTTGTACGGTACACGTACTCGTGTTCAAATGCAAAAAGCATGTCCTTTCGAACTCAGTACATTTGAAGGCTATTGTCTATTGACTTCTTCTTTCTTTAGTGCATATATGACGAATACAGAACATCGATTATTACAAGCGGAAAGAGACAAGGCTGAAGATAATACTATCATATTACATGATTTCTTCTATAAGAATTATGATCTTAAAATTAAGTATGATCCTTCCGATCCGTTAAAACCATTTGTAGAGTTTGATGAACAAATTATAGGTAGTACAGCAGAAGCTTTCGGAACTATTTATGGCAATGGAAAACTAATGTGTGATCAGCCTGTAGCATACGATTCTTATTACAATGTATGCCAGAAATTTGTAATCCTATATACAACTATTTATGTGGTGGGTAAAGGTACGGTAGGTACTTATGTGAATATTTTGGAGTGGATTAGTGATGAAGAAGCGGAGCAGTATAAAAAAGAGGAAGGACTCTAAACTATAATCGGAAATAAATATGAAAGATATAATAAAATATTATTTGCAATTGATTGTGTTGGCGTTCTGTCTCTTCACGTCTGCTTGTAGTGATGATGATGAGACTGCAACACCTGTGTTCCCGGATTTACAGAAAATAGAATGTGAAGTCGGGGATGTCAAGACGCTGACTTTTAAAGCTATTGATAACTGGATATTGACTTCTTCGTCGTTGTGGTGCTATTTTGAACAGGAGGGTGAACAGACCTTCACTTGTTCAGGTGGTGCTGGCGAACAGACTGTCACCATTCATATTAGTGATGATGCTACGGAACTGATGAAATCCTATAAGGCGGAACTGACAATGACGATGGCGGGAAGTCGGCAGGTAATAGCAGAAGTAACGCGTCTGTCTATTGGTTATGAAGTTCGGGCTTTCAATGCGGATAAATCTGTAATGTATACAGAGGAAAATCCCTTTGTGATCAATTTCGATGGAACTGACATATTAGTGTTGGATGCCAATGAAGATTGGGTGTTGAAAGATAAACCTGAATGGATGGAGTTCAATCGCAGTAGCGAAGTTATATCCGGTAGGGCAGGAGATAATGTCAAGATGACCCCGCAGATGATAACGCAATATAAAAAGAATGAAATTACCGGCTTTTTGACAACTGAAAGTAGAAGTGGAGCCATTGCAAAAGTTCCTGTGAAGTATGAAGGCATCCCTGCTGATAGGATTATTGGTACTCTGACAGGTAATATAGAGGCTTCGGCTGATGGAGAAAGTTATACTGTAGGGAATGATAGCTATGATTCGGAAGGAGTTCCTGTGACGGTAATGGCTAAGAATGATGAATATACTTTGGTTTGTGTAGAATATCTGGAAGAACGGAATATGATGTGGGAGTATGAATACACCTATAAAATAATAGAAGGTGGTTCTGATCGTTGGCTTTGGGTAGATAATGATAAAAAAGGGAGTCTCAAAATAGCCGTAAGCCGGAATTCTTCGGAAAAAAGAAATGCCTATGTCTTAGCATTTCCTAATAGTGTATATGCTGAAATTAAGGACCAATTGTCCGATCTTGTTTTGCTTAAAACGGGTATTCCGCAAGCCTATGATGAAAATATTATAGCTAATGTGCTGCAAGCGGAAGATGCGAGTGCTTCTATGGGATTTGTGTTGAAGAATGGTGATGGTGGAGCATTGACCAATGTGACATTAACTTCTTATGCAGATAATGTTGGAGAAGAGCAAGCGATGGAGAAATATGGTACGAAGAATGTATGGATTGCATCATTGCCGTTGGGAATTAGTTTTGATCCTTTAATAATTGCTCCAAAAGGAATCACAATGACACATTATTTAATGGCTGTCAATTTCATAGATGGCTATAAATGGAATGGCATAGAAAAAGAAGAACCTTTTGTGGATGTGACTATTCATGGAATTGGTCCCGATGTAAATGGTGAAAAGGATATGGAATTGTCATTTATGGATTCTAGTGGAGAAGTTTATGCTGTATTAATAATATCCAAACGATATGAAGATTAATAGAATGATTTTATGAAAACAAAGATATTATTTATAAGAATGTTTGTCCTTTCCTGTATACTGTTTATTCTAGGGTTTACAGTAGGAAGTTGCTCTGACGACGATGATGCTGTGCTTCAGGCAGGATATGGATATGCTCAGTTCAAACTCTATAAGAGTGGGTTGGCAGAAACGAAAAAAACGCGTGCCAGTACGAATGAACTGAACTATTTGCGTGATGCGCAAAAAATGAAGATTGTACTCATCAATCAGGACGATGGTACTGAAGTTGTGCAGACTGTGGGTCTGGAGGCGATGGGAGATGATAGTGAATTTGGCCTGCGAAGTGAAAAACTTCAGTTGATGGCCGGAACCTACCAGATTGTTGGTTTCTACCTATTTAAAGCAGATGGAACAGCACAGGAATTGAAACAAATTCTTTCCGGAGAACCGTATGAAAAGACGATTATCACGGTGATCAATGGTGGATTGGCTGTACAAGATATACATGTGAAAGTCGTGAATCGAGGTATAGTGAAATTTACCGTGACTAAGAATTTTCTACCATCTACTCGTGCGACATTGGGAGAGGATTATCTGTTCTCTGATATTAAATATATTAATGTAACAGTACAGGAGCAATTTACAAAAAAGGATACGACTTTTAGTAATGTTAGTGTAGAATATACGGAGAAACTGGACGGCAATGGAACAAAAATATCCGTGGCCGTCAGTGATTCACTTTTCCGACTTCCTGCAGGTAAGTATAAAGTCAAGAATTATACGACCATTAAGAAAAACAAAAGTTCTTTGGAGTATGGAGAGGTGAATGGGGCTGATTTTGAAGTTTCGGATAATGTGACTACTGAAGTTAAAATTCCAGTTAATTTCAGTAAAACTACTGGCAGTATTAAAGATTATCTGATTCTGAAAGAAATTTGGGAAGCCCTGAAAGGTCCGGCTATTCCTGAAAAGAATCAAAAGGGATGGAGTTATTCCGGTGTTACATATCCTTTAGGAACTAACTGGGATTTTAATAAAGATATTGATTTATGGGGAGAGCAACCTGGCGTAGGATTGGATGAGAAAGGACGTGTCATAGGTCTTACTATTGGTGCGTTCGGTCCTGAAGGCGATATTCCAGCATCCTTAGGAGAATTGACGGAACTTAGAACATTGTCATTAGGTAATCACTCCGAACAAGTGGGTGATAATATTATTGAGAAAACAATAGGAACTGAACTGACTGAAGTACAGAAGAACTCTGTACGAAATGATTTTTATAATAAGTTCGTAAAAAAGGATATGGCATCATATTTCTCTGAACCTATACAAGCTGCGCTGAAATGGCAGAAAGAGGGGATACCTAGTCGTTTTTCACAGGCTGATGTAAAGAGCGAAGCCAGTCGTCCTTCTTTGAAGGATGTGCCGGTTAATCGGTTGACAAATGGAATACATAGAATTCCTGCTTCTATAGGAAATCTGGTAAATTTGCAATACTTATACATTGCCAATGGCAAATTTGAGGGATTTGAACCGGGTACTAATCTTAGCAAATTAGAAAATCTGACAGACCTCGAAATTTACAATTGTCCGTCAATGAAAAAACTTCCAGAGGAATTGCAACAATTACCTAACCTTCAATCATTCAATTTGGCGAGCAATCCGAATTTGGGAGATTTTCATGAGGATTTGGGCGAGTTTGTAGCTAGTGAAAATATAAGTAAGACATTACAAATATTTTATTTGACCTACAATAATCTGACTGTCTTACCGGATATGTCGATGGTGAAAAAACTGGGTAAACTGGATTGTGCATACAATAAGATTAAAAAGATTGAGAAAGCTTTCGGTAGCGATGTGGTCTTAGTGCAATTGTCAATGGATTATAATCAAATAGAAGAATTGCCGCGTGATGGAAGTGGAAGCTTCTGCGGATATGCAGATGTGGAGTCTTTCTCTTTTGCACATAATAAATTGAAAAAATTCCCGAATATATTTAGTTCACAATCTATATATGTAATGTCTTCGGTTAATTTCTCATTCAATGAGATAGATGGATTTGAAGGTGAGGAAGACGGTACATTTAAGGGCGTGAATGCTAATACGATTGCCTTAGGTGGTAATAAACTGAAAAAATTCCCGGATATACTATTCAAAACAAATTCTCAAGTGTCTGTTTTAGGATTGAACGGTAACGGTATAGAGGAGATTCCGAAAGGTACGTTTAGTGCTTCAAAATATTCTTATATGATGAAAACGCTGGACCTGACTTATAATAAGTTGTCGAAGTTGCCGGATGATTTCAACGGAAAGAACATGCCTTTCCTTTATGGAGTAGATATAAGTAACAACCGTTTTACGGAAGTTCCTACAGGTCCGATGGATGCAGCTACATTGACTGTTTACGCTGTCCGTAGCCAGCGCGATGAGAACGGTAATCGTTTGTTGAGAAAATGGCCGTCTAATATATCTTTATGTCCGAGTTTGCGGCAGTTCTGCATTGGTGGAAATGATTTGCGAAAGATTACTGATACGATTTCCCCGTATGTTATCGTTTTTGAGATAAAGGATAATCCAAATATCTCTCTTAATCTTTCCAATGTCTGCAATATGATTAAGGCAGGAGCGTATCTCCTTATCTATGATCCGGAACAGGATATTCGCGGATGTGATTATTTGAAAAATTAAATGGATAAATAATAAAAAAGAATCTATATGAAACCATTGTTTAATATATATTTATGCCTCTTTGCAAGTTTGCTTTTTATTGCAGCTTGTAATGATTCGGATGAAGAGGGGATTACTGGTTTCACCATTGACACTCAAGAAGTTACATTAGGTGCTACTGGAGGAATGGAGCCGGTAAAAGTGGCTTCAGGTACCAAATGGGTGGCAAAGGTAGACAAACCTTGGGTGAAGGTGATGCCCGCTAATGGTGTAGGAAGTACTAATTGTGAAATTGTAGTAGACTCTACGCTTTCTAATGACGTGCGACATGCTGTCGTGACATTTGTACCGGAAGGACAACCGAAACAGGAATTGAAAATACATCAGACCGGATATGGAAAGATGATTGGACTGGATAAATATGAAGTGGAAGTGCCCAATATGGGGAATGCAGATAAAAGATATTTTGATATATCAGTGACTACAAATGTCGAGTTTAAGGTTGATTATCCTTTGATAGGCTCTTGGGTAACTACTACTAAAAGAAATCCTGATATTTCATTGGATTATGGAGCTCGTCCCCGTACTATCAAGATGCGATTCAAGTGGGAGATGAATACAGACCCCCAAGAAAGAATTGCTTCTATAAAATTTCTTCCAGTGAACGAAGCTGATGAATTGGAGAAAGAAGTGACCTTGACGGTAAAGCAGGAAGCCGCACCGGAAATAACGGATGATAGAAGAGGAGATTCTATTGCTATTGTTATTGCAAGTACAAAATTGCGCTCAATGACTAACTGGGATGCTAGTGAACGTCTTGACTATTGGTTGGGGGTAACCGTTTGGGAAAAGACAGATAAAGGTGTAACACCCGAGCAGCTGGGACGTGTACGCTCCGTTGAATTCAGGATGCTGAATACAAAAGAAGAGTTACCTGCTGAAATCGGTAAAATTAAATATCTGGAAACGTTGGTTGTTTATGGTAACACGAACACTATGTTGCTCCCTTCTCCTTATCGGATTGGAAATGCATTGGCAGGATTAAAATATCTAAGGAATCTGACAATAAGTGCACTAGGTATTACAACAATCTCGAAAACAGAATTGGAAAGCTCGCGTAAAGACTTGATCACCTTGGATTTGAGTGGAAATAATTTTACGACTATTCCGTATGATTTGACTCCTGCTAATTTCCCGGGACTGCTCAATTTAAGTTTAACAGGTAATCGCCGTTATAGTACAATTACAGATTTAAGTACTGAAACGCGTGACAATCCAGGGTTATGTATAGATGCTTCTTCTTCTACATTAAAAAATTTATTGAAGTGGAAAAATCTGAAATCTTTATCATTATCTTATAATTTGATTTATGGTAAACTCCCAACATTTATTAATAGCTATAATGGTAGTCCTGAATATGGTGTATCTACTTACACAGATGAGGATATCCAGCAAAACGATACATTAATGAGTGCCAGCGAGGAGGTGAAAGCAAAACTAAAAACAATTCCGAATATTCTGCCTAATGCCGAACATTTCTCTATTAACTTGAATTTCTTGACTGGTGATGATTTGCCGGATTGGTTACTCTATCATCCACGTTTTGCGCGTTTTGATCCGTTTACCTTGATTTATACGCAAGATTCAGGTAAAGATAAGAGTGGCAATATTCCTGGTTTTAAGAATGAACCGTCAAATTTGGAATGGTTCTATGAACGTTATCCGAAAGCCAGACCTACATTAACAGATAATTGATTTTTTGATTATGAAAAGAATATATTTAATTCTAATAGCCGCTGTAGCGATCACTTTTGCATCTTGTTCCGATCAGGATATGGATGCTGTGAAACCTGATACAGGACAGGGAGCTCCTATCATAGATTTACCCGAAGGAGCTACTCAGGGTAAAATTTTGGTAAAATTTAAACCGGAAGCGGCATCCTTTTTGGATGCTGCTACTACCCGCTCTATCGGAGGTGCTTTGACCCGTTCGGGAATTTCGGATATGGATGCAGTTCTGCAGCGAATCGGTATTTCTGAACTGGAACGTATTTTTCCGGTGGACAGTCGTACGGAAGAACGTACTCGCAAAGCGGGATTGAATCTTTGGTATATTATCCATTTTGCTGAAGATACGGATTTGGAGCAGGTAGCCAAGGACTTGTCACAAGTGGCGGATGTAGCAAAAGTCCAGTTCACTCGTGCTATTCAGCGTTCTTATGATCCGAATGTACGGGCAACTGTGCTCACCAAGCAGGCAATGACCCGTGTGGTGCATACAACTCGTGCTGTGAATACCGATGCGAACGATCCTTTTTTTAATCTACAATGGGGATGTAAGAATGATGGTTCTATTCTTCAGAATGGAGAAAAAAATGATAAAGGAGATAATGTAGTACCTGCTGTAATGGGTGTTGATGTAAATTGTGGGGAAGCCTGGAAGCTTTGTACGGGTAATCCTTCCATTGTTGTTGCTGTGCTTGATGAAGGTGTGATGTACGACCATCCTGACTTGGAAGGAAATATATGGGTGAATGAGGATGAAACATTTGCTTCAAAGGAAGATGCTGATGGAAATGGTTATGCCGGTGACCGCTATGGCTACAACTTCACAGATGATAAAGGCTATATCTCTTATGACGACCCGAATGATACCGGACATGGGACTCATGTGGCCGGGATTATCAGTGCAGTGAGGAATAATGGTGAAGGTATTAGTGGCATTGCAGGAGGGGATAAAGCCAATAATAGAGGTGGTGTAAAAATCATGAGTTGTCAGGTCTTTTCCGGTTCTAAAGGATGTGACTTGTATCAGGAAGCGAAAGCTGTGAAATATGCAGCAGATAACGGTGCCGTTATTTTGCAGTGTAGTTGGGGATATAATTCGGGGCTTTCCAATCCTATTAGTGGGTATACCCCGGGGTTTACTTCTGATAAAGATTGGGTCGATGCTGCTCCGTTGGAAAAAGAAGCCTTCGATTATTTTCTTCATAATGCCGGTTCGCCAAACGATGTCATAGACGGAGGTATCATTGTATTTGCCGCAGGTAATGAATATGCAGCTATGGCCGGATATCCGGGAGCTTATCCTGATTATATATCTGTAGCCGCTTTGGCTGCCGACGGGACTCCTTCCTGTTACTCCAACTATGCGATGGGCGTTTCTATTGCAGCTCCGGGTGGTGACAGTGATTATCATCAGAGCTCGAAAGGAAAAATATATTCCACATTACCTCCTTCTGCCAATGAAGATGGTGGGGAAAATTCTCATTACGGATATATGGAAGGAACATCGCAGGCTTGTCCACATATTTCGGGAGTAGCGGCATTGGGACTTTCTTATGCAGCTGAATTACATCGTCATTTCCGTGCAGATGAATTCCGTAAAATGATATTGGAGTCTGTCAATCCGGTGGAACCCTATTTTAAAGAAACGAAAGTTTATTGGTACACAAATGCTTCGTTCGGACAAATAGCTGCCGGACAAATGGAGCCTGCCGCTTATGCGGGCAATATGGGAACAGGGTTGATTGATGCCTATAAGCTGTTGAAAGCAGTTGAAGGAGGTGGTGTGGAGATGACTGTACCTAATATGTATGTGGCCGTCGAAGCTACAAGTAAAATCAATTATTCCCGTTATTTCAAAAATGGAGAGAATATGACCTTTACCTGTACAGTTGATGATAACTCAATTGCTACCCTTACGACAGAGAACAACATTACTTTCACTTTGAAAGGCTTGAAAGTTGGTTCTACAAAAGCTACAGTCAAGGCGAGTGACGGCACCAAGCAAGATTTTTTCATCACTGTTCGTAAGAACGATAGTTGGATGTAAACTCTATTATGAAACGATATCTTGCCGAAACCATCGAACTTGGGCTGTTCCTTCTTATTTACCTGTTTCCTGTGCATAGCTTTGCGCAGGAAACAGTCGAACAAGTCTTGCAGTTTGAACATACAGTAATGAATATAGGAACTTTATCAGAAGACGATGATCCGGCAATGTATCATTTTAAATATCATAATGTAAGCAAGAAGCCTATATACCTTTCCAAGTTAACTGCTTCCTGTGGTTGTACGGTAGCCAAATATGATAAAAAGGTAGTGCAACCGGGAGAGCAGGGAGAAATCATATTGGTCTTTCATCCAATGGATCAGGCTGGTGATTTGTATAGGGAAGCGTTTGTTTATACCGATCTTTCGAAGGAGCATCCTACAGCTAAGTTGGCACTCGTCGGTAAGGTATTGCCTACCGCTGACCGATGGAGGGACTATCCTGTATATATAGGGAACACATTACGGCTGAAAAGAAAGGATTGGCAAGTCAGGATACTTTCCCGAGAAGGGAGGCAAGTGGAAAGATTTGTATGCGTTAATACAGGGAAACAGCCTTTGAGGTTATCAGCCTTGTTGTTACCGGAATACATTCACTTCCATACAGAACCGGAAATTATTTCTCCGGGAATAGAAGCTGATATGGTTCTTTCTATTGATAAGGGCTTACTACCTCAAAAGAATGAAATTACATTTCATTTTATGTTGGATGGTATTCCTGTCCGGCCTTGCGAAAGGAGAATACAGGTGAAACTATTGTTACAATAATAATTATTATAAAATATGTATATGAAAAATATATTCAAAATGATGTTACTGCTCACTATGGCATTATTTATGTCATGTGGAGACGACGATGAAGTGAAGCTTCCTGATACGAAGGATGTAAATTATGCGAATATTGCAGGGACTTGGCGATTGAGTGAATGGAATGGAGAAAAGATAGACGGTGATACACGATACTATTATATCAAGTTTGACCGGAAAGAGAAAGACGGAAAACGTTCTTATACCATTTATACAAACCTCAACAGTGCTACGTCCCAGCAAATTCCCGGCTCCTTTACTCTGAATAAAGAGGAGGATTACGGAGATGTTATTAGCGGTACTTATTATTACCAGCTTGATACGGACGATGAATGGGAATATTCATATATCGTTTCGGGGTTAACTGATATTTCAATGGTATGGACTGCTAAAGAGGATATGGGGGAAATAAAAGTTTATACTCGATGTGAGGATATACCATCAGATATCTTAACCGGAACACGAACTTCATTCTAATCTTGATACTTTTAGTATCTTTTATAATAAAACCGTTTAAGTCAGTTTCTTGCACTTAAACGGTTTTGTTTTTGTATTAATCTTCAGTAGTACAGATTATATATAAAAAAACGAAGATTTATTTGGAAATAATATTGAAACTCTTTATCTTTGCATTGAATTTATAATTGTAATGAATACAACTTTGAAAGAAAGGGAAGATAATGAAGCCATACGATCGATTATTAGAACATAATATCAAGCCGTCCATGCAGCGTATCGCTATCATGGAATATCTGATGGATAATCCGATTCATCCATCAGCTGATGATATATATACTGCACTATCTCCCTCGATGCCGACACTTTCAAAAACTACGGTTTATAATACATTGAAATTGTTTTCGGAGCAAGGAGCAGCCTTGATGCTTACAATTGATGAGAAGAATACGAACTTTGACGCAGATACTTCCGTACATTCTCATTTTTTGTGCAAGCGTTGTGGACACATTTATGATCTGAAATGCCCGGAAGCCATAAAGAAAGTGGAGAATATAGACATGGATGGTCACCAGGTATCAGAAGTTCATTATTATTATAAAGGTATTTGCAAGAATTGCTTAAGTAAAGATAAAGAAACACGTATTGACTAATTAATTTAAAATTGAGAAGAAAATGAAAAAATTTAGATGTACTGTATGCGGTTACGTTCATGAAGGTGACGCAGCTCCTGAAAAATGCCCATTGTGTAAAGCTCCTGCCAGCAAATTCGTAGAAGTTGTTGAGGTAGAAGGTGGCGCATTGTCTTTTGCTGACGAACACGTTATTGGTGTGGCAAAAGGTTGTGACGAAGAAATGATTAAGGACCTGAACAATCACTTCATGGGAGAATGTACT
>UMAW01065872.1_pt1 | contig 16312 bp, 18 predicted proteins | sample 1963801 | NCBI WGS metagenome assembly UMAW01 (sample SAMEA4835925, study PRJEB28245) | human gut metagenome | biome: gut microbiome; material: fecal sample | place: Denmark | collected 2008 | reverse complement strand
CGGATGATCTCCGCCGCCTTTGCCATGCGCAGCGGCTGCTCGGGCGGCGGCAGGACACCACAGCGCGCAAATACCTCCGCATATGGATAATCCTTGGGAAACACGGCATAACTCACACGGCGCTTTTGCAGGTATTTTGCTGCGCGCTTGGCCGAAAGTGCAGCAAGCATTCCCTCGCCGCGCGATGCGTAGGCCGCGTCAAAGCGCACGCCGCAGAGCATGCGCGCGCCGTTTTTCTCCCCCGTGTCCCGATAGCAGACCAATCCCTGCAAAATGACCCCTCCCCGCAAAAAAGCTCCCCGCCAGTATATGGCGGGGAGCTTGTGCGTTATGCGGTTTACCAACCCTTGATATAGTCCGTGAGGTACTTGAGCGGGTTGATAATCTGTCCGTTCTCGGTGATCTCAAAGTGCAGGTGCGGGCCGCTGCTCACGCCGGTCGTACCGGTGATGCCGACGACCTGACCCTGCGCGACATACGTGCCCACGCTGACCGAACGGGATGACAAATGCTGATACGTCGTCGTGTTGCCGCTGCCGTGGCTGACGACCACATAGTTGCCGCGGTACTTATTGTAAGCCGAGATGATGACCGTGCCCGCCTTGGCGGCGACGGCCTGCGTCGTGTAGCCCACGCGGCCGATGTCAATGCCCGCGTGATTCCTCGACGCGCCCGCGATGCCCGTGTAGCGCGCGCCGAGCGGCGAGGTGACATACTTGCTCGAGCACGGCCAGATGTAGCCGCCATAGGTCACGGTGGTGTTGCCGTTCTTTTCGGCAAGCTCACGGGAAAGGCGCACGATCTCCGCCTGCTGGCGCTCCATCGCGGCGTCCTTTTCCGAAAGGACCTGCTTGTACTGCGCTTCGTTCGCCTTGAGCTCGGCAAGCACCTTTTCCGCCTCAGCGCGCTGGGTGTTCAGCTCGCTCTTTTTGGCGACGAGCGTCTCCTTGGCGCTCTGCTGCTCGGCAAGGGACGTTTCGAGCGAGGCCTTCTTCTGCTCGATCTGCTCGCGCAGGGCACGCAGATCGTCGATGACCTTCTGGTCGCTGTCCATGATCTCGCTGATGAAGTCCATGGCACTCAGCAAGTCGGAAAAGCTCGCCGAGTCGAACAACACCGACCAGTACGACACCGTACCGCGCTCTTCCATCGAGCGCACACGCTCGCAGAACTTTTCGTACTGGCGCGCCTCTTCTTCTTCGTTCTCGCGGATCTCCTGCTCGGTCTGCGTGATCAGCGTCTCATACTCGCTGATGAGCGACTCAACGCCCTTGATCTCCGACTGAAGCAAGTTGATCTGCTTGTCGATGTTCTCTTTCTGCGCAAGCGCGGCGCTCTTGTCGTTCTGGATGGACTTGAGCTCCTTTTCAAGCTGCGACTTTTCCGAGTTCATCCCGCTGAGCTCGTCCTTGAGCTTGTCGATATCCGCCTGCGTGACGGCGGAGGCGTCCTGCACCATGGAAAGCGGCGTCAGCTCCGTCAGCGTCAGCGACGCAACGACAACCAGCACCAGGAGGATGCGTGCGATCTTTTTCTTACTCATCGTCCGCCTCCCTCACACGTGCAGGAACTTGCGGATAGCCGTCAGGCTGCCACCCACACCGATCAGGATACCGGCGGCGGCAAAGATCGCAGCCACGGGCCGCCAGATCGACGAAAAGTCGACGATCGTCAACAGCTGCAGCCGGTCGGACATCGCAAGGCTCTTTGCGACCGATTCATACAGCAGCCACTGCAAGCCAAAGCCAAGCACCGCGCTGAGAAGGCCGATCATAAAGCCCTCGTACACGAACGGCCAGCGGATGAAGCCGTTCGTCGCGCCGACCATCTTCATAATGGCGATCTCGTCGCGGCGGTCGAATGTCGTGAGCTTGATGGTATTCGAGATGATGAAGACCGACACGAGCAGCAAAATGGCAATGAGCGCGATGCACACTACGCTCGCAACATTTCGCAGCGTGATAAAGCCGCCCGCGATGTCTTCGTCCACGCGGACATTGGCAACGCCTTCGACATTGTCGAAGATATCCTGCGCAGTCTTGCCGGAAATGCTCAGATTGTCAACATAGACAGCGTAGCGGTCGCGCAAAATCTCGGGGTCAAGGTTCTGGAACATGTTGTCCCCCTCGTAACGCGCCTCAAAGGACTTCATCGCCTCTTCCTTGCTGATGAAGACACATTCTTTCACATTGTCACGCTGCTCGATGGCGCGGCCCACGGCCTTGGTCTGCGCATCGTCGCAGCTCTCGTCCACGAAGGCGAGAATTTCATACTCGCTCTCGAGCTGCTGGAGCTGCACCTGCGCATTGTACGCCACGAGCGAAAATGTACCCATGACAACAAGGCAGGCGACCGTGATGCCCACGGCCGCAAAGGACATAAATCCGTGCGAGAACATGTTGCGCATGCCCTCGCCGAAAAAGTAAGAAAAATCGTGTTTGCGCATAGCTTACCTCGCATTATAGCCGACGCCGTCGCCATCGCTCGTGATGACGCCCTGTTCGAGCGTGACGACGCGTTTTTTGAACTGATTGACAAGATCTTTCTCGTGCGTGACGACGACCATCGTCGTGCCGAGCTGGTTGATGCGCTCAAGCAGGCGCATGATCTCCAGCGAGCGCGCGGGGTCCAGGTTGCCCGTCGGCTCGTCGGCGATGATGGTGCTGGGGTTGTTGATGAGCGCACGCGCAATGGCCACGCGCTGCTGTTCGCCGCCGGAGAGCTCGTTGGGATAACGGTCGGTCTTTTCCTCAAGTCCGACGAGCTCAAGCACATAGGGGATGCGCTTTTTGATCTCGCGCGGCGAAGAACCGACGGCGCGCATGGCGAAGCCCAGGTTCTCGTAGACCGTTTTCTTCTCGATCAGGCGGAAGTCCTGGAAGATGACGCCGACGGAGCGGCGCAGCAGCGGGATCTGCCGCTCGGCAATGTTCGTCAGGCTGAAGCCGTTGACGGCGATCTGACCGGACGTCGGCACAATCTCGCCGGTGAGCAGCTTGATGATCGTCGACTTGCCGCTGCCGCTCGGGCCGACCAAAAAGACGAACTCCCCATCCTCGATGCGAAGCGAAATGCCCTTTAAGGCTGTCGTGCCGCTCTCGTATTCCTTTACTACATCGCTTAGGCGTATCATGCTCTTCCCTCAGTTTCCAGCAGGTTTTGACTCGATCCCGCAAATTTTCAGCCTTTATTATAGCGCGAAGCGCACGCGATGGCAACAGGTAATTATGTAAACTTTCAACTTTTTTGCCGCAAAATGGCGAAAAAACAAGGGCTGTCTGAAGACAGCCCTTGTCAAATTCTTTTTCTTTACGCTTCGATGCCGCGGGAGGCAAGGTACTTTTTGACCATGAGCGCGACCTTGAAGGTGATGGCGTCGTCGAACTCGCGCAGATCGAGGCCCGTGAGCTTCTTGATCTTCTCGAGACGGTAGACGAGCGTATTTCTGTGGACGAACAGCTTTCTCGCCGTTTCGGAGAGGATGAGGTTGTTCTCGAAGAACTTGTTGATCGTAAAGAGCGTCTCCTTGTCGAGCGCGTCGATGGGGTTCTTCTTAAAGACCTCCTGCAGGAACATTTCGCACAGTGTCGTCGGCAGCTGATAAATGAGGCGGCCGATGCCGAGGTTTTCATAGCTGATGATGTACTTCTCGGTGTCGAAGACCTTGCCGACCTCGATCGCCATCTGCGCTTCCTTATAGGACTTCGCGAGGTCGCGCAGGTGCGTCGCCACCGTGCCGATACCGACGACCACGGTGCTCTCACCGTTCACGCGCAGCGTCTCTTCGATCTGCGCGGCGGTCTTTTCAAGGTCGCTCATCTCCACATTGTCGCCGAGCTGCTGCACGAGCACCACATCGTCCTCGCCCATGGAAAGGACAAAGCTCGTCTGCCGGTCGGGGAAGATGTTCTGCACGGTCTCGACGGGGATAGCGTCGGCCTTTTCGTCCGTGCGGCGGATGACGAACACGCCGCGGTTGAGCTCCGCCTCGACGTGCAGCTCCTTGGCGCGGACGTAGATATCGCTTAACAGAATGTTATCGGAGAGGATGCTCTTGACAAACGACGTCTTGTCGTGCTTTTCCTCGTAATAGCTCTTGGCGGTGTTGAGCGCGACGGTCGCCATGCTGCAGACGGTCGAGCTGAGCGCGTCCTCGCCGCGGGTAAAGGCCGCAAAGTCGAACTGACCGCCCCAGCCCTCGAGCGCCTTGAAGGTCTTGCCCTCGAGCGCGGTGCAGGCGCCCTCGGCCTCATTGATGGGCTGCACCAGATGCGGCCAGCGCTGGCCGATCTCCGGCAGGTCGGTGCAGGCGATGACCGTGCCCTCGGAGTCGATCACGCCAATGACCGTATCGGTCGTTTCCTTAAACTGTAAAACGATGTTCTGAAAAATCCTACCGGACATATTCCGTGCCTCCTTGATTTATTAGGGAGTTTGTGCATTCTGCCAACTTGATGGGACTATTATACTTTCTCCGTCTGACGATTGCAAGAACTTTTTTCTCTTTTCAACAATTTTTTTCTTCTTTTTTAGGCATTCCGTAAAGGAAGGACAAACGCTTACTTGTCCGCGCCCGCTTTTCCTTGGGCAAATTGCCCACTTTCCCGCAGGTTTTTGATCTCTTCCGCCGTGAGCAGGCGGTATTCGCCCTTGGAAAGCCCCTCGTCAAGCGTGAGTGAGCCCATGCTCAGCCGCTTTAAGTAAATGACCGGCTTTCCGCGCGAGGCCAGCATCCGCTTGATCTGGTGGAACTTGCCCTCGCGGATGGTGATGAGCGCCTCGCTCTGCGCGTCGCTCTTTAAAATCTCAAGCTTTGCCGGAAGGCATTCGAGCCCGTCGCCGAGCGTGATGCCCTGCACAAAGGCTTTACAGTCAGCGTCGTCGAGCGCGCCGTCGGTGCGGACAAAGTAGACCTTGTCGACGTGCTTTTTCGGCGCGAGCAGGTCGTGCGCGAGCGCGCCGTCGTCGGTCAAAAGCAGCAGCCCCTCCGTGTCCTTATCGAGCCGCCCGACGGGGAAAAGGCCAATCTTGCGGTACTCGGGCGCAAGCAGGTCTATCACCGTCTCCCCGCGTCCGTCCTCGGTCGCTGAGAGCACGCCCGCAGGCTTGTGGAGCATCACATACGTGTGCTCACGATAAAAAAGCTCTTCGCCGTTCACGCTGATGCGCGCGGTCAAGGGGTCGCACTTGTCCTCCGCGCTGGCCGCGATGCGCCCGTCGACGAGCACGCGACCCTCGCGCACGAGGGTCTTGACCTCGCGGCGCGAATAGCGCCCGGTCGAGGCGATGATCTTGTCGAGTCTCTGCTGTGCCATGGTGATTTCCGCCTTTCTGCATTCTGAAGTATCAGTGTAGCATACTTTTTCTTTCGGTGGAATAGCTTTTATCGAAAGGGTGTGGTCGCTTCATGTTCATCATCACCGCCAAGTGCTCCAAACGCCGCGTTGTAAAAATTCTGCTCATCTTCGCGCTGCTGCTCTCGCTCTTTCTGGCGCTGCGCGCGTGCCGGCATTCGTCTCCGCCGCCCGTCATCGCCGCCGGAACAAATGAAGAGCGCATTGCGTATCTTACCTCCCTCGGCTGGAAGGTGAACGACCAGCCGATCGAAACGCTGAGCGTCACGCTGGGCGAAACGCTCGAAGAGCCCTATTTGAGCTACAACGACCTCCAACTCTCGCAGGGCTTTGACCTCACACGCTATTGCGGGCAGACGCTCTCGCGTTACACCTATGTTGTGACCAACTATCCTGACGCCTCGCTCCCCTGTCAGGCCGACCTGTACGTCTGCGACGGCGCGCTCGCCGCGGGCGACATCGTCTGCACCGGCGAAAACGGCTTCATGGCGGGGCTCGCTTTCCCCGCCGGTTGACAGCGCTTTCTTCTCCCTCTCACAGCCCCCGTGCGGGGGCTTTTTCTTTTTGACTATTGCGCGCGGCTGTGGTATGATTTCGGTGAATTGATATAAAGGAATCAACCCATGGAATTTTACACCCTCGCCAGTTCGAGCGCCGGCAACGCCGCGCTCGTCTGTCACAACGATACCCGCCTTCTCATCGACGCGGGCATCTCCTGCCGCCGCATCACACAGTCGCTCGCGGTGCTGAACCTCACGCTCGACGACCTCGACGGCATTCTCATCACGCACGAGCACATCGACCATGTCCGAGGACTTGTGACGCTCGCCAAAAAATGTCCCGCCCCACTGTACGCGACGTTCGGCACCGCGGCGGCCATCCAATACCCCGAGCCGCGCCTGCGTGCCTTTGCCGCGGGCAAAGAGTTTACGATCAAGGACCTGCACGTCCGCTCGTTCCGCACGTCGCACGACGCGAAAGAAAGCGTCGGCTACCGCATCGAGAGCGACGCTGGCTCGCTCGCCGTGCTGACGGACACGGGCTTTGTCACCGATGAGGCGCACGACGTCGCCCTCGGCGCGGACATGCTGCTGCTCGAGTCGAATCACGATGTCGTGATGCTCAAAAACGGCGGCTACCCCTATTATCTCAAGCAGCGCATTCTGAGCGAGTACGGGCACCTGTCGAACGACGCCGCGGCGGAATTCGCCATCGAATGCGTCCGCGCGGGCACGAGCGACATTCTGCTCGCGCACCTGAGCGACGAGAACAACTCCCCCGAGCTTGCCGAATACACCGTCGGCCGCGCGCTGCAATCGAGCGGGCTGAGCGTCCGCCTTGCCGCCGCGCCGCGCGACACCATCAGCGAGGTACACGTATGCAGAAGATCACCGTCCTTTGCGTCGGAAAACTGAAGGAGCCCTTCTACGAGCAGGCCGTCAAGGAATACGAAAAGCGCCTTTCGCGCTATTGTAAGCTGGAGCTTTTGGAACTTCCCGAGCAGCGTCTCGGCGACGAGCCGAGCGAGGCGGAGATCCGCCAGGCTCTCAAAAAAGAGGCCGCACTCGTCGAGCAGAGGCTGTCCAAGGGCGGCGCGCTCATCGCCATGTGCATTGAGGGGCAGGAGATGAGCAGCGTGGCGCTTTCGCAGAAAATGCAGCAGCTCGCCGCGCGCGGCGCGTCGCAGCTGACGTTCCTCATCGGGTCGAGCTTCGGTCTTGACGAGGACTTAAAGAAAAAAGCCGACCTGCGGCTCTCGATGTCGCCGATGACATTTCCGCACCACCTGGCGCGCGTGATGCTGCTCGAGCAAATCTACCGCGCCTACCAGATCGAGGCCGGAACCAAATACCACAAATGACTCATCATCAATATAAAGGAGGACACCACCCATGTCGGATGAAGTGAAGCTCACCTGGGGCAAGACAGAAAACGACCTTTTGCAGCGCTGGCCCAAATCCGCCGACGGCACGCCGGAGGAGCCCGCGCTTTTGACCGTCGCAATGGACACGAACGCCGAGACGGACATGCTCTGCGCCATGCTCCGCTCGTATGACATCCCCGTGCTGCGCAAATACGAGGGCGAGGGCTCGTTCGGCAAGATCGTGCTCGGCATGCCCGGCAGCGGCACGTGGCTCTATGTGCCGTTCTCGATGCTCGAGGACGCGAAAAATCTGATCCGCCCCATTGATGAAATTCCGGAACAGGAGGACATGCAATGAATTACCGTCAGGAATATGAAAAGTGGCTCGCCTCCCCCGCGCTGAGCGAGGACGAGAGAAACGAGCTCAAGGCCATCGCAAACGACGAAAAGGAGATTGAAAACCGCTTCTACGGTCCGCTCGAATTCGGCACGGCCGGCCTTCGCGGCACGATGTACGTTGGCCTTCACAACATGAACCGCCACGTCATCCGCTGGGCGACGCAGGGCTTTGCCAACGTCATCCGCGCTGAGGGCGAAGAGGCCATGAAAAAGGGCGTCGCCATCTGCATGGACTGCCGCAACCACTCGATGGAGTTTGCGCGCGCCGCGGCCTGCGTCATGGCGGGCAACGGCATCACCGTCAAGCTCTTTGAGTCCCTGCGCCCGACGCCTGAGCTCTCGTTCGCCGTGCGCGAATACGGCTGCGAGGCGGGCATCAACGTCACCGCGTCGCACAATCCCAAGGAGTACAACGGCTACAAGGTCTACTGGTCGGACGGCGCGCAGCTGCCGCCCCAGCACGCCGCGGCCATCGCCAGGGAGCTTGAGCACATCGACATCTTCACCGGCGTCACGTCGATGGACTTTGATGAAGCCGTCAACAAGGGTCTCATCACGATGCTCGGTGAGGACTGTGACAAGCGCTTCATGGCAAATGTCATGAGCATGGTCAACGACTATGAGACCGTCAAAAAGGTCGCCGACGACTTCAAGCTCGTCTACACGCCCTTCCATGGCTGCGGCCACAAGCTCGTGCCCGAGGCGCTGACGCGTCTTGGCATCAAGCACCTTTTATGCGTGCCCGAGCAGATGGTCATCGACGGCAATTTCCCGACCGTCGTGTCCCCGAACCCCGAGAATCCCGAGGGCTTCTACCTCGCCATTGACCTCGCCAAGAAGAACGACGTCGACTTCATCCTCGGCACCGACCCCGACAGCGACCGCGTCGGTATCATGGTACGCAACAAGCAGGGCGAGTTCGAGCCTGTCACCGGCAACCAGACGGGCGTGCTGCTGCTCGACTATCTGATCGGTGCGATGAAGCGCGCGGGCAAGCTGCCCGCGAATGCCGCCGCGCTCAAGACTATCGTCACGACCGAGATGGCGCGCGCCGTGGCGGAGGCAAACGGCCTCGACTGCTACGACACGTTCACGGGCTTTAAGTTCATGGCCGAGAAGATGAATGAGCTTGAGGGCGCGGGCAAAAACACCGTCATCTTCTCCTACGAGGAGAGCTACGGCTACATGATCGGCCACTACGTGCGCGACAAGGACGCAGTCACGGCCTCGCTGCTGCTCACCGAAATGGCCGCGTGGTACTACTCCCAGGGCATGACGCTCTTCGACGCGCTCAACGCGCTCTTTAAAAAGTACGGCTGGTACGGTGAAAAGACGCACAACCTCGTCATGCCGGGCTTAGATGGTGCGGAGAAGATGGCCGCTCTTATGAAGTCCCTGCGCGAGACGCCGCCGAGCGAGATCGCGGGCGTCAAGGTCGCGACGTACAAGGATTATTCGGATGGCACCGCGCGCGACGCCGCAAGCGGCGAGGTCACGAAGATCGCGCTCTCGGGCTCGAACGTGCTGCGCTTCGAGCTTTGCGACGGCACGCACATCGTCGTGCGCCCGAGCGGCACCGAGCCGAAGATCAAGGTCTACATCCTCACCAAGGGCGCGGATGCGCAAGAGCGCGACGCGAACCTCGCCAAATACTCCGCCTGGGTCAACACCCTCGCCTGATATTCCCCAATTCTACCAAAGCAGCAGAGGGCGGCGCGGATCACGCGCCGCCCTTTTTCTATCTTTGCCGCCACGCGGCGAAAGGATGGTCACCTCTCATGGCAATGCTCGCACTCTACTGGTCCATTATGATCGCCTGCTACCTCCTGGCCTCGCGCCTGCGAAAGTACGCAGAAAAATTCAAATTCGTGGACAAGCTCATGTCGCTTTCCGTTTATGCGCTGGTGCTTTTGATGGGCCTGCGCATGGGCGCAGACGAGGAGGTCACGTCAAGCCTCGGCAGCATCGGCATTCAGGCGCTTTTTGTCACGGTGCTGACTGCTGCGGGCAGCATGCTCGGTGCGTTCGCCGTGCGAAAGCTGCTGCACATCGACCGCCACGCCCACCCCGCCGGTGCAGTCGTCAACGAAGCGGAGGCTGTGCACGAAAAGACCGACGTCTCGGGCGCGAAAATGTCTTTTATCATCCTGCTGATGGTCGTTGTCGGGATGCTGCTCGGTGATCTTGTCATCCGCCGCGTGTGCACCGACCTACCCGCCTTTCAGTCCCGCTCGGGCGACTATCTTGTAGTCGGTCTGTGTATCATGCTGGGGCTCATCGGCTTTTCCATGGGGCTGGACGGCAGCATTGCCCGCATTCTGCGCAACGCGGGGCTCGGCGTCATTTTAGTCCCCATCTTCGCCGTGCTCGGCACGTTGCTCGGCGGCGCGGTCTATGCCGCGCTCTCACCCATGACGCTGCGCGAGGGACTGGCCATCAGCGCAGGCTTCGGCTGGTACACGATGGCCCCGAGCGTCATCGCAAGCGCGGGGCACACGATGGCGAGCGCGGTCTCGTTTCTGCACAATGTGCTGCGCGAGATGCTCGGTATCATTCTGCTGCCCGTCATCGCGGGCAAGATCGGCTATATCGAGGCCATCACCATCCCTGGCACCGCCTCGACTGACGTGTGCCTGCCGATCGTCGAGCAGGTGTGCAACTCGGAAACGGTCGCCTACTCGTTCTGTACCGGCATGCTGATGTGCATCACCTCCGCAGCGCTGGTGCCGATCATCATCGGCGCGTAAAAAATCACCCCGCAATGCACGGAAGAAATCATAAAGGGGAGTTCTCTTGTGATAGAGGGCTCCCCTTTTCGCGTCTTTACACACGGTCATGCAAGTGCGGTATCGGACGCTCACTGCACTGCCGGGCACTGCCGGCCTTCGTGGTCGATGGTATAGTCACAGGTGAGCAAGATCTTCGAAATCGGTACGATCTTATACCCCTCGGCGAGCAGGTAGTCGAGGATATCCGGCAGCGCCTCGGGCGTATGCTCGCCCGCATTGTGGAACAACACGATCGACCCGCTCTGCACCTTGCCCGTCACACGCTTCGTGATCTCACCCGCCGAGATGCCCTTCCAGTCGAGGGAATCCCCACTGGCAGCACTTGGAAACGCCTGTCGTGCCTCGCTTCATGGCCTCCGCTGACTGTCTTCTTTCCGCCTATTCATAGCCCACCGCTGAACATGCCCAGAATCAATTCCATATTAGTAAAGTGTGTTCACCAGACACACAGCAGGAACTGCTGCCGCAGAATTGCGGCAGCAGTTTTGTGAAATTCAATCTGCGTTTGCTCAAATCAGCCAAACAGGAACATATCAGTTTTTTGATCGACCGGGATCATATCCGGCGGCATGCAGATCACGGCACCGGTTCCGATCTTCGTTTTCAGATGCGCTGCTCCAGCCGAGATGCTGTCAGCATCTGGTTCTTTCTCAATAGGATTCAGCACGCTGAAATTCTTTGCGGCATCCTTTGGCGCAGAATTTTTTTGATCTCTATCGGCGAAACGACACCATCCTGATAAATGATAAGGTCGATCTCCTTCTTGTTGCTGTCACGGTAGAAATACAGCGGCGGCTGAGATTTTCCCTGATTGAGGTAGCTCTTGTAGATCTCAGATACCACCCACGTTTCAAAGAACGCGCCGTCCATCGCTCCCCGCTCTAATGTCTCTGCGCTGGTTCATCTGGTGAGATGTGCGCAGAGCCCTGTGTCCAGAAAATACATTCTCGGAGCCTTGATCACTCGCTTCAAGGCGTTGTTGGAGTAGGGCTGGATCAGTGCCACAATCCCCGAGGACACCAGAATCGAAAGCCACTGCTTTGCGGTTGGCGCCGATTGAGCGAAGCAATTTTGATGCGGTGGAAAAACTCTGGCGTGCGGGTACCATCAGCGCAGCGGAAGCCATGCGTCGTCTGGATTTTTTAGGATTTTCAAGGGTTTCAAGATTTTCTGAAAAAATAATACATTTTTACACAGCCTTCAACAGGGTGGCAAAGCCGTCCGGAATAACTTCCGGCCCTGGCTCATACATTCTCGAAGGAGGAAACCCTTATGATTATCAAAAACACTTATTCAACCGTTGACCCTATAGAGCGCTCTGCGCGTCAGGCGGCGATCTGCCGCCGCTGCCTTCTGCTGCTGGCTGCCCGCGCGCAGAGGTGAGGCCGATGGATGCCATTTATGCGCGTCAGTCCATCGATAAAAAGGGCAGCCTTTCGATTGAGGGACAGATCGAACTGTGCCGGAAGTTTACTGTGGACGATGCCCTTGTTTTTTCGGACAAGGGCTTTTCCGGCAAAAACACCAAGCGGCCTGCTTTCGGCGAGCTCATGGAGGCGGTGGAGGCGGGCCGCGTCAAAAAAATCGTCGTGTACCGGCTGGACCGCTTCAGCCGCTCCCTCGCGGATTTCAGCCAGATCTGGGAGCTTCTGCGTAAAAACAATGTCGAATTTCTGTCCGTCAACGAGCAGTTCGACACTTCCTCACCGATGGGACGGGCCATGCTCAACATTGTGATGACCTTTGCCCAGCTTGAGCGCGAAACGACCGCGGAGCGTGTGCGCGACAACTACCATCACCGCGTTTCCCTCGGTGCATGGCCGGGTGGGCCCGCACCGTACGGGTATGCGCTTTCCAAAGCTGAGCTTGACGGGCGCAAGGTCTCATCTCTGATAGCCGATGAAAACGCAAAGACTGTTCTCCACATTTTTGAAGAATATGTCCGGTCTGAAACATCGCTGCGCGCCCTTGCCAAAGCTCTGACTGAGCAAGGCATTCACGGCCCCAAGCGCGAGGCGTGGGATAACGTGACTCTGTCCCGTATTCTGCGGAACCCCGTCTACGCGCAGGCTGACGAAGCGGTCTACTGCTATTACCTTGCGCAGGGCATCCAGATCCGCCAGATGCCCGAAGTTTTTGACGGCGTCCATGGCTGTCTTCTGATTGGGAAGCGCGACCGCAGCCGCGGCAAGTACACGAAAAAGGATGAGCAGATGCTCAGCCTGTCCACGCATGAGGGAATCATTCCGTCATCCCTCTGGCTGCGTGCGCAGGACAAGCTCTCCGGACAGATGCAGCTTCCCCGCGCCAACGCGGGTAAATACTCCTGGCTGACCGGTCTCTTAAAATGCAGCAAATGCGGCTATGCCGTCAAGGTCAACTACACAAAGTCGGAGCAACGCTGTAAGCTGGTCTGCTCCGGTCGGTCCAACTTCGGCAGCTGTGATGAATCGATTGATGTAGACCTTAGAGAGCTGGAGACCCATATCGCCAATGAGCTCCAGCACATTCTCGATGCCTGTCCCGCCGAGCTTCACTCAGTAAGTGAAGACCACGCGCAGGCGAAAGCTGTTTTGGAAATCGAGCAGAAAATCGATCGTCTGGTGAACGCTCTCGCCGAGAGCAGCGATGTGGCGGTCGTGTATATCTCAAAAATGATTGAAAAACTGCACGCCGAGCGGGAACAGCTCTTACATACCACCCCGCATTCTGCGTCTCAGAGTCGGCGGTTGGATTTTTCCCGCTCTGCTTTTGACGAGAAAAAATTGATTGCTGCTGAATTTATCGAGCGGATCGAACTCGACGGCAACCATGTCAACATCATTTGGAAGGCCTGATGGGGCTGCACAATTGCGTGCGCTTCATCGGGCTCTTTCATAGTCTGCACCAATTTTTTATCACGCTACAAACATCCGAATATCTGCCATCTTTTCCCTGGGCACCAAGTCGTATAGGCCCTGCACATGGACTCTGCGCACTGTCATCTGCATTTTGTCGTGGACTTGGTCTCCTTTGAAGACGGCAAAAAGCGCTTCAGCGGATTCCATGATCTTTTCCCGGTCCGCGATTTTCTGCAAGAATGCTTTCCGCGTTCGAACGTGCACATTTACCAGTCTTTCCCTGACTCCGATGTTAACCGCTTCGGATGCTCCGACGATGACGAATTGCTGCGGATCGATTAAAACTGCGAAAGAGCTGTAAGACTTTTCCTTGCCGCAGGAACCTTTTCAACATTTTCTGCAGCACAAGGCCAAATAGTCCCCACACTTTGAATTATGCCGGTTCGGCTGTATTGACAGTCCGCAGCAGGAATGCTACCATGAAATTAAAACTGGGCAAGAAAAGAGGAAAGCGAATGACATTGAATCAATTAAAAGTGGGGAATTCTGCCGTGATCACCACTGTTGGCGGAGATGGAGCCTTGCGCTGCCGCCTGCTGGATATGGGCTTGATCCCGCACACCCGCGTGACATTACAGAAGGTCGCGCCGATGGGTGATCCTATCGAGATCCGCGTGCGCGGCTACGAGCTAACGCTGCGCGTAGAGGAGGCTCAAAAAATCGAAGTGGAGGACGAGCCGAAATGATCTTTGCACTCGTTGGAAATCAGAACTGCGGGAAAACGACTCTCTTCAACGCCCTCACCGGATCCAATCAGCATGTCGGCAACTTTCCCGGTGTCACGGTAGACCAGAAGATGGGAGAGATCATAGATGAAAAAGGCTGCTCCGTGGTGGATCTGCCCGGCATCTACTCCCTGCGGCCCTATACGCAGGAGGAGATCGTCTCCCGTGACTTTATCCTCAACCAAAAGCCGGACGGCATCATCAACATTGTGGATGCCACCAACATTGAGCGGAATCTGTACCTGACACTTCAGCTGCTTGAGTTGCGGATACCTATGGTGCTGGCGCTGAACATGATGGATGAAGTGCGTTCCAACGGCGGTTCCATCGACGTGCAGAAGATGAGCGCCTCGCTCGGCATCCCTGTCGTACCGATCGCGGCCGCAAAGGGTGAGGGCGTGAGCGAGCTGGTGAATCAGGCGATTGCTGTGGCTCGGAGCAGAACTCTGCCAAAGGTGACAGATTTCTGCGCGGATGATTCCGCCGTTCACCGCTGCATCCACGCCGTTACGCATCTGATTGCCGATCACGCCGACCGCATCGGTGTGCCGGCTCGCTTCTGCGCAGCAAAGCTGATCGAAGGCGGCGATGACCTTGCCGACCGTCTGGCACTTGATCAAAACGAGCGCGAGTTGCTTGAGCATTGCATCGTGCAGATGGAGAGTGAGGCAGGACTTGATCGCAACGCGGCGCTTGCTGATATGCGCTACACCTTCATTGAAGGCGTGGTGGCATCATCTGTGGTGAAATGCCATGAAAGTCGGGAGCACGCCCGCTCCATGAAGATCGACAGAATTCTCACCGGTCGCTACACAGCCATTCCGACGTTTCTGCTTGTCATGCTGCTGATTTTCTATCTCACCTTCAATGTTATTGGTCAGCGTCTGTCCGACTGGCTGCAAGGCGGGATCGATGGCCTTACCTTTCTTGTAGACCAAGCTTTGACTGCCTATGAGATCAATCCTGTGGTACACAGCTTGATTATTGACGGCATTTTTTCCGGTGTTGGCAGTGTGCTGGTGTTCCTGCCTATCATTGTGACGCTTTTTTTCTTCCTCTCTATCTTGGAAGATACCGGCTACATGGCCCGCGTCGCCTTTGTAATGGACAAGCCTCTGCGAAAGATCGGTTTGTCCGGCCGCAGCATCGTCCCTATGCTCATCGGCTTCGGCTGTTCTGTGCCGGCAATTATGGCAACGCGCACGGTGTCGAGTGACCGTGACCGCAAGATGACGATCCTGCTCACGCCTTATATGAGCTGCTCGGCAAAAATATCAATTTATGCATTTTTTACCGCAGCATTTTTTCCAACGCACCGCGCGCTCATAATGATCCTACTGTATCTGCTGGGCATTCTGATTGGAATTGCTGCGGCCCTCATCATGAACCAAACCGTGTTCCGCGGAAAGCCCGTGCCTTTCGTTATGGAGTTGCCCAATTATCGGCTTCCGAGCCTCAAGAGCGTTGCGCTGCTGCTTTGGGAAAAGGCCGAGGACTTCTTGCAGCGGGCGTTTACTGTGATTTTTCTTGCTACCATCGTGATCTGGTTCCTCCAGAGTTTTGATACCAGGCTGAATGTAGTTACCGACAGTGCCGATAGCCTTTTGGCTCTCATTGGTCGATGGATCGCGCCGGTGTTCGCACCGTTGGGCTTTGCGGATTGGCGCTGCGCAACCTCCCTTATTTCCGGTTTTATCGCAAAGGAATCTGTGGTCAGTACGCTGCAGATCCTGTTAGGCGGGGCTGCACTTTCTACGATGTTTACCGGTCGTTCCGTTATCAGCTTTCTGGTGTTCACGCTGCTGTATACTCCCTGCATCGCGGCGGTAACCACGATTCGACGAGAATTCGGCTCAGCGCTGAAGACAGTTGGGGTCGTGATGATGCAGTGCTGCGTGGCATGGATCGTGGCTCTTGCTGTCTATACCTTGGTGGGGATCCTGTGATGCATCTGTTAGATTGGGTCCTTCTTGTCCTCATCGCAGCTGCAGCTATCACAGCTATCCTGCACTGGCGAAAAAAGGCCAGATCAGGTAGCGGCTGCTGCGGAGACTGCTCGCACTGCAAAAGGCGCTGTTCGTAAAGTCTGATAAGTGAATGATGCCGGAAGCGGGGCGTTACGACAACCACTCTTGGCAAGTTTCTCAGGTCTTCCTCTTCCTTTTTGCGAAAGCCCGGATCAAGCCGAGTTAAAATACCATTAAAATACTGTACGGTGGATTGAAAAAATGAGCCAACAGGACTATTTTATACAAGGTGAGTGTGTAAAATCAAATTTTTT
>UMAW01047132.1_pt1 | contig 16439 bp, 18 predicted proteins | sample 1963801 | NCBI WGS metagenome assembly UMAW01 (sample SAMEA4835925, study PRJEB28245) | human gut metagenome | biome: gut microbiome; material: fecal sample | place: Denmark | collected 2008 | reverse complement strand
AAAGAGATATTAGGCGGATTCTCCTACAGGGTCATCAATATGATTGGGTTTTATAGTGGGCTTCACATTGCCGTCTGGCGGTGGGGTCTGGCTATTGTCACCCTTTTCGTCCTCACCATCCTCTACCGGTGGTGGGGTGAGCAGGTTGTCGTCAGCAAAGCTGACTTGCGGAACAACGCTGAGCAGAGTCAAAGCAGCCAATAAGGCAATCAGTAATTTCTTCATAATAAACTTCCTTTCTAAATCATATAGGTAAAAGCAAGTGTCGCGACAATTTTAAATAATCATATTTTCCTGATTTTGTCAATGTTGCGTTTTATGCAACATAATATGATGCGCGAAATGCAATATTGACTTTGAAAATTTGTCGTCTTATAATACAGACAAGGAGCTCCTAAAGAATGAACGTGGAAGTAATTGAGTTAGGAGGTATATCATGAAAAAGCATTTTTCGAAATTTCTTAGCTTAACTATTGGTGTGGTTATGCTAGTATCCTTGTCTGTAGCAGCATATGCAGATAAACCAATAGCAGAACCATACACACCTACCGCTGATACGACCCTAGGAGATATTTGTCGCCATTTTGAACCAGAGTGGTTTGCTAGTCTTCCTGCTGATATTCAATTACAATATGATGAGACACTTTTGAATGACGTATCTGGAGAAAAAGCTTGCATCACTAATAATGAGGAAAGAGCGACAGTTGGATGGGCAAGTGTCCATGTAAATGCTTATGGAAAAAAGGAAGCAATAGAATATGTTGCTGCATTGGAAGTAGATATAAGCTGCCCATCAGTTATTTTGACAGCTGTAGCCTATGACAATGAAACAGGAGACATAATTGATACAGATAGTGCATACGATACGGATTCTGTGGGAGTAAGCTTCCGTAACACATGTGAGGATTTGGAGCCAGATCATGAGTATAGAGTAGATGCACTTGGAATGGTTACACCGCCAGCAGGATGCACGATTGATGGCATGATGGATGATACAGATACAGTGACAACAAGATAACTTAATAAGAAAAGAAACAGGAGAATGTTTATTCTCCTGTTTCTTTTAAATATATGAATTGGAACGGAGGATTTCTATGAAAAGCGTTTGTTCCAAAGGTTTGGCACTTCTGCTTGCGGCGGTGCTGGTGCTGGTGCTGGCGCTGGGCGGCTGCGGGAACGGCAAGGGATACCTGCCCTCTCAAAAGGCAACGTGGGGAGAGCTGTGCAAACACTTTCAGCCGGAGTGGTTTGACTCGCTGCCGGACGAGGTGCAGGCGGAATATGACCGGCTGCTGCTGAATGAGGTCCCGCCAAAGCAGGAGGATTCTGAAAACCCCAAAACAGGCAGGGAGGAGTCGGCAATCCGCTCGGAAGGCGCCGAGGGCTATTCGGTCTATGTGGTCGATGAAGGAGCGATGACCCTGCCGCAGTCGGAAGTGCCGGAGGGAATCATCACCCTGATGATGGGACTGCGGGCAGAAAAGGAAGCGGTCGGCTATCGCGTTTCCACCTTCTGCGACCAGGAGGGTGCGCAGGTGTTTCTGATGGTTGCGCTGATGGATGCGCAGACGGGAGAATACCTCGCCGTTCAGCCGTATTCGAGCGCCATCGACCGGATGTACCAGACAGAGGAAGCCTTTGCCAAACTGAAAAGCAAGACCGATTATACAGTCAAAGCGATTGCCTGGGTCACAGCCTCCGGTTCTGTCAACAATGGTGCGCTCTATGCAGAAAGCAGCATTACAACAGAGTGATTATACGCATATGCTCTAAAGAGGACAGCGAAAGCTGTCCTTTTTTTACAAAAAACAACTTTATATCAAAATCCACTTGCTTTTTAAAATCGAATCATGTATGATGAAGACAAGGAACTCCGAAAGGAGTAAAATAACAAGTCAAGCGGACAGAAAGGGGATTTTCCATGAAAAAACAAAAACTTTGCGCCCTCCTTTGCGCAGCGATGATGCTGGCTTCTTCCTTCCCTGCCTTTGCGGCAAAAACAACATTGGAGGAGCCTCCGGTTGAACCACCTGTACAGTCGGAAAGCGATCTCTTTACGGAAAAACTTTTGACCGCAACGATTCGGGTGATTGATCAAAAAGGCAATCCAGTTCCGGGACTTGTTTCTGATTCTGACCTCGTGCTTTTTCCAACAACAGATGGATATGGAAAATCACAAGTAGAGTTTGCAACGGTATCGCTCCCAAGTTATAAGATTCTTGAGCAAGTCAATACCTTTGTTTTGAAAAACCCAATCAGTGGAGAAAGTATGACTTGTAGCGCACGCTCTTTTAAAGAGGGTGGAAAATACACTTTTATATGGAAGAAAGAAACTCCAGCGCAGAGTATCGAAAAAGTGGAAGATAAGGTAACTTTTCGCGCAGTGGATCAAAATGGAAATCCTATTAAAAATGTAAAATTTTCTTTTTCTGACCAGAGATATATTCTTCCAACAAATGAAGATGGAAAAACTTACTGCCTGCATGGTCCTCTGAAACAGTATTATGTCAATGTCGAATATGTTAATAAAGAAGGAAAAGAAGTGTCGCAAAAATTTTTCCCGAAATTTTCGGAGGATGATTTAAAAAATCATAAGCAGTACACGTTTAAGTTAACGGTATAATTAGATTCACCCACAAGAGAAGACAGCTGTTTGGCTGTCTTCTCTGCTATCCAAAGATACGGCAAAGGACAAATCAAAAGAAAGGACGATTTCCATGAAAAAATGGAAGAATCTATCGGCAGTTGTTCTGGCTGTCGGTATGTTGGCAGCGATGGGTATTTCTGCCTTCGCCGGTGCCGAGGCTGAAGATCAGGCACAAGCGCAGGTGCAGCCGACCGGAATCAAGTGTACAAAATGTGAAGCAGGGGAACTGTATTTGACAGATTCTGTGGACACAGGTTGGTATACGCTTGAATATGTACTGTGTCAACACGGCTATCCCAACAAGATGGATGGAAAAGAGGAAAAGCAAATCATAAATATTTATACCTGCATAAATTGTAAAATTTCCCAGCCATCTAAAACCAAACAGACCCGATTGGTTCATCAGCAGTAAGAGAAAAAAGTCTTCCCCTCTAAAAACAAAAAAACCATCCCATTTGGGATGGTTTTTTTGTTTGATGAATCTATTTGGTTGTACTGATTGGCTCTATTGTTGTTACTGCTTTTTCCACATACAGCGGACAACTACTGGAGTAACCTTCTGGAGGCTCTATAATAGCTATTGCTTGAACAGTGTATTTGTGGTTGTGCTTAAGGTTTTTGAACCCATCAACAATTCCATCTATATCGTTTGTTATAGAAACAATGTCTGCATCAATGGCTAAATATTCTCTACTTTTTGTATCAGAGAGAGCAATGATAACAGTTATATCGGTAGATGATTTGCTAATAGATGAATATACGCTTGATATATAATCAATGGACTTATCTTGTTCGTTTATCATAAGCGAAATACCTACTGGGTTAGAGATGTTTTCCTCAGAAGTGCAGTCACCATTATCCTGACCGAAAACCGTATAACCAGCATCATTAGTATGTTTAATCTCTTTATAAACAGGTACAGTGGCAGAGATAGATGAGTCATCATTATTAGAAGCGTGATTTTCACTCAGAAGCAGTTTGTCTAATTGAGTACGAACTTCATCTGAAAGAGAAGCGTACCATTTGGGTTCGAACTGATTACAGAGGTCGCCCCAAGTGGCATCAGCTGTTGGTTTATATCCGTTGGAAACATTGCAGGCGGACAATAAAAAAGCAAGTGTAGATATAAGAAAGACACATATGAATTTCAAAATATAAGTTTTCATGGTGTTTCTCCTCAAAATACTTCTGAAGCGAATAAGAGGGGAAATGGTTATTCCCCTCTTAATAGCATAACTTATTTTGTGGTTACATATATAGTATCATACATTGGACCAGGAACAATGTATCCAGCAGGTGGAGTTACAACACCGATAGCTTCTAATTTGTATCTGTAGTTAGATTCAAGTCCGTTAAAGGAACCACTAATAGTACACATGCGTGTATTAGATTCATAGGAGCTGTCAGAATCTACAACGTTACCGTTCTTGTCGTAAATCGCTATGGTAAGAAGCATTGATTCGTAGTCAATCTTGGCAATAGCATTTGTAGGAAGAATTCTTCCGCTATAATTGATAGAATTACTTGTCACTTTGGTGGCTTCTACAGTAGTTGTCAAGTAATCTGTCAGAACGATCCCTTTTGTGTTTTTAACGTTGGTGTCTTCTGCCGACTGCTGTAATGGTGTTTCATTGTATAGTTCCTGCATATCAGTTGGAAGTGCAGCGAACCATTCAGGCTCAAAATGACGGCAAACATCACCGAGGGTTGTTTCGGCAGTTGGAGTAATAGGTGCTGGTTTGTTGTCAGCTGCAAAGCTGGTAATTGACAGGGACATAGCTGCAACAGCAACAAGTACAAGAGAAAGAATTTTGGTAAATCTTTTCTTCATAATGATTCCCTTTCTAAACATTTATTTTGAAATATTTAGGAGTTCCTTGTTTACATAATATCCCATATTTCGTTTAAAATCAATAGGCAATTCATGCAACTTTTTTGTTGCATGAATTGCCTATTGACAAGCATATAGTACTGTAGCTATAGTGAAAATGTTGCAACGAATAAATACAGAAAGGATGTATACTTATGAAAAAAATGCTAGCTTCCATGTTCGCTGTCCTGATGCTTCTTGTCGCTGTTCCGCAGATGTGCTTTGCGGATGATGTAGATGTTTCGGAAACAACAGATGGGGTAGACACCTATGAATATATCGAGGGACCGGATGGGGATATTTCTTAAAACAAAACTTCCCCCCATGTATCCATCGCATACTTTTTTATAACGTCACAGCTTGAATAGCGTTGCATAAGGCGATATGCGTAGTAAGAATCTAGCAACTTGGATTTGCTTTCTTTATCCCGTCCTAAATCATGTAAGGCACAGGCTATGTTTAAAAGCAACCCCCCCATTTCCTGACATTTATTGTATTTAACACAGATGTCATATCCATACTGGGCAACTTCTATACATTCTTCATACCGTTTTTCTCTTCCCAGTAATCGGGAATAGTTGTAGGTGAGCAATGTAAGAACAGAAGCCTTTGCCTCATGGTTTGCTGCCTTTTGCAAAGGAGATTGGAACAACTGCTGATAAATATGGATAGCATAGCGTCTGTCACCTGTTTCCGAATAGGTGATGGCAATCTGATTTAAAATTTTGACCTCGTCAATACTTAAAAGATAGTTTCCGATGTGGTCGAAATCAAAATCAGGATAGGTTATGAACAGTGCTTCGGTAAGCATTTGGCGGGCAGCAGCATAGTCTGTCCAGCAGAATGCAAGCACTTTAGAACGAAGAATAAACTGCTGTACGACCTTGTCCTCGGGGTCTGCAACTTTTTCGAGGTGGCACAGTTTTTCTGCTGCCTGTTCAAATTGCTTTTGTGCGTTGAGGGCTACGATTTCCTTTTGAAGATTGGTTATCTCAAAATCTTTCGAACCGAGCAGGATAGAAAATTCTTCATCATCTAAGCCAAGCCTCTGAAGAAGCATTTTAAGGGTTGTGACGGATGGCTCATGTTTTCCTCGTTCGATGCGCGACAAGGTTGAATTATCGCAGATTCCTTTGCAAAGTTCTTTCTGACTGATGCCTTTTTCTTCCCGCTTTTGCTTGATGACAAAACCAATGTGATAAGCTTTCACCATTCTCACCTCCTACAATATATTATAGGACTAAAATCAAACAAAATCAATCCAGCAAAAAAGACACCATCTAATGATGGTGTCTTTTTGTTTTACAGGATGATGCTCTCTCCACTCATGCTTTCCGGTTTTGGCAAGCCTAAAATTTTGAGCATGGTCGGCGCAATGTCTGCCAGTCTGCCTTCGTGCAGCTTGCAGTCGGCGTACTGTTTGCTGATGACCAAAAATGGCACTGGATTGGTGGTGTGTGCGGTGAACGGCGAGCCGTCCTCCTCATACATTCGGTCGGCGTTGCCGTGGTCGGCGGTCAGCAGAACGGTGCCGTCCATCGACAGAACCTTCTCCACCACCTTGCCCACGCAGCTGTCCACCGCCTCTACCGCCTTGACTGCCGCATCGAATACACCGGTGTGTCCGACCATGTCGCAGTTGGCAAAGTTGAGGATGACAACGTCATATTTTCCGCTGTCCAGACGGGCAAGCAGCTCGTCGGTCACCTCATAGGCGCTCATCTCAGGCTTCAAATCGTAGGTGGCAACCTTCGGGGAGTTGATGAGTGCGCGGTCCTCCCCTTCCGAAACGGTTTCTACACCGCCGTTAAAGAAGAAGGTGACGTGCGCATACTTTTCGGTTTCGGCAATGCGCAGCTGATGCAGTCCCTTTTTGGAGATATATTCTCCAAAGGTGTCATGTAAGCTCTGCGGCTTGAAAGCGACCTGTACATTCGGCATGGTCGCATCATACTGGGTCATGCAGACATAGTACAACGGGAACAGGCTGCGGGCAAAGCCGGAAAATTCCGGGTCCACCAGTGTGCGGGTGATTTCACGTGCGCGGTCGGGACGGAAGTTGAAGAAAACGACCGAATCCTCCGCCGCAATCCTTCCCTGTGCAGGGTCGCCGACCACAACCGGAACGATGAATTCGTCGGTGACCTCCTGGGCGTAGGAATTCTCCACCGCTTTGGCGGCATCCTCACACAGAATGCCCTTGCCCAAAACCAGCGCGTCATAGGCTTTTTCCACCCGCTCCCAGCGGTTGTCGCGGTCCATCGCATAGTAACGTCCCATCACCGAAGCGATTTTGCCGATACCAAGTTCATCAAGCTTATTTTGCAGCTGAAGGATAAAGTCCTTGCCGGAGGAAGGCGGAACATCCCTGCCGTCCATAAAGCAGTGGACATATACCTTGGTCAGCCCGCTCTTTTTGGCAAGCTCCAGCAGACCGAACAGATGTTCGATGTGGCTGTGAACGCCGCCGTCCGACAGCAGTCCCATCAGATGCAGGGCAGAGTTGTGTTTGTGGCAGTTTTCAATCGCACCGGTTAGCGCCTCGTTGGTAAAGAAGTCGCCGTCCTGGATGGATTTGGTGATGCGGGTCAGCTCCTGATAAACAATTCTGCCCGCGCCGATGTTGGTGTGTCCAACCTCGGAGTTGCCCATCTGCCCATCGGGAAGTCCGACGTCCAGACCGGAAGCACCCAGCTGGGTGTGTGGGTAGGAGGCAAAATATCGGTCCAGATTCGGCTTTTTAGCAGCATGAATGGCGTTGCCGTAATCAGCAGGGTTGATGCCGAATCCGTCTAAAATCATTAAAACGAGTGGTTGTTTCATGGTCATACACCTTCTTTTTGGTACTGGAGATGATAAGAATGTAGTGAATAAAGGGTTGATTTTGCAGCATCAAAAATCATTTGTTTTCTGCAAAAGGCATCCAAAGGCGTTGCCTCTGGACACCACCACCTTTTGAAAAAGGTGGACGAAAACTTTTGCTCACTATCGAAAGATAGCGCGAAGCGAACGCTTTTCTTTTGGTCTACCCTTTCTTTTAGGAAAGGAAGAATTAGTGAGGTGCATCAATGGTGGCGGCAAAATTGCCTACTGTCGCAAGGGCACCGCGAAGCGAATTCTTTTCTTTTGGTCTAACCTTTTCTTTTAGGAAAGAAAAGGTTAGCGGGCAGCGTCGATGATGGCAGCAAAATCCTTTGCAACCAGAGCAGCTCCGCCGATGAGTCCGCCGTCTACGTCCTCTTTGCCCAGCAGTTCTTTTGCGTTGGCAGGCTTCATCGAACCGCCATACTGGATGGTCAGTGCATCGGCAGCCGCTTTGTTGTACAGCTTGGCAATCACACCGCGGATGATGGCGCAGACCTCCTGCGCCTGTTCAGCGGTTGCAGTTTTGCCGGTACCGATTGCCCAAACCGGCTCGTAAGCGATGACGATGTTGGCAAGCTCCTGCTCGCTGACGCCGCCGAGTGCAATCTTGGTCTGCATGCTTACGACCTCTTCGGTGACACCCAGCTCCCGCTGCTCGAGCACTTCGCCGACGCAGAGGATGACCTTCAGTCCAGCATCCAAAGCAGCGCGGATTCTTGCGTTGACCGTCTGATCGGTTTCACCAAAGTACTGTCTGCGCTCCGAGTGACCGATGATGACATATTCTACGCCCATCTCTGCCAGCATCTGTGCAGAGATCTCGCCGGTGAAGGCGCCGGATTTTGCCCAGTGGCAGTTTTCTGCGCCAACGTGCAGGTTGGTTCCTTCGCACAGCGAAAGAGCAGTTTCCAGGTTGGTGTATGGTACGCACAGAACGACTTCGCAGGCAGCGTCTTTGACCATCGGGGTCAGCTCGCCAATCAGCTCCTTGGCAGCTTTGCGGTCGTTGTTCATCTTCCAGTTTCCGGCAACAATGGCTTTACGAAGTGCTTTGTTCATATTCAAAAACGTCCTTTCATACAGTGGTCTTGGGTTTGTTGGATGGTTTCTGTTGGCTTAATGGATGTTATATTTGGGCTGGAGCGGCTCGCAGCGTCCGGCTACTCCGACCGGAACATTGTGTCTGCACAGCAGCAGCGGGATAAATCCCAGATTAAAAAAGGCAAGGATGGTGTACAGTACCGCGCGGGATGGCTCATAGTCCATCATCAGGTAGTAGAAGGAAAACAGGTAGAATACCTTGTAGGCAATACCGACCACCGAAAGCAGCAGTGAAAACAGGGAAAGAACCATGGCAGCCAGCGGTGAAGCAAGGTTAAAGAAAAGCGGCAGCAAAATCAAAGTGAGCACTACCGACAGCACCGACAGCGGCAGAGAGATTGCGCTTAAAACGGTAAGCCAGACGTTGAGCATGGATTTTTTCTGGCGGCAGGAACAGTTGTACCGGTCCGCCAGCGAGCCTAACAGGTGGTCGCGCGCAATCGGAATCCAAGCGGTCCAGGGGTTTTTCATGCCGGTATTGTTTGCCATGGCATATAGTCCGGCAGAGCCGAGCAGGTACAGCACCAGCTGCACCACAAGGCAAACCAGAATAGCCGGCGGTAGAAAGGAGGCAACAACGGTAAAGGGATCGTGGTAATACATGAAGCTCAGTTCCTTTCAGGGGAATTTAACATCCAGCCAAAAAACAGATGCAGGAACATTTCTCCTGCATCTGTTGCTGTAAAGGTGCGATTATTTGTCGTTGAGAGCAGCGATGCCCGGCAGCTCCAGACCTTCCAAAAATTCCAGGGAAGCGCCGCCACCGGTGGAGATGTGGGTCATTTTGTCGGCAAAGCCCAGCTTGGTTACCGCTGCAACGCTGTCGCCGCCGCCGATGATCGAGATTGCGTTGGAAGCAGCGATGGCTTTTGCTACCTCCAGAGTACCCTGTGCAAAGGCAGGGAATTCAAATACGCCCATTGGTCCGTTCCAGATGACGGTGCCTGCATCCTGAACAGCCGAGCAGAACAGCTCGATGGTCTTTGGACCGATGTCCATGCCCATCCAGCCTTCCGGGATGCTGTCCGAATCAGCAAACTGGGTTGCGCAATCCTCAGCAAATTTGTCGCCGAGCTTGTTGTCGACCGGCAGCAGGAAGCGAACGCCTTTCTGCTGTGCTTTGCTGAGCATCTCTTTTGCCAGCTCTACCTTGTCGTCCTCGCACAGAGAAGCACCTACGCCGTAGCCCTGTGCTTTAAAGAAGGTGTATGCCATACCGCCGCCGACGATAAGGGTGTCCACCTTCTCCAGCAGGTTGTTGATGACACCGATTTTATCCGAAACCTTTGCGCCGCCCAAGATGGCAACCAGCGGACGCTTTGGATTGTTGAGCGCCTGACCCATGACCGAGATTTCCTTCTGAATCAGATAACCGCAGACAGCTGGCAGGAAGGAAGCAACGCCGGTGGTGGAGCAGTGTGCGCGGTGTGCGGTACCAAATGCATCGTTGACATAGATGTCAGCCAGACCGGCAAGCTCCTTCGAGAAGGACTCTTCGTTTTTGGTTTCTTCTTTTCTGAAGCGGACATTTTCCAGCAGGATGACATCGCCCGGATGCATTGCGAAGGACAGTGCCTTTGCATTTTCGCCGACCACTTCCTTGTCCTGCGCCAGCTCGACCGGCTGACCGAGCAGCTCGCTCAGTCTGGCAGCGACCGGAGCCAGAGAGAATTCTTCCTTGTATTCACCCTTCGGTCTGCCCAGGTGGGAGCAGAGGATGACCTTTGCCTGATGGTCGATCAGGTACTGGATGGTTGGTAGAGCAGCCACGATGCGCTTGTCGTTGGTAATCACGCCGTCCTTGAGCGGAACGTTAAAGTCGCAGCGCACCAGCACACGTTTGCCGGATACATCAATATCTTCGATTGTCTTTTTGTTCAGAGAATTCATCACAGATAACCTGCCTTTCATCGGTTGGAGATTCCAACCCGTTTATAAAAATGGTTGCGGTAAACAAAACATTTTTCCGCTAAAAAAGCGGAGGATTCAATCTGTACGATTTAAGTCTATTGTAATCTATTCGCTGCGCTTTTGCAAGGGCGCGGGTGGATGATTTACCCCATTTTTACAAAGGTTTTCCCTTTTGTGGTGCAGGAAGGGGGGAGGGGGAAAGAATTTGTGTAATTTTTCACAAACTTTTACAGGAAAGGATTTCCCAATCCCTCATAAAAGGAGGAAAAATGCAGGAAATTCTTCCCGATTCCTGCATTTTTTACCTTACAGCAGGACCGAGCGTGCAATGTCGGCGGAGGCTTTTGCATCTTTGGCGTAGAAATCGGCGCCAATCTTTTTGGCATACTCCTCGGTCAGCACCGCGCCGCCCACCATGATTTTGCAGTCGGGTTGCTGTTGGTGCAGCAGGGCGATGGTTTCCTCCATGCTTTTTAAGGTGGTGGTCATCAGCGCACTCAGTCCGACCAGCCGGATGCCGTGTTCCCGCACTGCCTGTACGACCCGCTCGGCAGGTACATCTCTGCCCAGGTCAATGACCGGGAACCCGTAGTTTTCCAGGATGACCTTGACGATGTTTTTGCCGATGTCGTGGACATCTCCATGCACAGTGGCAAGAACGATGCCTTTGGAATCGAGCGGTTGATGGGAGCTGTCCTGCTGCGGGTGGGCAGACAGGAAACGTTTGATTTCTTCAAAGCCTGCCTGTGCCGCCTGTGCGGATTGAATCATCTGCGGCAGAAAGATTTTCCCGCTTTCAAACTCCTGTCCCACCAAATCCAGAGCAGGAATCAGCCGCTCGTTGATGATGGTTTCCGCCTCGCAGCCTTCCAGTAGCAGGCAGACCTCGCGTCGCACCGATTTACCCAGACCCTTTTGGATGGCAGCGGTCAGCGGGTCACAGTCGCTGCCGCTTGTCTGGACAGCAGAGGTTGTGGGAACGGTTGGTTTTGCCGAGATGCGTGCTATCTCCTCGGGACGGCTAAAATTTTCGATGTAACGGGCAGCGTGTTCATCCTTTGCATACAGCACTTCAAAGGCGCGGATAGCATCCAGCATGGAAGGAACATTTGGATTGATGATGGGCAAATCCAGTCCGGCTTCCAGCGCCATCAACAAAAAGCTGTGGTTGAGCAGTTCGCGGTTGGGCAGACCGAAGGAGATGTTGGAAACGCCCAACAGGGTGCGGCAACCCAGCTGCTCTTTGACCATGCGCATTGCCTTCAGTGTTTCTACGACCTCTTTTTGCTGCACCGAGGCAGTCAGGGTCAGGCAGTCCACATAGATGTCCTCGCGCGGGATGCCGTACTGCTCGGCGTGTGCAACGATTCGCTCTGCGATGGCAAACCGTTCCTCTGCCAGCAGCGGGATTCCCTTGTCGTCCAGGGTCAGCGCAACGACTGCCGCACCATATTTTTTGACCAGCGGCAGGATGGCGTTCATCGAGCCTTCCTCCCCGTTGACCGAGTTGACGATGGGTTTTCCGTTGTAGAGACGCAGCGCCTGCTCGATGGCTTTGACATTGGAGGAGTCGATTTGCAGCGGAGCATCCAGCACGCCTTGCAGCTTTTGAATAACCAGCGGCAGCATCCGGCTCTCATCGACCTCGGGCATTCCCATGTTGACATCCAGGATTTGTGCGCCTGCCTCCAGCTGCGAGAGTCCCTGGCTGAGGATGTAGTCAAAATCCTGCTCCAGGATTGCCTGCTTTAGACGCTTTTTGCCGGTGGGATTGATGCGTTCCCCGATGATTCGTACCCGGTCGATGGGAACAAAACAGGTGGGTGTGCAGACACAGGCTTGTCTGGAAACGACAGGAGTTGGAAAATCCTGTGGACACTTTTGGTCCAGCATCTGCCGCATCGCACGGATGAAGGAAGGGTCGGTTCCGCAGCAGCCGCCGAACAGGTGAATCCCCAACGCAAGGTATTCCTGCATACAATCGGCAAATTTTGCAGCGTCGATGGAATAGCTGCCGGTCAATGGATCGGGCAGACCGGCATTGGGTTTGATGAAGAGGGGCAGAGAGGTGTTTTCCCGCAGCTGTCTGGCGAAGGGGAGCAGTTCCACCGGACCCAGCGAGCAGTTAAAGCCGATAGCATCTGCGCCCAGTCCCTCGATGACCGCAGCCATCGAAGGAACGCAGCAGCCGGTGAAGGTCCGTCCGTTTGCTTCAAAGGTCATCGATACCAGCACAGGAAGCGCTTTGCCAAGCTGTTCGCAGCATTCCTTAGCGGCAAGGATGGCAGCCTTGACCTCATAGAGGTCGGTCATCGTTTCAATGACAATCAGATCTATGCCTGCCTGTACACCGGCATTGACCTGCTCGGCAAAGAGGTCATAAGCCTGCTGGAAGGAAAGGGTGCCGGTCGGTTCCATCAGCTCGCCGATGGGACCGATGTCCAAAGCAACCAGCGTGTCCTTCCCCGTTGCCGCCTGTTTGGCACAGCCGACCGCAGCAGGAATGATCTGCTGCGGTGTATATCCGCTGCCAGTCAGCTTTTTGCGGTTGGCGCCGAAGGTATTGGTGTACAGGATGTCTGCTCCGGCTTCCAGATATTCCCGATGGACCTGGGTGACCAGCTCCGGTTCGGTGATGCAGCACAGCTCGGGGATTAAGCCTAAAATGCTGCGACCGGCAGCGACCAGCTTCTTTTGCAGCTGGGTCCCCATCGCTCCGTCCAGCAGCCAAAAGCGGTCGGTGCGGCGCAGCGAATCAATCAGTCGATTTTCCACAAAAAACACCCTTTCTTCTTAAAACACAATTTTCTTTTAAATGACAGATGGTGCAGGGCTTTGGCGCCGAAGCGACAGTACCTGCGGGCAGGATGCCCAGGATGGCAGTCACCGATTTGACCGGTGTCAGCATAGAGGAATGGCTGACCGAAAGACCGATGCTTTTTGCACTGTCCAGCAGCGTACACAGCTGCGGCTGGATGGAAAGGGGAAGGTCCCCATATCCGCAGCTGAAGCGGTGGGTCAGGCTTTGTCCGAGCTGTTCGGCAATCTGCCGCTGCGCTGTATCGCAGACCTCCTCAATGGCTGCCGAGGCGGCGGCATCCAGCCAGAGCGCCTGCTCCATATCGCGGACCTGCGCACGGCGAATCAGGGCATCCACCTGCGCGCCCAGGGTGGCAGCCAGCAGGATACAATCGGTGCAGCCGGACAGATGGCTGCGGATGTCCTGACCGGTCAGCAGCTGCTCCAGTAAAGGCGCGCTGGGAAAGACTCTCCAGCAAAAACGAGGCTGACTGCTTTGCAGAACCTGCTGTTGTGCTGTTTGTGCCTTGGACAGCCACTGTGGGTCGACCGGTTTTGGCACAGCGCAGCCGAGCGCATAGCGGATGGTTTCTTCGGTTGGGATGTGATGCAAAAGGCAGAGCATCCACAGACCTCCTTTATCGGTTGGAGCAGCGAATCAGGCTGGCAACCGCCTGATTGATGCGGTGTGCAATGAGCGGATTGTTCATGGTGTACAGATGGATGCCCTGTACTCCGTTGGAAATCAGGTCTACAATCTGCTCGACGGCGTATGCGATGCCGGCATCCTGCATGGCAGCGGGGTCATCTCCATAGCGGTGCATGATGCGGACAAATTTTTTAGGAAGGCTGGCTCCACACAACGAAACCATCCGTTCAATCTGCTTGCGGTTGGTTACCGGCATGATGCCCGCTTCGATGGGAACGGTGATGCCCGCCTGCCGCACCCGATACAGAAAGTTGTAGTAGTCGTTGTTGTCAAAAAACAGCTGAGAGATCAGGTGGGTAGCACCGGCAGCCACCTTTTCCTTCAGGTGCAGCAGGTCCTCCTCCAAATCCGCAGCCTCCGGGTGGACCTCGGGATAGCAGGCGGCAGCGATGTCAAAACCGCCGTATTGCTTAATATCATCAATCAGGTCGCTGGCATAGCGGTAATCGGTCTGCGGCGGTACGTTTGGATTGAGGTCGCCGCGCAGCGCCAGGATATTTTCGATGTCATTTTCCCGCAGATCATCCAGTACCCTGCCGATATGTTCTTTGGTGGAATTGACACAGCTTAAATGAGCCAACGGCTCGATATGGTAGCGGTGCTTGATGTCGGAGGCAATCTGTACAGTGGAGCGGTCGGCTGGATTTCCTCCTGCGCCGTAGGTTACGCTGATAAAATCAGGCTCAATGTCGCGCAGCGCATCCAGCGTGTCATAGATGGTCTGAATCGAGCTGGTCTTTTTGGGCGGGAAGATTTCCAGGGAAAAAACGACCTTTTTTTCCTCAAATAATGTTTGCAGTTTCATGCGGTACACATCCTTTTCCGGTAGTCCTATCTTTTATTACACAATTTACAAAACGATTTATTACATTATAGTGAAAAAGCGAGTCGATGTAAAGAAGTTGGGGTGAATTTTATTGGAGTTGACGAAAAGTAGGAAATTTTGCTAGAATAATCAAGTAAAGGAGGAAGAACGATGTTGCAGATTCGTGATTTTAAAGAGGAAGACCGTCAGGCTTATTTAGAAATGGCAAGGGATTTTTACAGCAGCGATGCCAGCCTGTTTGAGTTGGAGGAACAAAAGCTGGAGGACACCTTCAACATTGGGGTGAAGGGCAGCCCTTTGATGCGCGGGCTGACACTCTGTGAGCAGGAAAAGCCGGTGGGTTATGCCTTGCTTGCTTTCTACTGGAGCTGTGAAGCAGGCGGATTGGTAGTACAGGCGGAGGAGCTGTATTTCACCCCGCAGTCCCGCGGCAAAGGCTATGGTCATCAGTATTTTCAGTGGCTGTTTGCCGAGTACCCGCAGGCGAAACGTTTTCGTCTGGAGGTCTGCCCATACAATCCAAAGGCAAAAAAGCTGTATGAGCAGCTGGGATTTGAAATGCTAAACTACGGACAGATGATTTTGGACCGATAGTGGGTGTAAAATAAAACAGCGCACCGAAAGCAATTTGCTTTCGGTGCGCTGTTTTGTCGTTGTGAAGCTTTGGAGACCATGCTTTTATCATGGTTCTGCTTTTCTAGATGCTGTACGGTAAAATCATCAAGCTCAAAAACAGCAGGATGCCGGCAGCCAGATTGACAGCGGTGACCACCCATCTTTTTTTGACGGCGCTGTACAGGATGACGCTGACAAACAAAGCCATCGAGAGAAGCCAGCTGACCCAGACGGGTGTCTGCTGGTAGCTGCGGGTGCAAAACAGATAGATACCGCCGACGGCAACCGAAGCAATTTGCAGGATGAGATAGATTTTATCCGAAAACAGTTTTTTCATAAGGTTCCTCCCTGTTTGATGGTTGTAAATTTTTGCTTGTTTTCAGTATAGCATCCGATGATGAATTTTTCTACAAAATTTTGCAAAGCCATTGACAAGCAGAAATAACTGTGATACTGTATATATACGATATATACAGTACATACGGAAAAGAAGGATGGGTGATCATTTGAATCTGATTATCAGCAACTCCAGCGGCAAGCCGATCTATGAACAGATCACCGCACAGATCAAAAACAGCATCCTCAGCGGCGAATTGCAGGAGGGCGAAGCGCTGCCCTCCATGCGGGCGCTGGCAAAGGATTTGCGCATCAGCGTTATCACCACAAAACGTGCCTATGAGGATTTGGAACGGGATGGCTTTGTGGTGACCGTAGCAGGAAAGGGGTGCTTTGTGGCGCCGCGCAATCTGGAGCTGATGCGGGAAGAACAGCGCAAACGGATCGAGCAAACGCTTGAGCAGGCGGTCGAGCAGGCGCAGGCAGCTTCCATCACCCTGGAGGAGATGCAGCAGATGCTCAGCCTGTTGTATGAAGAAGGATAGAAACCGGAAAGGAGAATCGGTTTATGGTATTGCAGGTACAAAATTTGTGTAAGGAATATCCGCAGTTTTCGCTGCGGGACATCAGCTTCCAGCTGCCGGAAGGTGCCATCATGGGCTTGATTGGAGAAAACGGCGCAGGTAAATCCACCACCATGCGCATGATTCTGGGAATGGCACAGCCGGACAGCGGGCAAATCTCTGTCTTTGGACACCGG
>UMAW01056143.1_pt1 | contig 17332 bp, 15 predicted proteins | sample 1963801 | NCBI WGS metagenome assembly UMAW01 (sample SAMEA4835925, study PRJEB28245) | human gut metagenome | biome: gut microbiome; material: fecal sample | place: Denmark | collected 2008 | reverse complement strand
TGACATTATATTTTTTATATGATATATAATATATTATTATTCGTTTGTAGCACTCATTAAAAAAATGGAGGTATATGTTATGAAACTCACTAATCCTGGCTTCGCAAGAGTACTTCACAAAAGATCAGACTATCATGAGCCTTTCTATCGTGTTCTTAAAGAAAAAGATATTTTTGAAAATCATTGCCATTGTTTTGATCATGGTGGTTATGGTTATACACAAGTACCTGTTCCCAAAACTGAACGTTGGATTGTTCATAAGGAAAATGAAGACAGTAAAAATAAAAAGTAAGTATCATACTATATAGCCAAAAGAAGCAAATATTACCTAAATTAAGGTTGTATTTGCTTCTTTTACATTTGTCAAACAATATTTTTACGAAAATTTGTTCTTTTTATATTGATTTGTTCTTAATTGTATGCTATACTAGTTCACATAGGAAATGATAATAAGCAGATGTGGTTTTGCCACCAATTATACGAATCATCGTAAGAGAGGTGGTGATGTTTATGGTTAAAGTAATATTATTTTTTATAATATCATTTATGTTATCTTTAACATTAAACGTTGCCTTAGCTGCAGTTCTTTACAAGAACTGGGTTGATAAGCAACTACATAAATAAAAGAAAGCTCACATCTGTAAATTTGGCGATTTAGATGTGAGTTTTTATATCTATTCGGCAAAACCACGTTTGTGGATTTGTCATTTCCTATATTTATTATACTGAGTTTTTATTTTTTTGTCAATCCAAATTTTAATTATTTACAAACTTTGTTTATCATCTTCCATATTATATTTAAGCATATTCATATTTTTTTCTATTTGCCACAATACATATTATACTAACAACAATTGCCAATAATTCTGCAACTACAACAGATAACCATATTCCATTTATTCCCCAGACTGCTGGTAATATTAAAATCATTGCAACTTGGAACAATAATGTTCTTAAGAATGATATAAGTGCTGAAATAAAACCATTATTTAAAGCTGTAAAGAATGATGATGTAAATATATTAGATAATGAATATAATCTTATTGCATTAATAGTTATTTCCAATAATTCTTTATCATAGCTTACAAATATACTAGCTAGTGGTTTTGCTAAAATTTCTGCTAAACCTGTCATTATAATAGCAATTATTCCCAACAATTTTAAACTTTTACTTAATAAACTTTTTAATTCATCTTTATTTCCAGCTCCATAATGGTACCCTATTATAGGAGCTGTTCCTACAGAATATCCCATATAAGTTCCTACAAATAAGAATCCAACATACATTATTATTCCATAAGCAGATACTCCATTTGCTCCTGCAATTTTCATTACTTGCATATTAAATAATATATTTACAAGTGACATAGAAAGATTTGTTACCATTTCTGATGATCAATTTGTACAAGTTTTTATTGTTGTAGATAATTCAAATTTTGTTTTTCCTAATTTTAACATTGTATCATTTTTTCTTGAAAAATATATTAATGGAATAATAGCTCCTACCGTTTGACTTGTAATTGTTGCTATTGCTGTACCTGCAACGCCTAATCTAAATACATATATAAATAGAAAATCTAATACCATATTTGTAATTCCTGCTGCAATTGATATACCAAGCCCAAATCTAGGCTTTTCTGCTACAATCATAAATGACTGAAAACTATTTTGTAAAATAAATGCTGTCATTCCAATTAAAAGTATTCTACCATAAGTTAAACAATTGCTCATCATTTCTTCTGTTGCTCCAAGCAATTTTGCGATTGGTCTTAATAATGCTATTACAATTATAGTAAATATTCCCCCTGATATTATTTCTAGATATATTAGCATCGAAAATTGTTTATTTGCTTCGTCTTTGTTTCCTTCTCCTAATGTTTTTGAAATAATCGCACTACCACCTGTTCCTATCATAAAACCTATTGTTCCTATTATCATAATTGCAGGCATTATTAAATTTATAGATGCAAATGCATTGTTTCCAACTACATTTGAAACAAATATTCCATCTACAACACCATATATAGATGTAAATACCATCATTATTATTGTTGGCAATGTAAATTTTATTAATTTTTTATATGTAAAATGTTCTGATAAATTAATTTCCACTTTCTTTTTCTCCAAACCAATTTCTTTATCTGTTAAATTTTCTTCTGAATCTGCTTTTTGTTTACAACGATTTATCTTTGATTCCATATTTGCATACACAAAAATATTTATTGGATTATATTCTTTTAAAATGCTATTAGCTCCTCTACCAACAATAATAGCATTTCCTTTTTCTGAAATATTTTTTATATATTTTTCTGACATATTTGTTTCTTTATTGTCAATAAAAAATAGCAACTAATTATTGATATAACCTCATAATAAAAATAGCAAGCCAAATATATACCATAAATATGGTGTTGTTTGACTTGCTATTTTTTTAAGTTATACCAAATGAGTCTACACACTCATCTGACAATGTGCACTTTTTAGAATAGTTTTCATTCTTCATCATCTATAGAATCTTCTATAGCATCTATTATACAAGTTAAGAAAATAATATCTTTCATTGAAATATCTGAATCTTGTTTTTTGACAATTTTATAAGAATCTACCATATCAGGCTGTTTGCTAATGTTAAACAAAATTTCACCAGTTAAAGCATTATATACATTAAATTCATAATATAATGACATAATTTCTTCTTGAGTATATCCCAGTTCGTTCTTGTTTGAATCATAAATATGGAAATTATACTTACTCAAAGAAAAGAAATCTGTAAAATATTCTTCTCCTATATATCCAGTTGTATTTCCATCTTGATCCATCAAATTAGCTAACCTATTTAGTCTTACTCCCCAACGTTTTATTTGCTTTTCTTTAGCAATTTCGTTTCCATTTGCATCTGTAAGAGTGAATATATCACCTGTAATATTTACATATTCACCAGATACACTTCCAATCTCCTTTCCATCTACATACACATCATATGTTTTCGTTAAAGATACAAATCTTTCTTTTACATTTACTGTGGTTGCTTCTTCAATTAAAGAAGAATAATCTTCTGGTAAAGAACTTTCATCATCGTTTGTGTCCTTTATTTCAGAAGAACACCCAACAAGTAATAATATGACAACGATCGCTATTATGCTAAAAAAATACCGTTTTTTCATTAGCCTTTCTCCTATTCTATATTTTGCACACCTTTACTTAATTTTCCTCCAAAATAATTATTTTATAATTCAGTTGTACATCTATAAGGTGCAAAAAGAGTATAACAAAAATATGAATTATTATATCATATTTACATAACATTGTCAAAATTGTGTTTTTATTCATGCTTTAAATAATACTATTTTAATTTAAAGATTCATCTTTCAAATATAATTATATAGCCTTTTCACAAAAGTCCAAGCATCTAATTCTATCATCGATAAATTTAATTAAAACTTCATTATCAACTTTATTAATAAGCTTTCTCGGAAAATCACTTTGCACATAATATGACAATAAATTTTTAAATATTTCTTCGCTTTTATATTTTCTTTCTATTAACAATAATATTATTAGGTCTAATATCTCTATGTATTACCTGAAATTCATTTGGAAAATATTCGCAACCATACTTCTCCAAATAATACATCATCATTTAATTCTGCAAATTTTGGTGCTAAATCACCTAAGTTCTCTCTACCTGCTGTTTGTATTCCTCCTCATTTTTCAATATTATATAATATTTAATATCACTTTGAGCCTACTCAAAGTCAATACTTTTTATTAAAATTATGTACAAAAAATAGATAATTCAAAATGAATTACCTATTTTAAAATCTATTTTTTCAATTCATAAACAATATCTGCTCTATCACAAACATTTTGTGAATGCGTTACAATTATAATACATTTATTTTCATCTTTAGCAAGATGTTCAAAAATATTTAAAATATCATTTTCTGTATCTTTATCCAAATTTCCCGTTGGCTCATCTGCAATAATTATTTTAGGATTATATGATAAACTTCTTGCAATCGCTATTCTCTGTTGTTCTCCACCTGATAATTTTAATATTTTTCTTTTTGCTTGATTTTCTGATAACCCAACACTTTTCATTAAACTTAAAGCCTTTTCTTTTTTATTATTTACTTTAACTTTACTTATATCCATTGAAAGAACAATGTTTTCTATTGCTGTTAAACTTGGTAATAAATTATAGCTTTGAAATACAATTCCAATATCTGTATTTCTATATGTGTCTAAATTCATTTTCTTTAAATCTTTTCCATCATATAAAACCTTTCCAGCTGTACATTTCTCTAATCCAGTAATAAGTGATAATAATGTTGTTTTTCCGCTTCCACTCTTTCCTTTTATTGCATACATTTTTCCTTGTTCAAACTCATAATTAACATTTTTGAAAACATAACTATCTTTTGGAGCATCTTTATATCTGTACCCAACATTTTCTAATTTTAATATACTCATAAATTATGACCTCTCTTTCAATATAGTTAGTGGTGAAAATCTTTGAATACTTATCATTGATGCCAAACTACTTACTAACATTAATGCTAATCCTATTCCTAATAATTGTGCCACAACTGTAATATCAACAACTGCATTAATTGTATCTATTGTTTGAACATTAACTGTTCCTCCAAAATTCATATCCATTGGTCCACCTTTACCAAAATTATTTGATATTTGTTCTGTTTCTTCTTGAACAGATTGTATTTCATTTTCTAATAACATATTTCCAACAGGTTTTGCCAAAAATGATCCACACACTGCTCCAATTCCTAACATTACAACACTTACTATTAAAATTTCTAATGCAAATTGAAGTGTTAATTTGAATTTACTTACACCAATTGTTCTAAATACTCCAATTTCATATTTTCTTTCTCTAATGTTTATCATATTTATTACAAATAGTACTACTGCTGATATTGCTAACATTATTAATAAAAATGTTGTTGCAAATGTTTTTACATTTTCTATAGATTTTGTTGCACTTTCTAATTCTTCTACATTTGTATTTAATGTGTAATATTCACTTAAACCTTTTTCTTTTATTTCTGTTGTAAATTTTTCTACTGAATCTTTATCTTTTAAAATAAATGTTGGTGTAATTGTTGTTACTAATGTACTATCATCTACAACTAAATTTTCTATTACTTTACTTCCTGTTATTATTTTATTTGCTGATTTTGAATACATACTTGATGAATCATTTGAATCTGAATTGTCTTTATAAATTCCTTTTACAACAAATTCATAAGTTGCTTCTGTATTTGGATTTTTTAATGTTATTGTTTGACCAACTGTTATTTCATTTAATGTTGCAAGTTCTGAACTTATAACACATTCTTGACTTTCAAAATCTGATATAATTTTTCCGTCTGTTATTTGATATGTTCCATTTACAAATTCTGTCATTGCATCATAAGAAGAATATCCATCTAATTCAAAATCGCCTGTTAAATTTTTTGAACTTTCAAATTTTTCTTTTGATTTTGTGATTATTGTTGTTGTATTATTATTTGTTATTGTATGTCTATCTTCTCCGCCTCCTGGTCCTCTTCCAATTCCGTTACCATTTCCTCCTGTTGTTGTACTTGTAGAAATTGTTGTTGTTTCTCTATCTTCAACTTCATATTCAAAAGAGTCTGTTGCTTTTGTTAAAGTATCACTATTTAAAGATGTTGCATATAAATAATAATATCCTTTTAAATATTCGCTATCTCCATAATTTTTTACATCATCTAAAGTAATTGATTCTATATTGTTAAATGCTTCTATATTACTTTTTTGTGCATCTTCTCCACCTTTAAAGTTATTTGATAATTGTCCCCTATCAAATGAAATCGTTCCTGTTATGTTATGTGATTCTTCATAATCTTTTACAATGTTATTTGCTGTGTTTCTTATTGCCAATGTTACTGTTGATGCACATGCTATAACTAAAATAATTATACCTATTAAGATATTCCTTCCTTTGTTTCTTGCGATTGAAATTAAACTGTTTTTTAAAATATACATTTTTCACATTCCTTTCTTTTGAAGCTTTATTTTGCCTTGCTCCTTAATCTTGTTTTAATATAATACATGAAGATTGAAGAATTATTGAAAAAAACATCTTAATGTAGAAAATTTTTTCTAACATTTAGATGCTTTCTCTTATACTAATGTAAGTTTATTAAAAACTCAATTTATTGAATTTGTAAATTAACTTTAAAGATTGTAAATCCATCTTTATATAATACTTTAATATTTCCATTATATTTTTTCACAGTTGATTTTGCTATTGCAAGACCTAAACCATATCTTTTTTCATTTCTATTTCTTGACTTATCTATACGATAAAATCTTTCAAATATTTTTTCTCTTTCTTTTTCTGGTATTTCTTTTCCTTCGTTTTTTACCTGAATTATTAATTCATTCTTTTCTTTAGATAATTCAACAATAACATCATTTCCTGATTCTGTATGTTTTATTGCATTATCTATTAATGTTGATAATATATGTTCTATGTCTTCTTTATTTCCATTTACCATAATGTTTTCTTGAATTTTACTGCTTAATTTTACATTTCTCTCATAGGCCATACTTTCAAACATTGAAATTGTCATTTCTGTTTCTTTTGAAACATCAAATATTTTTCTTTCTTGTATATTATCAACATTTTCAATTTTAGTAAGTAATAATAATTCGTTTATTAATTTATCCATACTTTGTATTTCATTTTGAATGTAATCCATCCATTTATTTTTACCAACTTCACCTTCTAATACATCTGCATTTGCTTCTATTACTGCAAGTGGTGTTTTTAGTTCATGTGATGCATCTGATATAAATTGTTTTTGTTTTTCAAATGTTTCTTCTACAGGTTGTACTATAAATTTCGATATTTTTTTTGCTATTATATATATGATTATTAATGATACTCCTGAGATTATAATTGCTGTTATTATTATCTTTTGTGAATGTGAAATTGCTTCTTCATTTTCTATTAACATTACATTTATTTGATTTCCTTTTATTCTTCTTACTTTATAAATGTAATTTCCTATGATTCCACTTTCATTATGTTTTTTACTTACTTTTAATGCATATTCTTCTATTGTTTTGTCTTGAACTATATTGGGATTTGAGATAACATGTGAGTCTTCTATTTGTACATAATAAACACCTTCAATAGTGGGATTATCTACTTCAATTTCCTTATTTCCATCTACATTCTTTTTTATATCTCTATTTGTAAATCTGTCCATCATTATTGTTGCTGTGTTTATTGTATTTCTGTAATTTAAAATCGTGAATAATAGTATTATTCCAACAACAATTATACTTAAAGCTATTGTGATAATCCAACATATTCTTTTACTTAATTTTTTTATCATTTTCTGCCTCCAATTTATATCCAATTCCTCTAATAGCTTTAATCTTTACATTAGATTTTATAAGTTTTAATTTTTTTCTTAAAAATGACATATATACTTCTACATTATTATATTCAGCTTCACTATCATATCCCCAAATTTTATTTGCTAAGATTTCTCTATTGACAATTTTTGTTTTATTTAACAATAATGTTTCTAGTAAATCTAGTTCTTTTCCGTTTATTGATATTTCATTACCATTTGCACTCATTTTTCCAGTTCTTATATCTAATTTTAAATCATCATATTCTAAAATATCTGTATTTTCAATATTTACTTTTCTTTTTAATACTACTTTTACTCTTGCTACTAGTTCTTTAATATGAAATGGTTTTGTTATATAATCATCTGCACCATTTTCTAGTCCATTTAATTTGTCATTTATTTCTGATTTTGCTGTTAAGATTATAATTGGTGTATCTACTTTTTCTTTCCTTAAATCATTTAATATTTTGAAACCATCTTTATTGGGCAACATTATGTCTAAAAGTATTAAATCATATACATTTGTTAATGCTTCGTTTTCTCCTTCTTCTCCATCTGTTATTATATTTGTTGTAAAGTTTTCTTTTTTTAGTACTTCTGCTATTGCATCTGCTAAACTGTATTCGTCTTCTATTATTAATATTTTCATTTTATCACCATTCTTATTTTAATATTTAAATATTGAAGTTTTATTGAAAATTTTTTATCTTTAATTCTTTGTATAAATCAATAAAATACCCCAACCATTCAAAGCATTCTCCTTTTTGAATCATATCTTTAAGAACTTCTATTGTAACATACTTTGCATCAATTACTTCTCCATCATTAAATTTTAATTCATTTATATTAATATCTTTTTTTATAACATATACATCTCTAAATACATTATGCCTATCACTTTTGTCTATTTTTTCTTTTATAAATTTCAATTCCCTTTCAAAAATGTTTATTCCAATTTCTTCATTAAGTTCTCTTTTAGTTGCTTGTATACTATTTTCACCACTTTGTACTAATCCACCTGTTGGCTCCCACATTCCTCCATGAACTTTATCTAACTTTCTTCTCGTTAATAATATTTCGCATTTGGCATTTATTATCCAACATTGAATTGCTAAAATGTAATCGCATTTATCAAGTATGGCATTTTCATTTCTTTCTATAATTTTACCTGTTTTTATTCTCTTATAATTATATACATCTAATTTTTCACTCATTATATATCATCACCTAATTATTTTATCTTTCAACTTCTTTTTCCATAAGTTTTTGTAATATTTGTCTTATATATTCTGGCTTTTTATGTTCAATTATTTCTAAACCTTCACTTATTGAAATATCTGGAACATATATTCCATATTTCAAATTAACAAATTCAGCTAAAACATGTCTATGACAGAATTGTCCTTCTTTTTCATAACACAATAAAATCGGATCTTTCTCATCTTTTAATACTTCTTCTATATCTATTTGGGATAATACTTGTTTATAATATTCTTCTATATAATATCTGTTATTTTGTTCTTCTGGTATTTTCCCTATGTTATTATGCCATATTTCCCAAAACTTTCTTTTTGGTGCTAATTGTGGTATTGATTTTCCTGTAAATCCAACACTTTTTCCTCTATCACCTGAAATTGAAATTAAGTTTCCAATTTTACATTCTTCATAATTTCCAGTAAATATTCTTTTTTTCATATAATTAATTACCCCTTTAATTTTACAAAACAAGTGAAAGCAATGCTCTCACTTGTTTTTAGATTATTCAATTTTTTTACAACATAGCTTCATAGAAACTCATTCCATCATCAGCCATTACAACAATAAATGGAATAGAAAGTCCATATATAATACTAATAATGAAACGATAAATTATACTAATCGGAAGTGTATTTATTGCAATTATAGCAAAAATAATTGATAGAAAATCAATAAGTGCTATTGGCTTATATGGAATTTTATCAAAAATTCTTACTAATAATGTGTGTGCATATCTGTTTTTCCATGTAACCAATGTGTTTTCAAAATCATCAATTTTTTCCATTAATATAAATGATACAAATCCACATATTGTAGCTCCAACAATCAGTAATATATAACATGGTACTTTAGCAAGAATTGCTCCTATTGCCAATACTATATTTACAGTTCTATATGTATTAGTAAAAATTTCTTCTTTAGGGTCTAATTCCCACAAAGAACTTAAATATCCCAATATATACATACTCAAAATGTGGAATATTGTAAATGTCATATATCCTAAGATTTTTTGAGGATCCATTTGATACAAAATTCTTAAACCACAGATTAATGCTTGAATATAAAATACTTGTGCAATAAGCTCTTCTTCAATTCCAGATGAGGCATACCATTTCAAGCCAAAATAGTATTTCCGCATTAAGAAATCAAATAACCTTTTCATAATTTTGCCTCCTTAAACATTTGTTAATAGGATTTGTTATATAATTTCCTTTTAAAGGAAATTATAAGTTTAATGCTTGAATTATATCATAAAAATAAGCAGTTTTCAACTGCTTATTTTATCAAATTTTTTACCATATCACATATCAAATTAACAGCATTATCAATTCCAATTGCATCACTATTAATACAAATATCATAATTTGATGGTTCTTTCCAATCTTTTTCTGTATAATATTTATAATGATTTGCTCTTAATTTATTTATTCTAGAGATTTCTTTTTCTGCCTTTTCTTTATTCATATGATAAAATTCTGTTGCTCTTTTAACTTTATTTTCCATTGAATTGTTTATAAAGATTTTTATTGTATTTTTATTATCTTTCAAAATAAAGTCTGCACATCTTCCAACTATTATGCATGATTCTTCACTAGCAACTTTCTTTATAAATTCTGATTCTTTAATAAATAATTCATCTGCATTGTTTAATCCTACATAATATCCATTATTAAATACATCTAGAACATTTCTTTTTTGCTCATTTTCTTCAATATATTCTTCAGATAACCCTGTATCTTCTGCCATGTTTTCTATAATATTCTTATCATATAATTTTATTCCAAGTTTTTCAGCAACAAGTTTTCCTATATATCTTCCACCAGATCCATATTCTCTTGCAATTGTGATTATAACTGGTGTACTTGTATTTTTTTCTTCAATTGTTTTGATATTAGATATTTTTTCTTCAGTAGAATCTCCTTCTTTTAAGCTTCTTGTTTCTTTTACTAATAAAACAACTGCTAATATAAATGCTAATCCATCAGCAACAGGACCTGCACTTAATACTCCCATTATTCCATATATATGACTTAATATTATCATTGATGGTATTAATATAACAATTTGTCTTGAAAGTGATAATATTGCACTTTTTGTACTCTTTCCAATTGCTTGGAAGAATATTCCTGATGGTATTTGAACACCATTAAATATGCAAAGTAATAAATATGTTCTAAATGCCAAACATGCAAATTCCATATAATTTTCATCACCACTACCAAATATTAATATTAATTTATCTGGTATTGTTTGGAATAATATGAATGCTATTGCACTTATAACAACGCTTGAACCTAATACAATTTTTAAAGTTTTCTTTACTCTATCATATTTCTTGGCACCATAATTATATCCTAATATTGGTTGACTTCCTGCTGCAATTCCTATTATTATACTATTTAATATTTGATTTATTTTCATTACAATTCCTAATACTGTAATAGGAATTTCTGCTCCATATTTACTATCTGCTCCATATTTTCCAAGTAAATTATTTTCAGCTGTCATAACACATACTATACTCATTTGTGTTATAAAACTACTGATTCCAAGCATCACAATTTTCTTGCATACATTTACTTTTAATTTTAAAGATTCTTTTGTTAATTTTATTGATTTGAATTTTTTTACATAAGCAACATTTAATATAAATGTTAATATTTGACTAATTACTGTTGCTATTGCTGCTCCTTCAACACCTTTATGAAATGCAAATATAAATATTGGATCTAATATTGTGTTTAATATAGCACCTGCCACCATGCTAAACATTGAATATTTTGGGCTTCCATCTGCTCTAATTATTGAGTTTAATGTTGTTCCTATCATTGAAAAAGGAAATCCTATTGCTATTATACTTCCATAAGCCATTGCATAACTTTTTAGATTTTCTGTACATCCGAATATTTTTAAAAATTGAGGTAAAAATATTAATGTTATTGCACAAAATAATATTGAAACAATTGTTGATAACATTATTCCATTACCAATTCCTGTTTCTGCTTCTTTTTTCTTTTTCTCTCCAAGTTTTAAACTTAAATATGCTGATGCTCCATCCCCAAACATTAATGAAAATGCTAATCCTATCATTACTAATGGGAATACTACATTTGTTGCTCCATTTCCTAAATATCCAACACCTTGTCCAATAAATATTTGGTCAACTATATTATATAATGAGTTTACCAACATTGATATTATACAAGGTATTGAAAATTTTTTAATTAATTTTCCTATTTTTTCTTTTCCTAGTATGTTTTCTTCTTGTTCCATTTTTCTCCCTCTTTCTTTTTCTCTTACTGGCTTTTTTGTCAACCTATCTATTATATCGTTATTGAAATAATTTGTCAATTATATAAATTGCTTTTTTTCCAAAAAATATCCCTGAAGAAAATATATTGTACTTTCTTCAAGGACTCTCAAAAATTCTAAATTATGTTATTTACAAATTTTAGGAATTTTAATTACACTCATAATCTCTTCAAGTTTCGAATAGGTAATTCCATTCCTAAAAGGAACTTCTTTAAACACTTCTTCAAGCTTTTCGAAAAAATTTGCATAATTTTCAGATTGCATTCGTTTATGTGCTTCTTCAAAGCTAATACTTGCAATATATTCCAAAACCTTAGAATATGCAAATGTAATACTTTGAAATAGGTTACATACATCTGATTTGCAAAATTTTCCCTCAGGATCACTTTGCCATTCCAAAAATTCAATTTCTTGTACATAATCAGGATTTCCTTCAGTATACGAACACCATTCAATCTGATTAATGTTCATCATTCCCTCCAATAATTATTTGTTGTGTTTGTTTTCGGACATGTCTTAAAGGGATATCTAATGTTAAGACATGTTGTATTTTAGCACATATAATTTTAAATTTCAAGCAAATCATTTATATTAAAATAAAGTTTTTATTTTCTTTATTAAATAATGGCTTCCACCTAAACTTCTTCCATTTTCAACCATACTAATTATTAATAATTGATTATCATTTGAATCTGTTGTAAAACAATCAAACCATCCTAAAACATCTGCCTCTCCGTCTTTTGATGCTTTTAATTCTGCAGTTCCTGTTTTCCCTGCTATTGTTCTTCCTATTACTTTCATATCTTTAGCTGTTCCTTCTGAATCTTCTACAACTTGAATTAAATCTTCTTTTATTATGTTTGCCGCTTCTTTACTAAAAGCATTTTTTACTAAATATTCTACATTTTTATTATCTTTTTCTATAATATATGGTTTTACCATATTTCCATCATTGTTAAATGCTGAATATATAGATGCCATTAGTATTGGATTTACTAAAATTTCTCCTTGACCATATCCACTATCTGCAAGTACTTTTTCATTTGAAATATCTTTTGAATTTGAATATTGAGATTTGGCTGTTGATATTTCAAGGTTTAAATCTTGATTAAATAATATTTTATTTAATCCATCAGTAAAATTCTTTTTTCCAATCTGTAATGCTGCTTGTGCAAAATATATATTATCTGAATGTATTAGAGCATTTTTTAAATTCTTTGGTCCACTATATGATGTTAATGTTGTTATATCAAATTCTCCCCATCCATCTTTTTTCCAACTAAGTCCATTATATGTAAATGTGTCATCAACTGATAATGTTCCTGTTGTAAGCCCTATTGCACCTGTAATTGGTTTAAATGTAGATCCTGGTATATAACTTTGTTGATATCTTACAAACATTGGCTTATTTTCATTATTATTAATTTCATTCCATTCATCTGATGTCATTCCTAAAACAAATTTGTTAGGATTATATGATGGTGTACTTACTAGTGCTAATAATTCTCCAGTATTTGGTTCCATTACAACAAAAAATCCTGCATCATTTTTTAATTCTTCATAAAGTTTTTGCTGAATAGTAGAGTCTATTGTTAATTTTATATTTTCTCCATTTTTTACATCTATTTTTGCTATTTCTGATTTTCTTTTTCCTTTTTCATCTTCAATATAAATTTCAAGACCATTATTTCCTTTTAATTGTTCTTCATATTGTTTTTCTAGTCCTGCTTTTCCTATTAAACTAGTACTTGTATATCCTTTTCCTTTGTTTTTTTCTAATTCCTCTGCTGTTATTGTTTGAACATATCCAACTAGTTGTGCTGAAGCTTCTCCTAATGGATACACTCTCGATGTTTCACTTGTAATTTTTATTCCAGATATTTGTAAAACTTTCTCTTTTATTTCTGTTTCACTTTGTTCTACCTTTTTTATAGGTACAAATGTATCATCTTTTACCCATGATGCTGAAAGTGCTTTATTTATTGTTTCTACTGAAATTCCTAAAATGTCAGATATTTGTTGAATTGTTTCTTCTTTATTTTCTGGTAATTTTCCAGGAACAATTCCTATTGATGATACCTTTCCTTCCCCAGCTAGCATTATTCCATTCTTATCATCAATTTCTCCTCTTTTTGCTTTTATTGTTTTTACTCTTACTTTGTCAGTACTATTTAACCCCGGCAAAATTAAGTTATGGCTCCATTCAATCTTATATTCTCTTTGATCGTTTTTTACTATTCTTACTGTATTTTGAAATTCTACATTTCCTGCACTTGTTTCCATTGTTTCTGTATAATTTATTTTAGATATATTTTTCTCTTCTTCTTCAACATTTGTTATTTGTATATCTAAATTTGCCATATCTATTCCACTATAAATGTTCTCATTTCTTTTTATAAAATCTTCTTTTGATATCTGAGATTTAGCTGTATCTGTAATCATTTCATACATTTCTTCATACTTTTCTTCATTTATATATGAAATATATTGGTTCCAAATATCTTCTGGAGTTGTCTTTTCTTTATTAGAAATATAATATGCTACTAATCCTCCTCCAATTAATATTGCAATAATTAAAACAATAACAATAATAATAATAATCTTTTTCTTCATACTTTTTTCCTTCCATAAAATTTACTTCATCGATATTATATCACAAATAAAATTTTTATTAAATTAAATCTTTATTAATTTAAATATCTTTTAATTTTATTTCTTTTTCTGAATGTAATTTTCCTGCTCTAGTAATAGAATTATATCCAAATTTTTGCTTTAATTCATCAACTACTTTGTCTAAATTTTCTTGTTTTTCTGTATCTTTAGAATTAAATAGTGATAATTGTTTTTCATTCTTTTCAATCAATCCATCTACTCTCATTCCTACAAGCCTTATCGCTATTCCATTAGTATACATTTCTTCTAATAGCTCTTTTGCCATTCTAAATATATCTTTGGTGTTTGATGTTGCTTCATTTAATTTTCTTTGATGTGTTTTATTTTCAAAATTGCTTGTTCTTAATTGAACATTTACTACATTTGCTAACATATTATATTTTCTTAATCTATATGTTACTTGTTCTGTTAATGCTAATAATACTTCTTCTAATTTTGATATTTCAATTATATCAACTGGTAAAGTTGTAGAATTACCAATTCCTTTAGGATTTTCAAATTTATATTGTACTTCTGAATTGTCTATGCCATTTGCATATTCCCACATCATTATTCCATGTTTTCCAAATTTTTTTGATAATAATTCTTTATCTGTTTTGGCTAAATCTCCTATTGTTCTTATTCTCATATTTGAAAGTTTTGGAATTGTTTTTCTTCCAAGCATTAATAATTCTGAAACATTTAGTGTCCACATTTTACTTGGAATTTCATTTTCATATAATGTATGTACTCTATCTGGTTTTGTAAAGTCTGATGCCATTTTAGCTAATAATTTATTATGTGCAACTCCAACATTTACTGTAAATCCTAATTCTTCTTTTACTCTCTTTTTTATTTCATATGCTTTATTTATTAACATATCTCCACATAAATAGTTTGTCATATCTAAAAAACATTCATCTATGCTAAATCTTTCTATTTTGTCTGTATATTGAAGTAATAATTTATATAAGCTATTTGAATATTTTTTATACATATTATAGTTTCCTGGATATACCTGCAGTTGAGGACATTTCATTCTTGCTTGATATAATGTTTCTCCTGTTATAATACCAAAAATTTTTGCTTTAGGACTTTTGGCTAATACTATTCCTGCTCTTTTGGTTTCATCTCCACCTATTACTGATGGTATTTCTCTTATATCAATTTTACTTCCTTGTTTTAACATTTCTACTGCTGTCCAACTTAAAAAAGCATTATTTACATCTACATGTAATATTTGTCTTTCCATAATATCACCTGCTTATTCTTATATCGTTATTATTATAAAACATTTGTTCTTGATTGTCAATAAAAAAGAGAACTTTCTTTCGAAAATTCTCTAAAAATTATTTAGCATAATCTACTACTCTTGTTTCTCTAATTATATTAACTTTAATTTGTCCTGGATAATCCATTTCTTCTTCAATTCTCTTAGAAACATCTCTTGCTAATAATGTCATTTGATCATCTGTAATTTTCTCTGGTTTTACTATTATTCTAACTTCTCTACCTGCTTGTATTGCAAATGATTTTTCAACACCATCAAATGAATCTGCAATTGATTCAAGATTTTCTAATCTCTTTATGTATGCTTCTAGTGTTTCTCTTCTTGCTCCTGGTCTTGATGCAGATATTGCATCAGCAGCTTGTACTAACACAGCTTCTAATGTTTGTGGTTCAACATCTCCATGATGTGCTTCTACAGCGTTTATTACAAGTGGATTTTCTTTGAATTTCTTTAAGATTTCTACACCAATTTCAACATGTGTTCCTTCCATATCATGATCTAGTGCTTTTCCAATATCATGTAATAATCCTGCTCTACGAGCTAGCTTTGCATCTAATCCAAGTTCTTCTGCCATTATTCTTGCTAAGTTTGATACTTCTATTGAATGGTTTAATACGTTTTGTCCATAACTTGTTCTATATTTTAGTTTTCCTAATAATTTTATAAGTTCTGGATTTAAACCTATAACTCCACTTTCAAGCGCTGCTCTTTCACCTTCTGAACGAATTGTTTCTGCTAATTCTTGTTTGGCTTTTTCTACCATTTCTTCAATTTTAGCTGGATGAATTCTTCCATCATCTATTAATTTTTCGAGAGCAATTCTAGCAACCTCTCTTCTTAATGGATCAAATCCTGATAAGATTACTGCTTCAGGTGTATCATCTATTATTAAATCAATTCCAGTTAATGTTTCTAAAGCTCTTATATTTCTTCCTTCTCTACCAATTATTCTTCCTTTTACATCATCAGATGGAAGTGGAACTATTGATACTGTTGTTTCAGCTGAATGATCTGCTGCACATTTTTGAATAGCATAAGCAACTATTTCTCTTCCATTTTTCAAGGCTTCGTCTTTTGCCTTTTGAGTTAAATCTCTTATTAATGCTGCTTTTTCAGATGTTATATCTTGTTCTACACTTTTTAATAATTGATCTTTGGCTTCTTCTTGTGTTAGTTTTGCAATGTCTTGAAGAACTTTCATTTGTTCTGTATACAAATTCTCAACATCTTGTTTTCTCTCATTTAGATTTTGCTCTTCTCTTTCTAAGTCTTTTTCTTTTTTCTCAAAATTATCTGAACGTCTTTCTAAATTTTCTTCCTTTTGAATAATTCTGCTTTCTTGTTTTTGAATTTCGCCTCTTCTTTCTTTAATCTCTTTATCTAGTTCATTTCTAGCATTCATAAT
>UMAW01041693.1_pt1 | contig 17561 bp, 17 predicted proteins | sample 1963801 | NCBI WGS metagenome assembly UMAW01 (sample SAMEA4835925, study PRJEB28245) | human gut metagenome | biome: gut microbiome; material: fecal sample | place: Denmark | collected 2008 | reverse complement strand
ATATGCTAATGCAGAGGGGATTGCTGGTAAATTTCAGAGCGAGGAACAAAAAATAAGACAAGAGATTATGGGAAAATATAATTTCCGTCTTGAAAGAACTTCTAGCGTTTTTAATAATTGGGCTAATAATGATGCACAGAAAAGATTTATGTTGGTTGGACAACATGAATATAAACAGGTTGAAGCTAATAAAGATTTAGCATTATCAAATAATATTGATGAAAATTTTAATTTTGCAATGCAAAATTATGACAACGACGCTTTGATAAAGTCGGAATTTGATAAAAGCGCTACTCTTGTTATGGATAGATATAAAGGGCAAGATCCCGAGTTTATAAAAAGCGAAGCTAAAAGATTATTAGCTCCTAAAATGGCATCGCTTGTTGGAACTGCTTTAGCTAATGGCGATATTGACAGAGCTGGGGCGATGATAGAAAAGTGGGGAGCTTTCATGCCTGATGAAACTAGGCTTGCTTATTCCAGGATTGCACATGCTAGAAAAGAAAGAGAATACGAACATTATACAGGCATAACCGCGTATGAACGATTTGGTGATGATTATGAAGCTGCTAGGCAGTATATTTACAGCGATGCTTTTGGATATGATGGTGAAGCTGCTGTCAGAAGTGCAAGAGAAGATATTGGGAATAATTATGGGACTAACACATGTACAATAAGAAGTAATAATTGGATTGCTGCAGGTGGAGGTAAGGAAGGTAATACTTGGGCTCCTACACAATTTGAAGATATGAAAGCTGCAGGATTGATATTTACTGATAAGTCGCAACTTCAAAGTGGTGATATTGTTTATTGGAATTATGGTGGAGATCCAAATGATGTTGACCATGTAGGGATATATGACGCAAAGACCGGAACAGTAATACAAAGTGGAGATCATGGAGTTGCGGAAATTTCACTTGATTATGCAAATATTTCTGGTTTTGCAAGACCTAAAGGAAGAAATGTATCCATAGAAGATAAAGATAAAGCATGGGATGCTTATGTTACCCAAGTTAATTATAATAATGCAATAAAAAATAACCATAAGAAAAGAATTATTGATAGCGTGCAACAAGAAATGTGGAATAAATTTAAGTCTGGTGTTATTGATCCTAACGAGTTTCAAAGCCTTGTATATAATGTTTCTGGCGGCGATGTTGATATTGAAATGAACCTTTTAAAATTCGGCAATGACTTGATTGGAATACAAGGTAAAGCAGCTGCTGAATCTTCTAACGGTGCAGTTTATAAAAAAATTAAGGATGCAATTACCGATGGCACTGTAACACCAGCCGAGGCAGTATCGTTAATTAACCAAAACGCAACAGTCTTGGGTGAAGCAGATAGAAGCAGGTTATTGGCTTTTGCTAGAAATCAAGATCCAAGAAATAAGGATGTTGATAAACAGTTAGCTACTATGATCAATGAAGCACTTTCTGATCCAGTGGAAAGAGGAGAAGCTCAAATTTACTTGGATAATGCAATAGAAGGTAAAACTGATCCTCAGAAAAGATACGACGATGGATATGGTGTATTGTATGGGACAAAGGATAAACCGGGAATTTTGAAGAATAAAGCTATTTTTAAAAATTATAATAGCAAACAACGTGAATGGGGTTCGTTAAAGAGCAGCCTTTCTCCGAAACTTTATCCTTATATAGATGCTTATCAAAGACAGAATGGCAATAATATTGATTTAGGACAGGCAAGAACAGTTTTTGAATCCATAAATCCTAATGATAAATACCAGATTTCAGCGCTTCAATATGCTGCTGTTTATAATAGTCCTATGGATATCCAAGAACTTAATAAACAGATTGCGGCTATGGCGGTCCGTGATGGAGTGGATGCAGCTCCGCATTTACTGGATATTCCTCAGCAAAGTAATACGGCAGTACAGCAAAATGAAAGCACTCCCTGGTTTAGTGATTGGGGAGCCAGTGAGCGCACTGGTTTGGCGGCAATGAATTTTGGTGATGTTTTAGAAGCTATAAAACAGCGTCATTTAGAGGCATTAAGAGGAGAAATTAACGAGGAGTGGTAATATGGCAAGGTCTTTATTATATGATGTAGCTGCGGCCGGAAAGTTTATACCCGAAGATTTAAAGACGAAAGCATTACAAGGAGCTAATGCGAATAATATATCGCTTCAAATGGCAGCTCGTAATCCTGATTATTATTTACCTAAAAACTTTGAATATGATTGGAATAAATATGAGCAAATCGCACCAAGAACAGCAGAGGCGTTAAAAGACCCTGTGCTTATGAGCATTGCCGGTACTAAAGCTGCAGAATTTTGGGGCGAGCAAGAAAATAACTGGAAAAGTATTACAGCGCTGAAAAATGGTTTTAAGAATGTTGCTCGCAGCGGTTATGGTGCAGTTGCACTGCTTGCTGATTTGGGTGCAGATAAAAAAGATGTTGACTTGACAACGGAATCCAAGGTTTTTAGCGCAGATACAATAGGACGGCTTTTGTATGCTGTTGGTGGAGATAAGCTAAAAACTATTGGTACAGAAGCCAAACGTATTGGTGGCAGTGAAATATTTAAGCCGGAAGAAGTAAAGGCTGAAACTGCGGCAGGCCAGTTTTATTATGACTTACTGCAGAATGCACCACAATTAGCGGCACAGGTCGGCGTTGCAATCAGTACAGGCGGCTGGAGTGCTGCTGCTTTTATGGGCAGTCAGATTGCAGGCGGCCAATATTTAGATCTTACTGAAGCTGGGGTATCTAATGACAGAGCCAGAGCTGCGGCGTCTTTAAACGCTGTTGCACAGTCTGCTCTTGAAAAAGTGGGCTTGGGCAAAGTCATGGGAGCAGGAGCAAGAGCCGCTAAAATCGCAACTATGGGCGGTAAGGCCAAAGAAGTTTTTAAAACTGCATTGACAGAAGGCATTACTGAATGGATTCAGGAATACCCGGATGCCGCTGCTGAAATATGGGCTAAAAATGCGAATCTTTCCACTCAAGAGCAAATACTTAAATTTTATCAGGAGTTTGGAGAAATCACCAAAAGAGGCGCTTATTCCGGTGCTATTGGTGCGGTGTTTGGCGGTCTTGGAGGTTCGGTAAGTATTGCCGTAGACCGTAATGCAAATAGAGTTATGCAGGAGCAGGCTGTACGTACTGCGGAAACGATGAAAAACAGTAAGGACGTAGATATTACCGCCAGCAAACTAGTACTGAACCAAACGACAGAAGAAAAGGCTTATGTAGATGCTGAAACCCTTTTTACATATGCGCAGGCAAATCCTAACCTGGATGTAAAAGATACCTTTGGTATAGAGGTTTCTGAACTGCAGGCGGCTGCTGTTCGTGGTGAGGATATTGAAATGCCAATGGGTACGTATTGTGCGGCAGAGGCTCAAAATCCTGGCTTTTTCCAGGCTGTAAGCAATAACGTAGCCTTTGAACAGGGTGGTTATACAGAAGAACGCGCCAGAAATAAAAAAGCGCTCCAAAGCGCTTATAAAAAAGCGTTGGAGAACGACGAGGAATTTAGAACTGCAGTTGATACTTTTAGAAATGAATTGACCGAAGCGGGACTAAATCAAAAGGAAACAGGTGACGTCCTGGCTATTTTAACCAGCCGTGCTATGATTGCTAATCCTGATGACCCTATGCAGTATTTCAGAGATAACCCTTTAAGCTTCAAACGAGTTGTCAGTACTCCTAATGGCCGGTATATGCAAACTAAAAGTGCTAACGAAAAATTGCTTGAGGATGAAAATAACTTTTCTGGTATCGTAGATGAATATACTGCTGGGAAAATAAATGATACTAAAACCTATAATGTTATGACGACACCGCTTGCATTGGGTCTTGCAGGCGGTAAAATTTTGCCTGTAACTATTGACGGAAGTAAGATTAAACATATTTTTGACGGACATTCTGATGGTATGACACCGGAGCTGTTGAAACAAATTCCTCGCGCAATGGCTGACCCAATGATGGTATTAGATTCTTATTCTGGTCGTAAAATTGTAGTGCTTGATTTAAAGGACAAGCAAGGATCTACCATTATTGTTCCTTTAGAACTTGATGTAGAGCGTAGTTGGTATAAAGTTAATGCAATTACGAGTGCGTACGGTAAAGGCGGAGAAAGTGGTACAGATTATAACTGGTTTATAGAACACAATCTAAAAAAAGGTAGAGTATCATATATAAATAAAGAAAAGACTGCCAAGTGGCTACCTTCTCCTAGCAGCGATTCCGCTAGCAGAATAACCGACCTTGACAGTCTTCTTAATAATAGTATACCAGATGAAAATGCACTTCGCAAGAGACGAGAAGAAATGCAGGGATACTACCAAGCCGAAGGGAAAACTAAAGGCGCTATCACCTGGGACGAAGAAGGAAAAGCAATTATCAGCCTGTTTGAAGGTGCTGATATGAGCACTGTTATTCATGAAGCTGTCGGACATTACTTTATTGAGAACCTCATGCGTGAAGGGGCTCTCCCTAATGCTACAGAGCAGATGAAAAAAGACCGTCAGACTATGCTTGATTATGCAGGTGTAACTAAAGACTGGGATAGCTTGTCGCAGGAAGAAAAAACAGCAGCACATGAACGCTGGGCAGAGGCCGCAGAAACTTATATGCTTGAAGGCAAGGCGCCCTCAAAAGAGCTGCAGCCGGTATTTAACAGGTTCAAAAAATGGCTGCTTGCTGTTTATAACGCCGTTTTTTCGGATAAGCGCAGTAAAAATGCTGTTCCAATCAACGATGAAGTAAGGCAGGTTTTTGACAGGATGCTGGCCAGTGAAGAGCAAATATCAGAAATGGAGCGTATTGACGGTTATTTTTCTGCTTTGCCAGATGTTGTATTAGATGCACTTTCAGAACCACGTAAGCAAATGCTGCGTAATTTTGCTGCTAAAGCTCACGATAAGGCAGTACAGTTATTAACAAAAGAAAGCCTTGTTAATTTCAATCAGGAGCGTAAAGACCGGATTCAAAAATATCGTGAAGATGTAGAGCCGCAGGTCAAAGAAGCGATTGCAAAACAGCCGTTATATATGGCTTCGGAGCAGATACTTGATATTGCATCTGATTTAAAAACAGCGAAGGGCGTAGCTAACAGATATTTAGAAGGTAATTTTGATGAAAGTAAAATGGCAACTTTTGATATGATCGCTGAAGCTAATGGTTTTACTTCCGGTGACGAGCTGGCTAAAACGATTATATCAGAACCATCTTTTAATGGTGCGGTTAACAGACATATTGATGAAATGGTGCAAGACGCCTTCCCTGATATCTACAAAGAGAGAGGGCTTGCTGAAGAAGCTGCACGTGATGCTATGTATAATGACGAGAGCGGTCTTTTGATAAATACAGAAGCACAGCTTATTGAGGATAAAGCACAAGGTTTGTTGAAGGGTCAGCGTGATGCTGAAACTCTTAGAAAACTTGCTGTTGCACGCAGGCAAACAGCTAAAATCCAGGCGCAAATGGACTTGCAGAATAGAGTAAAATTAAAGGAGGCTTTGAATACCCAAAAGTATATTACTGCCGAAAGAAACGCTGCGGCTAAAGCTGCTGTGGCATTGGAAAATGATGATTATTCTGCTGCGGTCCGATATAAAAACGTCCAGGCGTTTAATCATGCTTGTGTAGTTGAAAGCGTAAGACTGCGTAATCAGTATGCTAAGTGGCAGAATTATTTCAGGAAGCAGGCTAAAGCTAAAAGGGAAACGTGGGGTAATGAAAGAAACTTTATTCAAGCAGCAGCAATTATGGAAAGGTTCGGTTATAAGCGTAAAGATTATTCTGATTTTGAAAAGACAGAAACTTTATCAGACTATCTGAATGATATGGATGATCTTTATGACAATGTTGCAGTTGCTGATTGGATAATGGATGAGGATGTTAGCATTACAAATCCTCGTGAACGTATGACGGCAAGCCAGCTTGAAGATGTAGTAAATGCGCTTAAAAATATCAAAGCGATCGCTAAACAGGAAATGAGTATCAATGCTTTAAAGAAAGGTGCTACCTATGCTGAATTTAAAGCTGAAGCACAGGAAACACTTAATAAGATGAAAACTATCTGGAAACCGCAGGTTGGCGTTGCACAGCAGCCTACAGTAATGGAGAAGCTAAAAGCATCTTTGCGCAGTACGGACAATCTTTTTGAAATGATGGACGACTGGCAGTATGGATTTTTCAGCAAACATTTTGGCGCAGCTATTCGAGAAGCGGCCGATAATGAAACAAGAAAAATTTTAGAATATGAGGAAAAAACAGCGCAGGCTTACAGGGAATGGCTGCCGGATAAAGCTGCAGAAAAGGCGGCCGATTATCAGGAAAAATATGACGAGCTAGGTACTTCTGTAGATAAGCACGTTTTATTAAAAATGCTTATGAATTTAGGAAACGAGAGCAGTGCCAGAGTATTGTGCAGCACTAGACCGGTAGGTTTTGAAAATTCTGCTTTGTGGGTAGATGGCGATATCGTACAGACTAAAATCAATTTGCTTGACTTCTTAGGGCGTAATCTTACTGAAGCGGATATAAAATATGCACAGGCTAAGATAGACATTGCAGAGATGTACTGGTCTGAAATGGAAGCTCTTGAAACTCGTTGGACAGGTTTTAGTCCTAAGAAAGTAGAAGCGTCGCCTGTAGAGTTGACGTTATCAGATGGCAAGACTGTTGTTATGCGTGGCGGTTATTTCCCACTGATGCGTGACGGTGATACTGGTTCTAAACACGCTGGGCAAGAAGTTATTTCTGATACTGATCCCAGACAAGGCCGCAATATTAGAACAATGAGCACCAGACGAGGCCATTTAAAAGAACGTGTTAAGGCTAAATATCCTGTTAATCTAAAACGTGGAGCAGAGTTTAATGTTGCTATGGATGCGATACATGATCTGTGTTTCCGTGAGGTTATGGGCGATTTCCGCAAAATTATGAACGATCAGGAAATGTATACTCTGATTAAAGAAAAATTAGGCCTGGCCGATTTCTCCGCCTTTAAAGAATATCTTGAACGTGCGGCAAATCCTCAAGGTACTAACAGCGGTTCTGTTGGTGAAAGTTGGATGGGCAGTGTTGCTAACTGGCTTAGGGCTCGTACTGTAAATGCTGCTATTATGCTTAATCTTAAAACTGCCGTTCAGAACTTGGGTAATCCCTTGCTTTATGGTAATGCTGTAGATGGTTTTGGATATAGTGATGTCGTTGCCGCTGTGAGCAATTACAGTATGAATATGCAACTTGCAGAGGGCTATAAATCGGCTAAGGAATTTGTTTACAGTAAATCCCCTTGGATGAAAGAAAGGTCTGTGCTTCCTGATATTTCCCTGCGGGATATGAAAGAAATGGAAAGCCTGAATCCTATAGAAAAGAAAGCTGTTGAATTTGGCACAAGATTGCTGGTTGCTACTGATAATCTTTCTGCTATTCCAGTATGGATGCAGGCGTATGGCAAGAAAATCAGGGCTGGTGCAGGCGAAGCAGAAGCTGTGGACTTTGCCAATACGGTTATTAGACGTACACTTGGCAGCAGCAGAGTTACGGAGGTTGCACCACTTTTGCGTGGCGGACCTATGCTTAAACTGTTTACTACCTTCCAAGGCTTCTTCAATACACAATATAATCAGTGGGCCAGAGAGTATAATATCTTCTTAAAAGAAAAAGACATAATGCGTCTTACTTCGTTTGTAGGAGCTAAGTTTGTAATGTTTGCTTTTATAAACTTGATGTTGTCGGCCGAAGATCCATTTGAAGAAGATAAGGATGAATATCAAAAGATATCAAAAGAACTGCTTACTTACCCTATGAGTTTAGCCGGACCGGTTGGGCAGGTTGGTAATGCTATCTGGAGCAGGGCTTTAGGAATGCAGACTTACGGGTATAGAATGACTGCGGTACAAGGCACGATAGAGCAAATGGAACGTGCCGCCGGTAAGGTGCAAAAGGTTTACCAGGACAAAGCAGATTATGACGAATTGGTTGAGCCTACTGCTACATTTGTTGGAACAGCATTAGGCGTGCCTGCACAATTAAACAAATTATTCTTTAACGGATATGATATCTTGTTCAATGATATGGAGCCGGAAGCTGGCGACATCTTTAGACGTAGGCCGAAAAAGGAACGGTAAAAGAAAACCCCCTCAAATTTGAGGGGGGTATTTTATCAGAATCCATTATTGTATCTATAAATTGCGTCATTTGCTTCACGGATAGCCGCAGCTTGTGCTTCTTAAATACGCTGGATATCATTGTTACAGTTTTCTACATATTTTCTTGCTTCTTCGACATAAAGTTCAACTTCATATTTACTCGGGTTGTAAGGTAAATATGAATTGAATTCTGGATACATTGACAAACTTAAATTAGATCCACCAAAAACATATGCAAACGCTATACTTGAACACCATAAAATAGAAATTATTGAAATTATTAGAATCCTTTTAAGCATTATCATATCCCCCAATTTTGATTAATTAAGTGTGAAACTTGCGATTTTTAACATTTGAGTTTTAAATATTTTGTGGCTACCCAACCCAATTTTCCATTTTCTAGTATGACTCTACACCAATTATAATTATCAAAATTTACATTATATGAATCTTTTGAGGTATCTGGTTTCAGCATATCACCTTTATTTAATGTTGTTAATATTTCTCCATTTATACTAGGCGTTCTTCTCAAATGCAACTCATTTGTAATAACTTCATACATAGCCCCTTTAGAATTATATAGTTTTTTATTACTATCTAATGTTCGACCGAAAATTGTGTATTCTTTTTCTATATCAAAGAAATTAGGATCACTCAATTCTTTATGTAATGGCTTTATGGAAGGATCTGTTTTTTGTGTGTTACCAGCAACAGAATATATTAATGGTTTGTTTGAAGGGATTTTTATAGGATTGTTATTAATGTCACTTAAATTTTTTTCTTTTAATGTTTTGACTAAAGCATTAAATTTTAACTGCTGATCTGGTGTCAATTCTCCATAAAAATCTTTAATATAGTCTAGTGCTTTTCCTGGATTGTATGGAAGAAAAGAAATTACTATAGGATCTTTTAAATATTCATTTGTTGCAGGAGCATATTTTATTTTTGGAGATGGAGGAGTGATGAAATAGAATATAAAGATAACGAATGTAATGACTAAAATAAATTTCTTTGGTGGCACATTAACTATTGACTTTTTTCTCGTTTGTTCGTTAATAGTGTTATTTGATGGTTGATGTATTTCTGAATTTTTATAGATATTGTCATAATTAGATCGTTTTTGGAAATCAGATAGAATTTCGTATGCTTCATTTATTTCTGCCATTTTATTTTTAGCAAAGTCTTTATCAAGTTTTGTAGTGTCTGGATGATATTTTTTTGCTAATGTGGCATATGCTTTTTTTATTATTTCTTGAGAAGCATTAGGATGCACTTCTAATAATTCATAATAATCTTTCATGCATCATTCCTCCGCAATTCGGTATTTTTCACAATTATATCACATTTATAAATGAAAATAAAACAGCCCGTAGGCTGTTTTAGAATATGATAAAATATCAATAAAAATATTGTAGGCGAACTTTAGTTATGATATACTTTGTATAAGAAGTATGTAGTCTTGTGGAATAGGAGGTGGGTTTTATGAAAACTGCAAGAGATATTGCGAATTGGTTTATATTAAAAAACAGAATAGAAGCAGGCGATTGCAGAGAAAACTATTTAACTCCTATGGCACTACAAAAACTTTTGTATTTTGCACAAGGTTATTATTTGGGGTGCTACAATAGGCCTTTATTTAGAGATAGCATAGAAGCTTGGAAACATGGACCTGTTGTAAGGTCTGTGTATAATGCCTATTCACAATTTGGTGGATGCGGTATAGATATAGTACCAGATTGTAACGAAAGTGATTTTTCCCCTCATGAATTGAGGGCGCTTAATGCTGTTTATGATCGGTTTGCGCAATATTCTGGGATAAAACTTAGCCAAATTACACATGAGCCTGGATCCCCATGGGATACAACTGCAAGGAATGGAGTAATAGTTTTAGAAAAAATGCGTGATTATTTTGAAGATTGCATGATTTCAGAGGAAGAAGAAAAAGAACTTTTAGATCTTGAGCGCAGTGTAAAAGATAAACAACCTATATTATATTCTAGGGAGTTGTATCAGTAAATGTATGATGTTGATGTGACTCTTGTAGATGAAGTCATTAGGAATTTAAGACCTTTAGACAAGGTTAAAGTATTAGACGCTATAGATGAACTGAGATATGATCCTTATAACGCTTGTAATGCTGTCTTAATGACCGGAGGTTATTTAGGATATTATAGGTGTAAAGCCGGAAGCTATCGCATTATTTATAGGATAGAAGAGAAGCAGGTCAAAGTTCTTATTATGAAGATAGGACATAGGCGAACAGTATACTGTGATTAATTGGGAATATGATAAAGCACTTCGCAAATGCGAAGTGCTTTTTTATGAAGAAATAAAAAAGTTTCCGACAAAATGCCCTTTAACAAGAGTTAAAATAGTAATGTAAGGTTATTGGATTTGAGAGCAGAGGCGGTGTTAAAAAATTTAAAAATGTATCCGACAAAACCACTATAAAAATGAGTTAAAATAGTATCATAAAGTTAGTTAGAACTTAATAGAAAGCGCTTACTTCGGTAGGCGCTTTTTTATTTGGAAGGAGGGAAAACTTTGATAGGCAGCAGTGAAAATAGGATTACATACAATGGGAATGGAGTTGCTACAGAGTTTGGATATTCTTTTAAGATATTGGAAAAGACCGATATTAATGTAGTACTTGTTGATCCTGATTTAAAAGAAACTGTTTTAACCAAAGATTATTTCGTTGATATGGAGAAGTCAGTAGTGTTTTATCCTGGCTATTCTCCGGGAGCAGAACCACCAGAGGCAGAACGACCACCAATATTACCTGAAGGGTGGCAGCTTGTTTTATATCGTGAGGTTCCTATAACACAGGAATCTCAGTTGGATACTCATTGGCCATTTAATGTTATCGAAGCGGCATTGGATAAACTAACGATAATTTGCCAACAGCTGTGGGACGGTGTAACGAGAGCAATTCGTTTATCAGATTCAGCGCCTAAAGATATTTCTACAGTTCTGCCACAGCCAATGCCAAATGAGAGTTTTTATTGGGATGAAACCGGTAAAAAACTTATTGCTGGGCCTAATCCTAAATTTGCTATGGAGCAGGCACAGGCGAGTGCAGAATCTGCAAAGAAGTCTGAAACGGCAGCAGCAGAAAGTGCAGAATCTGCAAAAAAAGATGCAGAGAAAGCAGAAGATGCAGCTGACCGTGCAGAAGATATTTTACTGCGTTTTGAGAGCGGAACTATAACAAAAGAGTTTACTGCGACAGATGACAGATGGACTGAAAACAACGGCATGTGGCGTCTTACAATGGCAATGGGTAACAGCAGGCTTATAGGCGTTTACAAGGAAGTCAAGAAGCCTCAGTATGAAATGGTACTAACCGGCGTTTATATGGACGCTGAAAATGTGATTATCGAAGTTCCTGAAAAGTTTGCAGGCATCGTTATACTGGCGTCGCTGACAAAAAAGACTGGTGATAAGGTCTATGTCAAAAACTTTACGGAGGAAGATTTTGCAGAGGTTGGCAGTGATTTCGTACTAACCATATCCGCTGAGGAACACCAGGCAGGAAACAGTCCGGTCATTGTCAGCTTAACACAAATAATTGATGGAGTTAGTTATCCTTACTATGCTAATGCCGGAGTAGATAATAACGGTAACGTTGTTATAAATGTGAGCAAAGTGTTCACAGGAAAAATAATATTGGATGGAGGTTATTTAGAATGAGTGTAGAAAAAATTGTAACTGGAACTTTAGCAGAGAGAGACGCTAAGATTAATGCTAATTTTGAAGCGTTGGATACCGACAAGCTCGGTAAGACCGAAACTGCCGCTGACAGTAGTAAATTAGGTGGCGTAGCAGCTTCGAGTTATGCAAAGACTGCCGATATGAACAGTGCTATTGAGGCTGCAAAGTCGGCAGTAAAAGATGAGCTGATTGACGGAGCGCCTGGTGCTTACGATACGTTAAAAGAAATTGCCGATTACATTGCAGAAGATAAAACGGGTGCGGCAGCTATGAATGAAGCTATAGCAGGTAAACTCGGTAAAACTGAAACTGCAGCTGCTGCCGCTAAACTAACAACTTCTGCCGGCAGTACAACACAGCCTGTATATTTTGATGATGGTGTTCCTAAAGCTTGTACTTATGAACTTAACAAAACAGTACCAGCTGATGCTGTATTTACGGATACTGTATATACACTGCCTACTGCATCTGCTAGTGTTCTAGGCGGCGTAAAAACTGGTTCAAATATCACTAACAGCAGCGGGACAATCAGTATTACTAAAGCTAATGTTGTGGCGGCATTAGGGTATACTCCGCCTACTTCTGCTACTACAGTAACCAAAACTGAATTTACAGCAAGTAGCGCCAACTGGGGAACATTATCAAACGGCTACTATCCATTTACCTTAGCAGCTTCAGGAAAACACTTCCTTGGTATGTATCGTACTAATAGCAGTACCTATGAGAGTGTTATGGTAGACGTAGTTGAAAGTAGCAGTAATATCATAATCCAAAGTACGGAGAAGTTTGCCGGCTTTGTTCTGACGATTTGAGGTGAGGAAAAATGGGACTTGAAGGATTAGTAACAGTTGAAAAAATAAGAGCCGCAATTAACGCATCACTGTCAGGACTGAGTAATTCTGATGCAACGATTACTATAACAAAGAACGATGGTACAACGAGTACTATTACTATTAACAACGTAGCTAATGCGACTACAGCAACTACAGCAACAAAACTCGGGAGCAGCACGGTAGGCAGTGGCGTAAGGGCAATTTATCTTAATGCTGGTACGGCAACTGCGAGTAACAGTACTGTAGGTGACAGCACCACGCCGGTGTACTTAAAAGCTGGCACTATAACAGCTTGTGATGCAAGTATTGGTTCCGGTTGGACTGTTTCAGAAGGGTCGGCAGGTTGGGCTCGGGAAAATTCCACTGGATTTACCATCCAGTGGGGCGATCAAACTACATTCCCCCGTACTTTTACAACAGCGTTTCAGGTTGTAATGCAAACTAATAACAATAAAGGTGAACAATTATATAAGAACCAAGTAACTGTAACAGCTATCTCTAACAATGGTTTTACCATTGGGTCGCCCGGACAAGGACAAAGATATGTAGCGTTTGGTATAAGTTAAGTCAAGCCACAAGCATAAAGTCTACAAGGCTGTGAACCACTCCAGCGATCATCATTGTAACCATTACATAGGGTAAAACTAATACTGGTATTACTAACACTTGTAACAAATGTTTCGCAGTTGCTGGTTGCTATAACATTCGCATAATACAAAGTTGAAAAGCTTCTGGGGAAATTAATACTTCTATATGTAGCATCAGTATTGCCTACCCACCACTGGATGGTAAATCCAGTGGAATTTTCTATAAGGAGAAATAAAAGTATGACCTATTTAATAAAATTTGACGAAAATGGCAGACGCAGTGACACTTACGTCGCCGAAGAAAAAACACAGGAACAAGTTACAGAACTGCTTGAAAAAGGGTTTGTATTAATTACAGAGAAAGATTATCAATTATTGATCGGCAATGTGGACGGTAAAGAATATATACGCAACGCTGACGGTACTTATAGTGAATATGAATTGCCTGAGCCTACATTAGAAGAACTTAAAGCTATCAAGCTGTCAGAGGTAGACGCTTGGACTGAAAGTAAAATCACAGGCGGTTTTATATCTGAATGCACTGGTGAGATAGTAAGATATGATAGCGATAAGGACACGCAGCTTACGATGCAGGGGATTGCGCTGAACGTAAGCACTGAACGATTTAAAAACGAATATCCTGACGGCTGTCCGGTACGGGGGTATAAAGATGGTGAAACTGTTAAAACAATACAGTATCTTAATGCTTCGCAGGTATATACATGGTGTGCTGACTTATCGTCCCACGTGGGCGCTTGCAAACAGCAAGGTTGGAGCAAGCAGGCAGAGGTAGCTGCAGCATCAAGCAAAGAGGAATTGGACGCTATTATATTAGATTAGGCGGTGCAAAGATGGTTGAAATGGCAATGGCCTCAATAACAATCTTTAGCTTTTTATTTGGCATAGTAGGTTTTGTATTTAAGATTTGGATAATAAATCCTTTGTCTACGGCGATAGAGAACCTCCAAAAGACTGTTGACGCTTTAGCTAAGACTATTAATAGGGAACAAGAATGTACAACAGATTTAAAAATAAAATTTGCTGAGATTGATCAGAGGGCAAAATCTGCACATAACAGAATTGACGAAGTTGGTGAACGGTTATTGCTGGTAGAAAACAAATGTAATAACTGTTCATGTAAGGATAAGTGATATTTATGTTTGAGAAAATAAAAAACTTAATAGTGAGTGCTAGAAATAAAGTAGCCTCAATGTCGCCCAAAATAATGGCTGTCATTGTAGGCTATTTTATTGCAGTCGTTTTGCTGGTACTAACCTATTACGCTGCGTGGATGTATATGTGGTTGTGGTTGGATAAGATTGTTATGTCTGACCTGCTGGCGTTGATACGTGAGGTCACAGGTCCGGCTATGGTTGCATTTGTGACTTTCATAGCTACGAGTTTAGTAGATAAAGACGGGGACGGTGTCCCTGATAAATTTGAACAGGAGGCAGAGAATAATGGGGGCAGTAACAAAAAGAATCACTTTAGATGAGCTGCGGCAGTTAGCAGCAAGGGCTAGAGGTAATATTGATAAGATCTATATACATTGGTCAGCTGGTAATTATCACCAGTTTTTTAGTGACTATCACCTAAACATTGACAGCGACGGCGCTGTTATGGCGATAACCGATGATTTAACTGAATATAAGGCTCATACATGGCGGCGTAATACAGGGGCTGTGGGTATCGCTTTAGCGTGCTGTGTAGATGCTGTAGCTTATGCTGATGGGCATGTTGATTTTGGAAACGTGCCGCCGACAGAACTGCAGATAGATAGTATGGCGAAAGTTGTAGCTGTATTGTGTGAGGAGCTTGGATTGGACATTAATGCCGATACTGTAATGACTCATGCCGAAGCAGCAGACTTAGACGATTATGGTCCAGCGACAACTTTTGAACGCTGGGACTTGTGGAAATTACCTGATTTACCAGACGACGGAGAACTGAAACCAGGCGGTGATGTTATTCGTGGTAAGGCGATCTGGTGGCATCATAATTGGTAAAGATTATATAAGGAGGTGACTAATATGGAAAAAGTAAAAGAATATTTAGCGAGCAAAGTTTTTTGGACCGGTATGATTATCGGCTTTGCTTTAGGTGCGTTGCATAGTTGGTTTGGCCTGTAATATCAGAATAACCTTGTCCATATTTAGCTCGTGCGCCGAGAAAAAACTGTTGCAAAAGTAAATAGTAAAGCAACGGACTAAAACGGCGCACGTAGCGAATATGGCTGTCAAAATAGGAAAATAATGTACATGGAGTGAAAATCGTGTATGAAAAAATATATAATCATCGGTATTGTATTATTGTGGTCGTTATTATTGCTTGTATCACTGCCTGCTATATGCTCGGCAGAGGAACTTCCGGAAACAATAACGATGTCCAGGGAACAGTTCAGCGAATTGCAGACGATAATCGACAGACAGGAATTTCTATTGACCGAGCTGTCGAACACGTTGGAACTGCAGCAGATGAACTCGAACGAGCTGAAGAAGCTAATCGAAGAGCAGCGTTTATCTTATCAGAAGATAAGGAGCGAGCTAATGCTTGCGCAGGAATCATTGTCGAACTCCAAAAAAACAATAGCAGAGCAAAACAAATCCTTGCAGACGTTGAGCATTCAAATAAAACAAGAAAAGTCCAGAAGTGAATTAAAGCAGAGGCAGAAGGCCTTTTGGGGATTTGCAGGAGGGGTATTAGTAGGAGCTATAGCAGCGAGCAGGTGATTATATGGATACTTGCCGTTTGCAGGCAAGAGATTGGCTTTCGCAGTCCACACGAAAGGAATTTGAAGCAATCATTTCAGAAGCCAAACTAACGCCGCGGCAAATAGAAATTATAGAACTCAAATTTATTCACGATCTTAAAAACTATCAAATAGCAATGAAAATAGATACGTCAGTGCAAACGGTCGAAAGAGATCTGCAGCAGGCGTATAATTCAGTTAAGAGAGCATTAAAGGCAGTCACATAATAGTTGTGGCTGCCTTATTTTTTATGCCCATATTAGGGAATTATGAGGGAATGTTGACGGATTATAAGAGCTGATTTAACGGATAATATAGTTAAGATAAATGAACGGAGGCAAGACTATGAGTGGCAATATGAATTTAGGAATTACAAGCAGTTCTGTACTTACTACATATCCACAAACGATGACTTGCATTGTAGATGGAACAAATATTATTCAGGTTGATTTTTACGGAAACCGGCAGAGGATCGGAGTTACTCAAAGTGCGTATGATGAGTTAGAAAAAATCAGTAATGAATATTATAACAAGCTTGTTGAACTTAAAGTAATCACTCCACCGAAAACGTCGGAAGAGATACAGCAGGAACAGACCCAGCTTATGGCAGATATGTTGAAAGAAATGCAGAATATGAAGCGTGAAATCGAGGTGCTTAAAAATGATCAATCCACAAGCTGTAGCACAAATGCTGAGACTAAACCAGCAGGACACGAACCGCCTTGCGGAAGCATGGGCGACGGCGATGAATGTAGCGAACAAGGTTAATAGTAAGGGTGATGCGCTAAACGCTTTGGCTAAGAATGGTGTTAGTTCAGACATTGTTACTAAGGTCAATGGATATTTAAATAATCCTATGGCTGGATTTATTGCTAAGGCTGCTGGTGTAGATCTTAACAAAGTAAAAAATATAGTCGGTGATTTACAGGGAACCGGCGGAACTGTTCAGCCTGATATTAATCAAGGGCAACAGCCAAATGATAATTTAGCAAGGTTACGTGCGGGGTTACAACAGCTTAAACGCTGATGTGATAAATAAAATATCAAGAAAGGAGTTGTTTGCAGATGGACGAAAAATATTATGGCGGTTTTAACACTTGGGGGATTGCTATCTTCTTGATTATCCTGTTTGCTGCTTTTTTAGGCAATCGTGGTGGTTGGAACAATAACGGTGCTGCTCCTGCATATGGTTGCAATGCTGTATCTAATTGCCAGGTAGAAAAACAGGGAATCATCGACAGCGCGCGTACTCAATATTTGATTGAGAATACTGCTCGTCAAACCCAAGAGCAAACTATGGCTGGCTTCTCTGCACTCGGTACGAAGATTGACTTTTATGAGTATCAAAACCTGCGTGATCAACTTGCTCAGGAACGTACGAAAAATGTCGTTCTGGAAAACCGCGTATACAGTGATGCTAAATTCAACGCTGTAGAAGCTCAACTGGCTTCTATCTCTTGCCGTATGCTTCCGAAACCTGAGGTTACTGGTATCGGCGCAGTTTGCCCGAATGCCGGCATTATCAATGGTTTGGGCATTAATAGCC
>UMAW01035385.1_pt1 | contig 17636 bp, 20 predicted proteins | sample 1963801 | NCBI WGS metagenome assembly UMAW01 (sample SAMEA4835925, study PRJEB28245) | human gut metagenome | biome: gut microbiome; material: fecal sample | place: Denmark | collected 2008 | reverse complement strand
CGAGCCATAAAACACAGTGCCGGAAGGACAGTAAACGAATAATCCTGAAAACAAAAACAAACGTTTTCGTTACGCCGAGAGCCGAACCCGACTCGTTCGGACGAAGCCGAGGCGGGAAAACGACCGAATAAAACGCAAACGATGCTGGAAAATCTGAAAGAAGAGGTTCTCGAAGCGAACCTCGATTTGGTACGTCACGGTCTGGTTATCTTCACGTGGGGCAATGTCTCGGCCATCGACCGCGCGAGCGGACGGGTCGTCATCAAGCCGAGCGGCGTGGAGTACGAAGCCCTGAAAGCGGAAGACATGGTGGTGGTCGATCTCGACGGCAACGTCGTCGAAGGATCGCTCCGCCCTTCATCCGACACCCCGACCCACTTGGCGCTCTACCGCGCCTTCGAGGGGATCGGCGGCGTGGTACACACCCACTCGACCTACGCTACGGCATGGGCGCAGGCGGGACTCGACATCCCCTCGCTGGGAACGACCCATGCCGATTATTTCCACCGCGCCGTCCCCTGTACGGGCGATATGACGCACGCGCAGATCGACGGCGACTACGAAGCCGAGACGGGCGCCGTGATCGTCGAGCGGTTCCGCAGCCTCGACCCGCTCCACACGCCGGGCGTACTGGTCAAGAACCACGGTCCCTTCGCATGGGGCCGCGACGCACACGAAGCGGTCTACAACGCGACGGTACTGGAACAGGTCGCCAAAATGGCCTTCATCACCAAACTGCTCAACCCGACGGCCGGCATCGACCCCCTGCTCGTCGAGAAACATTTCCGGCGCAAACACGGCCCCGACGCCTACTACGGGCAGAAATGAACCATTTCGTTAAGCCGAGCGCAAAGCCGAACGCAGTTCGAGCTATGCCGAGGCGAGAAAAGGAATACGAAAGTGAATTTTTCTCCGCTCCTGCGGACGGCACCGGTTTTCGGCGCCGTCCGTTTTTTCTTCGCCCACTCGGAGGAGGGGCTTCTCCGAACGAAATGGCCTCCGCCGCGAACACTCCGGCGGTAGACCGGATGCGGCGGCTCGAAAACCGATGAGGTGTAAAGTCGTATATAGCTGCCTAAATTTGTTTCTATGCCCCGCTTGTACTATCTTTGCAGGGATAAAACCGCCGCGAACGCCGTACCGTCCCGCCGGAGCGATCCATACCGGCCCGCCGACGTTCCCGGTCCGTAAAAAGCCATACACCATGTTTGAAAACCTGACAGATAAACTCGAACGGTCGTTCAAGATCCTCAAAGGCGAAGGCCGCATCACAGAGATCAACATCGCCGAGACGCTCAAAGAGATCCGCCGCGCGCTGATCGACGCCGACGTCAACTACAAGGTCGCCAAGTCGTTCACCGACGAGGTGAAGCAGAAAGCGCTGGGTCAGAACGTGCTGACGGCTGTCAAGCCGGGGCAGATGATGACCAAGATCGTGCGCGACGAGCTGGCGCAGCTCATGGGCGGCACGGCCACCGACATCCGCTTGGAAGGCACTCCGGCCGTCATCCTGATCGCCGGTCTGCAAGGTTCGGGCAAGACGACCTTCTCGGGCAAGCTGGCCGCCTTCCTCAAAGAGAAGAAGGGGCGCCATGTGCTGCTCGTCGCCGGCGACGTCTACCGTCCGGCCGCCATCGACCAATTGAAGGTGCTGGGCGGTCAGATCGGCGTGGAGGTCTACACCGAAGAGGGAAACACGCACCCCGTGGAGATCGCGCAGAACGCGATCAAATACGCCCGCCAGAAGGGCTGCAATGTCGTAATCGTCGATACGGCGGGCCGTCTGGCCGTCGACGAGGCGATGATGCAGGAGATCACGGCGATCAAGGCCGCCGTCGATCCCGGCGAGACGCTCTTCGTGGTCGACGCCATGACGGGCCAGGATGCCGTGAACACGGCCAAGGAGTTCAACGACCGGCTCGATTTCGACGGCGTGGTGCTCACCAAGCTCGACGGCGACACGCGCGGCGGCGCCGCCATCTCGATCCGTTCGGTGGTCGACAAACCGCTGAAATTCATTTCGAGCGGCGAAAAGATGGACGCCCTGCAAGTCTTCCACCCCGAGCGTATGGCCGACCGCATTCTCGGCATGGGCGACGTGGTGTCGCTCGTGGAGCGCGCACAGGAGCAGTTCGACGAGGCCGAGGCGCGCAAACTGAAAAAGAAGCTCGTCAAGGATCAGTTCAACTTCAACGATTTCCTGGCGCAGATCAACCAGATCAAGAAGATGGGCAACCTCAAAGACCTCGCTTCGATGATCCCCGGCATGGGCAAGGCGCTCAAAGGCGTCGAGATTTCGGACGACGTCTTCAAGCAGACCGAGGCGATCATCGGCTCGATGACCCCCGCCGAACGCGAGCGCCCCGAAATCCTCAACGCGCGCCGCCGCGAACGCATCGCCAAAGGCAGCGGCACGACGATGGCCGACGTAAACCGCCTGCTGAAACAGTTCGACGACACGCGCAAAATGATGAAGATGGTCGCCGGCGGCGGTAAGATGAAGCTGCCGAAGATTCCGGGAAGAATGCCCTTCCGGCGCTGAGGTGCAGTAGCATAACCCCTGCAAGTTTGTGACAACAATGCACCAGAAAAACGAAGAGGTCGAAATTCGACCTCTTCGTCTGTCTATTCAAATACGATTCCCTTTCCTTTGCATATATCGCAAACGACTTGCTCAACTCGCTTGCCGGAACCATGACAATAACCGCAGGATCGTCTCTCGTCAACATATCCAGTACCCTTACATCGCTGACAGGAAACCATTCCTTTCGAAGCCGCATCATAAATCAACCCATTGCTGCACGCTCCACAGGGCACCGATTCCATATAATACCCTCCCCCCCATTGCAGGCATTACAAGCCACTTGCCTGTGAAATTTACCTGCTCCACCGCATTCTGGACAAGGCATACCGGCTGATAAAATCTCCTCACAACGGATTTCATTTTGGTTTTCATGATAATTTGCAAGGCTGTATTCCATAACGCAGAACAACACAAAGACAACCATTATCAACTTTTTCATAATCATCTTATCGTTTTATATACCGTGTCCCTCGGCTCAAAATTTATTTTAATAAGGCACATAAAAAACGAGGGACAGAACTTTTGTTTGCCTTTCGAGGTTCTGGAATAACCGTGCACAACAAACAGAGTAAAGCCCATACGTACGTGAGCGTTTACGCTCCACCTTGTTGTACTTGAAATTTTCTAGATTTATAGAATAAACCCACAAAAAGAAAATAAGAACCAAACAAGTAAAAAAAATAAATACGCTGTTTTATAAGTATTTAAGTGCATATATTTCTTTTCAGTTGCTTTCATTGTTTTCAGTTGATTGGTTCTTATTCGGTACATTTTTGTTTCTTATTTGTTCCTCAATTCGGATTATTATTCTTACCTTTGCAACAGAAATAACGAATAAAGGAATTGAATATGCCACGAGTAAAGAAGCCGACGAAAGTCAAAGAACCCATCCATCTTCGGATGAAGCCGTTGAGCGACGGAAGCAAGAGTCTGTATCTGGATATTTACCGCGATGGAAAGCGGACATACGAGTACCTCAAAATGTATATCATCCCGGAAACAGACAATAATGCCCGGAAGCGGAATCAAGCCACGATGGATGCAGCCAATGCAATTAAATCAAAACGAATCATCGAACTGACTAATGGGGAAGCAGGTATCGAGAACAGGGAAAAGGTATTCTTGCTCGATTGGATGAATACGTATAAGGAGAATCAGGCAAAGCGGGGCAAAAAAGACGGAAATCAAATTGCAGTTACCATTCGCATCCTGAAAGATTATGCAGGAGAACGGATGACGATGGATCGAATCGACAAAGCATTCTGCCAAGACTACCTCGACTATCTGATGACGGAATACCGTCCCAAAGGAAAGCGGGTGTCGAACTTTACGCTCCACACCTACTATCGTATCCTGAACGGGGCTTTGAACGCTGCCGTTCGTGCGGAGATTATCAAAGTCAATCCGTTTACCAAAATCAATAATTCGGATAAGATTCGCCTGCCGGAGAGCAAACGGTCATATATGACCATCGAGGAAGTCCGGGCGTTGATTGCCACTCCGATGAATAATGAGGCTGTAAAGGCCGCGTATTTGTTCTCGTGTTTCTGCGGATTGCGCGTGAGCGATATTGTGGAATTGAGGTGGAAAGACATATTCATCGATAGAGGGCAATACCGTTTGGCTGTGTCTATGCAAAAGACCAAAGAGCCGATTTACCTTCCTCTTTCCCCCGAAGCGTTGAAATGGATGCCGGAACGGGGAGACAAGACGACAGATGACCATGTGTTCGATTTGCCGAGTCCGTCGATGATGAATATACTCATCAAGCCGTGGGCGAAAGCTGCGGGAATCGACAAGCGGTTCACTTTTCACACGGCGAGGCACACTTTTGCGACGATGATGCTGACGCTCGGAGCGGATTTATATACCACTTCGAAGCTACTTGGTCATGCCGATGTGAAAATGACGCAGGTGTACGCCAAAATCATCAATCAGAAAAAGGATGATGCCGTCAATCTGGTAAACGGATTGTTCGATTAGCCCAATGTAAATCATGGCATTTTAGGTGGTATAAAATGGGACTGTTTCCATATCTGCATATAAGCGGATTACAAACAGATTTAGGTTTACTTTAATTCGGGTACGTATAGGAAAAAACAAAGTAAACTAAAATGTGCTTTATACTCCATGCAGATATAAAAATTATAAAGAGTAAGATCTATCTTCGCAGACTTTCGTAATAATCCGATGGTGTCATTCCTGTCAGTTTCTTGAACATCCGGCTTAGATGCTGGGGATATTCGAAGCCTAATCCGTATGCTACCCGTGCAATGCTTTCACCGGTGGCAAGTTCGTTTTTTGCCCGTTGGATGATATATTGACGGATATAATTGCTTGCAGTATCGCCGGTTGTCTTTTTTATCATATCCCCGAAATAGTTGGACGACATGCACAATTTGTCGGCGCAAAACTGCACCGTCGGCAAGCCGAGTGTCAGTTGCATGTTCCCGTCAAAGTAATCGTGCAATAAACGGTCGAATTTCATCAACATATCCGAATTATCAAATTTCCGGGTGATGAACTGGCGGTTATAGAAACGCTGGCAGAAGTTCAGAACCAACTCGATATAGCCCACAATGATGGAATCTTGAAGTTCATCGTGCCTTTTCCGGAGTTCATCCCTTATCTGGCGCATCAGTGATGTCAGGATGCCGTGTTCTTCGTCGGTCATGTGCAGGGCTTCATTGACACGGTAATCGAAAAAGGAATAATTCTTTATCGCCTTTTCCAATGTGGTGCCGTGCAACAAGTCGGGATGGAACAGCAACGCCCAGCCCGTTAGCATCACCCGTTCGCCGTTGTCCTCTTTTCCGCCGATTTGTCCGGGGGCGACGCAAATGACCGTTCCCTTCTTGTAGTCGTACTTTCCGCAACCGTATGCCAGGTCTATTTCTGCTTCGTCATGAAAGAAAATACCATAGATGCTGTAATTGTTCAGGCTATGACGTACAGGGGACACTTTCGCGTAGTCAATGACACTGACCAACGGATGTCGGTCGGTATGGCCTACCCACCGGCTGTAATCGCCCACGTTTCTGACCTTCAGAATTTTGTTCATAACATCCTATATAGCTCCTTTCATACAAATGCAAAGATACATCATTTCAATCACATAGCCGAATATAGGGCGTTTCAAATTCAGTAAAAATGGTACAAGTCACCCACTTATCGGTAAGTCCGTCATCGTACAACCCGGTAACTTTGCATCATCAAAAGAAATAAACGGTTAAGCCGAGAGCAGAGCCAAACTTTGTTTGAGCTATGCCGAGGCGGGAGTGATTGTAAACGAACGAAGTGAAGTTTAAACTAAATGAAGAATGAGCGAATTGACATTCCTGCGGAATTGTTCGAAGACGAAGTAGTATGCTTCATCGCAGACCGTTATCATACCTCTGCCGAAAATGTGGTAAGATGTTTTCTCGTGCAGGACGGAATCTATCCGGAACAGAAAAACGAACCATTTTGTCAAGCCGAGGGCAATCGAGCTTGCTCGAATTGCCAAGGCGAAAAATGGAAGAATGAAATTCAACCCATAGATTTCCGATTGGAAGATAATGAAATGGAGATAATGCGGGACATGATAGCAAAAAGCCAGATTAACGAATGAAAGAATATAAATTATGAAAAAGATTTTATTGATTCCGTTTTTATTGTTTGCCGCCTTGTCTATGGCAGCTTGCGGAGGCGGTTCTGGCGAACCGTTCACTCCTGAACAGCCCGAACAGCCGGAAAATCCGGGTGGCGGTGATGATTCCGGTGATAATCCCGACATGCCTGCCCCCGGCGGGAACGGTCGTTACCTTGTTCTCTATGCTTCCCGCACGAACAATACCGAACGTGTGGCGCAACTGATTCAGACGACACTCGACTGCGACATGCTTGAAGTGGAGCCGGAAACGGCATACGACAATGATTACAACTCCATGTTGGAACGGTCGCAAGAAGAACTGGCTGCCATCCGTCAGGGCAATTATCCGCCTGTCAAAACCTCGATGGAGAGTTTTGACGATTACGACATCGTATTCGTCGGTTATCCCATCTGGTACAGCAGCATGGCGACACCGATGCAGACATTCCTGCACGAACACGCAGCAAAACTTGCCGGAAAACGGATTGCCCTGTTCGCTACCAGCGGCAGCAGCGGTATCTCCACATCGGTAAGTGAAGCACGCAGCCTATGCCCGGAAGCGACGGTAATCGACCGGACCCTGTTGCTGACATCTTCGGGGCTTTCGCAAATGGCGACACGTGTTCCTGCATGGCTCGAAGAAATCGGAGCGAGCCGTGAAGAATCGGAAACACCGGACGAAACATCTCTGAAAATGAAGATTTCAGTTGGCGACCGCACGATTACCGCCACGATGGAAGACAATGCGGCCGGCAGGGATTTCCTTTCCCGTCTGCCGTTGGAGGTTACACTGAACGATTACAACAACACGACCGAGAAAATATTTTATCCCGATCCGGCTCTGACCACCGAAGGCGTGACACGTGGCTGTGCGCCCACGCCCGGCGACATCACGATTTATGCGCCGTGGGGCAACGTGGCGATTTTCTGCAAGAGCTGGTCGCATAGCGATGACCTTATCAAAATAGGTCGTATCGATGGTGACGGTATCGAAGCTCTGAATATCGGAGGAGATATAGCAGTAAAATTCGAAAGACAATAAATATATGACGATAGAAGATTTCAAGACATACGTAAAGACACGGAAGCCTCTTGATACGGAGGAAATCCACCGTTTCATGGACGAGATGAGTAACGAGGCCCGTCGCGTCACGTTCCGCCTGAATGCGGCTTATCATACGCCGGATGAAGTGCGCGGGCTGTTGTCCGAGTTGTTCGGCTATGAAGTTCCGCAATCGTTGCGCGTTTTTCCACCCCTCTATGCGGATTTCGGTAAAAACATCACCGTGGGCGAAGACGTGTTTATCAACGCCTGCTGTCATTTTCAAGACCACGGTGGAGTCATGATAGGCGACGGATGCCAGATAGGTCATAATGTGGTCTTTGCCACGCTCAACCACGGTCTTGCACCAGAAGAACGAAAGTCCACCTATCCTGCACCTATCGTATTAGGCAGGAATGTGTGGGTCGGCTCGAACGCCACCATACTGCAAGGCGTGACCATCGGTGACAATGCCGTTGTTGCGGCAGGCGCGGTCGTTACGAAAGACGTAGCGGCCAATACCGTTGTGGGCGGCGTTCCGGCACGGTTCATCAAGAATATTAACGACAAGTAATAACTTAAAAACAAATTGATATGTTAGGCAATTTCACTTTTTACAATCCTACGAAACTGTATTTCGGGGAAAACTCATTGGATAATTTGAGCAAGGAGTTAGGCAAGTACGGAGAAAAAGTAATGCTGGTGTACGGCAGCGGTTCCATCCGTAAGAACGGCATTTACGATGCGGTGCTGGCGGAGCTGCGCAAAGCGGGCAAGCAGACGGTCGAACTGTCGGGCGTCATGCCCAATCCCACCATCGAAAAGGTGATGGAGGGCGTGGCGCTCGCAAGGAAAGAAGCGGTGGATTTTATTCTTGCCGTCGGCGGCGGTTCCGTTTGCGACTATTGCAAGGCGGTGGCAGGCTCCGCGTACTGCGAACATGACCCGTGGGAGTATTATTTCAATAATTTCGGGGAAATGACCTGCCGCTGGATTCCCGTCGGCTGCGTGCTCACGATGGCGGGAACGGGGTCGGAAATGGACAGCTGCTCCGTCATCTCCAAGCACAGCGAGAACCGGAAGAAGTTCTATTATTTCCGCAATCCGGATTTCTCCATTCTTAATCCCGTTTACACCTATACCGTACCCAAGCACCATACGGTGGCAGGCATTTACGACATCATGTCACATATTCTGGAACAATACCTTTCGGGGACGGACGACAACACGACCGACTACATTGCCGAAGGGCTGATGCGTTCCCTCGTTGTCAGTTCACGGAAAGTGCTCGGCAATCCGGAGGATTACGAGGCACGCAGCAACATCATGTGGACTGCGACATGGGCTTTGAACGGGCTTATCGCCTGCGGTAAACCCACCGACTGGATGGTACACATGCTGGGACAGGCCGTAGCGGCCTATACTGACGCTACCCACGGGCATACGCTTTCGGCTGTCAGCGGTGCTTATTACCGTCTGCTCATCAGCCGCTCAAAGGATGCCGAGAAGAAATTCTGCCGCTTGGCGGAGAATGTATGGGGTATATCTTCTGATGGCAAGACCGAAAAGGATATTGCTGTTGAAGGACTGCTGAGGATGGAAGAGTGGATGCGTGACTTGGGACTGGCAATGAATATCACGGCTTGCGGTGCCGATGCATCGCAACTTGAAGGCATGGCCGATGCATGCCCCATCAACGAAAGCGGCTATGTCATCCTCACCCGTGAGGATGTAATCGAAGTGTTGCGTCAAAGCCTTTAATACCATTTTGAGGATGAAAAAATCGATATGGACCATCTTGTTTCTCTTACTTTTGCTGTCGTGCAATACGCAACCGGCAAAGGAGGGAAACAAACAAAACAGTACGGAAATGGAAAAGAAAAATATCGGAAACCTGCTTGCTCTCTATCCCAAACCGATGACCGTTGTCGGTGCGGAGGTCGAGGGCAAGGTGAACTGGCTCGTCGTGGGGCATACGGGTATTATCGGTCACGACCGGATTCTCGTGAGCATGAGCAAAAGCCATCATACAAATCAAGGGATAAAAGATTCCAAAAAACTTTCTATCAACCTTGTCAGTCGTGAAATGCTGCCGAAAGCCGACTATGTGGGCAGCGTGAGCGGCGCATCGGTCGATAAATCAAACGTATTCGAATATCATTGGGGAGAGAACGGCACGCCCGTAATCGACGCCTCGCCACTGACGATGGAGTGCGCCGTGGTGGACATCTACGAAACCGAAGGCTTCGACAACTTCATCTGTTCCGTCGCCAATACCTACGTCGCTCCCGATGTACTCGACGCTGACGGGAAACTCGATTATACGCGGTTGAAACCCGTGCTGTTCGAGTTTCCGACCTATTCCTACATGGCCACCGGAGAGATTATCGGCAAATGCCTGAACCTGGACAAGCAGCCGGGAATGTGCGCCAAGGAGCCGATGACCGCCGACGGTATCGTACGCCTGTCGAAAATCGAGGTTTACCCGCAGCATCTCGACGAGTACATGAAATACGCGACCGAGGTGGGCGAAGTCTCCCTGCGTACCGAACCGGGCGTATTGACGATGTACGCAGTCAGCGAAAAGGAGAATCCCTGCAAGGTAACCATCCTCGAAACTTATGCGAGCCGTGAAGCCTACGAGAAGCATATCGCTTCCGAACATTTCCAAAAATACAAGCAGGGGACGCTGCACATGGTCAAGTCGCTGGTGTTGTCTGACCAGACGCCGCTCAATCCCGCGAACCGAATCAATAACTTCATTCAATAAAGAATCATGAACCGAATTATTTTAATTTCAGTATTCACCGTTTTAACATTTAATGTTATGGCACAGGAAAAGATAGTACAGACAGCAGGGCGCGATCAGTTAGGCGGGTTCGCCCCGAAATTCGCAGAACTCAACGACGACGTCCTTTTCGGCGAGGTATGGAGCCGCACCGACAAGCTCGGTCTTCGCGACCGCAGCTTGGTGACGATTACCTCGCTCATCAGTCAAGGTATCACAGACAACTCGCTGACATATCATTTGCAGTCGGCGAAGAGCAACGGCATCACCCGCACCGAAATCGCCGAAATCATCACACATATCGGCTTCTATGCCGGTTGGCCTAAAGCATGGGCGGCATTCCGTCTGGCGAAAGAGGTATGGGCGGAAGAGACGACCGGAGAGGATGCAAAAGCTGCATTCCAACGCGAAATGATTTTCCCCATCGGCGAACCCAACACGGCGTATGCCCAATATTTCACCGGCAACAGTTACCTCGCACCGGTTTCGCGTGAGCAGGTGAATATTTCCAACGTGACTTTCGAGCCTCGCTGCCGCAACAACTGGCACATCCATAAAGCCACGAAAGGCGGCGGACAGATGCTTATCGGTGTGGCCGGGCGCGGCTGGTATCAGGAAGAGGGCAAACCGGCGATAGAGATTTTGCCCGGAACGGTCATCCACATTCCGGCCAATGTAAAGCACTGGCATGGTGCGGCAGCCGACAGCTGGTTCGCGCATCTGGCGTTCGAGATTGCAGGCGAAAACGCTTCCAATGAATGGCTGGAACCCGTTACCGACGAAGAGTATGACAAACTTAAATAATCAGCCGCATGTATAGATTTTTATTGATATTGCTGTCGGTGGTCGGCATGGCTACTGCCACCGGCGCACAACAAAGACAGGATATGAGCAAAGGAAAATCAAACAACAAAATACTGGTAGCCTATTTTTCGGCGACGGGAACGACGGCACGAGCTGCCGAAAAACTGGCGGATGTTACGAACGGAGAGCTTTATGCGATTGTGCCTGCACGATCCTATACGAGTGCCGACCTCGACTGGAACAACAAACAGTCGCGCAGTTCGGTAGAGATGAACGACCCGAAGTCGCGACCAGCAATCAAGAGCAAAAAGGAAAACATCGCCGATTACGATGTCATCTTCATCGGTTATCCCATCTGGTGGGACCTCGCGCCGCGCATTATCAATACGTTCATCGAAAGCCACGACCTGAAGGGCAAAACAGTCATCCCGTTCGCCACCTCCGGAGGCAGCACGCTCGCGGGCAGCGCGGCGGCGTTGAAGAAAACCTATCCCACGCTGAACTGGAAAGAGGGACGCCTGCTTAATCGTGCCGATGAGAAAAGCATTCGCAACTGGGTAGATAACTGCAAGCTATGAAAAGAAGAAAGATTCGCAGTTTAAGCGTCAGTGAAATAGGCATGGGCTGCATGGGATTCTCCCACGGATACGGCCAAGTACCGGACGCAGGATATGCCGAAGAAGCCATTCGGGAAGCGTTCGGCTATGGATGCAATTTTTTCGATACGGCAGAAGGATACGGGAAGGAGCTTTATTATCCCGGACATAACGAGGAGATTGTCGGGCGTGCGGTCAAAGGCTTTCGCAATGAGGCCGTAATTGCCACAAAACTGCATATCCAGCCTGAGACGGTTGAAGATTGCGGCTCCGTTTATGCTGCCGTCCGCCGCCACCTTGAACGCTCGTTAAAGAATTTGCAGACCGATTACGTGGATCTGTACTACCTGCACCGCATCAACATGGAGGTGGACTATCTGGAGGTCGCCCATGCGATGGGCAGGCTCATACAGGAGGGACTTGTCCGCGAATGGGGCATTTCGGCGGTGGACAAGGCTCAACTCGAAGCTGCACACGCCGTAACGCCCGTAGGTGCCGTGCAGAATATCTACTCTATGGTGGAACGCACTTCAGAAAAAGATGTCATTCCTTTTTGCGTGAAAAACGAGATTGCGTTCGTGCCGTTCTCGCCTGTCGCCAGCGGACTTTTATCCGGAAAAATTACACCGGATACGGAGTTCGGCCGGGTCGATGACGTGCGCGTCTGGGTTCCCCAACTGAAACGGGAAAACATAGCCGACAATATGCCCATTGTCGAAATGCTCCGGAGTTTTGCCGCAGAAAAGCAGGTGACTCCGGCGCAGGTTTCCTTGGCTTGGATGCTCCGTAAATATACGAATGTCGTGCCTATTCCCGGTTCGAAGAACAAAGAGCGTATCATGGAGAATTTACGGGCGTGCGAAGTGCAACTGACGGATGAAGAGTTCGACAGATTGGAGTCCGAACTCGACAGATTGCCGGTATATGGCATACGCGGCCATGCGGAGACCGAACAGACTTCATTCGGAAACAACTGGTTAAAACGAAAATAATTCAAGCATGAAAAGAATACTGATTTTAGGAGCATCCGGGACATTCGGGAAAGCTCTTGTCGAGAAGCTGAGCAATGATGAAGAGTGTCATCTGACGCTTGCATCCCGTCATGCCTCGGCTTGCTATCACGAAAGTGAGCGATGCCATGTCGTCGATTGTGACGCTATGAAAGCGGATGATTTGCAGCAGGCGATGGCGGGTTGCCATGTGGTGTATTGCGCCATTTCGGGCGACGATTTGCCCGTTATCGCTGAAAACACGGTATCAGCCATGAAGATGGCCGGTTTATGCCGTCTTATCTTTATGGGAGCCGTGGGAATCTACGATGAAATTCCGGCGTACATGGACGATGAGGACAACGTGAAAAACAATCCTGACCAAATACCCAACCGCAAAGCGGCGGATATTGTGGAGGAAAGCGGTCTGGATTACACGATACTTCGTCCGGGGTATTTACGGGACGGGGATAAGGATGATTTCACATTGACTTTCAAAGGCGAACAGGCCAAGGGATATGTTTCTACCATCCCCTCCGTTGTCGGGCTTGCCGTTCGTCTTATACATGATGACACGCTCTATGTCCGTCAAAGCGTGAGTATTACCCGTGATATGTCTGATACGGAAAAACTTTGATTCACGATGGAAATACGTTTTGAAAATAAAGTAGCATTTATTACGGGTGCAGCCGGCGGTATCGGTTATGCCGCCGCACGGATGTTTGCCGAAGCCGGTGCGTCGGTTGTCATGGTCGATTTGGATGGTCAGATAACAGCCCGAGCCAAGGAACTGGAAGCGGAAGGACACGATGCTATCGGTATCAGGTGCGACGTATCGGACGAGGCACAAGTGAAAGCGGCGGTCGAAAAGGCGGTCGCTGTTTTCGGCAAGTTGGATATAGCCTATAATAACGTGGGCATACATGCCGCCGTGCGGGAAGATCTTGCGGAAACCGAAGGCTGGGATTTCGACCATGTGATTTCGGTCAATCTGCGTGGCGTGTGGAACTGTATGAAGTACGAACTTGTCGAGATGAAAAAGTACGGCAAGGGAGCCATCGTGAACTGCTCGTCGCAGGGCGGTCTGGTAGGCATTCCCTGCATCGGGGCTTACAACGCCTCTAAGCACGGGGTACTGGGACTGACCAAATCGGCGGCGTTGGAGTATGCCCGGCAGGGAATCCGTATCAATGCCATTTGCCCCGGTACTTGTGAAACACCGATGGTACGTCAGGCCATCGAGCAGTCGCCCGACCACATGGCACGTGTCATCGATGCCATCCCGTTGGGGCGTGTCGGCAAGGCGGAAGAAATCGCTTCGATGGTGTTGCTCCTTTGCAGCGATTATGCCGGCTTTGCCATAGGACAGACTTGGGTGATGGACGGAGGATATACAGCGATGTGATAAACAATAAATAAAATGAGAAACAGATTAAAAATAATTTTTGCCATAGTCCTTGCATTAGGGACGGCAATTCAAACAAACGCGCAGAAAATGAATAAAGTACCAACAGTAAAACTGAACAACGGCATGGAAATGCCGCAACTGGGAGTCGGCACGTTCTTGGTCAAGGACGATGCCGCAGAAAGAGTATGCCATGCAATCAAGGTCGGGTTCCGCCTGTTTGACACGGCACAAGGTTACGGAAACGAAAAAGAGGTGGGTGAAGGCATACGCCGGAGCGGAATAGACCGTCGGGAACTATTCATCACCACGAAAGTGAACACTACGGAAATGCGCAACGGTACCGTGCGGCAGTCGCTCGACAAGAGCTTTGCCAATCTTGGGACGGACTATATCGACCTTGTACTCATCCACTGGCCCGTAAAAGGACATATCAAGGAGACTTGGCAGATATTGGAGGAATACGTGGACAAGGGGAAAATCCGCAGTATCGGTGTAAGCAACTTCAACCCGCACCACCTCGACGAGTTGCTGGAATATGCACGCATACGCCCCGTCGTCAATCAAATCGAGATTGAACCGTACATGACCCAGCACGATGTCGTCGGCTATACGTTCCGCAAGGGCATTCAGGTGGAAGCATGGGGACCGTTGGGACAAGGCATTACCGGCGTGATCGATGACCCTGCAATCGGCGAGATTGCCGCCCGGCACGGCAAATCCGCAGCACAAGTCATCCTGCGTTGGCACATGCAGCGCGGACTGGTCACCATTCCACGTTGCGACAACGATGCGTACACGGACGAGAATATCCGCATCTTCGATTTTGAGCTTTCGCCTTCCGAAATGGAGATTATTACCGGCCTGAACCGGAACCAGCGTGCGAATGAGAAGAACGATCCGGATAATTTCCCGTGGTAACCGATAAATCTCATCAGAGAATCAGTTGGCGAAAACAGGAAATGTGTGTAATGCATAGTCCTGTTTCCTGACTTGAATATATTAGAAATGACAGACTATCTGTCAAAGTGGTTAAATGAAAACTTAATAGACTGATATGGACAGACAATTTTTTGGGGTCACCTCGACGTGCTGCGGGCGGCTATCATGAAGAGCCTGCTCGTGGCCGGTGTGTTCGGCGTGGCGGTATTCTGCTTCAAGGAGGAACTGTTTGCCGTTATCCTCGCGCCCAAAAATGCAGACTTCATTACCTACCGCTTGCTCTATTCGCTTAGCGGTTTGGTGACGGAGGACGGCACACCGGATTTTCTCGTGAAGCTCATCAACACGGGACTGGCCGAGCAGTTCATCATTCACATGAAAACTGCATTATGCGCCGGAATCCTCTGCGCGTCGTACAGCCTCTACCAGTTGTTCCGGTTCGTGTCACCGGCCTTGTACGTCAATTAGCGGAAATATGTGGTGCGGGTGGTCGGAGGCGGTTATGCTATGTTCGCCTTAGGTGTGGCGGTCAGCTACTTTCTGATTTTCCCGCTGACGTTCCGTTTCTTGGGAACCTATCAGGTCAGCGGTGATGTGGAGAACATGATTACACTGCAATCCTACATTTACACGCTGATGACCATATCGCTGGCAATGGGACTGGTCTTCGATATACCGATTCTCTCATGGCTGTTCGCTAAATTGGGATTGCTATCGGCCTGTTTCATGCGCCGCTACTGGAAGCATGCCATTGTGGTCATTCTCGTGGTGACGGCCATTATTACGCCGACCTCTAACGTCTTCACGCTGTCGCTGGTTGCGTTGCCAATGTGGGTGTTATATGAAGTAAGTATTCTTATCGTAAATAAAATAACACACAAAGATATTCGGACAGAGAAATGATATTCTCCAAAACCTCTCTTAAATGACTCCAAAAACGAATTTAACAATTAAATAAACTCATAAACAAGTAATTCTACATGAAAGGACAAATCAAAAAGTCTTCTCTTTTTTTGAAGGGAAGCAACACCTGACCCACTTCGCTACTGAACAGGATGTAGCGGAAGAACTATTCGAGTTACTCTCCGAAGCGAGAGAACTTTATCTCCAAAATGTGATTGCGGATGGCAAGCGGTACAACCGCTATGTGGATGACTTCATAAACAGTCACCGGTACATCAACTGCAATAGTGTTATTTGTCGGAACTGTCACGAAATGAACATCCACATCGTCAAAGGGCTGCTGACAGAATGTGTTCACCTTATCCAACCCCTTTTTACCGCATCAGACTTCTCTTTCGAGAAGTGCATGGAGTTGCGAAGACGGTATGACAGGTCGAAGCTGTTGCCGACACCGGTCGTGTATCGTACCGATAAGGTGACGGATGCTCCGCCGCTTTCTTTCGGCTGCAACTTCACTCAAGAACAGATGACAGGTATTGTGTCTTGTGCCAATACTTATCATCTGTTTTGCGTTTCTATGCTTTGCGTCGAGGATATGGAGGCTCTCTTTTCCTGCAAAGAGGGCTTTCATATCCAGGTGAACAATCTCCGCCATGTGGTTATCCTTTTCGATGCACTTCTCGAAAACTCGCTCATCCAATCCCGCTGGCAGTCTGTTCTCGACAAAGGACGGTTCTTGCAATCGAAGGACGGCTCACGGTTTATTACCGCTTCCAATCTTTCGTCCGCGTTGTCTGCAGTCAGAAACAATAAGACAGCGGTCGCCTACGGAATAAAAAGAGTCATCAAGGAACTGAAAATATAAAAAGAGAGGATCTCTCTTAAAAGAAAAAAGCACTATGTTTGGTCAATCCGTACATAGTGCTTTTGTATGTCTTCTGAAACTAAGGACTTGGAATCTTTGGCAATGAAAAAGCAAGAAAGAAAAAAGGTCAGTCGGAATATCCGTTTCAGGAATTGAAAAGGTCGCCAAGCGGAACAGTCCTGTATGTTCTCTGGGTTTCAACTTTGCCATTTATAGAAAGCAAATCGGCGTGTCTGTTATCCACGAAATTCTTTTCGGGGTAGCCTAATTTCCGATGTCTATAAATCATGAGAATTAAAGAGAAGATATTTTCACTTATTATCCTTATTTGCAGTTGTTTGCATTTTCTATCATGATTCTCTTCAATTCCGAAAAAATCTCATTTCAGACGGATTCTTGTTACCCGTTTTTGTTTCTTTTCGACTAAAGAGACTATATTTGCAGTGTGATTTCAAGATACGAACGCACTTATGACGGACAGGAGTAACAAAGATACGCAAAAATCGCCAGTCAAGATAAGATTCAAGACGATGAAAGACGGCCGCAGATCCATTTATCTGGACTGCTACCGTAACGGCCATCGCAGCTACGAATACCTCAAACTGTATCTCGTGCCGGAAACCGACGACAAATCATTGCGCCTGAATGAAGCCGCGATGCGGAAAGCCGAGACCGCCTGCAGAAAGAAATTGCGGGAATTGAAAAAGTTACCGGTCGAGAACAGACGGATTATGGAGACGCAAGGTTATATCTCTAATAAGGACATATCCATACTGGAGTGGCTTTCCCGTTTTAAGGAGATACAGCGTAGCCGTGGTGTACATGATATCCATGCTATAGATCTGGTATGTGCTATCCTGTCCAAAATGAACTGCGGTGACACAAAGGTAAATGAAATCGGCAAGGACTTTTGCATTGCCTTTGTGGAATATCTGAAGACCGGATATAAAACAGCCAAAGGAGAAAACCTTAAGCCAAAGACTGCATTTAACCGCCAGTGCACATTCGTGACAGCTCTTAATGTTGCCGTGCGGGAAGGAATCATCCCCACCAATCCCATGAACCTACTCTCACATCACGAAAGGGC
>UMAW01003207.1_pt1 | contig 17962 bp, 1 predicted proteins | sample 1963801 | NCBI WGS metagenome assembly UMAW01 (sample SAMEA4835925, study PRJEB28245) | human gut metagenome | biome: gut microbiome; material: fecal sample | place: Denmark | collected 2008 | reverse complement strand
AACCCGAATCCGAATCCGAACCCGAATCCGAACCCGAATCCACCGACACCGCCGGTTCCACCGATTGTCCATGGGGATAATGAGACGGCGCTGATGAAAGGTGGACGCAGCGTGCTGACTGATTCCGCTTTGGAGTGGAGAGATAACGCCATGCAGGGGATGCTTCGTTTGGACATGCTCCGCTATCGAAGCGGCATGGAGGGTGCATGGGGAAGAGCTTATGGCGGCAGATGGAAATATGACGGAAACGGTATCGGAATAAAAGAAAACTATTGGGCAGGCGAAGCCGGGTACGACCGCCGTTACCCCAGTAACTGGCGTGCAGGTATATCTCTGGATTACAGAGATGGAAAGGGCAAGTATGATTTTGGCGGAAGAGGCGACAGCAAACTGTATGCCCTGTCGCTCTACGGCTCGAAAGATCTTGCCCGGGGCGCCTTTGTGGATATGATCGTCAAAGGGGGTTATATAAAGAATAAGTTTACCCTGTATGACAGAGGAAGAAATCAGTTTACGGGATCATCTACCGCCAGAGGTTACAGTGTGGCAGGGAGATATGGAAAGCGCTTCGGAACGGGAGATTTCTACTGGCAGCCGCAGATCCAGTTCACCTGGGCGCATTTGGAACCTGATGAATGCGATGTTTCCAATAAAAGCGCCGTGATGACTGTGAAGGGGCAGTCTTTTGACAGTTATGTGGCGAGGGCAGGTATTGAAGCAGGACGTATCGGTTCTTTCGGCGATCTGTATGTAAGAGCGGGCATTGCCCATGAATTCGGCGGCAGAATTAAAGCGTCCTATTCCGCTGCTGACGGCGGTACTAAGGAAACCAGCTATGATTTAAAGGATACCTGGGGGGAATTAACGGTAGGCGGCACGTATAATCTGTCACCTGTAAGCCGTATTTATATAGATGTGACAAGAGGATTTGGCGGGGACTGGAAACGGGAGTGGCAGCTGAATGCCGGTTTCCGGTGCGAGTTCTGAGAAAGGCGGTGCGGAAATAGTATGGCAGAACGGCAGGCATCATAACGGTTCCGGCCGGAGATAATCCTCTATGGCAGAGAAGCGGGGATAGAAGCAGTGCATATATTTCATATTTTCTGGTGAATAAAAAGGCGGAGGAGCAGGTTATGAAAGAGTATTCAAAATGGAAATCGGGGAAACGGTTTCTGACGGCGGCAGTTACGTTGTCATTACTTGGCAGTCTTGGTTTGTATCATGATGTTCGTGCTGATTTCTTAGAAGACATGGAAAAGAAGTATCCTGATGCGATACAGCTTACAAATGGTATTACCGGGGAGAAAGATAAAGATGACATTTATGTAAATCGAAAGATTTTAAAGGATAATGGGGAAAATTATCTGTTTACTACAGATGCAATAATTAATACCGCTAATGGTATAAAGATAGGAGATTTAAGCCATCCTGTAAATATTGATGCATCGGGACAGACTTTAATTTTTAATGCGGAAAGAAATAATAAGAAATTAGAGCTTCATGCAATTGAGATAGAGTCATTGCAGGGGACTACGATTACTGCAAAAAAGATATTTATTAATGCAGGGAATACGAAAAGTCGCGCTGAAGGAATCCGTGTAGGCGGACAGAACGGAACGAATAAGGATACGCCGTACAAGCTGACGATTAATGGGGATATGGATATCAGGGCTCATGGCGCTAATTACGGCCTGGGCATGTATCTGTGCGGCAATGCGGAAACCACTGTCAATGGGAACGTAACCATGAATACCCATGATGAAAAGAACCCCTGGGCGGTCTATGTGGAAAATGACGGCGGTTTCAGCTATTATGGCGGCTCTGCCATCTATGCCGGAAATAATTACACACTCCAGATGGGACCGAAGCTGACCGTTAACGGACTGGTGGATCTGAAGGTGAATGCCAACGGCGTATTTGCCAATGGCGGCCATTCGGATATTTATTTCAAGGGCGGAAATATAGAAATCAATAAAGATAATACCAAGGGGTATTACGCACTGCTGGCGGAGTGCGCCACCACCACGATGAATATGGAGCGGGACGAAAATAAGGTGCCTGTCAGAGCCGGTAATTCCAAAGTTACGATCAAAGGAAATGTAGGCGCATCTGCCGGCGCGATCAATGTGAATGAGCCGGAGCCTTATACCCGCGTCAATCTAGGGCTGGCTACGCCCGATTCCAGCTGGACGGGGGTCGCATACAATGCGTTTAAAGATGAAGGCAATGACGCCGGTGGCAAGAAATTTTTTGGGGAAATTAATCTGTGGCTGCAGAACGGCGCTTCCTGGACGAATGAGGCCTGGGGCGAACCGCCTGATGCTTATTTCGGAGAGGATTTTTCGGAAAGCCATTTGAAACGGCTGGTCGGCGGGGAAAGCGCCGATAAGGCGGGACATATTTTCCAGAAACCCGGAGAGGATGAAGACAGCGAAGGCATCAATATCCGCGTAGACGATTATAAGGGATTCACCAATATATACTATGGTCATAAAGAAGAGAAACCCACGGATATCCTCGGCGGGACTTTTACCGTGACTAAAGCGCAGCCCGGATCGGGAATCAATCTGATTACCGACAGCAAGGGACTGAATGTGGATTCATCCAAAGCAGCAGATAAGAATCTGGCCAGCGAGACGCTGAACGCGCTGGCGAATAAGCTGTTTTATACTGCGTATAAAAATGGGGAAACCAATCTTGCCGGTAAAGTGGAAATTGCCGAGGGGCTGACGGCTTCCAGCCTGTCCAAACGTATGGAAGATGTGACTTTCAAAAAAGAAGACGGACAGGGGCAGTATCTCTATACACCGGCGCAAGATGAGATTGTCGGGCCAATTACCGGGCCGGAAAAAGAAACGGCTGACCGCAATGCAAAAGGCACTGCGCCGAATGCAAAGCAGGGAAATGTGGTCAGCGGTATGTACAATGAGTCCACACCTACGACGAAGACCAATCCGATGATTGTGGATATGAATGGATTCAATTTAAATGTGGCGGCAGAAAGCGACAATAAGATTGCTGATGCCGTTTATGTGGGAAATAATGATTATATTACTGTAAAAAATGATGCGGGAAAGAAAATCGGCATCACTTCCACCAATACAAATACCCGTGCTGCCAACGGCATTTTCCTTGAGGGGAATTCCCATCTGAATATAACGGGACCGGTGGAGATTGCCAAGGTGCATACCAAAGGCAGTTCCGCCGCAGGTATTGCGTTCCAGGGCAGCGGAAGTGAAGCGGTGATTGACGGTTCCCTTACCATTTCAAATGTGGACGGTGATAAAGCGGAGAAGCAGGGACGGTATATCGGCGTATCCGGGATCCGGATGACCGGCGATAATACTTCCATGACCGTTACGGGACCGGTGAATATTTCCGGTTTTAAAGGATCGGCATTGCATACTGCGGGCGCGGACAGTGTAATTTCTGTCGGCGGCGGTACTATTTCTACAGCAGCGGATGCGGATAAATCCCATAATTTCTATGCGGCCCGTGTGGAAAAAGGAACGGTCAATATCAACATGAAAAATGGTGCGCCAGGAAGCGCAAGAACCAATATTATCGGGGATATGTATGTTACAGGGCAGTATGGAAAGAAAGTTATTGAGTACAGTGGAGGCCAGCTGGCAGATTGGCAGCACAGAGGAAATCTTCATGTGGCGCTGACAGATAAGGATTCGTCCTGGACTGGTGTGGCGGCGTATGAACAGTACAATGATAATTACGGCAGCGGCGGGAATACGATGCATGATATCGGGAATTTTGATCTGTATCTGCAAAACGGGGCCACCTGGACGAATGAGCAGCAGTCTCATGTGACTACTACGACGCTTGCCGGTAAGAATCCTGTCTATAACGGCAGCTATTTAATGAAGCTTCATGGCGGCAGTGACGCAGTGCATAAAGGGTATATTTATCAGAAAGACAGCAAGCCCATTACTGTAGATAATTACAGCGGACACACTCTTGTTTTCTATGACCATACTGGAGACGGTTCTGCCGCTGAAAATTACAGCGCCGGTGATTTCAGAATCAAGACAGCGGAAGAAGGATCTTCCATCACGCTGCGCACAGGTGCAGGCGGAATCAATACGGCCGATAAAACGGCGGCGGGAAAAGCGCTGAACAGTTTAGCAAATAAGCTCTACTATATGTCTTATGCGCAAGGTGACACAAAGCTGAAAGGCACTGTGGAAATTGCGGAAGGGTTGACTTCCTCTTCTGTTTCAGCAAGTGGGGATATTGCTTTCAGGACAAATACGGCTGCTGATAAGAACGGACAGGGCACCTATGTATATGAACCGGAAGAGCCTTTGGACGGGCCGATCATCAAAGACAGACTGCTGAAAGGCGAAACTACGGTCACTGCTGATGACACCCATGCTGAAGATGGATATGTCAGTGCAGCTTACAACGGCGATGATTCAATCACCGTGGACATGGCAAATCATGGACTTCGTCTGGAAGCGGCTTCTTCCGCATCTGCAAAGGCGGCGGCTGTCCGTGTCGGAAAAGGGACGGACGGCAACAAGAAGAGCATCAGTTTCATCAATATGGAGAAAAACAAACCGCTGGTTATTTCTGCAGATCAGACGAATGGAAGAGAAGCTACAGGTATTTATGTTTCCGAGAACGGTAAGCTTTCCGTCGCCGGGGATGTAGTGATTGATAAGGTGTCTACTTCAGGCAGAATGGCGTACGGCGTGGCAAACCGCGGACCTAATGCGGAACTTATCATTAAAGGCGGGCTGAAAATAGCCGGTACAGGTGTCGATGAATGGAGAACGGTAAAAGCTGCCAAGGATACAACGGGTATATCGGTAACTGCCATTGCCAATATCGGGAATAATGCCAAATTAACTATTGAAGGGCCGCTGAACGTAAAAATTCAGGGGACTGCCATCAATTCTACCGCTAAAGGCGGCGTTATGCGCCTTGGCAGCGGCAGGATTCTGACGCCTATGGATGAACATGCTCAGGGGAATTCAAAGCTTGTTAAGGGCGTGAACGGTACTGTTTTCATTAATATGAATGAGGACGGAACGGCTGCCAAAGCTGAAGACACTGTGCTTCAGGGAAATATTTACACCGAAAGAAGATCAGGGTCTAAGGCCGTTGTAAATGTAGGGCTGGCAAGCAAGAATTCTTCATGGACAGGTGTAACCGATTATAACAGGAGTTTTTCCAGCGATGCCGGCGAGGTCAATCTGTATCTGAGCCATGATGCGGTTTGGAATAATAAGAAGACTGCTTCCGTGACGGGCTCTTACATGGGCAGCCATATAGATTATTTCAAAGGCGGCAGTGATGCGGCCCACGCGGGTATTATCAGACAGAACGACGACAGGGACATCAATATAGATCATTACAGCGGTCATGCAATCCTTGTCTATGACCATAAAGCGGAAAAGCCAAAAGAGATGATTGGCGGCAGGACGCTGATAAAAAAAGCGGAACCGGGATCTGTTGTCAGAATGGTAACCGGGAACGGCGGTCTGAATACCAATTCCAACAAGGCGGCCGATAAGAATCTGGTCAGTGAAACTCTGAACGCTTTGGCGAATAAGCTTTACTATACCGGTTATAACAATGCGGCAATCAAAGATAATCTGAAAGGTACCGTAGAAATTGCGGAAGGCCTGACGGCAAGTTCCGCATCGGTTGCCATCGTATCGGGAAATATGAGCTTCCAGGATGTCACGGGCAGAGGTGAATATAAATTTACCCCCGCAGAAGATGACCCTCATGGACAGACTACGTCTGATTTCGGTACCCCTATCACCGGAGAAGCCGATAAGGATCAGGAGTATGTCAAAGCCAATGTGCTGAAAGATGACGTGTATACTTTTACCAATGCGGTGAATACGGTCACTGTCGATGACGGAGATACCACGACAGAAGATCTTGGCTACCATAAGGCTGTGGCCGCCGTGGTGGGGATCAATAAGGATATTACGATTCATGCGGCAGATAAGAGTCTGAAACTGAATGCGGAGAATAAGACAGAACGCAACAGTGCTGTAGGCATGTACACGAAGAAAAAGATTGACGCTGTGGCAAAAGATATTTCCATCGATACCAAATCTTCTGTGGGTGATGTATACGGTATATATATCCATGAAGGCGGAAAGGCAGACATTGCCGGCAATGTGTCTATCCTGGCCAAACAGGGCGGAGACGGTTTTGCGAATGGAATCAAACTGTATAATGGCGGTTCTGCGCTGACCATTAACGGTAACCTGGCTATGAAAGGCACGGGAAGCGGAAATGATGCCTATGGTGTTTCTGCGGCTCAAAAGGGCGGGTATGGCAGCATAAAGACATATCTGGCAACAGGTATCAATATCTATGATAAAGACGGTGCTTCGTTCACCTTAAACGGCAACGTGGATATGGCGGTCAAAGGTGTCGGCGTAGATATGCGCGGCAGTGAGAAAAATACGGTAACCATTGCCGGAGGCACAATCCTTACGCCGGATGACAGGGAGGAAGCCAGCTATATAGCTGTGGCTGCTACTTCAGGTACCTTTACCATGGGGATGAATGATGCGAAAACAGGATCCAATGGAAAGGATGTCATTGTGCAGGGCACAATTTCTTTAGGAGCTGGGGGAACTGTTAATCTGGGTCTGGGCAGCAGTAAATCCCGGTGGACAGGTGTTTCTGATAATGAAGACGAGCGTCCTGTGAATCTGTATCTGTCGGACGGAGGAATATGGGAAAACCGACAGACGGCGAAAGACCAGTATGGTTTGTTTGCAGGCAGCCGCGTGACAAAAGTGGCAGGAGGCACCACGCCGGCTAAGGCAGGTGTAATTGCCCAGAAAGACAGTAATCCCATTACTATTGATCATTACAGCGGACACACTATTCTTGTTTATGATCACGAGGCATCGTCTCCTGCAACAATGATCGGCGGAGATACGATAATTGCTAATGCGGAAGCCGGTTCCGGTATTACGATGCGTACCAACAGCAGGGGATTGGATACAAATTCTGGCAAGGCAAAAGATAAGAATTTGGTAAATGCCACCCTTAATGCACTGGCGAATAAACTGTTTTATACTGCGTATAAAAATGGAGAAACCAATCTTACGGGTAAAGTAGAAATTGCTGAAGGATTGACAACATCCGCCGTGGCAAAGAAGACAGGCAATATATCTTTCAAGAACGGGACCGGTCAGGGTGAGTACATCTATACGCCCGAAGAAGATCCGAGCGGTGACATTATTGATGCAAATGGTCCGATTACTTTCGATTATAAGAAGGATTCCAAGGTATTCGGCAGATCTGTCAGTCAGATAGGCGGAAATAGCAAGAACCTGGCTTATAACTTTGCAGGAAAGACAGTCAATATTACCACCGGCGGCAGTGATTGGGCGCCGATAGGAATGACGCCGAATGTAAAAGCGGTTATTAACGCGAAACAGTTGAACCTGAAAACACCGGAAGCCGGTATGATGGGAACTTATGGAATCTATCTGGAAGACGGAGATGATATTACTGTTAATTCCGATGTGAATATGACCGTCAATGGCGGCGCGTATATGGTAGACGGTATTTTTATGGGTCACATGGGGGCGGCAGAAGCGGCAAAGACCAAACTGACCATCAATGGCAATGTCACCATGCGCGGTACCGGAAATGACCAGTCTTCCGATGATTTCTGGGGTATTAAGGGTACCGGAGAAGACGGCGGCTATCCTACCTATATGGGAAGCCGCTGGGCGCCGGAAGGAATTTATCTTGGCAAAGAAGGCGGCAGTTCCATCACGATCAACGGCAATGTAGATATGGCAGTCAAAGGGAACGGCGCGGTAACGGATGCTTATTATAAAGTCGCAGGGCAGAATTCATTGGATAATGTTCTTACCTTGAATGGCAATGTCAATATTATCACGCCGAAGAGTAGAGAACGGGGATTCCTGGCATTGGGTGCTTTTGGCGGTACTGTTAATGTGAATGTAAAGACTGAAACGGATGCCGGCGGCAAAGTCAAAGTGACCGGAGCCTCCGACCATAAAGTGAATCTGGTGGGGAATCTCTATGCATCGAAAGATGATGGAAATGGAGATAATACATACTATTTCCGTGACGGTGCCATTAATCTGGGGTTGACGACGTCTGATTCCACCTGGAGCGGTGTTGTATCAAATACGAATAAAAATACGCCTACCGGAAAATCACAGCAGGGAGATATCAACCTGTGGCTCCAGAATGGTGCGACCTGGAATCATGAAGCGGTTTCCCGCGCCGATGCCGTTTATGCGGCAGGAAATAACGGGAAAACGACGCTTCCGAGTCCGTCAAACGGATTGTACGGGGCTTATGACGGTATTTCTCATCTGACAACCCTGACCGGCGGAAAAGACGCGGATCATGCGGGGCTCATCGCCATGAAGGACAAGGCGGATGTGGAAGTCGGCACATACAGCGGTTTCAGCCGAATTTACTATAACCATGAAAATAGCACGCCGAAACAAATGATCGGCGGCGATTTCAAGGTATCCAAGGCATCGGACGGTTCCCGTATTACATTGATGACGGGGAGCAACGGATTGGATACGTCTTCAACTAAAGCGGCGGATAAGAATCTGGTCAGTGAAACTTTGAATGCGCTGGCAGGAAAGCTCTATTACTTGGCAAAGGATGGAAAACTTTCTGCCAAGGCAGCTTTAGCGGAAGGGCTGACCGCATCGGAAGCTTCTCTTGATTTGAAGAATGTGACGTTCAAGGAATCCAATGGTCAGGGGCAGTACCTCTATACACCGGCTTCGGATATTCCTGAAGAACAGACAGAAACGGCATTTACCGATACTATCACCGGCGTAAAGGCGAAGGACATGAAGTATGTCAATACCGGTGTACGTAAAGAAGACGGTACATATAAATTCACAAAGGATTCTGAAATTACTGTTGCCGCAGGCGGACCTGCAGTAAAAGTAGAAGAAGATGTCATTATCCGGGCTGATGGAAAAACGCTGAAAATGAAGACGGTGGAAGGCAGCGGTACAGTCTACGGAATCAACCAGTCTACTGCGAAGAAAGCAGAAATCACCGCGAAGAACCTGGATGTAGAAGTGACAAGCACATCCCGTGCTGAAGGCATCCATATGGCAAACAGCAATGCAGCTATCCGGCCCGAAATGACGATTAATGGAAATGTCAATCTGAAAGTAAGCGGAACAGCTAATACGCTGGGTGCCTATATCCAGGGAAACAGCAGATTGACAGTTAATGGAAATGTGACAGCCGATATAGACGGACACAATGGCGGCTTTAGTTATTATGGGGCAACCGGACTATACTCCACCAGTAATATGGGGCCCAATTCTATGGGAGCTGATATCACAGTCAATGGAAATGTAGACCTGAAAGGCAAAGCTCATGGTATTTTTGCCAATGCCGGCGGCAGCAAAGTGACAGTCAACGGCGGCGGCAGCATTGAAGTGGACAAGGCATCGACAAATCCCTATGCGGCTATCCGTGCAGAAGACGGTATTGTCAACATGAATGTCAAGCTTGACAGCAACGGAAATGCCGTAGGAAGCCTTGACAAGAAAGTCAATATTAAGGGAAATCTGGCGGTAACGACCGGTGCTGTCAATGAGGTGGATAAGAAAGGCACTTTGTCACAGGTTAATCTGGGACTGACCACGTCGGATTCTACACTCCAAGGGGTTGTGTATAATGCATTCCCCGATGAAGGGAAGAAAGCAGGAGAGTTGACCTTCAAAGGGGAGGCCAATCTGTTCCTTGCCAACGGTGCCGCATGGATGAATGAAAAGTATGGAGATACCGGAACATCCTGGGGCGGCAAAAACTTCGAAGGCAGCCATCTGACAAGACTTACCGGCGGAGTAAGTGCGGATAAGGCAGGACAGATCTTCCAGAAAGACACAGGAAATATCACCGTAGATAACTATAGCGGTTACACGGATGTATATTATGCGCACGAAGAAACAGCGCCGAAAACCATGATCGGCGGAGATTTCATCATACGGAAAGCGGTATCTGGCTCCGGCATATCCCTCATCACGGATAATAAGGGGCTGAATACATCTTCCAATGCATCTGCGGATAAGAATCTGGTCAGTGAGACACTGAACGCTCTTGCGAATAAGCTCTTCTATAAAGCGTATGCGGACGGAGAAAAGAATCTGACCGGTTTTGTAAAAATTGCAGAAGGTCTGACCAGTTCTGAAGCGGTTCTCAAAACAGGGAATATCACCTTTAAGAAAGATAACGGTCAGGGGCAGTACCTTTATGAAACCGCTTATCCGAATGAACAGGTCACGGATCCGATTAATAAGACTATAGACGGCAGTACTGCTTCTGAACAGGTATACAAGGAAGCCGGCGTTTATAAATCGGATACGGGTACCTATAAGTTCACAAAGAATCCGGCTACTGTCAACGGAGATTCCGGTGCGGCTGTCGATGCAGGTGCGAAGGATATCCATGTGGACAGCGGAGAAAATACGCTGAATCTGAATGGAGGAAATACCGGCGTCGGTGTCAAAGCAGAAGGAGGAAAGACCGCTGATATTAAGGGCAATGCCAATATTACAGGCAAGACCGGTGTAGTTGCCGACGGTGCGGGAAGTAAAGTGCTTCTTTCCGGAAACTCTAATATCACTGCCGAAGGAGATGGTATCGTGGCCTCTGGCGGCGGTACTGTGGAAGCAGCAGGTATAACCAATGTAACGGCAGGAGCCGGCGGCAAAGCTGTTCGTGCGGGTGCCGGATCTTCAGTAAGCCTTCGGAACGGCAAATTGAAAGGAGATGTGGAAGCCGATAACGGTACAGTTTCCCTCCATGGGGCAGAAACAGAAGGCAATGTCACTGCAGCGGCGGGCGGCAGTATCAATCTGACCGATGGCAGTGTAAGCGGTGCAGCGACAGCAGATAACGGAACGATTGAAACAGAAAATACAAATGTTGTAAATGGTGCATCCGCGCTTAACGGCGGAAAGCTTAAACTGAGAAACGGAACCGTTTCCGGCGGAATCAAAACGGATGCCGCATCTACATCTGATGTTGTTATGGATCGGGCCGGAGCGTCCTTGCAAGGCGATGTATCCGGTGAAGGTAAGACGAATGTAACTCTTTCCAATGGCGGAAGCTGGAAAGGAAGCAGTGCCGGTAGCGGAGAGACAAAAGTTAAGGTAGAAAGTGACGGTACCTGGACAGGCACCAGTATGAACAGCAGTACGGATGTCGATCTGAGAGGCAAGTGGCAGCAGACCGGTAACAGTAAGGTTCGTAAGCTTGTCTCTACTAAAGGTACCCTTGACAAGACGGATTCAATAAGCGGAACGACGGATATTGGACACTTTGGCGGGGAAATGTCGCTTATTTATGCCCATGACAAGACAAACCCGACAAAGGTACTTGGCGGCGGCACTTTCATTGCGGCAGCCGATGCCGGTTCCACCGTGAACATGATTACTGATAATGCCGGACTGGATACAAATTCAAAAAAGGCAACTGATAAAAACAAGGTCAGCGAAGCACTGAATGCACTGGCAGGAAAGCTGCAGTATACTGGATATCAGAATGGAGAAAGAAATCTGAAAGGTAAACTGCAAATTGCTGAAGGACTGACATCCAGCAGTGCCGCCCTGAAAACGGAAACACTGAGCTTTAAGGGAAATGGACAGGGATACCTTGATTACACACCTGCTACGGATTCGGAAATCGAAACCGGTGATTACGAAACCTCGATCATGAGCAGTACCAGGAGCGCTTTGACTTCCTCTATCCTTGTATGGCGGAATGACATGAATGATATGTATAAGCGCATGGGAGACCTCAGAATCGGTGCGGAAAGCGGTTTGTGGGCAAGAGTTTACGGCGGCCGGATCAGTTATGACGCCAATAATGCGTATATGAAGAACAGCTACTGGGCGGCTCAGGTGGGCATGGATAAGCGCTTGGCATCGGGCTGGCATGTAGGCGGCGCTTTCGGATACAATGACGGCAGCGCAACATACAGATATGGTGGAAAAGGTGATCCGAAACTGTACACATTGGCAGCCTACGCAACCAGGGTGTCGGAAGACGGACAGTATGTGGATGTCATTGCTAAGGTGGGAAAACTTTCCAATAAGTTCACTGCCTACAATAAGTACGATGCACCGGCACTCAGAAATTATGTAGAAGGCAAGTATGATACATACGGGTATGGTATCAGTGCTGAATACGGTAAAAAGATTCGTATGGGCAAAGGCTTTGTAACGCCGCAGGCGGAACTGACATGGAGCCGTCTGTCATCGGACAGCTTTGCTGCAGCGGCGCCTAGTGGTGAAAGCATGCGTGTCAATCAATCATCAGTCAACAGTTTGATTGGGCGCCTGGGTGTAGTAGCCGGAGTAGAGAGTGACAAAGGCAATTTCTATGCCAAAGCAAGTCTGTTCCATGAATTTGACGGAGATGGACACATCCTGTTCAGTGAACCCGGAAAGACAGGCAAGCGTTCCTCGTTCAGCCTTAAGGATACCTGGGCAGAAATTGCACTGGGCGGCAACTACTACCTGAGTCCGAGAAGCATGATTTATGCAGATTTCACAAAGAGCTTTGGCGGAGATTACAAGGTAGACTGGAGAATCAATGCAGGAATTCGCTTCAGCTTCTGAGCATGATGTCAACTTCTAAAAGGGGAATGAAACAAGATTTTGTCATGAGAACTGGATAATAAGAAGAAAAAATAAAGGACTGCTTTCCTGGGGACAGGACGGCAGTCTTTTATACTTGGGAGATAATTAGATAAGTATGCGAAACAGAGCAAGTTAACATTGTATTTGAAAAGGATTTATAAAAAATAATTAAAATTACCAATTGGAATATCATTTATTGTTGATATGTGAAAAGTAATATAGTATAATTTACAAGATGAAATTAGATAATCATTTGAAATTATGAGATACAAATAGCTGTTTCTTAATAAATAATGGTTATCCAATAATTTAATACTATATGAGGACAAAAGCTGAAGAGCTCATGTGGGGAATCCGGTGAGACTCCGGAACTGGCCCGCAACTGTATGGGGAATTGTGTCATAGTAAGTCTTTCACGGAGATATGACAGAATGAGGAACTAAGTCAGGGTGCCACTTTGTTTTCTGATTTTCTAATGACTTGCGAGGCATAAGGTTAGATGCATAAGGAAGCCGGATATGGGAAATCCGGTTCAGATTTAGAATTATGAAATCTGTGCATCTTTTTATTGTCTCGTTTTTTGTTGCGTTTAATGGAGTGGATGAAAGGGAGTGCCGGGCATGGATAATTTGAAATACTTTTTGGAGTGAATCCGGTTCATGTGACACGGGTTTCATGACCGCGGTAAGCGGTTCAGATCCGGATGGGTATGTTTTAGAAGAGGATGAATTGCCTGCTATCGGGCAAGGCCGGGATGCTAATCGAGTATCCGGCGGAGAGTTTATGTTTGAAAAATAGGGAGGAATTATGAAACGGAATAAGGTAAGTAAATTACAGATGAGGCGGCTGGCTGCCGGTGTTACAATTGCGCTGCTGGCGGGTACATGCCAGGTGATGGCAGATCAGTCTACAAATCCGATCAGTGAAAGTGAAGTATTTACTGCAGACCGTCTGGCACAGGTTGTTAATAAAAATAACATGCCTAAAGAAAGATTCAAGTCCGTCGCAGCAGGTATTTTAGGATATACGCATGATAAGGCCTCAATTAAGACAATTAATATTGATATGGCAGGTCATAACCTGACACTCGACTTGACGAAAGTTGCTGATTTGGGGACCGATTATTCTGCATACGGGATCAAGGCGAATAATAAGACAACTATCGTGGTTGACAGCAATAAAACCAATCCGGGGAAAAACGGTACGATTACCATCAAAGCGAAAACGCTGTGGTCGCCCTCAGGAGACAGCGGCAGCAAGTATACTGCTGCACATGGTATCGCAGTGGGTAATTTTAGCCAGAGATTTAATAAAAAAGTAAGTGAAGATCTGGTGAAGACGACAATCAATGCTGATGTAGTGATTGAAGAATTGCGCGGCGGTTCTATCAAAACGACAGGCATTTCGTCTATGGACTGTTCTGATTTAGCGATTAATGGAAGATTCACAATCAAGCCGGGCGCAATTAGCCTTATGAAATGGAATCGGGGCGATCAGTCAAAAACTTATGGCATATATATGATTGGAAGCAATAATACTATTTCTATTACTTCAGCGGATATTGATGATTCAAAGAATGGGTCACTTTCTGACCTGATTAAAACGGACGAATCGCTTTGGGGCGGCAAAACAGAGAAGAATGTTCTTCGTATTGGCGGCGGTACGCTCAAAGTCAAAGAGAATCAGAAAGAACGGTATCTTATCAGCGCCGCGAAAGGATTCCGGACATTTATCAATGTGAATCAGGATGGAAGCGCAATCGGAATATCAAAAGCGGATTTGCAGGGGACGATTCGCATGGATGCTGGGTCAGAAGCTTATGTTGGTCTTACTGCCGGATCGAAATGGGTCGGCGGAACACAGGCAGATATAAAAGGAAAGATGAATCTTTTTCTTTCAGAAGGTGGTGAATGGAACACGCTGAATGCGGGACAGGGCAGCCGTGTAACCAGGTTTGCCGGTGATGCAAAGGGCGGTGCAATTTATCAAAAAGATGCGGGACAGCTTGTAATTGAAAATTACAGCGGCGCGGGAAAAATCTATTACGCCCACGAGAATGCAGGCATGGCGGCGGAAGACTACAAGGCGGGAGACACCCATATCGGATCCGCGGCAGAAGGATCACGCATTACAGTGGTTACAGATAATAAAGGAATTGTTGATACAGATAAAGACCAGGTGTATAAGGCTTTAAATGCTTTGGCGGGAAAACTGTATTACGATGCTTATAAAAACGGAGAAAAGAAGCTGGCGGGACAGGCAGAGATAGCCGAAGGACTGACGGCGTCATCTAAAACATTACAAATGAGAGACCTGCTGTTCAAAAAAGAAAACGGACAGGGGTATGTAGAAGATAAACCCGTGCCGCCGGCAAATCTGGATGTAAGTGAACAGATTGTTGAAGATGGTCTGGGATCGGGGAATATGTATTGGATGAATAACGGGTATAAAAATGGTGAGGATGATGATCATCGTTATGTCCTGAAGTCCGATACCACGATCAAGGTTGATTTATCAAATCCCAAGACTCTGACATACGGGGGAAGTCAAGGTGCCAATGTAGCAAATATCATATGGGGAGATCCGGATTATACAGCGGATGGCTTTATTGATATGAACGGACATAAGCTGACCTTGGTTTCTGAGGCAAATCATTTAAGGCATTATGCGTCGGGAATTTTGTCACATGGCGGTGATCTGGAAATAAAGAACGCGGCAGGTATAGATATTGACATACATGGCGATAAAAACGCAAAGAGCGGTATTTATGTCTGGGGACAGGGCAGAAATGGAGCGAGCCTCACTATATCTAATGATAATCAAGCGGAACATGCTGTGAAGATACGTAATACGGCAGCGGAAAAAGACGCAGCTATACTTGTGGACGGCAGGAGTGTAAAGGATGGCGGAAGTGCAAAGCTTGTTATAAAAGGTTTGGTAGATGTTGAGAATGATGATGTCAGCGTAATTCAGGCAAATAAGGGCGATGTGTCAATCGGCGGCGGGAAAATAATAGCCAAAGGGGATAAGGCGTCCAGTTTGAAGATAAATAATGACGGTAAAATCCAGATCAACGGCAATTTGTCGGACAGAAATGTTCTTACGGCAGGAGCAGTCAAACATGATGTACAGATAGAAGGGAATGTACTTGCTCAGAAAGGAAGATTGGGACTGGTTCTGAATACGGACGGATCCTACATAAAAGGGTTGATAGGAACAGATGCCGGAACAGCTGGTCAAACGTACATGATGCTTTCTGACGGAGCCTCCTGGTACCATGAAGGAAAAGGAGCCCGGACAGACGGCATTAAAGAAAGTAAAATCAAAAACCTTGAGGCTGATGGCGGCAACATTTACCAGAAAAATGAGAAACCGATAACCATTGAGAACTACAAGGGAAATATGAAACTGTTCTATAAGCATGAGAACGCGGGTACGAAGGCGGAAGATTACAAGTCGGGAGATGTACACATCGGATCTGCGGCAGAAGGGTCACGCATTACCGTAGTCACGGATAATAGTGGAATTACCATGACTGATGAAGCCCAGATATATGAAGTACTGAATGCTCTGGCAGGAAAACTGTATTACGATGCCTACAAGACCGGAGAAGAAAAACTGACCGGACAGGCGACAATAGCCGAAGGACTGACCTCATCATCCAAGACCTTGGAAATGAAAGACATGCTCTTCAAGAAAGAAAACGGACAGGGATATGTGCAGGGAAAACCCACGCCGCCGCCACTGGTTAATCCGGTACGCCATCAAATCGTGGAAGCGAACTATTTTGCTGAAGAAGCGCGGGATTTCTGGTCTAAAGCGGGAGTTTATGACGGAAAAGGCCACTATAAATTTGATCATGACTTGTCACTGGTAACCCATGCGGAAGATGATCCTGTAACAACGGTAAACGATAATAAGTTCGGAAATATCTACTGGAATGGTGATGTGGTCGGGGATATCGACATGACCGGACACCGGCTGGAACTGAAATCCATTACGGAGCGCCTGCCGAAGAAAAACCCCAATGCAATTACCGTCTACAGCGGTACATTAACGATCAAGAATGTCAACGGAATGTACATCGAATCCGATCCGAAGGGAAGCCTTTATGGACGAGGAATCCTGGTAGCAGGGGTACGTGGTGACGAAAGATGGAAAAGCGGAAGCGGCCATGCAAAGTTAATCATAGAAAATGATGATGATCCGGCACATGCAGTAAAAATCCGTGTAAAAGACACGGGGGAAGATTTCGGTGCTATTGAAGCGCAGAAACATAATGGAAGTGCGCTCGTAGACATTAAAGGACTTGTGGATATTGACTCCAAGATGTGGAGAGCTGTTGAGTCTCACGGAGCAAAAGTATCTATTGGAGGAGGAACGATCAGAGGAACAGATGTCGCATCCTTGGCTGCTTATACAGGCGGCTCGATACTCGTCAATGCAAAGCTGAATGATGAGAATAAGGTAGAAGCTACTTCTGCGACCCGTCCGGTAAAGATTACCGGGGATGTCAGTGCTGAAAGCGGCGGTCATGTCATGCTGGGACTGAACAATAAAGACTCCTTCTTGAAGGGTCTGGTAACCACGGATATATCGGGAATTAATCCGGATACGCAAAAATGGGGAAAGATACCCGGAAAAGTATCTATGGTGCTGGCAAATGGAGCAGTCTGGGAACACAAGCAGGTAGGAGTAGGATATTATCACAAGAAAGGCGCAGATTTCAACTACAAGAATCGCGGTAAGGGAGAATCTATTGACAGCCATGTAACAAGCCTGCGCGCGGACAAAGGCATACTGCTGCAGAATGATCCGCATAAACTGACCATCGATAAATACGAAGGGAACATGAAGCTGGTCTATGAACATGAGAACGCGGGTACGAAGGCGGAAGATTATAAGACAGGAGATGTGCACATAAAAGAAGCTGCAAAAAATTCATCAGTTACCATGATGACGGATAACAGCGGAATTACGATGACTGACGATAAGCAGGTGTACAATGCATTGAATACCCTGGCAGGCAAGCTGTACTATGATGCATACATAAAGGGGGAAAAGAGCCTGAAAGGGCAGGCGACGATTGCGGAAGGGTTGACCTCATCCTCTGCGACGTTGAAGATGGCGGACATGGATTTCCGTGAAGCAAGTGGACAAGGGTATGTAAAAGAAACGAATCCTAAACCGAACCCGAATCCGAATCCGAACCCCAAGCCAAATCCTAAACCGAATCCGAACCCCAAACCGAATCCGAATCCGAACCCCAAGCCGAAGCCTCCCATTATTTATGGAAGCAA
>UMAW01006881.1_pt1 | contig 18044 bp, 12 predicted proteins | sample 1963801 | NCBI WGS metagenome assembly UMAW01 (sample SAMEA4835925, study PRJEB28245) | human gut metagenome | biome: gut microbiome; material: fecal sample | place: Denmark | collected 2008 | reverse complement strand
GCAGAGGACGTGACCCGATTGGTCGTCGGGTCACACGGTACCGACCGTCCTCGCAGTCGGTCGGTACCTTTCTCAAGCGTCTTGCCATGAGGATGCTTGCGAAAGGCAGTTGGTCCTGCTGGGCTGCTCGATGTAGCCACTTGCCCCGTTGGTTTCGCGCCGACGGGGCATTTTCTTGCTCAACGGCGAATTCCCCCTTTTTCTTGGTTCGGTCGAAACTCAATCGGACGGTTTCTCTTCCGAGTTGATAGGCTCAACGCCGTGCTCGGTCAAACGAACCTTCTTCCATTGCTCAACTTCCTCGACCTTCAAGGCTTGCGCGGCGCTGACGAACTCCTCAACCGAGACAACGCGCCAGATGCCCTCGACAAGGTCGAGTGCTTCGCGGACAAGATCGAGATTTCGCTGCCCGTTCTCGGTCAACTCCGGCTCCTTGGCAAGGAGATGCATGCCTTCGAGAAGTCGGACGGCAATGGCTTCGCCGTTTTCGACATGCTTGCAAAGCGATTCGCCAAAGCGCAGAACGGAATAGAGCTCGCAGCGATCCTGCCAATTGTCGGAACCCAGGTACATGCGCAAAAGCGCCGCGTCGTGTTTCTGCTTCAACTTCTGGATGCGGGATTCCGGGACTTCCAGCTTGTGCATCAGGCCGACGGGAATGCGTCCCGTCGTCGGGCGATATTTCTTGTTCTTGCGGGTAGATTTGGACTTCGGCATGGCTTTGAAGGCGCGGGCGTTGGATTGGGCTTGCAGGATGGATGAGGGACGCATTGAGCGGCATGCTCCGCTAGAATGCGAACTGCGGAGTGAGCGTTGCAAGCTCGCCTGCCTCCACGTTGGATTGGGTCAGAAAGAATTGGCGGCGATGGCCGTCATGGCCGCGTGCAATTGTGCCGCGGCCAATATGCGAAAAGCCCAACCGCGCCAACGGTATGGGCTTTTTGCTCTTTTGGGAGGTAAGGCGATGAACGGTAAGAAAGTCTCGCCAAACTCCGCAGAAATAGTAGCACAGTTGGAGGCTGGGCGAAAAGGTGTCAAGGCGAAATTTTGTCTTCGATTCCGGATCGCTTCGGCTGTCTTGACGCTACTCATTTCAGCGGCAATCAAGCTACTCGGTTGATCTGAGCGCGACTGACGTCGCACAGCTTGAGGAGGGCGTCCCGCAAGGGGCGTCCTCTGCCGCCTTTTCCGAGGGACGCCTCTCGTCACCCTCCAAAATGTACTAGAATTTCAGAGTTGCACATGATCATCAACTCCTTTGAAGCGGCCCGCTCACTGAGTACCACCACAGTGATTGGGCCGTTTTGCTTTTTCAGGTTAACGAGGGATGTTCCCACGACTGCGGCAAGCAAACGAATCCGCAATTGCAATAGCAAAACCTGAAGCGCGGGCATATTCTCCCATGTTTTGGAAGAGCATGCCCGCTTTGTTTTCGCGTCGTCAGAAGTCGACCCGCATCGTCAGCTCAAGGGTATGATTCTGGCGTGAACGTGAAGCCGCCCACCGGGAAGGCGCGTTCGGCGCGAATGCCGGCAGACCACCCCGTCGCCTCGATGTCGGCATCCAGGCTCTTGTCCATGACGCCCATGCGGGTTTCGCCTTCGGTCTTCACGTAGGAAAGCGTGCCGATCACATAGGTTTCGCCGTAGGTCTTCGCAGCCCAGAGATGCGCGGCCTTGGACTTGATGTCGGTCGAAGCCGGCAGCACGTCGCCTTCGCTGTCCGCATCACTCCGCAATCCGCATTCTAACGAAGAGTCCAGCGCATAGCCTCCCCAATAATTTGCAATCGCTCGACAGCTGCTCGAAATTGAGCGACAATGCCTGTGAGCTTCGGAAGCGCGTTGCGACTTGCCGAACAGAGGATATATATTTTGGGTAGTTAGCCCGTTCGTTGTGGACATTTTCAAGGGGAAAATGTCTCCGATGGATGGGATTTGGAGCGCGGGTCATGAATATCTGGATTTTTCTCTTCTTCTTTGCCATTGCGGCGGGTTTGGTCGTTCTTTTTGTGATAGGAACGTCTTGCGGAGTTTCGCAGCGGATTTCCAATGAGGATGCTTGCGATCCCTATGCACCGAAGGAGAAAAAGCCAGAAGTTCAGCCTGTTTTGGTCCCAGTTATCAATTTCAACGGAAATGTTGGGTGGGGATGGATGGCTCAGCTCCCCATTTGCGGGGGTGAAAATGGCTCTGTTAAACCAAAATGTTGATTGGTGAGAGATAGCCGTCATAGACCATGAACAAAAAAGGGGGAAAGCGAAATTGCTGTCCCCCCTTTGCTTTTTGCCGATTGCGAATCAATCGGTACCCTTCTCCTCTAAGCCGCGATAGCGGTTGTGTTGCGCCTTCTCCTCACGCGTCATATGATCCGAAGGCTTGCGCCCCAGTGTTTCATCCAGTCGTTTGATGCGATTAGCCGTTTCTTCGTTCGGGTTGGCCCCGAAGGCCGTATTAGCCTTGTTCCATTCGGTCACGTTGCCCAAGCCGGCTTCGAAAAGTTCACCGCCCCTAGCAGCATGATCGAGGTTCGCAACCATGTCGTTGGTGAGAGCAGTGAGTTCTTCTTTGCTCATATTGGATTGCGTTCCCTGACCATACAGGCGTTCATTTTCCTCGTAAAGGGCCTGATATCCCGCATTCTTCAAGCTGCCATAGGCACCCATAAGCCTTCTGGACAAGTACATTGTTTGGCCATCTGTCAGTCCGGCCTTCACGCATCGCTCCACGGCCTCCTGTTGATTGTTGAAGAAGCTACGCGGGATAGCCGCAACGTCCTGCGGCAATCCTTTCAGGTTTTCGCGCGCTTTCATGATGTCCTTGGCATTATGGTTCTCGTTCAAGCGAACCTGGTTGCCAAGGACGCCGTCCTGCGGATTGTCTTTGGCCCCCATCGTAAATCCAACGGACGCCTTTCGGACGGTGTTTTCCGCGAGGTCGATGGCATCTGGCGCGGAACCCAGTTTGTTGGCGATATCCGTCTGTTCTTTGGGAACGCTCTTTTCAGCTGCGAGCGCTCTTTCTTTGAGTTGAGCTTCATTCCGCAAGCCTTCCTCGCTGGCATTCTGGACGTTCCCTGCAATGCCCTTGTTCTGGTCAGGATCAGACATCGGCGTGAAATGCATGCCCGTTGCCGTGCCGAGAAGCGAGCGCAGATTCTGTTGGTCACGATAATCACCGGATTTGCCAAGTGCCGTAATGAATCCGGCAACTCGGGCATTCGCCTTATTCATACCGTTTCCCTTCTGCAGGCGCTGTGACACCGCTTCGGCTTCTCGTTCAATGCCTGTCCCCTGGTAGGCATTAATTATCTGGCCCATGACGGCTTCGCCATTTTCGTTTTTCAGCATTCCAGTGACCTGTCGCGTGGTCCACGTACCGGTAAAGCCAAGGGACTCGGTAGCAGACATGGTCTTTTGATAGTTCTGAGTCTTTTCAATCGCATTCTGGACAGTCCTGCCGACTTGGGAGTTCTCGCTCACGCCTGCATTGTTCAGGAAGGTCCTTGAGTCCGTTTCCGTCAAAGCGGCTTCACGCGCCTTGGAGAGATCGGAACTATTTGTTGTCTGGAAGGTGTTTTGCAACGCTTTGCGGTCTTCTTCATTGATTGCAAGTCCCTTTTGGCTGGTGTCGTTTTCTGAAGTCCCAGAAGCAGTCTTAGCCCCGAACGAAAGACCAATTCGCCTAAAAATTTCAGGCGTGCTCCAGCCCGCCGAGATCCCGGCAGACACCGTGTCGATGACCTGGGACATCTGCTCCTTGGTTAGATTCTTGCCCCAAGAAGTTTGCCGAATGCCGCTTTCAAGCGATTGCACGGCAGAGCTTCCGCTTGCCATCATGCGACTGCCGATCTCGCGCGAAATGGCAGCCTGGTCTGCAGCCGTTGTGGCGGAGCTGTAGTTCGTCGAATACCCGTTGTTGAGGACATTGGTGGCAGCCTGCGCTTCGGTCAAGGCCGACTGACGGGCTTCCGAGCGCATCTTGTCGAAGTTGATCGTACCTTCTGTTCCTTCGGTACCGGTTCGCACCGCGCTAAGCAACGAATTGCCGTTGCCGGCAGTTCCGTGCGCGTAGAATTCGCCCTGACGCATGATGTCCGGCGTCGGGATCTTTTCGTTGATGTGGTCGCCACCAGCCATGCGTTGCGTGAGCGACGTGAAGGCGAAGGTACTGCCGGTGATGAGGAAGAGCGAGATCAAGGGCGTGGCGGACGCGAGCATGCCGCCCGTGGCCATCCAATGCTCCAGGCTCTGGCCCAGCTTGTCAACTGAATAGAAGGACGTGAACGTCTGTGCCGCAAGCTCCCCTCGGGCGCTCATGATGATGTAGAGATTGCAGATCGAGAGGACCGGCATCCAAAGCTGGATCCACAGGATGAGCAGAATGTATTTGACGCCGAGCGAAATGCCGATCCCACCCAGGACGAGCAGGAAGGCGAGCACCGGCGTGATCGAATACATGAAGCCTTCAAAGAACGAAAGGAAGGGGCGCACGACAGTCATGAACATCGAGGCTTCTGCCGCCCATTGGGTGTTGCGTTGCTGCACGGCCTGATTGAACATAATGGCCGAGGTCTTGTCGCCGAGGTTGCGGTAGTAGCCTGAGACGGCCTTCTCGTAAATAGGCTTGATGGTCGAGGCAAGCATGAATTCTTCAACAGCTGTCCCGTTGATGTTGAGCATGTCAAATGCTGCCTGGTAGTCGTCAATCATGGCTCGATCGCCCGCCTCGCCCTTGAGGTTGGCAGCAGTGGACAGCTGATTGATGAACTTGGGGTCCTTGATTTTTTCAAGGGCTGGCTCGATCTTTTTCCACGCTTCTGCACATGTCAGATTTTCACCGGACGGATTTTCGATGTATGACCTCGTGCCGTAGATAGAAGATTCAAACTTTAGCTCTTCCATCATGTCGCCCGTGACAAGTTCTGTTGGCGTCGTAATGCTCAGCGCAAGTTTGGGGAGCGTGCACTCCTTGATGTAGTTGTGCAACGTCTTTTGAATGTCAGTGCCCTGGCCAATGGATTTGTCAAGCTCTTGCAGGACGCGCACATCGGAGGCGTGCTGGCGAACGGCATTCAAGATCACCAACGGTTCGGCAAACGTTCCTTCGGAAATACCCCGCACGTCGCCATATGCGGTTTCAAAGAGATTTGTAATGCCGTACCCGACATTTGAAATCATTGAGCCCGCAAAGGCAACGCCGATAGGGACGTTATCCACGGAGTAAGCTTTGCCCGTGTACGCGTCTTCCACGATCACCGTCGTGGTAGGAACAAACATGCAGGCATAGAGGATCCATCCCAGAAGCAGTTGATGCCACGGAATCTCCCGTGCTCCTCGGAACAACCCCTGCAGGACGACGATGATCGCCCCAAGAAGGAGACCGATGCTCACCAACTGTACGAAGTCGTTCGTCCCAATGATCATGGCGACCGCGTTGAGCACCTGTGAGAGGAACTGTGCGTCGCCGATGGAATGAATGGTGGGTGCAAATGCCATGGCGTCCCCTTAATTCACAGGATACGTGACGACAAGCGGATTCTTCGGATGGATCGGGTCCGGGTACTCCATGTTCCTGAGCTTGTTGTCAATGTGGTTGGAGAGGTCGGAGAGCGTGCCGTATTCTGTCAGAAGCAACTGATATTCCGTGTCGATGCGCTTTTCTGAATCGGCAATCATGTCCTTGATGACGGCGGCTTGTTCGTCAGACAAACCGACGGCCATTTGCTTGATGATGCCGTTGAGTTCACGCATGAGCGAGTATGTCATCGAGAGTGCGATGATCCTTGAAGCATAAGGAGCTACGGACTCGGCAGATTCTTCGCTTCCGAGCGCCATGTTGCGGAAGCCAACGGCGGCTTCGGCGGGCATGTTGCTCAGAATGGCCTTTTGTTGCTCCGTGAACTTGAGCGTGCCGTCGTCGCGAGCGTACTTGAAGATGATGCCGTCGTCCTTCGTAAGCTCTTCTTCAATGGTCTTGGCCAGCCCCTTAAGGCTGATAGACCGGTCGAGCTTTGGATTCATGCAGTCGATCTTGTCGTTGTCGCAGGAATACATCTTTCCTTCGGCATCCGTCGAACCCGAACCATTACGGGTTGAACCCTCGATCAAGTCGCGCATGGTGATGAGGCCGCCCGGATAGGGCTTGGTCGGGAAGACAAGCGGATTTACGCCTTCCTTCGGTTTTTCAAGCACGACCGTACCAGAAATGGACATCAAGGTCTCTCGGATCGTTGTGTCCCTCGGCCCAAGACCAAACCAGGCATTGACGTCACGCTTCGTCATGGCCTTCCAGAGAATGTTTCCGAGATGTTCTTCGGCATACTTCTGTGGATTGGAGTTGTAAGCTTTTTCCTGACCCTGAGTAGAGCCGCCCTTGTCGTCGACCGTATCCTTTGAAAAGCCCTGCGTAATGTTGTCCATCGTGCGCTTGAAGTCATTCTTGCCCTGTAAGGCATCGAAAGAATCCTCAACAATGCCTTGAGCCAGCTGGCACGAGCTCATGTTCATGTTGTTCATCAACTGCGCGATTTGCTGCATGGCATCCATGACATTCGAGCAGATGGTGCAAGAGACCTTTAGTGCCATCTGAAACGCATAACCCGCCGCATTGGCTGCAATGGCTCGCAGAAAACTGATGAATTGATCCAGATTGATGTATGAGAAGGAGCCGAGGAAGATGTCGATGCCGCCGCAGCCCGCTTTGATGTTGGGAGGTTCGAAAGCAATGAGTTGGATGTTCATGCGACGGCTTCGAATTTGCGCGCCGCCGCCTGCGAGCACGCCGCGACGCGTACTTTCATAGACGCCTGGCTGTGTGTAGTTGGACATATTGCCGAACAGCTCGTTGAGCTCGGATTGCAGGCCGCCGGACAGGGCAGGTGCCGTAGCGCTGGTCGAAAAGATCGCAAATGCCGTCAGCAACAGAGTCTTCTTGAGGTTGATTTTTTTCATAGAAACTTGGCGCGGAAACCTCTGTTTTCAGACAGGGGAGGAAGCGCCGTCCTCCTTTCTAAGTTCGGTTAAATAAGTGCTTCTTTTTTCGAGCAGCATGAGCTTCCTACAGTTGGTTCAGTGAGAAAGCTTTAGTCCTGGGGGTCTTGAGCTGCTCTGGTCGATTTGATGATGGCGAGAATGTTCTTCGGATCAATAAACCCGTCTTCATCCATCAGGGACCGCTTCTTTTGTTCCGGGAGCTTGGTGAGGCGTTCACGCTCGCCTACGGGGTCACGTCCATCGAGAACCGCCAGAAGATCTGTGATCTTGTTGGGATCTTCTTGGACGGCCTTGAGCATTCGGGGAAGTTCCTTCGAGAGATCGACGCCGCTCGCATTAAGGAGTCGTGGACGCGTCGCGTTGATCTCATCTTCCGTCACCCAATTGTTGCGTTGGGCAATGAGAAGGATGCGATCCTGAATTTCGGGCACGGTCAGAAGACTCGAACCGATCAGTGCAAACGTGGTCGACTCCGGATGTACGAGGAAGATGGAGGGTGTGGATTCCACACTGAGCATTTCCGCTTGACCTGAGTCGACGACGGTGTTTTCAAAATTCGTAGTCTTCAAATTTCCGCCGCCGACGCTGATGGCCAGTACATCGAAATGATTTGTCTCTGAGATGTGCTTGAGCAAAGGCGCCTGTTTTTCACAGTAGGGACAATCTGCCTTGAAGAAAAAGAAGAGTCCTGTCGACTGACTGATCTTTTCAAGCAGTTGCTGACGTCGAGCTTCGGCCTGACGATCCACCGTTTGCAGACCGAAGTTTGAGACAGGGCGACGTTCGCTTTCGTCGATGAATCTATTGCCCACGCGTACCTGTTCGGCCATTTTTTGGAAACGTTCTGCCTTGTCCATGGCAAGACGCTGAAGAAGAAAGAACGCCTCTACGTTTTCCGGTGTCGGATCGTCCACAGCCCTTGAGAGGTACTTTGGGATCATCGTGTTGAGCCATTCACTGCTGAAGGCCACAGGATGCTTGGGCTTGGCGGGCTCAGGCACCATCATCTTGGGTTTCGGCGGTTCCTTCTTGGGCTCTTCTTTGGGTTCAGGAACGACCTCGGGCTCGACCTCTTGAATTTTTTCGGGGTCGTTGTACCAGTGCCAGCCTTCGGCATGCCGTTCATACCAGCTTTCGGCAGCAAAAGACGGTACGGCAATCGAAAGAGCCATTACGGCTGAAACACTCTTAACGAGAATGGAGGACATGTAACAGGGAGAGTTGAAGACATGGAGATTCAAGAAATTCTGAGTCATGTCATCGAGGGAACCTGTTCCCGTTCGCAGATGTTCATCGCGGACAGGGGCGATGGATGTGCGCGAGATTGTCCGGTTTTCTCCCTGCGAGAGTAGGGAGGAGTGTGTTTTTGCACATGTGCAAAAACAAGAGCCCGGAGCAGGGCGCTCTCCGAGCTCGATGTTCAATAGGAACGCTCGGCCTTGGGGGGATAAGACTGCACTTGCGGGGCAGGTTGTGCCGCATCGGTTTTCTTTGACCGTCGGCTTCGCTTGGTGAGGACCTTTCCAGCAGGAAAAGTTAGCTCTTCCGGCTTTGCGTCGATTCGGTTGATCAAATATTGAATTTCCTTGAGAACGGCCTTGCGGGCTTGAGCACGTTCTTCGTCGAGTGCTTTCTGTCGGGCATCGAGTTCGTCAATTTTGGTTAGGTCCATCTGTGGCTCCTGAAGCAGTTGAGGTGGAGCGATTATTCCTCACCAGAGAGAGGGTATTGAGCGTCTTTCGAAAGAGGAAAAAAGAAAGGCAAATAAATATTCAAATTTGGATGTCCCCATGCCCGTAGCTTGGTCTGTGCCACATCGACGCAACAGGCACCAAGCAAGTGGTCGCCTGCAAGTACACCTTATGCCGGCATATTCAACATAAGGATGTCTATGTTGAATTTCAATGCAATAGGGTATTCCAATCCGTACTGGCGTTAGAACGGGGTTCGGTTAATCACTTTCCAGATGTTGTTGCTTGAAGCGCAACAGAAATGTGGCGAACAGCGGAACCGTGAAATCAACATCACCGCGTGCCGGTGAATAAATCATGCCTTTTGCGATCAGGCTAGAGCGAAGCACACCAAGAGTGGATAATTTTTTCCCCAACACGCGTGCGATCTCCGAGGTTTTATACGGTCCTTTTTCACCGAGCGAGGCCATTGCGCAGCAATATTCCAATTCGCACTTCGTCATGCGGTTTAAGCGAACTCTGAAAAATCCCTCATCCAAAATTCGAGTCGCTTCCACTGAGGCATTGGTCACATCCGTTGTGGTTATTGGCGAACAAGGGGCGACATCCAACGTACAGGATGCCCATTGTTGCAAGTAGAACGGATACCCTTGCGTTCCTTCTACAACTTTTGTCAATGCATCGGGAAGAATTTCAACGTCGGCATCATTCAATGGCTTTTCTATCGCCTCTGCCGTTGACTTCGGGTCAAGAGCGCCAACGTCATAGAACCTGAAAAGTCTTTCTGCATAGGACTTTGCTTGGCCAGCCAGCCCTGTCAACAATGGCAGGCCTGCACCGACAAAGATGACGGGGTAGCCGAGTTGGGAGATGCGATGCATCGAAACAATCAGCGCCGAAAGATCCTGCTGCGTTAAATATTGAACTTCATCAAGGAAAATGGCCCATCCTTTCCCCGCCGTTTGTGCGGCCTCTCCAATGTTCTCGAACAAATCCGGAAGATCCGTTTCGAGGTAGCCCGTATCTGCAACGCCTGGAGTAGGTTCGATCCCTATATCCACTCCGGCGACTTCAATTTTGAAAATCGAGGCAAAGTTTCGAAGAATGCCGAGGGTACGAAGCGAAAGCTCCTTGGTGCGTTCCATTGTTGAGAGTGAACGCATGACTTTCTTCATCTCGGGGTAGAGAAGCTTTGCTAGACTGGCATCTTCCGGGGCTTCGAGGCGGCTGACGAGGTACCCCAGCTCCTTGGCCTTCTTCCCAACTTCGTTCAGAAGAACAGTTTTGCCTGTCCCACGCAAGCCCAAGTACATGATCGAACGGAAATTCCGCCCAGCAAGTGCTCGACGCAGTGCAAGAACGCTTTCCTCAATGAGCTTGGTTCTTCCAGCCAACTCCGGTGGGCGCTGGCCAGCGCTAGGCGCAAAAGGATTGTAGAACGGGTCCATGACAGCCTCCCTTAGGGTGTATCACCATATATAGGATAGTATAAACAAGTTCTTTATACATTGGTATACATGACTATATACGGTTATAGATAAGGATAGACAAACAAACTTCCCTGTTCGAAAACAATTTGGCCTTTGACGAAAGAGCTCCCAGTTGTTCGGTTGCAATTCACCTTCCTGTCGAACTTGTTCCAAGTTGGAACAGGTTGTAGCCTCGTCGAGTTCCCCTTCAGCGTAGCTCTTGTCATCTGAGGCAGTTGTCAACAAATCGTTGACAAGTGACTGCTCCCATGCCCGGTTTGAATGTACTACCTGTCGTCAGATGGGGTTCAAGAAAAAGGCTGCCCTTCCGTGAAAGAGGGGCGGCCTAAAGGCTTTCAAATCTAGTCGCAGATTACTTTCGATTGGCGAAAACCACTGCTCCTGCAAGCGTCAGGACGGCGCTCAACTCGAACGAAAAGTCAACCGAGAGGTTGATTTCGACCTCGCTCTTGAGGCATAATTGTCCCAACACTATGAGGAAGCAGGCGAGCGATGGTGTAAAGCGTTTCATCGCTAGTCTCCTCTGTCGTGCAGCGGCCCTAGTTCCACGTAGGGCCGTTACCCATTTTTGAACCCCGCCTAGCCGGAGCTGACTGCGGAGGCTTGGGCCTTCCGACGAAGCGACCCAACAGAGATCGAGAGGATTGTACTGGAATGCTTGCAACAGCATGTCCTCTCGCAGAAAGTAGACCTCAAAACGCAGGCGGGGCCTCCATTCGAGGCCCCGCCTGTTTTTCGTCATTCACCCATCGGGTCCAACTGTTTGTTGTTGCCGTTCTCTTGAGCCAGATGCAAGACCTGCGCCTCAAGCGAAGCGATCGCAAGATAAAGGCGCGCCAGCACTTTCGGATCTTTCGGTCGACCAGACTTTCCGCTGAAATGCCCGCCAATGGCTTGGATGTACGGAAGAGTCGCCAACTGGGCATCCCTGTTGCCGGGAAGTGCCGGCAACTCTGTCTCCGGGATCTGGGCAGCGAGCCACCTCTTGCAAAATGCGAAGGGCTTTTCAATGTTCCCCGCCATCGCATTCTCAAGCTTTTTCTGTTGCTTTCCCAAGGTCGTCATGGCAAGGGCGGTTTGACCGAGGCGGTTGAGGGATCGTCTGAAATAGCCGAGTTCAAGATCGGCTTGTTCGGGAGTAAGCTCTTTTTGGACCAAGCGGTTGCGAGCCTCTTCGAGCGGCAAGCCTGTTAGGCGACAGAGTCGATCGATTAGATCAGGCATGCCACTTCCTTGTCCGACAGCAGGATTTTCAAGTTGACGAGCACGACGACACGCCGTCAAAGTATTCAGCCGGAGCAACGGAAAGCATTTATCCGAATTCTTCTCATAGCCATGACAATGCTGCTTGAGCAGGTTGAGACAAGTTTCGTTCGAGGTAGTCATTTCGATGACTTCATCGATGAAGACTCGCTTCGTCCGCGCTCCGATCATTTCCTCCCGGCGCTCTCTGGAGATGACGATCTCATGATCGAGTGGCAATACGCCATTGAACGTTTCGAAGTGCAGGAGAAACCAATACTCGATTGACGGGTTGGTGAACGCCAGGTGCATGAATGGGAACTTCGGTGCCATCTCCACCGCGTAGTCAAATTGAGAATGACTGTCTCGATCATAGACGAGCCAGATTTCCGAATACTTCTCCTCCCCAACTTGGCGGTCCCAAAGGAACTGCGATGCGAGGGACTTGAAGACCAAACCGGGATCCTTGTTCGTCGTGACTTGAACGTCAACCTTATCTTGGACTTCCAAGAATTTTGCGAGATATCGGATGTAGCGCTGCTCTGTTTCACCTTCGCAGAAAATGCCGACCTTGAGTGGAGAAGCAGATTCCGGTTCTTGCAACGTCAGCGTATCGGCGTCGGCCTCATGCGCTACGGACTCCACGTCGATTTTCACAGGCTCAGCCTCGACCGCAGACTCAAGATTGATGTCTGATGGCTGTTCCTCAACACCAGTCGCCGAAACCGGAACACCGTCCATCCGTTCTTCGCTAGGCGCCTCGTGATCGGTGGCGGCGTCAGGAGCGTTGGAAACGCCAACCGGCTGTTCGGTATCCGCCTGGGGTGGGATTTCCGAGGTGTCTGCCACAGCGAATTTCTGCGTTTCAGGGACGGACGCCTCTTCAACAGTCTGAGGATCTTTGTTCTGTTCAACAGGGATAATGCTTTTGCGTCGCGTCGTCCAGATCTTCTCAGCAAGCTTCTGAACGGTCGGTTTCTCATCCTCTGTTGCATGGCACCATTCGATTCGAGGCTCCAAGCCGCCGTCATCGTGAACGAGCGCGAGCTTGCGTTTGGTATTGTCGTCATGAATATCGAAAATGAGCCAAGAATGGTTGTTGGAGCGTTTCCTGAAGTGCATGAGAGTTGGCCTTGAAGGGGTGGTTGCCTTCAAACGATATCACTCTTGATGCGAGAACGCGTCCCCTGCTCATTCGGCTCAAAGCGGCACCCTCCTCGTCGCCTCTTCCACCCGGTGCTCATCGCGCTTGTCATAGCGTTGCGTCGTAATGATCGAAGCGTGCCCCATGGCTTGACGAACGGTGTTAATGTCCGCCCCGGACTCAAGCAGTCTTGTCGCAAAGGTACGTCGCAGATCATGCGGCGTGAAGGCCGAAACTTGTGAATCGCCTGCCCGGCTCTTCAAAAGTTGATAGATCGCACTGGCGGAGATGGGCCAGAAGGGCTGGATGTTGTCGCCCTTCTTCACGGCGACGAAGACGTTGTCGCAGCCTTCGGTTCCTCGGATGGCGAGCCAGTCGGCGAGTCTTTCCCACGCATCGTCCGACGGAGCCACGCGGCGCTCCTTGTTTCCCTTGCCGAGAATCGTGATGATTTTGTTCTGACAATTGATGTTGGAGATCCTGAGCGAGGCGATCTCCGTGCGGCGCATTCCGCATGCGACCGCGAGCGCGATGATGGCGGCGTCCCTCACGCCGATGGCGTTGCCCTTGAGTTCAGAGGACGCGATGAGTTTGCCGGTTTCGCGGGTGCTGAGGGCCCTGCCCTTGGAGAGGCGGCTGCCGCGCACCGACTTCACTTCACGGATGGCCGAGTAGGTCTGGATGGACATCATGCCCTTGAGCCAGGCTTGCTTGGCGACCATGCGAAGCGTGCAGATCTGAAGGTTCACCGTTGAAGGCGAAAGCCCCTTTTCCATCTGCCGGACTCGGAAGGCGAGCACGGCGTCGTAGTTCATTTTTTCCCAGGGGCACTCGTTAAGTGAATCGTGGCCGAACTCGTTGGCAATGGCGTTGAGAACCCGGACGACCTTGTTGCGTGACTGCCCGGCGCCGAGGGTGAGGACGTAGGCTTGTGCCGGATTGAAGGTGTCTTTCGGGTGCGAGACATCGAGCCCGAAGGCATTGCCTTCGTTGTGGTGAGGATCGGACGCGTCATAGACAGCAACACTAGGCATTGGTGAACTCATAGACAAAATACGATATTAGATGGAAATACATATTTCCATCAGATATTTTTGCACACTTTCAGGAAGAGCGTGCGGGCTACGGAAAGGAGGTGAGAGTGGACGGTATGCCGGGAGGCGTTAGAGATAACAGGATGTGGAGTAAGATTGGGAGAAAGAGGGGTTCCGAATGGCGCACATTAAATCGTTGAGGTGGTCAAATGCTCGTCGTTGCTGGAAAGAGGGGCTTTATTTGCGCGCCATAACGTTAGAGATAACGCCTTCATGCCTGCATGGCAGTCAATAGCACGGGATTCTGAACATGAGAAATCGAGCCTTTCTTAGCCACGACCGACCACCATCGGCTACAATAGCGTTATCTCTAACGCTTTCACCCCGCCGCCATGTCCGAAAAGAACCGCGCCAGACAAGAAGCCTTTACAAAACGGCGCCAAGCCGAAGGGCTTAAACGTTTTCAATTCTGGGCTACGCCGGCAGAAAAAGATTATCTCAAAAAGGCTCTTGACAATTTTCGAGATAACGGAAAATCTGCAATTCCAATTCATCATGAACCTCTTGCAAAAGAGCATAATTCATTTCAAGATGAATTATTGAAAGGTGAATTTCTATCGATAAGCCATAAATATCCTGCCTATACAATAGACAAGCCTTGGGATAATCTCCGTTATTGGAATAATCCTCTCCCCAAAGGTATTCTTGTTTTTGCCGATTCGCACAAGCGTGTCAAGAAATGGCGTGCGGTCAAATTAAACGGTCTCGGTGCCTTTCCCGTGCTCTGGGCCATTCGCTACGCCCTTGAGCAGCGATGCTGGTCCCTGGCACGAAAGGAAGCTCCCAGAACCCGTAAGATCGACTTCTCCAAGTTCGATGTTCAAACCGAAATCTTGCTGATGGTGGGGAATGCAAAGCTCAAGGTGGATTCATCCTTTCAGAGTTCCTCTTTGGGATTTCTAATGTATCCTATTGAAGCGGAGGCTATTACCGTATCGAGCTCTATCGTTGAAGTGATGCCGAACGACGTGTTGGTTGTGGTTGTGGATGAGCGCGGAAATCTGCTCAAGACCAATGCGGAGTGCCCTGGAAAGGATGAAATCCTTCTCTGGAAGCATGGGCAGCCAGGGCTTCGGAGGGATGAAGTAACAGGTACTTGGCATGCAGCGATGGAAGTTTTAATGCAGTTGTTGCGTAATTGAATCGTGACGGTTGGATGGTTTGTCTGAGAGACAGTCAAGATTTCTTTGCTAGAATTTTCGTTAGAGTCTGATGGGCTTTCGAGCTTGACATAATATTTTTTGGCGTTAACATTTGTAAACAGAAGACACTTGCTTGTCTCTTGTTTTTTGTGGTTAGTGCTCATTCTGATCCACAGAGAAGGTAGTGAATGAGATCGTGCTGTATCTAGGAATATATTATGAGTATCGCTCGTACATTTAAAAAAACGGTTTTTGCCTCTGCCATAACGGCTATTCTCCCCCACGTTGCCTTTGCTGCGACCATCACTGTCTCCCCTTCGTCACCTGATCAAATTTCCCTTCCCGACGCGACAGGGGTCGTCGACGAAATCCTGTTTGAAACCAACGGACAGACTGTCGAAAAGCATCTCGGTGCAAACAAAGACATCGACAAATTGACTGTTACGAATGGTTTAACCCTAGATGATCAGAGCGGAACTAGCGGGAAAATCATTTTCCATATGTCCGCCAAAGAAATCAATCTTGGAGCGACAAATTATGGCAGCGCTTGGGATAATCCGAGTTCTTGTGATAACGAGCTATATATTGAATCCAATACTCTCACTGCAAACGGTGGAACGAAAACCGCTTTTAGCCTAAATAAGGGAAGCATTGTTGATCTCGATGTGGCAGATAAAGTTAGCATCAACTCTGATTCTAAGACTGCAATTTACCTCGATGAATCATCTCAATTTGATCTTTCAGCAAAGGATATTGAAATCGTATCCGGGGTTGGAAACTCTAGTACAAGCGGCTCCATCTATGGAATCAGTGAAAGCTCATTTACAGGAAAGGCTTTAAACAATTTAACCGTAAAAAATTCTAATGGCGGTTACGCCATTAGAATTTATGGCAATGCAAACGTTGATTTGGAGACGGACAATCAACTGAGTGTAGAATCTGCTCTTGAAAAGACCGCCATCTCCATTTCGCAGAGTGATAATAAGAACGCTAGAATATCTCTAAGGGGGGGGTAGTTAATGTAATAGGTAATATTGAAATTGATGGCGATGCGAATACTTTATCAACGTTTACTGCTAATGCCGGGACAGATTTCGTTTTAAGAAATAAAACTAAGGCGGGCTCTCTTTTCTTAAAGGAAAAGGCTTCGGCAGAAATACATGCGCAGAGTTTTCTCATTGACAATAGCAGTACCCATGAGAAATCTGGCGGCATCGTCCTAAACGACACCTACGGGAATGGCAGTCTCTTTACTGGCACCTTCAAGAACTCCGGAACAATCAATGCCGTGACCGGCATCCACAACTCCCGTGGTACCTTTTCCCTCACCGGATCCACAACCGAACAATCTACGTTGACCATTAACGGCGGACTCGCCGGCGTAGTAGCTAAAAACAAGACAACAATCAAAGACAGTTCCCTTCATGTCAATTTGAGTTGGGATAAAGCTCCACAAGACAAATGGGGCACTCCTATTCAAAACAATGGCCTCATGGCTCTTGGCGCAATCGGCAATGACCTTTCATTGCTAAATACGGCTTCTGAAGGTAAAAGCCTGACTATTACGACAAAAAATGTCGACGTTGTTGGTCAAAAAACTAGTGGATTACTGTCTTTAATGCAAGGCAATTTATCCATAGAAAACTTCGCGGCTATAAATGTCAACGTTTCCAATCCAAGCGGGACAGCTTATGGCCTTCGTGCGGTGAGTGGCAACATAACAGCTGAAAACGGAATTACAGATATTCAAATATCAACTGAAAATGGAACCTCCGTTTATTCGTCAAGTTACGATGGCCAACAGAATGGCGACATCAAAATGGCTTCGGATAATCTGGTGCTTCAAGCCACAGGCGAAAATGGTGTTGCCATTGACGCTAATGACAACGGCTCAGTGACGTTCGGCGCCCACAAGCAATTGTGCATCACCGGAGGAAGCAAGGCTGTTTCTATTGCATCGCAACAGTCGGCTCTGACTTTGAACGCCGAAAACGCCACAGGCTTCATCAATGGCAACTGGATAGTCACCGAAGGCAGTGCTGTGGCCACGCTCGGACGTGTGAACCTGACCGGCGATTTGACGGCTTCGGACAAGGGCACTATCTCCATCTCTTCAGTTCAAACGGCGTTGAAGGGAAGCACAACGAGTGAGACCGGAACGGTGAATCTCAAGTTTGGTGAAGGTTCGACATGGAGCATGACAAAGAACTCCAGTGCTTCAGCCTTGACCTTCGCGGGTTCTACGATCGACTTTTCGACCTGGGATAAGGACGCCACATCTTCGACATACCGCACCTTGACTACCGGCGCTTTCACGGGTGAAAACAACACCCTCGTCATGAGGACGAATCTGGCCACAGAATCGGCCGATCGTGTTGATACGGACCAGTTCGTTGTTCAGAATGCAGCTGTCGGCAAGCAACTGGCCGCTCTTGGCATTGAAGGGAAGGATCTTGCGGCAGACAAAAGTCATAGCGTCAACTGGCTCATCAGTCAGGGTGCAGGATCTGACATGACGATCACCAACCGTGATGGCGGCAATAGCTTCAGCGGTCGAGGCATGGTCAGCGTCTGGAAGCTTGGATTCGTTCAGGAAGGCGACGAGGCCTTGCTGGATACAGCCGAAGGGCGTGAGCAAATTGCTTCTCAGACCAACGGACAGGGTGCCGGCAACTGGTACCTTGTCAAGCACGAATATTCAGAACCCGATCCAGACCCTAATCCTGACCCTGATCCCAATCCCGATCCGCTGCCTCCTGAAATTCAGGACAACCTGATTTTTGGCACTTCAGCTTCTCAAGCCATGGCTTGGCTTGATGACAATGAAACACTGCGTGATCGCCTTGGCGAGGTTCGCTACGGATCACAAGCGGGCGGTTGGGTTCGCGTAGATGCCCAGCAGGATCGTTTCCGTCGAGGATTCAAGCAGGAATCCTACGGCATCCTCATAGGCTATGACCGGTTGACCGAACGTCGCAACAACAGTGTATGGCTTCTGGGCGGTGCCTTTCGTTACGCCAAGGCCGATCAGGAAGGGTTAGGTGTGCACGATGCCGAGGGACAGCTTGATCAGTATGCCGTCAAACTCTATGGCACCTGGATCCATGACAAGGGCAGCTATGCGGACATCGTTCTTCAAGCAGGGCGCTACGACCAAGAGATTGAAGGTCTCGACAATGTGGGCACCGCATCCGCGAAAGCCGATTATTCAATAAAACTTTCCCAAACGTTTGAACTAATGCTCCGAT
>UMAW01007918.1_pt1 | contig 19074 bp, 5 predicted proteins | sample 1963801 | NCBI WGS metagenome assembly UMAW01 (sample SAMEA4835925, study PRJEB28245) | human gut metagenome | biome: gut microbiome; material: fecal sample | place: Denmark | collected 2008 | reverse complement strand
AGGATGCGAAACCAACAGAGCGTTCATATGGCAAGTGTGGTAGTGCTTTTCTTGGGATAGCACTTCTCGGGTTCGCTATTCGAATTAATGCACCTGTCAATATTGACGAGGGAAAGAACCAAAGGGACTAGGGTGAGGGACTTGCAGCCCCTAACCCTATCCCTTAGGTTTTCTCCCTCGTGCTCCCTCTTTCCTTACCCACACCCGTACCCCGCTGGGGTGTTGGATAAACTCGAATAACCACCTGAACATTGTATGACCTGTTAATGCAGGGACGCTTAACGCTACACGTCCGCAGATTAGTACATATATCTCAGGTTAGTGGCGTTTTTTGAAAGGTAAATGTCAGTGCAGTTGTACCGATACACTCACGAAAATATTAATTCCTTGTCGTTGCGGAAAATGTTTTAGGCAGTGCCTGGCAATATATTTCACTTGAACGGTGTCTGTAGGGCGCCGGTTTTTTGTATTATGTGCCGCATTTATGACCGTTCGTGCCGTTATAACAACCGTTCGTGCCAAAAAGTTGAAATCACAAAGCAAATGAGTTATGATATAATTATAAAATTATAAGGGGAGAAGTATGCTCATCTGCGTTTACGATACCGCAAACGAGGCGGAGATACTGAAAGCGAAAATAACACAGATCGCAACGGCGGCATATCGACGAATTGCCTACAGGGTATGTCAGAGGTATGAGAGCTTTGCGAAGGAGTGTAAGACGGCTGACCTTATAATCGTGCTTGCCGACGGAGCGGACGGTATGGAGGGCGTTATTGCGGCAAAGAATGCCGACAGGGATACGCCTGTAATATGGCTGTCGGACGATGAGGGATTCGGGGCGCAGTCATACAGGCTTGGCTGTACCTATTTCCACAAGAAGCCGATACCGCTTGAAAAGCTGAAGGAGGCACTGCATAAGTGCAGATGTATGGCATAAGCACGGGTAAATCTACAGGAGGAAAAACATGAAGAAAAAATTTGTACGGCTCATAAGTGCGGTGCTGTCTGCGGCAATGACGTTGACGGCTGTACCGTTATCGGCATTTGCCGAGGGCGAGGCACATACGCATGACGGCGAGAGCAATGTCATCACGACACCGCTTGATTTCAGAGAAAAGACGGCGGACGAAAACGGTGTCGGCTGGAGCTGGGATTATGACACAAAGAAGCTGACGCTTGACGGAGTGAACATTCAGGCGACAACAGACAGTATGAGCGTCGTAACAGTTCCCGACGGTACGGAGATAGTGCTGAACGGTAACAATACTATCGTACAGACGAACACCGGCGACAGCGATACATACGTTCTCAGTGCCGTAAATACGAATGATGTTAACTGTGACGGCACTATGACGATCAGCGGCGACGGTGTGCTGAATGCAGAGAACCGCTCTACAGACAGTATGGCGCGCTCTCTCGGCGGAACAATAATCCTGAACGGCGGTACTGTAAACGCAACAGGTACTGTAAAGACAAATTCGCTTGAGATACATAATCACGGTGTGCTGAACGCAAATGCGACAACTGCATCTTTTGAGGGTGTGGCTGTCAATGTCAGCGGCGGCATTACTGTTGACGGCAACGGCAGTCTTACTGCAGTAGGTTGTGCTAATGAATCTACGTTAAACAGTGCAATATTGCTTACCGGTAATTCCGGCGACAAAATTTCCGTCAGCGAAAACGGCAGTATTACTGTGCCTGAAGGCAATGCAGCAAGAGTCGGAATATACTACAGCGGAAACAACGGCGACGGAATGGATGCCGAAATAAGTGGCGGTAAGGTCACTGCTTACGGTGCTAAGTATGGCATTTACAAAGTAAACCTTATAATGAGCGGTACAGGCTCGGTATATACTACGGGCGGTTCATACGCTATCGGTCAAACTTTACCGGCAATAGACGAGAATGAATTTGTAATAAAGGGCTCGACCGAGTTCAAGGCTTCGGAAAGTGCTGTGACAGGCGAGGTCAAGTATAACAGCGGCTATTATGAGATTGGCGGAGCAGACGCTAAGACGGTAGTTATAAAGCCTGATACTTCTCCCCGTATAATACTCGGAAAGCAGACAGGAATATTCAAGACGGAAGAGTATGAAATAATTGAAGGCATGACTGATACCAAGCTCAAGGGTACGGTTTACTTTGATATTACTCTGAAGAATATGAGCGATGAAGAGTTTGCAGACGCAAGAGGCTATTTCGGCGGCGATGAACCCGATTTATCAGCAAGCATAATCAAGACCGATTACGGCTGGGTGTGCATGGTCTGCGATACCGAGTTTTCGGTTACATACGACACTGATAATACTCTTACAATAAAGTGCGGAGATATTGTATCCAATACCGTTCAGGTAAAGTCGAATGCAAACCGTTTCAACAAGGTTACACAGGGTGACAACACAAACAGAACGGTTTTCTATACAAACACTTCGCAGGAAGAGAAGGACAATTACAAGCTTGTAAGCACCTATACGGTTGACAGTGAAAGCATAAGCTATAACTGGTACAGTACGAACAGTGCATACAGTGCAGATGAGCTCGGTGCGGCAGTATCCGGAAGCAACGGCGAATTCAAGCTTGCGGATAATATTCCTGCCGGAAATTATGTTCTGTATTGCGATATAACCTATTCAGACGGTGACAGCACAGAAACCGTTACAGAAAAATTTACATTTACATATAAAGAATGTGCACATGAAAACGGTTATTCCGACGGTAAATGCACAAACTGCGGAGCGTTATGTGATCACAGCAATATTGATATTGACACGGGTAAGTGTAACAAGTGTGAGCATCAGTTTGTTGCTACAATCAGCACAGACGGCAATGCGCCGACAGGCTATGACACGCTCGCAGACTGCCTTGACAGCATTACTGCCGATACCGGAAACTATGTTAAGATCTATCAGGATATCGGCGATGCATCGGCAACTGCAACTTTAGATACTATAGATGTAAATCACAATGTTATGATCGACCTTAACGGTCACAAGCTGAACAATATCAAGCTTGGGGTCAACAAAGACGTCAAGCTTGCATTAACCGGCACAGCGGGCAGTTATGTTACGCAGGTGTATGTTCGCAAAGGCGGCGGATCATTCATAATTGACAGCGAAGCAAATGTAGAATTTAATACAATTTTTGTTGAGGACAGTGCACGGCTTGCTGTAAACGATGGCGCAAAAGTAACTACAGAGCAGTTGACTGTGATAGCATCCGTGAATGATGACGGAACTACAACGACATCTGTAAAGCTCGCTACGGGAATGAAGTTAGGTGGGCTGACATATCATCGCCAAAACAATTCCGGCGCTCTGAAATTAGGTGATCTTCTTGATGTTACCCGGCAGGCACTGCGACGTGAAGATAACGGCAATTATCTTGATCTTTATAAAGAATATGGAAGTATGGGTTATTCCGTTGCGCTTACTGTTGTTGAGCATACTGACGCTGACCACAAATACGGCAGTGGAACAGGCAAGTGCGAGGAGTGCGGAAAGCCCTGCGAGCATGGCGGTGATATAAACACGGACACCGGCATCTGCTCAATCTGCGGTGCGGTTGTGTCTGTCGCACTCTATACAGACAAGAACGGAAGCTTAAAGTATGTAGATACCGATGAGCTTGACTCTTTACTGAATGAATACAACGGAAGCGGTACGATAAAGCTGTTTAAGGATTATGATAATTCAAAAGCTCAGTATGACTTATACGGAGAACTTACAATTGACTTAAACGGACGCAGATTAAATATCCGGAGTATTACTCCTTGCAAAAACGGAAAGCTTACAATCAAAAACAGCGGCAATCCGGTTATGCTCGGTTGTAATGTATATCCGACAAGCGACGCTTCATACGCCGGCGGTACGCTTATAATAGACGGCGATGTAGTTTTAGACACTTCGATCTATGTATATGATTCGAGTACGGTTATATTGAAAGCCGGTGCATATCCAGCCGGACTTTACGCCAGGGACAGCAAGACATTATACGATATGCTCGGAGATGGTAAGGCTTTCTTCAAGACTGACGGAACTCTTTTCAACGCAAACGTTAAGGAAATATCAAGCAGTGAAACGCTGACAGTCAAAGACCACAGCCATACCTATGTTGACGGCGAGTGCGGCTGCGGATATGTTTGCCCTCACAGCGATGTTGACAGCGAAACGGGTAAGTGTAACGAGTGTGAATATCAGTATGCGGCTGTTATCGTAAAGGACGGGGCTGTAGCTTCTGTTTATGAAGAAAATGAGATGGGAGCGGCTTTTGAAGCGGCTGACAGAGAAGCAAACACCGGCTGTATATTAAAAGTATACAAGAATTATACAGGCAGCTATACAACACTCAGCGGTAAGTTCACGCTGTGGATCGCTGAGAAAGCCAATGTAGGTACGTTAACTGTTTCGGGAGATATAACCGTTACGGGATCGGGAAAAAATAATCGTATTTATGGCGATTTCAATGTAGCGGCCGGCGGTAAGCTGACATTTGACGAAAACTGCGGCGCTATGGGAACTGTGTCGGTAGGTGCAGGTACATTTGACTGCTATAGTACATTTGCTATAACACTCAATATAAACGATGCAAGCAGTGACGTAATTCTTCACGGCGGAGCTTTCAAAACAATATGCTATAACGGCGGCGGGGACAGAGCAAACGCAGAAATACTGACTTTGTTGGCTGAGAACCGTATGTTTATGAAGTCTCCCAATCCTGAGCCGATAGACGGCTCAAAAACACTGTTGAAAGACGGTTTTGCAACACCTGTTATTGTAATACCACATGAAGGTCACAGTTACGACAGCACAACGGGCAAGTGTACGATTTGCGGTAAGCGGTGCGGTCATACGGATGTTGACAGCAAAACAGGTGTATGCTCTACCTGCAAATATCAGCTTACTGCGGGCATTTCGGGCGCGGGAACAGCGAAGTATTTCGATAATATAGACGACGCTTTTACTGCGGCATTATCGGCGGAAAACAACGGTTGTACGCTGACATTGTATAAGAACTGTGAGATTACACAGAACGTAGAAATCGGCAATACAACGGTTACTGTCGATGTGAACGGATGTTCACTCGGCGGAGAGGCAGATATAAGTGTAAATAACGGTGGTGTGCTGTACCTTAAGGACAGCAGGAAAAGCACCTACTACGGATGCATAGACGCACCTTTTAGTGTAAACGGCGGTACGCTTATAAACGGTACTGCAGACGGCGGCAGTTCAGCCGCAGATGTACTCAATTTAGTCATTAACAGTGCTAAGTGTGTCGAAATATACGGCGGCATATTTGAGAATGTTTATATTGCACACGCAAGCGGTGTAGCTTTATACGGCGGAAGGTACAACACCATCTGCGGCGAGGAAAGCAACACACCCGTAAACGCTCTGCTTGCAAAGGGCTATGCGTTTGCGATCTTAAACAGTGTCACACATCTCCCCGAAAGTATAGTTGACGGCAGTGCGGTGACACTCAGCGAAGGAATTAGAAATGTCACAGTTGTAAAGCATACTCATACATACACCGAAACAGAGACAAAGTGTGCGTGCGGTGCTGTGCTTTATGCAAAGGTGACATCAGCCGACGGTACTACTAACGAATATTTTGACAGCATTGAAGAAGGCTTATTATATGCCGATAAGGCTGAAAACAAGGGCTGTGTTTTCACTCTTGTAACAAGCGGTAAGATCAATAGTGGGGTTAGGCTGTCAAACGGTCAGTTTACTATTACCACAAGTAATTATGGTACTATCTATGATTACAACCAGACAATAACTATTGACGGTGCAGATGTTATTGCTGAAGGTTATATGTTCATCAGGTGCAAGGTTAATGTGAAGAGCGGATCTCTTACATTGCCTGAGGGCTCAGGCGCCGGATTTGATAGTATTGCTATATCAGGCGGTACCGTAACTGTCAGCGAAGGCGTCAATGTTGACAATAATGCGGGTGCTGATAATTTATTTGTAAGCGAAGACGCAACTGACGCAAAGCTTACTATAGGCGGCGGTACTTACGGCAATGTCTATCTCGGACAGTTTAAATTAAAGGACGTAATCGCAAGCGGTGTGCGTGTGATAAGCTACGACAATCCGACAGATCCGACTGCTGAGAAAACAGCAAAGGCTTTATTATACAGCGATATAGCCGAAAAAAATAATTTTGACTCCGAAAACAATACTGTAAGCTATTATCTGTTTACCAAGTGCGAGCATAAGAATGAGGACGGCAGTTATGCCTTTAATGACAGCGGTATATGCAAATACTGTAACTCTGAGTTTGCCGCAAGCGTAAGCTATACGGTTGACGGAAGTGCAAAGACAGAGCTGTTCAGCAATATATGCGACGCTTTTGACAAGGCTAATGAGATAGGTACGGCTACAGTAACGCTGTATAAGGATATTACAGACAGCGAACGTACACAGGAGATTACCGTTATGGGCAATGTAACGCTTGAACTGAACGGTAAAACACTGGGTGGTCGTTATGGCATAGCGCGTATATCGGTATCTGACGGTGGCACGCTTACTGTAAACGGCGATGGCGATATGGATACACCTATTTACGTTAATGAAAACTCAAAATTAGTCATTAACGGCGGTGGATACTTCAATTCTGTGTCAGTTAAAAAAGGAGGCAACGCAGAAATAGGCGGCGGCACTATACAAGGTCTGTCCGTTCGCGGTAACGTAAAACTCAGCGGCGGTAAATTCAACGACATCGAGATATTTAACGGCAATCTTGAATCTGTACTGGCAGACGGTTATGCGTATAAAAATGCTGACGGCACTTGGCTTTCGATTGATGAGCGTGAAAAAGATAGCTATTTGGGCGGTTCTAAAGGAGCGTTATCCGTAGAAGAAGCACCCATAAAGAGCGCAAGTATTTCGTGGGCAGGCGGAGAAGCGCCTGTTATATACCGTAACGGAGCGAAAAAATTAAAAGTCAATGTTATATGCGATGTGGCGGACACTTCAAAGCGGATAACCTATTCGGACTATGTAAACGGCAATAATCGCAGTAAAGATTCTAAGCTTTCTGTTAACTGGTATATGGTATTCGGTTATAAAATCGGTGAGATTGTAGCGGAAGACGGTGAGGTTGAATATTACACTGTACTGAAGTGTGACGGATACGAATATAAGTCGAATGCACTTAAGTTTACACTTGCGACCTGCTCGCACCCTGAGGATAGCTTTAATAACGAAACCGACGGTTTGGTATTCTGCGGTATATGTGATTTATTGATAGAAGCCGAGGTAGTAGATGCTGACGGCAAGTCGTTAGGTTATGCGGATATAGAGAGTGCCATAAAGCTGGCACAGGAGAACGAGGGCAGCACTGTAAAGCTGATTTCGGAAAGAGTACCTGCGTCCATTACCGTGACGGGCGGTAAGTTTACTGTTGACTTTAACGGTAAAGAGGCATATTGTCAGTTCACTGTCAACGGCGGTGACGTGACTTTCACTTCTTCGGCAGTACAGGACGTGAGCAATCAAAATCTGCCAAGCGGAATCACAGTTAACGGAACTGACGCTGAGGTTACAATTGACGGTAAAATCAAGCTGGGAAGAGTAAGAATAATCAGCAGTACGCTTACAGTAAACAGTACCGATGGTTATATCGGTGAACTGTCAATAGAAGGCGGAAATGCTGTTATAGACGGTGCAAATATTGATGCACTGTCAATAAATGGCGGAGCGACTGTTATAAACGGTGCAAATATTGATGCACTGAAAGCTAACGGCGGAGACACGGTCATCAATGATGTTAATGCCGATTCTTTAGCTATGTGTGACAACCGCTCCGGTGGAAGCGAATATAACATCTCTATCGTAAGCGGTAGGTTCGGCAGTTTCACTTGCGAAAATGGAAGCAATTATACTTTAGGTAGGGCAATTGCGAGCGGAAGCGTAGTTTCGGCCGATAGTATGAATGGCATTACTGTTTACACATACGAAGCTATTCAGACCATGACCAGTACCTATAGAATTTTTGTTGATAAGTGCAACCATAAGGACAAAAACGGCAGTTATGTGCTTGACGGTAATCCCTGTCCTTACTGCAATGAGGAAATTGTTGCAACTGTAAGCTATACTGCCGGCGGAAGCGAAAATACGGATCTGTTCAGCGATATTTATGACGCTTTTGAAAGGGCTAATGAGATAGGTACGGCTACTGTAACGCTGCAGAAGAACATCACGGACGATATTACAGATACGATAGCTGTTACAGGCAATGTTACGCTTGAACTTAACGGTAAAAGGCTCTCACAACCCGGTACTGATGTATGGTATTCCATAGAAGTAACGAGCGGTAAGCTGACCGTTAACGGCAGTGGCTTAATAAAACGTGTTGCCGTTTGCAACGGCAGCGATGCGGAAATCAACGGTGGTACTCTCTCTGACTTCATAATTAAAGACGGCGGTAACGCTGTAATTAAAGGCGGTCAATTCTACAGCTTACAGGTTTCAGGCGAAGGCAGAAACGTAGGACAGCTTCTTGCGGACGGCTATGCCTATTGGAGTTTTATCGATTCCGGCATCTGGTCTACTATTGCAGAGCGTGAAAAGCAGGATATAGCTAATGTAGAAGTAAGGACAGCGCCGATAAAGAGCGCAACGGCGACAGCAAATAAGACTGTGCTGTACCGCAACGGCGGAGGTGCACGGCAGATCTTATTTAACTTCAATGTTAATACAAGCGACGGATACACGATAAGCGATGCCAATAAGGTCACAGTCGGTTTATATGTAGGCGATACCTTAATAAGAGAGCTCGACTTCGTCGGAAATTCATATACGTTTGCAAATGCAGATGAAATTTCCGATACTGACGGCACTGTAAAGGCACATCTTGTTATCAAGTTAAACGGATACGAATATGTGACCGATGATGTCGAGTTTGAAATGGCGACCTGTACGCATCCGTATGACGCATTAACGACAGACGAGCATGATTACTATCGTTGTTCGTTATGTGATGCCAGCATAAATGCGATACTTGTTAAAACAAACGGCGACAAGGCATGCTATACCGACAATGTGCCCGAAGCATTTGAAGCGGCACAGCTTGAGGAGAACAACGGCTGTACATTAGAATTATACAGAGGTGTGAACAGAGACTGTGAGATCACACAGGGCAGCTTTACCGTTTTATTCAAGAAAACGGGAAGTGCATCTGCTGTGATCAAAGTAAGCGGCGGAAATGTCAAGATCACGGGAGATGACGGCTGTACATTATCGAAGTATCCGGGAAGCTCGGTGGGATATCTCATAGCTGTAACGGGCGGCACGGTAACGTTTGATGACATAACTATCAATGATGACAGTATCAGCGTAAGCGGCGGCAAGACTGTTATAAACGGCGGTACTTATAATAAGCTGAGCGTCAGCGGAGGTACGGTCACTATAAACAGCGGTACATTCAGCAGCATAGATGTAAGCGCAGAGGGCAAGGCACTGAAAGATCTGCTCGGCGAGAACAAGGCGTTTACGACAAGCGACGGAAAGCTGTTTGACGCAAGCAAGGTTTCGGAAAGCGATAATTCACTTACGGTAATCGACCACAGCAAGCATGAGTATGACGAAACAGGAAGGTGCGGCTGCGGTTATCAGTGTGCACACAGTGAGATCAATGCGGAAGGTGTATGCAACGAGTGCAATGCAAAGATGTATGCTGCAGTCACTGTAAAGAGTGAGACCGGAACAACGGTAAAATACTTTACAAAACTTACGGAAGCGTTTGAGTTTGCGGCAAAGAACGAAAACAAAGGCTGTACGCTGAAAATGCTCAGAGATTTCTTCGATAGAAATACTGACATTAACGTAAACGGCGGAGAACTTACTGTCGATATGAACGGCTTTGGTGTCTATATCAATAGCTTTAACGGATCCGGAACCCAAATCACTATACGCAGTGACAGTAAGTGTACTTTTGGGGTTGAAAATGGATTTAGCATGGACGGCGGCACTGTTACTTTCTCGGGAGAGGTCAGCGTAGTTTGCCAGAATGTGAAATTAAATGCCACATATTTCTCCTCCTATGTTGAAACGCTGAAAATTGACACGCTGATTTTAGAAGACGGTGTTCTGCTTAAACAGCTGGCAAGTATCACGAATGCTAATATCGCTAATATAGACTGCTCAAGTGAAATTTATCTTTATCAAATTTTAGCGAGCGGCAGCCGTGTCGATTCTCAGCTGTACAGCGATCTGAAAGCAAACGCTTCGTCAAACTTCGATAACGTAAGAATAATAAGATGCGACCACCCGGACGGTGTGGGCAGAGATAACCGTTGCATATACTGCAATTCATTGATCGCTGCAAGCGTAAGCTATACCGAGAACGGAGCGGAAAAGACAGAATATTTTGTTAAGGAAGATCTGGGAAAGGCGTTTGCCAAGGCAAACAGCGTTGCAATTGCAACAATAACAATGCTGATGTCTTCCGCTTATGATACAGACTACCTCCCTGTTACAGGTGATGTTACACTTATTGCAAATGGCGATAACGCCATCTTGTATAATACAGTAAAGGTCGCCGATGGCGGTAAGCTGACACTTAGAGGCAACGCCAATATTTTCGCTGTAATTGCCGAGCCGGGCTCCAGGTTGACTGCCGAAGAAGCCACAAGAATCGCATATCTCACCGTAAACGGCGGAGATGTTAAGCTCAGCGGCGGACAATATGATAACATTACGGTAAAAGATGGCAAGATAACAGATATTCTCGGCAACGGCTATGCGTATAAGAAAACAGAGGGCGGTGCATGGCTGACGCTTAAAGAACGTGAGGTGTCGGAAGCAAGCGGTGTTACCGTTGCTAAGGCACCGATAGTACAAGCAACGCTTAGCACAGAAATGAACAAGCTGTATCGCAACAGCAACGCAAATTCCACGCTGAAGTTCAACCTGTCTCTTGCTAACGGCTCGAACCTGAACGACTCGTATGTAAGTAAGAGATACGGTATAAACTCCTATGTAAGCGGAGATATAATTTATAGCAGCTTAAGCGCACTTGTAAAGGACGCTAAATTGTCGGCAGACGAAATAATTGATAAGGCAGGCGACAGCGATGTTGCCGAGATATACTTCGTAGTTACTACCGGTGACGGCTATGAAATAAAGTCGAACACTGTAAGTATAGACCTTGTTGATTGTGATCATTCTCAGGTGGTCGATCCTACAGCGGACAAGGAAACCGCAGGTAATATTACCGAGCCGACATATTGCGAGATATGCGAGAGCAAGTTCAATGCAAAGATAACAAAGGGCGACGATGTCAAGTATTATAACAATCTTGACGAGGCTGCGAAAGACGCTCAGAAGAGCGAAAACGAGGGCTGTACCTTATATCCGCTTTATAACAAGAACGGATACGGCGGTCAGTTAGTCATAACCGAAGGTAACTTCACGCTCAAGTACGCAGTTCGTACAGCGTTCTCACGTCCGATCATCATAAACGGCAAGGCAAAGCTGACGGTTACGGGACGTTGTGCGGTGACAGCGTTTGAGAATCAAGACGCATTTATAGTGCAGGGCGGTGATGTCACATTTGAGGGGCTTGCTACAGGCAGCAATGTGACCATAAACGGCGGAAATGTTACAATGGCCGCAAACAATATAAATTGCCTTACAATAAACGGCGGTAATGTATCCATTTCGTCAGGTGGGTTTGCCGAAATCATAACTAATGCCCCGAATAAGGTGATAGCCGATTATATCGATCCCGGCTTCTGGGTACAGGACAGAGGAACAAAAGAGTGGATAGATATATACAGTCTTAATAAGGCAACGGCATCATCGACAAACGGACTTACGGTACGGTTATGTCCGATGCAGATAATCAAGCCGATTGATACTGTATATTACACCAACGGTTATTATCCAGGCGACATACCGTCACTTCAAATAAATGCAGAGCCGTGGTATTCAAACGAGGTTGACGCAAAAGTTGCTTATCAGTGGTTCGCCATTGATGAAAACGGCTACGAAACAGTGATAGAGGGCGCTACAGACAGAAAGCTGTCGCTCGAAAATCTCACAACGGGCAGGTACTACTGCCGTCTTACCTACAGCAATGCTGCAACTGCGGGAGTTTCGATGAAGTCGGACGTTGTAACGGCTACGATAACCGAATGCAAACATTCCGGAGGAGAGGCTACCTGCACCAAAAAGGCAAAGTGTGAAATATGCGGTGCGGAGTATGGTGAACCTCTCGGTCACGACTATGTTGTAATCAAAGTAGTTGAGCCTGACTATCGCAACGAAGGCTACAGCGTATTTGAATGCACAAGATGTAAGGATTCATATATCGGAAACCGTGTTCCCGTAAAGCCTATTCCCGATGTGGAAGAAATAGCGGTTGAAAAGACAACATACAATGAAGTCGATATAAGCTGGAAGAATATAAGCGGCGTTGACGGATATTATGTCGAATGCTATGTCGGCAATCAGTGGAAGCAGATCGGCTTCAGCACGGACGGCGACAGAGTAGCGGCAAAGCTGAGCGGTCTTTCTGCAGGCCTTAAATATAAGGTAAGGATAGCGGCTTATGCAGGAAGATTCACCGCCAAATTCAGATGTTTCTATGTTGATACTGTTCCTTCTCCCGTATGGAATATAAATACGGTGAAGGCTACCGATGAAACGGTAAGAATAAGCTGGAGCAGAAACGCCAGAGCGGACGGCTACAAGGTAGAGTGGTACATTGATAATCAGTGGTCCGTAAAGACTGTTACCGGCAACAATAATATATCGGCGGTTATAGACGGACTTTGTGCAGGAACACGATATAAAGTAAGGGTAAGCGCATATAAGGGTGACCTTTACAGTCCGTATACATACGGCTATATAGATACGCTCCCGTCAAAAGTTACGGGTATTACGCAGAAAGTCACATCTTCTTCGTTTACGCTTAAATGGGATAAGAACGAAAGTGCGGACGGTTATACCGTTCAGTACTATGCAGACGGTAAGTGGAATGAAAAGACGCTGACCGGTAATAAAAAAACTACCGTTACAATAGGCTCGCTTAAGGGCTACAAAACCTACAAGGTCAGAATAAAGGCTTATAAGGGTGAGCTTGAGAGTACATTCGACGATATTTATATCACTACCGCTCCGACAAAGGTCAGCGGTCTTAAGGTAAAGAGCGCAGTTGACTCAAAGGCAGTAGTTATATGGAATGCGGATGCAAACGCTGACGGATATAACGTAGAATATTATATCGGCGGTAAGTGGGTCAAAAAGACCATAACCGATAATAAGACAGCAAAGGCTGTGCTTGGCGGACTTACACCTTACATCACATATAAAGTAAGGGTAAGAGCGTATAAGGACAATCTGTACGGCGATTACAGCTATACTACGGTTACTGCAGTGCTTTCACCGGTAACCAATATCAAGGTTGTATCGGCAAAAAGAAACTCGATAACCGTTAAGTGGGGTAAAAACGCCAGTGCAGACGGATATAAGGTTGAAATTTACAAAGGCGGCAAGTGGGTCAAAAAGACGTTAAAGGGCAGTACGAATGCTACTGTCACTATTGGCGGACTCAGGGCCGGAAGCGTGTATAAGGTAAGGATTGCGTCTTATAAGGGTGCAAATACAAGCACTTATACTTATGCAAATGTGAAGACAGCCAAATAAGCTGACAGTAAAAAAAGAGAACACCGGGCGACCGGTGTTCTTTTTTGTGTATCAGATGCGTTTTTACTATAAGAACAAACTGAGCCGTAAGCAAGAGTGCTTACGGCTCGATTTGCATATTTATAACGTTAATATCCGCCGTTAACGTAACCTTAGCCGAGCTGAAACAGCCGGAACGGCGAATTTGGTGCGGCTCACAGCCGCCGCTTACTTGAAGTATCTGTTAAGCAGACCCTCGAAAGCCTTGCCGTGACGGGCTTCGTCCTTAGCCATCTCGTGAACTGTGTCGTGGATAGCGTCAAGATTTAACTGCTTTGCTCTCTTAGCAAGGTCGAGCTTGCCCTGTGTAGCGCCGTGCTCTGCGGCAACTCTCTTTTCAAGGTTTTCCTTAGTCGATGCGCTTACAACATCGCCTAAAAGCTCTGCAAACTTTGCTGCGTGTTCAGCCTCTTCCCAAGCTGCCTTTTCGTAGTAAAGGCCTACCTCGGGGTAACCTTCTCTGTGAGCGGCTCTTGCCATAGCGAGATACATACCTACCTCTGTGCATTCGCCCTCAAAGTTAGCCTTTAAACCTGCAAGAATCTCTTCATCCTCAACTGCCTTTGCAATGCCTACCTTGTGCTCGTCTGCAAATACAAGCTTTTCGCTTTCCTTAAGCTCTATGAACTTGCTGCCGGGAACCTTGCACTGGGGGCAGAACTCGGGAGGTGTATCTCCCTCATGAACGTAACCGCATACCGGACATACCCACTTTTTCATAGTAAATTACCTATCCTTTCATTGTGATAAAATCTTTATTTTCTTATTGTTGTTGGTGAAATCAGTAACGTTTACTGATTTGTTGATTTTATTATAACCGATACTTCGGCATTTGTCAAGAGGTTTTTGAAAATTTTTTTGTAAAAATTAGGTTAGTTATGACTTACTAAAAAGGGCGAGGTTTTGGAAGGGTTGGTGTGGGGCGAGTTGTGATTGTGAACGCTTAGAAGTTTTAGGGATAGAAGTTCTATCAACTTCAATCCCCACCGTCTTGACGGCAGACCGACTTAGTAATCATAAAAGTCGGATATATCGCATAAAAACGCTGTAAAATTAGGCTTGTGCCTTGCCGTCAAGCCACCTCCCCTTTTTCGAGGGGAGGCAAGGGTGATAGCGATTTGCTACATTTTGCGAAACCGGCAAAGTGTTTATAAGCCAAGTTTGGTGTTTGCAGTTTATATGCGGTTGTGATGAATTGTAGGAATATTCGTAGGGTGAGTGTCTGTGTGTGCTTTTTGGTTTCGCATCCGTGCGAAACTTTGGGCACACACTTAAGGCATCCTTGCCTTGCTTGCCCCTCCCGAAACATCATTGCAATTATCAAAAATCAAGTTAATATATAAAAATGAAAATTTGATTGCAATCCGCTATTGATGATTGATAGATTAAAAACGCTGAGAAAATCAATAACTACGGTGCAACGGGAGGGGCAAGCCCCTCGCCCTACGAAAAGTGGGTGGGATAGTGCGGATACAGAATCATATCGGAGAATACAGATGTTAGCATTACGAAAAGTGAGAGGAATAATGCGGTTTTGGAAGTTTAGGGCGGCGAGGGGGATTACCGTTTTCAGCCGAATAAATGTCTTTTGTGCCTTTTCGTTGCAATTGCCGAGAAAAACGATTATAATTAATATGTGAGAATATGGTTATAATTACGGCTAAGAGAAAAGGAGAGCTTATGAGAAAAACAAGCGAAAAGATATTACGGGCACTGCTTGCGGTATCGGTGCTTGCAACGGCTGTGCTATCGAGCGGCTGCCTTGACGATGAGGAGGAGATTTCCGACAGCACGGCAAGCGACAACAGGCAGACGAGTGACGGCGGCAATTCGGAAAGTAGCGAAGGCAGTGATAATAAATATGACGGGAATGTTACGGGCAGTCGTGCGTCAAAGCTGACGTTCAGCGGTTCGGACTGGATAAGCATTACGAGAAAACAGCGTGAAGCCGAAAAGCCTATGGGCGAGGACGGCACACAGACGGTATTCGTTTATATGTGCGGAAGCGACCTTGAAAGCGAGAACGGGCTTGCGAGCGGCGACATTGAGGAAATGATCGCAGGATCAAAAAGCGAGAACGTGAAGTTCGTCATTCAGACGGGCGGTGCGGGAGCGTGGGCTGATACATACGGCATCTCTGCCGAAAAGACACAGCGTTATGTTGTAACGGGCGGAGAAATAAGCCTTGTCGAAGAAAAAGAATCTGTCAATATGGGCAAGGAGGATGTGCTTGTCGATTTTTTAAGCTGGGGTATAGAAAACTATGCGGCGGCTAAAATGGGGGTTATCTTCTGGAACCACGGCGGAGGAAGTATAAGCGGCGTGTGCTTCGACGAGCTTAACGAGAACGATTCGCTGTCGCTTGAGGAGATAGACACTGCGCTTACCTCGATATATGATAAGATGACGGATAAGTTTGCGTTCATCGGCTTTGACGCTTGCCTTATGGCAACGGTCGAAACGGCGAATATGCTTGTTCCGCACGCTGACTATATGTTTGCGTCTGAGGAAACGGAACCGGGATACGGCTGGGATTATACCGAGATAGCAGGCTTTATGGAAAGTAATCCGACAGCGGATACAGCAGAGCTTGGAAAGACGGTCGCTGACAGCTTTATGGCATCGTGCGAGGCTATCGGCGCAGGCGGCGAGGCTACGCTTTCGATAACGGATCTCAGCCGAATAGACGAACTTGTAAAGGCAGTGAATGACGCCGCTGAGGAAATGAACGATATTTCTTCCGACCCTGCACTGCTTGCAAATGCGGTAAGAAGCATCTATACCGTAAGAGCATACGGCAGTAACAACGATACAGAGGGATATACCAACATGGTGGATCTCGGCTCTATGATAGCGGCTGCGGTATCGGGCGACAAGGCGGACAAGGTCATGTCGGCACTTGAAAAGGTGGTAGTGTATAACATCTGCGGCGAGGACAAGGACGGCTCAACGGGGCTTTCGACCTACTATCCGTTCGGCGTTTCAGGCTCTGCCGAGCTTGCCACATTCGGCAAGGTGTGCGTAAGTCCGTACTATATGACGTTTGTTGACAGAATCGCATACGGCGCACAAAACGGCAGTACGGACGGGTACAGCGGTGAAAAAACATGGCTTGCGGACGGTGCGGTGTACTGGAGCGACGGGGATTATTCCGACTACGAGAGCAACTGGGAGCATTACAACAACAAGACCGACAACATGGGCTTCTGCGGTGATAAGAGCAGTGTGCAGATAGATGTCGGCCCTGTGCTTGATGATGAGGGAACGTTCTACTTCAATGTTACGGACGATACTATAAACAACCTTGCGAGCGTAAACTGCTCGGTTTACCGTGTTGACGAAGAAACGGGTGAGCTTATCGAATTCGGTGTTGACCAGAGTACAAAGGTCGATTTCTCATCAGGACTGGTCGAGGATAATTTCAGCGGGCAGTGGTATATGATTGAGAATAATCTTATCCCTATGTTCATAGTGGAGAAGAACGGAAACAGCTCGGTTTACACATCACCTATAAAGCTCAACGGCAAGGAAACGAATCTGCGTATAGCTATGACGCAGGACGGCAATGCGTATGACATAACGGCGCTTGGAACATGGGACGGTGTAAACGAAAACGGCGAGTCGGCAAGGAGTGTTGTTCCGCTTAAAGAGGGCGATGTCATAGTGCCGATATTCAACACCTACGACAGCGAGGGTAACTTTGCAGGCAAAGCGGAGGGCGATGAATGCACCTACAGCGGCGACAATATGATAGAGTTTGTCAATCTGCCTGCAGGCGACTACAGATACAGCTTTGTTATAAACGATATTTACGGAAATGTGTGCTATACCGGCTTCACGGTGTTTACGACCGACGATGACGGGAATGTGTTCTTTACGCCGGAGGAATAAGCAGGACGGCAAGCCGTATCAAGCGGACGCTTCTCTTTTATGGCAAAATAAATTCAGTCGGAAAGGCGGAAGAAGGCTGTAAGGGAGAAAAACAGATGAGTGAGATAAACGAATGGTATATGAATATTCAGAATATTGTTGACGACATAGACAGGTGTATAAAAAGCGGCGAGGACGAAAGGCTGACGCTCGGCAGGCTGTCGAAGACGCTTGGCTACTCGGAATACTATGTTTCAAGGAAATTCAGCGAAATATCGGGAATGAAGCTCAGGGATTATATGAGATACCGCAGGCTTGCTTTTGCGCTGAGGGAACTGAGAGATACCGACAAGGGCATACTTGATATTGCACTTGACTACGGCTTTACATCTCACGAGGCGTTCACAAGGGCATTCAAAGCGGCATACGGAATTACTCCGAGCGCTTACCGCTTACAGCCTGTACCGGTAATTCTCCGCACGATTATAAGACCTTTCGACTGTTATCTTTTAGGTATAGGAGGAACAGGTATGGCACAGACAAACAGTGATATTAAGGCGTATTTCGTAACGATACCGGCTCATAAATTCCTGCATATCAGAAACTACGAGAGTATAGGGTATTTCGACTTCTGGGAAAAGCAGAGTCACATTCCCGGACAGGATTGTGCAACTATATGCGGACTGCTTGACAGTATCAAGGGCAAGCTCGACGATATGGGCGGCAATGAGGCGAACAGCGGAAGCGGTCAGGTGATGGCGTACATAAACGAGCCTGAGGGAAGAATATGCAGCTGGGGCATTCCGCTGGCTGAGGCTTACGGTGTAAGGCTTCCTGCCGACTACAGCGGAGAGATACCAAGGCAGATGCAGATCATGGACGTGCCTGAGGGCGAATATATCGTATTTGAACACGGCCCGTTCGACTTTCAGACTGAAAACAGTGCGGTTGAAGCAAAGATAGAACAGGCTATGAAGGACTTTGACTATGAAAAGTCGGGCTATGAGCTTGACAAAACGCAGTGCAGGGTGTTCTATTTCTATCACGACTGCAGGAGATACTGGAAATATATAAGGCCTGTGAGGAAAACCGCTTTTTAATCGGGGCGGTTCTTCGGATTATGCAGGGCGATGCACTTGACACCGACTTGATTTTATGTTATATTATAGATACAAAAAGAGGGAAACGACAGACGGTCGCTCCCTGAATTAGGTTTAAGAATAGCCGCCTTCAGCTTGCAACATAGGGCGGTTATTTCTTTTTATTAAAAGAAATGATTGTGAATATCATAACTGTGAAAGCAGTGAGAAATATTCCTATCTGTATCAAATCACTTAGCGTTATGTACACAGCTTCACCTCCTTTCAAAGTGCAACGCACTTTCGGGAGATGAATTGACCGCCTGACGTCCAAGGTTTCCCTCGTGAATATTTTAGCATATTATCGGGGAGAATGCAACTTCATAAACAGCCGCTCCCAAGATTGAATTAAAAATCAACCGCTTTTT